>Ga0302283_1001206_pt1 | contig 21757 bp, 18 predicted proteins | sample III_Fen_E1_4_FD_198770 | JGI IMG/M metagenome (GOLD analysis project Ga0302283, IMG submission 198770) | Peat permafrost microbial communities from Stordalen Mire near Abisko, Sweden - III_Fen_E1_4 | ecosystem: Environmental > Terrestrial > Soil > Wetlands > Permafrost | place: Sweden: Abisko... | reverse complement strand
GGTGGCCGGGCTCTGCCCGGCCACCGCCTGGGGAGCACGAGGGGGACGCAGAGTGAGCGCAGTGAGCGGGATGTCACGCATGCGTGACATCCCTTCGTTCAGGTCTGGCGCGGTCATCCAGTCCAGGCTCAGGGCGACGAAGTCCCGAAGCCGGTCCCGGGACACGACCTTGTCGACCATGCCGTGCTCCAGCAGGAACTCCGAGCGCTGGAAGCCTTCGGGCAGGGTCTGCTTGATGGTCTGCTCGATGACCCGCGGGCCGGCGAAGCCGATGAGGGCCTTGGGCTCGGCGATGTTCAGGTCCCCGAGCATGGCGTGGCTGGCGCTGACCCCGCCGGTGGTGGGATCGGTGAGCAGGGACAGGTAGGGGATGCCGGCGCTGTCCAGCCGGGCCAGGGCCGCGCTCACCTTGGCCATCTGCATGAGCGAGAAGGTGCCCTCCTGCATGCGCGCGCCGCCGGAGCAGCTGACGATGATGTAGGAGGCGCCCGAAGCCAGGGCCCGCTCGGCGCCCAGCTTGAGCTTCTCGCCCACCACGCAGCCCATGCTGGCGGCCAGGAAATCCCAGTCCATCACCGCCAGGACCACCGGGTGCTGCTTGAGGGTGCCTTCCACCACCACCACGGCGTCATGGTCGTGGCCGGCGGCGCGCAGCTTCTGCAGCTGGTCGGCGTAGGGCTTGGTGGCGGCGAACTGCAGCGGGTCATTGCTCTGGAGGCCGCCGAACAGTTCCTGGAAGCCGGGGTCCATGAGCGCCTCCAGCCGTTCGTCCACCCCGATGCGGAAGTGGTAGCCGCACTTGGGGCAGACATTGTGGGTGTTCACCAGCTCGGCGCGGTAGATCAGTTCCCGGCAGGCTTCGCACTTGATCCAGAGGCCCTCGGGCACCCGGACGGTCTTTTCTTCCACGGCGATCTTTTGTTGGCGTTTCTTGATGAACCAGGACATGCGCGCCTCGCGTCTGCCGGCTCGGCCTCAGCGGCCGGTCGGACCTTTTTTCAAACCTTCGAACAGGCGATCCAGTTCGGCCTCGTTGGCGTAGTGCAGGGTCAAGGCTCCGCCCTTGCCCCGCGGCTTGATCTCCACCCGGGCGCTCCACACCTGGGTCAGCTCCTCGGCGGCGGCCTTGATGAAGACCGACTGGGGCGCCCGCCGCTTGACCTTGCCCGAACGGGCCCGGCCCAGCTGCTGGATCCTGGATTCCAGGGCACGCACGCTCAGTTGCTTGGCCACCACTTCCCCGGCCAGCTGGTCCTGGATGCGGGCCTCCTCCACGCCCAGCAGCACCTTGCCGTGACCGGTGGACAGCTGGCCGGACATGATCATCTCCTGGAGCGGGGAGGGCAGGCGCAGCAGCCGGAGGGTATTGGCCACCTGCGGGCGCGACTTGCCCACACGGTCGGCAACCTGCTCCTGGGTCAGACGCAGGTGTTCGCCCAGCTGGAAGTAGGCCTTGGCCTCCTCGATGGGGTTCAGTTCCTGGCGCTGGATGTTCTCCACCAGGGCGAACTCCAGCAGGCGATCGTCGGGGACATCCTTCACCACCACCGGCACCATGGCCAGACCGGCCTTGCGGGCCGCCCGCCAGCGGCGCTCGCCGGCGATGATCTCGTAGCGATCACCCACCCGACGGGCGACGATGGGCTGGACCATGCCGTGGATCTTCAGGCTGGCCGCCAGATCCTCCAGCAGGGCCTCGTCGAAATGCAGGCGTGGCTGGTGCCGGTTGGGAACCAGGGAGCCCACTGGCACTTCCCGCTGGCTGGCGTCCTCGGGGGCCATCTGGCTCATGAGGGAGGTGAGGCCGCGGCCCAGGGCCGGTCGTTTGGGGATCATGCGGGGCCTCCAGGCAGCGTCGGCTCGGCCAGTTCCAGCCATTCCCGGGCCAGATTGAGGTAGGCCTGCGCCCCCTTGGAACGGAGATCATAGAACGCCACGGGCTTGCCGTGGCTGGGGGCTTCCGCCAGGCGGATGTTGCGCGGGATGTGGGTGTGGAACACCTTGCCCGGGAAGGCGTTGCGCACCTCCTGGGCCACGGCCGAGCCGAGGTTGGTGCGCTCCTCGGCCATGGTGAGCAGGATGCCGCCCAGCTGCAGGCCGGGGTTGGGCCCGGCCTGGACCCGGCGGATGGTCTCCATGAGCTCCGCCAGTCCATCCATGGCCAGGAACTCGCAGGGCATGGGCACGATCACCTCGTCGGCGGCGGACAGGGCGTTGAGGGTGATCATGCCCAGGCTGGGCGGGGGATCGATGAGGATGTAGTCGTAGGTGTCCCGGAGGGGTTCCAGGGCGTGCCGCAGCACCTGCAGCTCGGGCAGCTCGAACAGCTCGAACTCCAGCTGGGCCAAGTCCTTGCCGGCAGGAATGATCTGCAGCATCGGCACTTCGGTGGTGAGGATCAGGGTCTGGGCCGGCACGCCCTTCATGAGCGCGAAGGCGCCCGCCCGGTGATCGGGCTTGGGGAAGCCCAGGCCGGTGGTGCTGTGCCCCTGCGGATCGAAATCCAGCAGCAGCACCAGCTTCTCCATCATGGCCAGGGAGGCGGCCAGGTTGATGGCCGACGTGGTCTTGCCGACCCCGCCCTTCTGGTTGGCCAGCACGATGATCCGGGCCGTCATATCAGGACCCCTGGAGCATGTGAGGCAAACAGGAATATCGGAGCACGGGTCATCCTTGGCTGTGGAACATGGCAAAGTCTATCAGGTTCCACAGCCTGCCGTACCGGCCTTGACTTCAGGTGCGGGCTTCGCCCGGACCTGAAGTGGGGGTTCAAGGTCCCTAGATGTCCCAGGGCGCATGCGCCCTGGGACGGGGAACATCGCGAGCGTCGCGAGCAGGCAGTTCCCCCTTCCATCAAGGATGCGTCGCCGGCTCCCGGAAGGTGTAGATCGTTTCTCCGGGCCGGGCCAGGCCCTGCTGCCGGGCCAGCCCTTCGTACAGTTCCGGGTCCTTGGCGGCCAGCCGACGGACCTCCTGGGCCAGTTCCAGGTTGCCGCGGCGCAGCCGCTGCAGCTGGATCTTCTGGTCCAGCAGGTCCGTCTCCCGCTTGCGCAGGCTGGGCACCCCGTCCGGGGAGAACAGGAAGATGGTGGCGGAAACCAGCCCCGAAAGGACCAGCACCGCCCACAGGGTGCTGGATTTCAGCAGCCAGGCCGTGCTCATGCCAGCCTAGCGATCGAGCCAGGAAGCAAAGGCGTCGCGTCCGGCATAGCGGGCGGAGGCGCCGAGTTCCCATTCAATCTGAAGCAGGCGGTTGTACTTGGCCACCCGGTCCGTGCGGCAGGGGGCTCCGGTCTTGATCTGGCCGGCGCCGGTGGCCACGGCCAGATCGGCGATGAAGGTGTCCTCGGTCTCGCCGCTCCGGTGGCTGATGACGGCCCGGTAGCCGGCCTTGTGGGCCATCTCCACGGCCTGCAGGGTTTCGGTAACCGTGCCGATCTGGTTGAGCTTGATGAGGATGGCGTTGGCCACGTGATCGTGGATGCCCTTGGCCAGGATGGTCGGGTTGGTGACGAACAGATCGTCGCCCACCAGCTGCACCTTCTGGGTCAGCCTTTCGGTGAGCAGCCCCCAGTTGGTCCAATCGCTTTCATCGAAGCCGTCTTCCAGGGTCACCAGCGGATGCCGCTCCACCAGCCCGGCGTAGTAGTCCACCAGCTGGGCACCGGTCTTGGCCTCGCCGTCGATGTGGTACTTGCCGCCCTTGTAGAACTCCGAGGAGGCGGCGTCCACGCCCAGGAACACGTCCTTGCCCGCCTTGTAGCCTGCCTTCTTGATGGCTTCCTCTATGAGCGCCAGGGCTTCCTCGTTGCTGCCCAGGTTCGGGGCGAAGCCGCCTTCGTCGCCGACGCCGGTGGAAAGCTTGCGGGTCTGGAGCACGCCCTTCAGCGCGTGATAGACCTCGGCGCCCCAGCGCAGGCCCTCGGCGAAGCTGGGCGCGCCCACCGGCAGGATCATGAACTCCTGGATGTCCACGTTGTTGTCCGCGTGGGCCCCGCCATTGAGGATGTTCATCATCGGCACCGGCAGGAGGCGTGCGCCGGCGCCGCCCAGGTAGCGGTAGAGCGGCTGGCCGCAGGCCTTGGCCGCCGCGACGGCGATGGCCATGGACGCCCCCAGCAGGGCGTTGGCCCCGAGCCGGCTCTTGGTGTCGGTGCCGTCCAGATCGATCAGCAGCTCGTCCAGCTCGGACTGCTGGAAGGGATCCATGCCCTGGAGGGCCTCGTGGATCTCGGTGTTGAGGGTCTGCACGGCGCCCAGCACCCCCTTCCCCTGGTAGCGCTTCTTGTCGCCGTCCCGCAGTTCCAGGGCCTCGCGGCTCCCGGTGGAGGCGCCCGAGGGCACCAGGGCCTGGCCGATGGTGCCGTCGTTCAGGGTGACCCGGGCCAGCACGGTGGGATTGCCGCGGCTGTCCAGGACTTCGAGGCCGGAAATCTGCTCAATGAGCTTCATGGCTGCATCCAACTTTACTAGGGGACGTGGGGAGGGGGGACGGGCGCCGGGCGATGCCGGGCCTATTTGGCCGCGGCCTTCTTGGCGGCCGGCTTCTTGGCAGCGGGCTTCTTGGCGGCCGGAGCCTTGGCGGGGGCCTTCTTGGCAACCGCAGCCTTGGCGGGAGCCTTCTTGGCGACCGGGGCCTTGGCGGGAGCCTTCTTGGCCACCACAGCCTTGGCCGGAGCCTTCTTGGCGACCGGAGCCTTGACGGGAGCCTTCTTGGCGGCCGGAGCCTTGGCGGGAGCCTTCTTGGGGGCCGGAGCCTTGGCGGGAGCCTTCTTGGGGGCCGGAGCCTTGGCGGCGGGAGTCTTCTTGGCGGCCGGGGCCTTGGCGGCGGGAGCCTTCTTGGCGGCCGGAGCCTTGGCGGCGGGGGTCTTCTTGGCGGCCGGGGCCTTGCCCGCCGGGGCCTTCTTGGCGGCCGGAGCCTTGGCGGCAGGAGCCTTCTTCGCAGCCGGGACCTTGGCGGCGGGGGTCTTCTTGGCGGCCGGCGCCTTGGCGGCAGGTTTCTTCGCGGCGGGCTTCTTCTTGGCCGGCTCCGGAGCGTCACTGGCGACGGGAGCGCTGGCCTCGCCGGGCTGCTTCTGGACTTGTTCCATTGGGGACTCCTTTTGGCCCTCGCGGGCTGGGTGAGAGGCTTGGGCGGCGGAAAGTCTGCCGGCCAGGGCCGGGCCACCCGTTTTCGGTCGACTTGCTTCGTGCTGGCCATCCCCGGCGCCGACGGCATCGGGTTCCCTGGCCGCGAGATCCTTGGAATTCAGGGGATCCAGGGAAAGCTCCTGCCTGCCCTTGGTCTTGCCGGGCTTCTTGGGGATCTCCGCACCGGACAGGATCTGCGCCAGGCGTTTGCCAGGATAGAACTCGTCCAGAAGCGCATCGCCGACCATGACGCCGTGCACCCCCATGCTCTCCAGCTCCTGGATCTGCTGCAGGGTGCACACGCCGGCCTCCAGGATCCGCAGGCAGCGGTTCTGCGGGACCTTGGCCATCAGGGCCAGGGCCTCCTCCCAGCGGGGCTGCCAGGTCTCCAGGTCCCTGCCCAGCACGCATACGATATCCGCGTCCGCGTCCAGCGCCCGCTTGAGATCGGCTTCGCTGGCCACTTCCACGATCACGTCGAGATTCTTGGCCCGGGCCAGCTTCTGCAGCGCGGCCAGGCGGTCCGGCTCCAGCAGGGAGGCCATGAGGAACACGCCGTCGGCGCCGAGGATCTTGCTCTCCTCGATCTGGTATTCCTCGAAGATGAAGTCGTGGCGCAGCAGCGGCACCTTCACCGCGGAGCGCACGTCGGAGAGGTGCTTGTCCTCCCCGTAGAACAGGAAGCGGTCAGTGGCCACGGAGATGACCCGGGCGCCGTTCTCCACCAGGCTCTTGGCGTGGGTGGAGGCCCGGTAGGCGTCGCGCACCTGGCCGCGCAGCGGGTTGCCGCCAGCCGTTTCGGCGATGATCGAAATGCCGGGCTGGCTCAGTTCCTCTTTCAGGGAGTGGTGGCCCTTGTAGGCATCCTTGACGGCTGCAGGGCCTTTTTGCTTCTTGATCTCGATGTCCAGTGCTTTGAATATCTGGACTTTTTTCAACATTTACAACCCCCAAAGTCCCATCGGGTCCAGACACCATTATGCGTGAGGAGTCGAATGGGAAGCTTCTTACTAGAATCCACTAAACCAGCGTTTCCAATACGGTCAATAGAATTGTGCTGGTTATTTTCGATATTCTATTCGTGGTTTTTTGTCCGCCTCAAGCCTTTCCGGATCGGTGCAAACCCGCCAGACTGTTAGGACCCAGGAGATCATCAGATGGAAGCCCTAGTGCTCGACCACCCGCTATGCCACCACAAACTGACGCTGCTGCGCGACGTGAAAACGCCTGGCAGCCTGTTCCGCAAGGTGATCGAAGAACTCGGGCTCCTGCTCGCGGTCGAAAGCACGCGCCACCTGGCCACCGAACCGGTCGCCGTGGAGACGCCGCTGGAGCGCACCCAGGGCCGCCGCCTCACCAGCCTGGACCCGGTGCTGGTGCCGGTGCTGCGGGCGGGACTGGGGCTGCTGCCGCCCTTCCTGCAGCTGCTGCCCACGGCCAAGGTGGGCCACCTGGGGCTGTACCGCGACCATGATTCCCTGGTGCCGGTGCCCTACTACCGCAACTTCCCGCCGCTTCTGGAGGAGCGCTTCGTGTTCGTGCTGGACCCGATGCTGGCCACCGGCGGGAGCGCCTCGGAGGCGGTCCGGCAGCTGAAGGCGGCCGGGGCCAAGAACATCACCCTGTGCTCGGTGCTGGCCGCGCCGGAGGGCATCAAGCGGCTCCAGGAGGACCATCCGGACCTGCGGATCGTGGTGGCCGCCGTGGACCGGCAGCTGAACGAGAAGGCCTACATCCTGCCCGGTCTGGGCGATGCGGGCGACCGGCTGTTCGGGACGCTCTGAGCATCCTGGAAAGCGGGAACGGCCTGCTCGCTGCGCGCGCGCTGGGCCGCAGCCCGCTGGGGTCAGGGGCGGACCGGGGACCCGGAGCCATACGCGCTGAGGGCCCGGCGGCCGGAGCCGATCTGGCCCATCTCCCGCTTCAGCTGGGCCTGGGCGGCGCGGAGCATGGCCTCGCGCTGCTTCAGCCGCCGGCCCAGGATCCTGGCACGGACCCGCAGGGCGGCCCACTCCGGGCCGCGGCTGGCTCCGGCCAGGGCGGCCTGGAAGGCGCTGTTCCAGTCCACGAAGGCCTGGCCGTTGGGCACGTCCAGGGGCGTGGCCAGCAGCTGTTCCAGCTGGTCCAGGGACCGGGCGACCTCCTGGTCGCTCATGGCCGCAGCGCGTCCCGGCCGCGCGACGGGCGGGGTTGCGGATTCATCCCACCAGGCCTTCCAGGCTGAACTGGGCCTGCTCGGGCACTGCCATCCTCTGAGGGCGGGTGGCCAGCAGGGCCCAGGCCTCGCGCATGGCCTCCATCTGCCGCACGACCTGTTCCAACTGCTCGGGCTGGTTGAACCGGCTGCCTTCGAACATTTCCTTGATCCACCAGATATAGATTCCGTGCAGCTTGTCCACCAGCGTGCGGTCCGCGTCGGGGTTGAGCATGCCCAGCAGCTTCTGCATGATCTGCGATACCCGGTCCACCAGCCGGGCCTTCTCCAGGATCTCGTTCCGGCGGATCGCCGTCGCCGCCTGCAGCAGGAAGCGTTCGGCCCCTTCCAGCAGCATCGCCGCCAGTTCTTCCGGGCTGGCGGTGTCGATCCGCTGGGCCAGATAGGCCCGGGTCGGGTTCTTGCCGTAGCCATTGTGCATGGTGGACTCCTTGAACGTGGAAAGGGCGGAAGATGCGGCCTGGAACGGCCTCAGGTCATGGAGCCGATGCTCTGCTGGGAGGACTGCAGCTGGCCCAGGGTGGTCTCCATCTGGGAATAGCGCTTTTCAGCTGCGGCCTGCTTGGCCTGGAGCATGCTCTGCTGGGCCTTGATCTGGGTGGTCAGGTCGGTGTTCTGGCGGCTGATGTTGTTCAGCAGGTTGGTGATGGTCCCGGAGGCCGGATCGGTCAGGTTGCTGATGAGGTCCTGGGTGGCCTGGCCGGCGCCCTTGCTGAGGGTGAGGGTGCCGGTGCCGGTGCCGGACACGTTCAGGTACAGCCCGTCCAGGGGCGTGCCCTGGGCGCCCACCAGGAGCCCGTGGGTGCCGGTGAGCTGGTACTGGGCGCCGTCGGGGGTGGTGAAGGTGCCGGCCACGGCACCGTCGGCGCTGTAGGAGGTGATGTTGAAGCCCAGGGCGCCGGTGACGGTGTTGGGGCCGGAAACGGCCATGGCCACCGCGGCGTTGGTGGAGGTGGCCGAGGTGGTGAATACGTTGGCCACGGCGGCCGGGTCCTTGGCCAGGGCGGCCTGGAAGGTGGCGCTGTTCAGCGCCAGGGCGCCGGTCTGGCCGGTGGAGATGCCCAGGGAGGCGGCGGAATTGAAGGCGGCGGAGGCGGCCATGCCCTTGGGCGCGCCGGTGAGGGCGGCCTGGATCTGGCCCATGAGCGCCTGGCTGCCATAGTCGCCGTTCAGGGGGCCGTTGGCCGCCGAATCCGTGGCATAGGTGCTCATGAGATCGTTGTAGTCGGTGATCACGGCCTGCATGGCCTTGGTGGCGGTGGCCACGTCCGGGGCCACGGTGAGGGTGGTGGTGCCGGCCTGGTCGCCCTGCAGCAGGCTGAAGCTGACGCCGGGCACCGCGTCGGTGATGGTGTTGCTGGAGCGGGTCATCTGGATGCCGTCCAAGGTGAACTGGGCGTCGGCGGCCGCGCCGGAGGTGGTGCCGCCGGAGGTGATGGCGCCCACGGTCTGGGCGGCCTGGTTGGACTGGGTGCCGCCGGTGGCCAGGGCGCTGCCGTCGCCGCTCAGGGTGCCGGCGGCGATGCCCAGCGTGTTGCTGACGCCGGCCGGGGAGGTCTCGGCCAGGGTGATGTTGCTGCTGGCGGCGCCCGGTCCCGGGGTGGTGGCGGTCAGGGTGAGGCCGAGCCTGGCGTTGGCGCCGATGCCCACGCTGCCCACCGAGGCGCTGACGCCCAGGCCCAGGCCGTTGATGGCGCCGGCCATGCCGTCCAGGGTGTTGTCCTGGCCGGTGAGGGTGAACGAGCGGACGTTGCCGTCGGTGTCCTGGAGGGCGAAGCTGGCGGTGCCGTCGCCGTCGCTGCTGCTGTCGGTGAATACCGGGCTGGTGGGCGAGGCCACCGACAGGTTGCTGGGGGCGCCGCCGACCAGGGTCGGGGACAGCACCGCCGGGGTGGGCGAAGCCGTGCCCGCGGCGATGCCGAGGGTGTTGTTGCCGGTGATGTCGGCGATCTTGATGGTGTTGCCCGCGGATCCGGAGCCGGTGGTGGTGGAGCCCAGGACCAGCTCATAGGGGTTGCTGCCGCTGCCGGTGTTGACCACCGTGGCCTGGATTCCCAGCCCCTTGACGCCGCTGCTGGGGTTGCCGGTCTGCAGCGCGTTGATGGCGTCGGCCAGCGCGCTGAGCGTGTTGTTGCCGTGGTCCAGGGTGATCTCCCGGGTCACGCCGTTGGTGTCTTCCAGGGCGAAGGTGGCGCTGGCGCCGGAATAGATGGCGCTGGAGGCGCTGGGCACGGCCAGGGAGTCAGGGTTGCCGTCGGCATCCGCGCACGGCAGTATCTGCGCGCTGGTGGCGGTATTCTGCACCTGCAGGCGGTAGGTGCCGGCGGCGCCCCCCGAGGCGGTGGCGGTCACGTAGCTGTTGCCCGGGTCCGAACTGGTCACCAGCCGGGACTGCAGACCGTTGCTGGTAAGCCCGTCCAGATCGGAGGACAGGGTGCTCATTTTGCCTTCCAGGGCGCTGAGCGCCGAGGACCGCTTGGTATTACCTGCCTGTCGGGCCTCCAGCTGCTGCATGGGCAGGCTGGCCTGGGCAATTTCGGCCTGCACCAGCTGGTTGGTCTGGATGCCGCTGGACAGGCCCTGGAACGTACTGCCAGAAGCGGCGCCGGTATTGCCGGCGCTGCTCTGGAAACTGAGAGCCGAGGTCATGGGGGGTCCTCCTCCTGCCAGAAGGGCTCAGCCCTGCTGGTCCACCAGGATTCCAGGAGAATCCTGGGGACTGCCTTGTTCACGCAATTTTTGCGCCATGGCCAGGACTTCTCTGGACGGTATCTGCAGGATGAGCTGCTTGGTCTTGGCGTCGACGATCTTCACGATGCTTTCGCCGCTGGACTTGTCCACATTGAGGGACACCGTCTGCTGGGGCTGGAAGTAGTCCTGAAGCTGCTCCACCGCCTCGGCGAACGAGGTGGGGGAAGGCTGGTCCTGGCCATTGCTGCTGCTGGGTGTCGCCTTCCCGGTGCTGTCCGCGGCCACGGTGGCCGCGGTCAGGGACGCGACCGTGGCGGGCGCGGCGTTCGGCGGGTTGGCGGCGTTGGCGGCGCCGCTGCCGGCGCTGGAGGCGTTGACGTAGCTGTCGAAGTTGGCCACGTTGCCGGCATCGCCGGCACCGGGCGGGCCCGGGCTGTTGTTGGCGGTATTGGCACTGTTGGCGGTAGACTTGCCCGCGTTCAGCTGCGCCTGCACCGCCGCCATCTGCAGGCCGGCCGGGATGCTACTGGTGCTGTTCACTGGGGCGGCCATTGAGGTTTCTCCTCGTTGAGAATGGGGGGGGGACAAGCCCCGCTCGCCCCCCCATCATTTCAATCCACCTGCTACTGCAGGAGCGCGAGGATCGACTGGCCAGCCTGATTTGCCTTGGACAGGGCGCTGATACCTGACTGGTTCAGGATCTGGTACTTGGTGAGGTTCACCACTTCGTTCGCCACGTTGGCGTCCTGGATCTGGCTCAGCTGGGCGGTCTGGTTCTGCATGCTGATGCCCAGCACGTTGGAGTAGGCCTGCAGGGACTCTTCAGCGGCACCGATCGAACCGCGGGCGGCACCCAGAGAAGCGAGCGTGCTGCTGATGTCGGTGGCGGTCTGGGCGGCGTTGGCGCCGGTGAGCAGGTTGTCGCCATTGCCCAGGGTGTTGGTGATGGAGGAGATCGAGAAGACCTCCGAGGAGAAGGAGCCCAGCGCGGTGGAGACCGCGTTGCCCTGCTGACCGGAAATCAGCTTGGAGAAGGTGCTCTGGATCGACTGGAATTCTGCGTCCAGCGCGGCGCCGTTGACGTTGGAGCCCTGGGCCTCCTGGGACAGCTCGGCCGCACGGGTGAGCAGGTTGGTGGCCTCGTTCAGGTAGCCGTCCTGCGTCTGCAGCTGGCTCAGCGCGTTGTTGGCGTTGGCCTGGCCCTGCGTGTCGATCTGGGTGCTGGAGGTCAGCCCGTTGGCGATCACCAGGCCCGAAGCGTCGTCGGAAGCCATGTTGATGCGCTTGCCGGTGGTGAGGCGCTTGATGGTGTCCTGCATGCCAGTGCCAGTGATGCCCAGCTCATAGCTGGCGCCCAGTGCAGCAACGTTGTTGAGAATAGAAGTAACAGCCATGGCATCCTCCTGATGCGTTAGGCGGCATCCTTGCCGCCGGATGGTTGGAGAAGGTCTCCACTAGCTTGTTTCGGGACCGGGAGCCGGAACCATTAGCGAAAAGTTGCGGGATGAGGGTGTCGGCCGGATGGTACCATGCCGCCATGCCCACCCTGTCGCTGGCGATGATCACCAAGAACGAGTCGGCCAGCCTGGCCCACTGTCTGGCGTCCGTGCGGGGCCTGGTGGACGAGCTGGTGGTGGTGGACACCGGCTCCAGCGACGACACCGTGGCCATCGCCGAGGCCTTCGGCGCCCGGGTGGGGCGCTTCCCCTGGTGCGACGACTTCTCGGCGGCCCGCAACGAAAGCCTGCGGCTGTGCACCGGCGACTGGGTGCTGGTGCTGGACGCGGACGAGGCGGTCGACGCCCTGGACCACGCCCGGATCCGTGCGGCCATCGCCCGCCAGGGGGCCGCCGGCTACCTGCTGGTGTCCCGCAACTACAGCCGGGACTGGGGGGCGCTGGTGTTCGACCAGCCGGCGGTGGCCAACCGGAGCGCCTACACCGAAGGCGCCGAGTACCCCTTCTATGCGGATGGCCCGGTGTTCCGCCTGTTCCGGCGGTTCCCGGAACTGCGCTTCGAAGGGCGCATCCACGAGCGGGCCGACCCGTATCTGCGGCGGCGAAATCTGCCCATCGATCACCTGGAGGCGGTGATCCACCACTTCGGCAAGCTGGACCGGCAGGTGGAGCAGGCCAAACGGGACTATTACCTGGACCTGGCCGAACGGGACGCGGCCGAACAGCCCCGGGACCCGGACCGGCAGTTCTTCGTCATGCTCCAGGCGGAGCTGCTGGGGCAGTGGGACAAGACGCTGAAGGCCGGCCTGGCGGTGATGCGGCTTTGGCCGAAGGGACTGCCGCCCGTGGTGCCCACCACGGTGGCTAGGGCCTACCAGGAGCTGGGCCGCTACGCGGAGGCCATGCCCCACCTGGCCCGGATCCTGAAGGGCCAGCCCGACCATCCGCTGGCCCTGTGCCGCATGGCGTTGGCGCTCATGGCCACGGGCCGGCCGGAGGCGGCGCGGCCCCACCTGGCGCGGGCCATGGCCGCGCATCCAGAGGATCCCATGCCCCGGCTGGCCCTGGCCGAGCTGGAGGAGCGGGGTGGCCGGTTGGCCGAGGCCCGGGCGGCGTTCCGGGCCGCCATCGCCTGCAACGAGCAGGATGGCCGGCTGCGCCAGGGGCTGATCCAGCTGGATCTGCGCCACGGCCTTGCCGCCCAGGCGGCCGCCGACGCCATGGAGGCGCTGCGCGCCCTGCCGGGCCAGGGCGGCGGCCAGTGGCACCTGCTGGCGGCCACCTTCCTGCTGCAGGCCGGCCACGTCCAGCCCGGCCAGGCGGTGCTGGCGCTGGGCCGGGCGGCCTTCCCGGAGCACGAGGGGCTGCGGGCCCTGGAGGCGGTGGCGCGGGGCTAGCCCCGGCTATTTCTTGGGGGTGCTGCCGAGCATGGACTTGAACCGGCTGAACAGGGTGGCCGGTGGCTCGGGTTCGGGCTCGGGCGGCGGGTCCAGGGTGCGCAGGTCCACTTCCGGCGGGATGGGCACCGAGGGGTCCAGTTCGATGGCCTTGTGGAAGCAGGCCCAGGCGTTGGTGCGGAAGGCCTTGCGGAAGTAGACCTCGCCCATGGCGACCCAGGGCTCGGCGGCCTTGGGGCGGACCTGGGCGGCGGACTGGAAGGCGCTGATGGCCCGGGTGGACCAGGCGGGATTGCTCATGCGCAGGCGGCCCAGGAGCATCCAGGCGCCGTAGGCCGAGGGGGAGGCCGGGTCCAGCTGGACCGCCAGCTCCAGGCTGCGGATGGCTTCGCCGGTGCGATCCTGCAGTTCCAGCTGCCGGGCCTTGCGGAACAGGTGGCGGGCCCGGGTGTGGGAAGCGGTGTCCGGCTGGAACGGATCGGACGGGTCGGACCCTTCGGCGTCGTCGTGGGCCAGGAACTCGGGCTGGATGAAGGCTGGCTCGGGGGTTCGCGCACTCCGGGGCTGGACCGGCGCGGCCGCCGGCGGGGGGGCCGGGGGCTCGGCCGGGGCCGGACTCGGGGCGGGAGCCGGGGTCGCCGCCGGGCGGCTGGGCGCCGGGAGCGGCACCGGCGGCGGGCTGGGGGGCGCGGGCGCCTGGGCCAGGGGGGCGGCAGGCGCCGGCACGGCGGACGGCGGAACGGGTGGTACCTGCGCGGCGGACGGGGGAACGCCCGGTGGCTGGTCGCCGGCCGGGTCGGCGGCCGCTGGCGCCGCTGGCGCGGCCGGGATAGCGGGCATGGGCGAAGGCAGGGCGCCCTGGGTCAGGGTCAGGGTGCCCACGGCCCACAGGCTGAGCAGCACCCGGGTCGCCGCCTCTTCGGGCAGGCTGCTGAGCGCCAGGAAGGTCTGGAAGCTGATGGGTTCGGAACCCAGGAAGGACAGGGCGTACGCGGTGGCCGGGTCCAGCGGCAGGTCCTCCAGCGCCTCCAGCAGGTTCGGCCGCCCCTCCCACTTCCAGGTGTCGGAGCTCACCAGCAGAGCGAAGGTTTCGGGCAGCGGATGGGCCTCCTGGAAGGTGGTCCAGATGAAGTGCCGGTGGTCCAGCTTCAGCTGCAGGTCTTCGCTGAGCCTGCCGCCCACCGCGCCCGGGTGCCAGGCCAGGGCCACGATGGGGTGCTCCAGGGCGTTGATCATGACCTGTTCCTGGAGCCGCCGCAGGTGGCCGTCCCGTTCCGGGACCGTGAGCAGGCCCCACTGGACGACCTTCTCCCCCAGCCGGAACCGCTCGTCGTTGGCCAGCAGCTTGCCGAGCGCGGCGAAGTCCAGCACCCCCCGCCGCAGCAGGTAGTTGCCGAACTGCTCGCCGGCCACGTCGCTCTGCAGGAACACCAGCTCGCCGGCGCAGAAGTAGAGCCGGCGGGCGCCGTCGTTGTGCTCCAGGACCAGTTCGCCGTCCGCGGCGTCCTGGCGCAGGGCGGCGAGGAGGGTGGGCAGGTTGGCCTGGTTGGATTGAGCCGATCGGTTCACCATGGGCTCCGGATTCTGGGGCGGAAAGGAAGTTCTCAATATAACAAGATTATCGCGTCGTCTGAGCGCACCATTGCGCCCACAGCCCGCGCAGGGCCGACTCCAGGTTGCGGGCGAAGCGCGGACCATCCATGAGCGGGGAGGCCTCCATCCGGGCGCGCAGGCCGGCCCGCAGCCCGGCCAGCCGCGGCAGGTCCCGGGCCAGTCCGGTCGCGATCCGGATGAAGCTCTCGTCACTGTCCGCGGCCAGCTCGCGCAGTCCCAGGTTGCACAGCTGGCTCCATCCGGCCCGGCCCACCACGGTCTCGCCCAGGCGGGTCACCACCGGCACCCCCATCCAGAACGCGTCCAGGCTGGTGGTGTGGCCGTTGTAGGGGAAGGTGTCCAGGCCCACGTCCACCTGCCGGTACAGGGCCAGGTAGTCCGCCCGGGGCCGGAACGGGGCGAACTCGATCCGCTCGGGGGCCACGCCGCCGGCGCCCAGGGTCTCCAGCACCCGCTGCCGGTGCCGGCCCGGCTGGCATTGCAGCAGCAGCCGGGAACCGGGCAGCGCCACCAGCACCCGGGCCCAGAGGGCCAGGACCGACAGGTTGACCTTGCAGAAGTTGTTCAGGGAGCCGAAGGTGATCCCGCCCCGGGCCAGGGCCGGCAACGGGCCGGGTTCGGGGCGCGCGGTGAGCGGGTCGTAGCACCAGAAGGTGTCCGGCAGCCGGATGGAGGTTTCGGCATACCAGTCGTCCTGCTGGCCCGGGGGGTCCAGGTAGGGGTCGGTGAGCCGGTAGTCCATGGCCGAGAGGCCGGTGGTGCCGGGATAGGCCAGCCAGGCCACCTGCACCGGCGCCGGCTTGCGGGCGAACAGGTGGGGCCGGCCGTTGGCCATGTGCATGGTCAGGTCCACCAGGATATCGATGCGGTCGGCCCGGATCTGGGCGGCGCAGGCCGCATCGTCCAGGCGGGCGATATCCCGCCACGCGTCCATCAGGCCGGCGATCCTGCGGGTGATCGGGTCCGGCCGGGCCACCCCGGCGTAGCCGAAGATCTCGAACCGGTCATGATCGTGATGGGCCAGCAGCGGCAGGGTGAACAGCGACTGGCAGTGCTCGCGGAAATCGGGCGACACGTAGCCCACCCGCAGCCGCCGGTGCGGATCCGGATCGTTGGGGTGGCCTTCCCGGCCCCATTCCGGCGGGACCTGGACGCGCTGCCACTGCAGGTTCTCCGCCAGGATCGCCCGGGCGTCGCAGCCGGGCAGGAAGCTGACGGCGTAGGCCAGGTTGCTGCGCACCACCGGATCGGCCGGATCCAGCTCCAGGGCCCGGCGGAAACACCGCACGGCCTCGTCCATGCGGCCCAGGTCCTTGAGCAGGTGGCCCAGGTTGCCGTGGGTGACCGCGAAGTCCGGGCGCAGGGCGATGGCGCGCTCCAGCAGCTCGACCGCCTGGTCCATGCGGCCCATGGCCCGGGCCGCGGCGCTGGCGTTGTTGCAGGCGTCCAGGCAGGCCGGGTCCAGCCGCAGGGCCAGTTCGCAGGCCTCCAGGGCGGCCTGGTGCCGGCCCTGGGCGTGCAGCGCGCTGCCCAGGTTGCAGGCCGCGGCCAGGTGGTCCGGCGCCAGGGCCAGGGTCCGGCGGAACGCGGCCTCGGCGTCGGCGAAGGCCAGATCGGCCAGGGCGGCGGTGCCCAGGTTGTACCAGGCCTCGGCCCGGTCCGGCCAGCGGGCCACGGTCCGTTCCAGCTGGACCCGGGCTTCAAAGATCCGCCGTTCGGCCAGGAGCGCGTTGCCCAGATTGCTGTGGGCGACGGGGAAGTCGTCGCACAGGGCCAGGGCCCGGGTGCAGGCGGCCCGAGCCCCGGCCGGGTCCCCGGCCTCCAGCAGCGCGGTGCCCAGATCGTTGTGGCGCTCGGCCAGCTCCGGATGCAGTTCGGCGGCCCGGCGGAAGGCGGCCACCGCCTCCGCCCTTTGGCCCAGGGCGCGGCTGGCGGTACCGGCCCCCACCCAGGCCTCCAGGCAGTCCGGGTTCAGCTCGCCGGCCCGGCGGAAGGCGGCCAGGGCCGGCCCGGGCCGGTCCAGGGCGGCCAGGGCCTGGCCCAGGCTGCAGTGGGAGCGCCAGGCGGCCGGGTCCATGGCCAGCACCCGGCCCAGCAGGGCCGTGGCCTCGGTGGCCCGGCCGCACTGCAGGGCCAGCACGCCCAGGCGGTGCAGGGCCACCCCGTGGTCCGGCCGCTGGGCCAGCACCTGGCCATAGCCAGCCTCGGCCGCCTCCAGCTCGCCCGCCAGATGGTGCCGGGTGGCGGCTTCCAGGGCCAGCTCCAGCTGCGGGTCCGGATCGGTGGGGATGGACATGGACCCTCCAGGGCTGCCCTGATTGTGGCCGAAATTCCAGGCCAGGGGAGGGGCTGGAGCCGCGATAGCCGCGATAGAATGAAGCGTTGCCGGCCCGTGCCGGCCTGGAGTCGTCTTGGAGCCATCCCCCGTCCCCGATCCGTTGCGCCGCATGCCGCCCATGTCGTCGGCGTCCCCGGCGCCGCCGACGCCGCTGGAGGCGCGGCTCGGCTACCGGTTCCGCGACCGGCAGCTGCTGGCGGCGGCCCTGACGCCGCCTTCGGCCGGACTGCCGGGGGACAACCAGCGCCTGGAGTTCCTGGGCGATTCGGTGCTGCACCTGTGCGTGTCCACCCTGGTCTACCGGGAGCATCCCCAGTGGGCCGAAGGCGCCCTGTCCAAGCTGCGCGGCCTGCTGGTCTGCACCGACGCGCTGCACCAGTGGGCCAAGGATCTGGGGGTGGAGCTGGGCAAGGGCCCGCGCTCGCCCCGGAAGCCCGGCGCCGTGGATCTGCGCAATCCCCTGGCGGATTCGGTGGAGGCGCTGCTGGCGGCGGTGTTCCTGGACGTGCAGGCGGCGGGCGGCGAGCCCTTCGGCGCCGTCCAGGAGATCGTGGCGCGCCGGTTCCTGGAGGAGATCCGCGGGGCGTTCATGGGCATCTGGGAGGCCCGGGACAGCAAGACCACCCTCCAGGAGCGGGCGGCGGTGCTGGCGCTGCCGCCGCCGATCTACGAGCTGGTGGCGCGCACCGGCCCGGACCACGCGCCCACCTTCACGGTGACCGTGCGCATGGGCAGCTCAGCCGCCACCGCTTCCGCCGGGACCCTGAAGCGGGCCCAGGCCGAGGCCGCGCGGGCCCTGCTGAATACGCTCTGATATGTCCGTGGTGGGACCGCGCGCTCGCGTTGCTCGCTCTCTGTCCCCCCACACCCCCACGTCATGCCCGGGCGGAGCCCGGACATGACGTCTGGCGCGTGTGCGCGCTTCTTCCGGAGGCCCGCATGGGTTACCCTTAGCGGAGTCGCCGAGGGAAAGGTTGTCGCCTTGAAGATTCTCCCCACCCTGAACCTCCAGAACGGATTCGCGATCCCCATGCTTGGAAACCAGCAGCGGGCCCGGAAGCCGGGTGAGGTTCTGGATGCGCTGGCCGAACACGGGTGCCACCGGCTGACCCTGGTGGACGTGGACGCGGCCGCCGGTCGGGGCCACAACCGCGACCTGATCGCCAGCATCATGCGCCGGTTCCAGATGGGCAGCACCAAGGTGTGCATCCAGGTGGGCGGCGGCATCCGGTCCTCCGACCAGGCGCAGTTCTTCGTGGACCACGGGGCCACCTGGATCCTGGTGGGCACCATCATCCAGCGTTCCCCGCTGGTGGTGGACCAGCTCCTGGCCCGGTTCCGGGACTGCCTGACGGCCGGCGTGGACGCCCGCGGCGGGGAGATCCAGTCCTCGGGCTGGCGGGAACCGGCGCCACTGAAGGCCATTGCCGCCGCCCAGCGGATCCGCGAGCACGGCTTCAAGCGGATCCTGTTCACCGATATCCCCGCCCTTCCCGCCCTTCCCGCGCCCGCGCCGGACTTCGCCACCGCCCGGGCCCTGGCCCAGTGCGCCCGGGTCCCGCTGTTCATGGGCGGCAGCATCCACACCATGGAGCACCTGGCCCAGGCCCGGGAGATCCCCGGCCTGCAGGGGGTCGCCATGGACGCGCTGGTGCTGCTCGAGGATATGGAACTTCTGGGTTCCCTGAATCTGACCCGTATCTGAGGAGAGGGGCTGTGACTGACGAAGTCGCATTCATGGCCCAGCTCCCCGAGCAGGACCGGCTGCCGTTCCGGAACCTGGCGCTGATCCGTCCCCAGCTCCCCACCGAGAGCCAGCTGCTGCTCATCGAAAGCCTGGCCCGGACGCTGGCATCGCCCCGGCTGCTGACCCTCATCGCCCGCACTCCCCACTGGCTGGTGAGCGGGCCGGTGCTGCTGGCCCTGGCCGGCAACGAGGCGACCCCCGAGCCGCTGCGCCGGGACCTGGAGCTGGCCGTGTCGCTGTTCGACCTGATGCGGGATCTGGACCGGGCCGCCGGCCCCGAAAAGGAGGAGCGGGGGGAAGCCATCAAGGCCCTGTACCAGCAGCTGCCCATGGACCTGCGGCCGATCGTCAAGCAGCAGGCCAAACTGCTTGCCCGCACGGTCAATGCCTCGGGCCAGACGCTGGAACTGCCGGCCCTGTCCGCGGACGACCCGGACTGGGAGGCCCTCAGCACGCCGCCCCGGATGCCGGAGCGCCCTGACCGCTCTGGGCGCCCCGACCGCGCCAGCCACGTGCTGCGCGCGCCCAAGGGCGAACTGCTGGCCCGGGCCGAGGCCACCTCGGTCCAGGCGGACCTGCAGGCCTGCCTCATGGATCCGGATCCGGATGTGCGGGCGGCGGCCCTGCGCAATCCCGTGCTGTCGGAGGAGGTCCTGCTGCCGGTCTTCCCCCAGTGCCCGGAGCCCCAGCTGTTCGAGGAGACCTATGGCGAGGCCCGGTGGTACTTCCGCGAACCGGTGCGCGAGGCCGTCTACGCCTCGCCCTGCTGCCCCGAAGGCCTCGCCCGGAAGGTGTACCTGTCCCGGGAGCTGGTGGCCCTGCTGGAGCTCGGCCTGCGCGATGCGGGCCATCTGCACCGCATGGTCTGTCTGTTCACCCAGCTGGACGAATCCGAGTACCAGTACCTGACCCTGTGGTCCAAGCGGAAATCCCCCAATATGCTGCGGGTGATCAAGATCTTTTTCGACCGCATGCAACGCCGGCAGTCCAGCCAGGCCAGTGGCGGCAGCTCCAATCCGGCCGAGGGGCGCTGGGTCTCCCTGAAGGAGCGGGTGTTCATGGCCCAGCAGGCCACCCAGCCGGAGCAGATCATCGCCGCCCTGCGCGACGCCGACGCCAAGGTGTTCAACGTGGCGCTGGAGAACCCCGGGCTCACGGCCCAGGCGCTGCTGGCGGTGATCCCCGGCCTGGACGGGCCGCAGGCGGAAAAGGTGGCGGCCCACCGCACCTGGGGCGCGGTGCCCCAGGTGCGGGCGGCCCTGGTCCACAACGTGCACCTGGGCGAGGCCACCGCGCTGCGGCTGCTGCAGAGCCTGGCCGTGGACCGGACCCTGCTGGACATCCTGCGGGACCAGCGGCTGCCGCACCTGGAGGTGAAGCGCCGGGCCCTGGCCATGCTGCGCGATCGCTACCTGGCCATGCCGGTGCCCCAGCGGATCCTGGCCCTGCGCGCCAGCGGCGGCGAGCTGCTGCGCCACCTGGACCAGGAGATCCTGGAGGACCCGGAGACGCTGCGCCTGCTCATCTCGGACCGCCAGGTGGATCCCGGCATCCTGCTGCGGCTGGCCCGCAACAAGCAGGTCCCGCGGGACATCCTGGAGCTCATCGCCGGCCACCCGGTGCTCATGGCGCATCCGGCGGTCATGTCCGAGCTGCTCCTGAACCCCAAGACGCCGCGCCAGGCCGCCAGCCGGATCTGGGGCCTGCTGTCCGACAGCGAGCAGCAGCACCTGCTGCGCAGCCCGCATCTGCCGGCGCCGCTGCGCCAGTTGGCATGAGCAGGCTGGCCGGGGTGCTGATGCTGGGCCTGGTCCTGGCCGGCTGCGGGCCCCGGCGCGGCCAGGCGCCGGACTGGGTGCTGAGCGCGCCGCGCGGCACGGCCGCGGCGGTCTCCTGCACCGCGGCCTGGGCCCTGGACCCGGCCCACTTCCAGCCCGCGCTGCACGACACCCCGCTGGCCAGCCAGTCCCTGGCCATGTTCCTGGAGCGCACCCGCATGGATCCGCGCCAGCCCACCGGCCGCGTCACCCTCTACCAGGTCCCCGCCCCCGCCGCTCCGGGCGGAGGCGACCCGGCCCAGCCCGCCGATGCCCGGGAATTCCTGCTGCAGCTAGGCGGTTTCCAGCATCCTGGCCAGATGCTGGTGGCCCTGGCCGACGGCTTTTCCGCCGCGGGCTCGCTGCCCATGGATCACCGGGACCTGCCGCTGTTCACGATCCTGGACCGGGACACCCGGCATATCCGGGCCATGGCCGATGGCGAAGGCCGCATCTGGATGGGCGATCTGCCCGCGCTGATCCAGCTGGGCTTCGGCCACTTCGGCGCCGGACGGGCGGTGGCGACGGCGGTGCAGGGGTTCAGCCCGGAGGCCGCGGTCCAGGGCTTCCTGCTGCCCGAGGAACTGCCAGAGGCGGGCGACCGGGTGGCAGCGCCGGGCCGGCGGCTGCCCCGGGGGATCCGCTGCCTGGCCTGGGCGGTGACGCCCGGGTCCGGGGTGGCGCCGCTGCACCGGTTCGAACTGGTGCTGGTGGGCAGCCGCACCGGGATCCAGGAGGGGGCGCTGTGGCTGGACGACCTGGTGGCCGCGGCCCAGTCCCTGCCCGGAGCGCCGCTCCAGCCGCCGGACCTGCTCCAGGAAAGCCGGCGCCTGGGCCTGCGCTGGCTGGTCACCCAGGGGCAGCTGAACCTGGTCCTGGGCCGGTTGCACCAGCCGGCCCTGCCCAGGCCGTGACGGCCGCGTCCAAGCCGCTCCGGCCCGCGGGCCGGATCGGTTAAGCTGGTTGGATGTCTTCATTTTTGCGTTTCTTCCGAGAACACATGAACCGCTTCCTGCCGACGATCGTCGGCGGGAGCCTGCTGCTCACCCTAGCCGGAGCCTGCCAGGGGCTGCTGATCGGCATCCTCCGGTTCGTGTTCGAGGACACCCTGGCCATGGGCCGCAGCAGCGCGGTCCCGGTCCCGGTCCCGGCCGTGGCCACCGGCGTGCTGGAGCAGCTCAAGCACTGGGCGCTGATCCACCTGCCCAGCGCCGCGGCCCTGCGCCAGGAGACCTACCTGATCCCGGGGCTTCTGGTGCTGGTGTTCGTGGTGAAGGGCCTGTTCACCTACAGCGGCACCGTGCTCATGGTGCGCTCGGGGGTCAAGGCCACCCTGGCCCTGCGGGAGCGG
>Ga0302283_1001205_pt1 | contig 21768 bp, 20 predicted proteins | sample III_Fen_E1_4_FD_198770 | JGI IMG/M metagenome (GOLD analysis project Ga0302283, IMG submission 198770) | Peat permafrost microbial communities from Stordalen Mire near Abisko, Sweden - III_Fen_E1_4 | ecosystem: Environmental > Terrestrial > Soil > Wetlands > Permafrost | place: Sweden: Abisko... | reverse complement strand
GCGAGGCTTGCCGAGCAACGCGCGATCGGAGGCTGGCGCGAGCCCGGCGTCGGCGCGATCTCGAGGACGCGCGGTGCGATGAGCGGGAGCGTCAGCGGTTGAGCCGCGAGACCCGGGCGGCGGCCGGTTGTCACGCGCCACCCTCGGCGCGCAAGTGTCCGTTATCGCCTCAGGAAGTGAGGCAATTCGTGGATCGAGCGCTGGGCCGGTCACGCGCCACCCTCGTGCGCGATCTGCGCGGCGCCTTGCTTCGTATCGTGGCGATTGCTGGCAACGCGGAGGCTGGGGCGGATGCGTTGTCACGCGCTAGCCTCGGGCCGCAAGCCTCAGACAAGATGGGTGATTCCGGTGCAAACCTGGCAGTGCCGTCACGCGTGAGCCTCGGCGAGGGGACCGTGACGTGATGGCGTTCGGGTCGTGCAGACGCCCGACGCCGAGACCCGCCTCATCGAGATCGCGCCGCTCGGCGAGCGCCTGGCACCGCTGCGCCTGTGCGACGCGGGGGCGCTCGCGACGATTCGCCGCTCGCTCGAGCGACACGGTCAACTGAGCGCTCTCACCCTGTTCGTCGAGATGGGCCAGCTCGAGATCCTCGACGGCTTCAAGCGCGTGCGCGCCGCTCGTGCGCTCGGCCTTTCAACGCTCGTCGCCCGCGTGGACGACGTCGGCATCGTCGACGCGAAGGTCCGGCTCTGCGAGCTGCACGGCCACCGCGGCCTGACCGAGCTCGAGGAGGCGTGGCTCGTCCGCTCGCTCTACCGAGAAGACAATCTCCTCCAGTCGGAGATCGCGCGGCGCATGAGCCGGCACAAGAGCTGGGTCTGTCGCCGGCTGATGCTTGTCGAGTCGCTCGACGTGGCCGTCCAGGCGGACGTTCGACTCGGACTCGTCGCCCCCCGGGCGGCCGTCGCTCTGAGCCGGTTGCCACGTGGCAACCAGGCCGCGGCGAGCTCCGTCATCGGCCGTCACGGGCTCACCGTCCGACAGACCGAGCTGCTCGTCGACGAGGTGCTTGCTTGCGACGATCACGCCGCCCGCGCGGCATTGCTCGTGAGGCGAAACGATTCTCCGGCGACTGGCGCGAAGCCGGGGCCGCGCCCTACGCGCGTCGTGCGCAATGAGGCCGACTGGATGAGCGCCGACATTGCGCGACTCCGTGAGGTCGCCGCGCGGCTCGAGGCACGTCTGCTCGCAACGCCGCTGGCGACGTTCACGCCCGCCGCGGCGGAGCTCGTGCGTGACGCGCTCGTCCGTCTGTCACCGGTGCTCCGCGCGGTCGATACCGTCATTGGCGCCGTCACCGGCCGCGCGGATGCTGCGTGAGCGCCTCCTGGCGAAGTCGGGAGGAGCTCGTCCACCACATCGTCACGCTCGCGCGTGATGGTCTGTCGCGGCGCGCCATCGCCCGTGCCGTCGGCGTCAGCCGCAATACCGTCAAGGCGCTGCTCGCCGCACAAGACCTCGGCCGCACCACCGAGCACGCGGCGCTCGCGCCGCGCCCTCTGCGCGCTCCGCGCACCTCGATGCTTGACGCGTGGCGGTCGCGCATCGCCGAGTTGATGAAGCAGTTCTCGGACATCACCGCGCAGCGCGTGTTCGAGAGCCTGCGCGCCGAGGGCTTCGGCGGCGGCTACAACACGGTCAAGAAGTACGTGCGCGTGGTCCGTCCGAAACCTGCGCCGACGCCGAGCTTGGTCACGCCAGACTACGGGCCAGGCGAGATGGGCGAGAGCGACTGGTCGCCGTACTCGATCGCGTTCGCGGACGGCGGCCGCGTCGTCGTTCAGGCGCTCTCCTACGTCCTCGTCGACAGCAAGCGCAAGTTCTTCGAGCTCTACGCGAGCAACGACCTGCACGCCCTGATGGACGGGCACACGCGTGCCTTCACCCGCTTCGGCGGCGCCGCTCGCCAATGCAAGTACGACAGCCAGAAGCCTGTCGTGCTGCGCTGGGAGGGCAATCAGCCCATCTACAATCCGCGCTTCCTCGCGTTCTCCAGCCACTACGAGTTCCGCCCCCTCGCCGTTCGTCGCGGGCACCCAAACGACAAGCCGCGCACCGAGAGATCCTTCTGGGAGGTGGAACGCTCGTTCCTCAACGGCCGCGCGTTCCGCGACCTCGCGGACATGCGTGCCCAGCTCGCGCGGTGGCTCGACGAAATCGTCGATCTCCGCCGTCGCCACAAACGCACCGCCCTCGAGCGCTTCGCCGCGGAGCGCGAGCACCTCGTCCCACTCCCGGCCCACCCGTACGACACGGCCCGCGTCGTCTATCGCGTCTGCGGAATCGACGGCTTCGTCGACTGGGACGGCAATCGCTACGCCGTCCCCTACGACCACGTGACCGACATCCTGCCCATGCGTGTCACGCAGCGCGAGCTCTTCGTGTACGCGGCCGACCTGCGCTGCGTGGCGCGCCACGAGCTCGCCCGGCGCGGAGCGGGATTGAAGCTCGACCCCGCAGGCTTCCACCCGCAACCACAACGCAGGAGTCCCCTCGATCTCGACCAACTCCACATCGCGTTCAAAGGGATGGGCGACCACGCCGCGGAGTTCTTTCGCCTGATGAGCCTCGGTGCTCCACGAATCTACGGGCACCAGGCGCGTCAGATCCTCCTACTCCGTGAGCGCTACGCCACCGAAGATCTCGACGCGGCGCTCGGCCACGCCGCGGCCTTCGGTGCGCTCGACCATCACGCCGTCGAGCGCATCCTTGCGGCTCGCTCCCGCCCGCGCACCCTCGACGAGTACGTCGCCGAGGAGACGGCCCGCCGGCTCGAGGAGACCCTCGGCGAGAAACGCACCGCTCCGCGGGACCTCACCGAGTACGACCGATTGCCGCTCGCCTCGGCCTCCCACGCTCCGCCCGCACCTTCCCCGCCCAACGAGGAGACAACAGCATGGCCAAGCGAGACGGTAAGAATGACCACGATGGACGCGACGACCGACGCACCGACGATGCCCTCGTCATCGAGCGGCTCCGACGGCACCTCGAGTTTCTCGGACTGACCCTCACCCTCGCCGAGCTCGACGAGCGGCTCGCGTGGGCCACGCGAGAGCGCCCCGGCGCGACCGCCTTGCTCGAGCACGTGCTCGGCGCCGAGGCCGCGCACAAGCTCGAGCAACGCATCGCCCGGCGCATCGCCGTCAGTGGCCTTGTGGAGCAAAAGGCGCTCGAGGCCTTCGACTGGCTCTTTCAACCGAAGCTCGACAAGGCCCTCGTCCTGGAGCTCGCCCGCCTCGACTTCGTCCGCCGGCGCGAGGACCTCGTCATCACCGGCAAGAGCGGCACCGGCAAGAGCCACCTGCTCAAGGCGTTCGGCGTTCGCGCGTGCGAGCAGGGCCTCGGAATGCGCTACGCCAGATGCGTCGACCTCCTCGACGACCTACACGCCGGCCTCGCCGACGGCTCCTACGCCCGCCGTCTCAAGGGCTGGGCACGGCCCGCCTTTCTCATCATCGACGACGTCGGTCTCGGGCAGGTGAAGAAGCGTGGCGACGAGCCCACCGCCGCTCACACCCTCTACAACCTCATCGATCGCCGACACGGCAAGGTCTCGACCGCCGTCACCTCGAACGTCGCGCTCAGCGATTGGGGGCGCTTCCTCGGGGACGCCACGCTCACGGCCGCGATCCTCGACCGCCTCGCCATGCATGCCATCCGAATCGACATCGACGGGCCCAGCTACCGTCAGCACGTCGCCAAGGGCCGCGCCTCCCATGCCGCCCCGCTCCCCGAGAGCTCCTCGACGCCCTGACGCCACCGCGGGTCCCTCCGCCCTCGTACTGGATCACGAAAGGGCCGCGACCACCTGGGATGCCGGACGCGAGGTGGATCTCGTTGAAGAACGGGATTGGATCAGATCAAAGAGACCGCTGAAGCGCTCGGAATCTTCTTCGAGGACCCCACCTCCATTCAGACTCCATCGGCCCACTGCGTGCGAAGGTCGTCATGTAGAGTTCGCGCTCCCTGCGGGTGCGTCGGCGGTCGCGACGGTCGACCTCGCGAAGACCTTCGCGCCCGAAGCGCAGCAGCTCTTCGCGCCCCTTAAGTACGTGGCGGAGGAGGCGCTTGGCGTCCCCCGCGCCCAAAGCTCCATGCGTCGCGCGTCGCATCTCTCTAGGATCCGTGGGCGAAGACGGCGAGGCGCACGTTCGGCTGACCCAGGTGGAGGGCCGCTACGTCCTGCTCCGCACCCGGGACATGGACGGGCTTGCCGTGAAGCTGCGCGCAGCGACCACCGGGGCCGTCAGCGCGACGCTCGACCTTGGTAAGGTTGCGATCTTCGGCCTGAACAAGCCGCTCATCGTGGTCGAGACGATGCGCAAGGAGGACGATGTTGTGGTGGGCTAGCTGACGACGCACTGACCCGCATTCTCGCCCGTGGCGGGTGGTCTGGGGGCTCGAACCGCTTCAAAAGCCGTGGTTCGCCGAGAGCTGGACGCGCACCGAGTCCAACTGTCCGCCGTGGGCGAACGTCTCGGAGCCGATCCCGACGATGGCCTCGATTGGATATTGCCCCACCCCGATCGTGGAGATGCCGACATCGCTCGAGAAACGCAAGAGCTCCGGCCGGAACCCTTGCAGGTGCCCGTCGAACACGTTCCCGACGGCCGCTTCAATGGTTCCACCGAGCCAGGGAGCGATCGGCCACACGTAGTGCACCGCCGCGACGGCTGCGCTTCGATCGATGAGCCGGCGTGGGAAGTACCCGCGCATCGGTCCGTCTCCGCCCAGCGACACGAGCTCGGTGAACGGAATCGGGCGGTCGCCAAGCGGGTCCACGAACTGGGTGGCGACCGAGACGCTGACCACATGGTGGTGCTGGTCGAGGTCCAAGAAGCCCGCGGCGGAGCCGCCGTAGCGAATCCAGCCCGACGCCGGCGACCCCAGCATGTTACTGCCCTGCTCGGCCTTGACCTGGACGCGAGCACCCGAGCCGGGGGCGGGCCACGGACGGCGCGAGTCGACCGACGCAGCAACACGATTGTACTCGTCGGTGTACCGTCCGCCGAATCCGTAGGGCACAGGGAAGGCGCCCGTCGCCGCCTCGCGGTCGAGGCTCGGATCCCCATCGTAGTGGCCCGGGCCGAGGCTCTCGCTGTGCAGACCTGCGGTGAGCTCTACTCGGCTCTCGCGCCAGTACTTCCAGTCGAGCGTGGCGCTCTCGTCGGCCACGGCCTCGGTGAACCGGCTTCGGCTCGACTGCAGGCTACCCGGGCCGATCCCGAAGAAGACCCTTTCAGGCCGGTGCACGCCGGACACCTGGACATGGAGGACTCGCAGGCTGTCCAGCCGGGTGCTTTCCTTCACGGAGAGCGCGTACCAGTCGGAGGGCCATCCCTCGGCGTGGACGCTCCAGTCGTTATCCTCGGCGATCGCGTCGTTCCAGAACCCGTAGAGGCTTGCCTGGATCGCAGGTGCCCGGACGTCTGCAAGACGCAGGCCCTGAACTGGGCTCACGGTCCCGAGGCCGCCGACGTGGTGGTGCGTGTTAGGCCCCACGACTCCCTCGCAACGCCGTGGCGTGTGCCATTGCGCAAGCTTTGCGCCAGTGGCGGCACTCGACGGCTGGCGGCACGCCGACGGCGACATCCGGCGCAACTCGCCGATGCGCGTATGATCGCCGGAGATGCGACGGTGCCGCGCGGTGAGCTTTTGCGGACTTCTCTGCACGCTGGCGGCGACCGGCTGCTGGAGTCGCCTGGGTTCGCACGTCGCCGGCGTCGACAACTTCGGCGTCGTGTCCGACGGCCCTCACGCCCTGTACCGCGGTGCTCAGCCCTCGCAGGAGGGGATCCGGACGCTGAAGGCCCTGGGCGTTCGCACGCTCGTCAACCTCCGCGACGATGCCGATCCGCGCGAGCAGGCATGGGCCGCAGCCGCCGGAATGAACTACGTGGTCATCCCCAGCACCTGCCACGAGCCACGTGCCGGAGACCTCCGGTCATTCCTTGGCCTCATGGAGGGGAAGCCGACGCCGCTCCTGGCAGAGTCGGCGGTAGAGTTCCCGGTGTTCGTGCATTGCCACGCGGGGCGGGATCGAACGGGGCTGTTCGTGGCCGCGTACCGGATCGTCGAGCAGCACTGGTCGAGCGACCGCGCCATCAAGGAGATGGATGACTTCGGGCACATGCGGATCTTCTGCCCGCGGCTCCACCCGTTCGTGCAGCAGCTCGACCCCACGACATTCGGTCCTGGAGGAACGCTTTGACGGCAGGACGGGTTCACACGCGATGATGGCGGCGTGCTGAAGGTCCTACGAGGACGCTTCCGGTCCAAGGCGCCGTGGCGCTCCGTGATCGCAGGGATGCAACTGGCGGCATTGGCCGAGAGCGCGGGGGCCTCTGCCCGGCCACCCGAAGACCCTGTCACGCCGCCGGTCGTCCTCTCGCACGTGGAGCCGCCTTTCCCACCGGCCGAGCGCGCTGCAGGCACCCATGGCGTAGTCGTGTTGGTGGTGACTGTGGGGAAGGACGGGGTCGTCGGAACGGTGGAGGTGTTGCAGTCTGCCGGCGAACGGCTCGACCGCGCTGCGGTCAAGGCGGTCCGCGCGTGGACGTTCGCGCCAGCGCGGCGTGGAGCAGTGGACGTCGCGAGCAGGGTGCGGATCCCGTTCCGGTTCGAGACCGCTCCCCCGGTTCCGCGGCTGGCCGCGTCGAGTCCCCAACCCCCGACCGGCGAGACCCCGACGTCGGTGACGGCGGAGGGAGACCCGGATCATGGTCCTGCGGTGGTCCGGGTGACTGGCAAGCCCACAGACCGAGGCGCATCCGACTTCCACATCGACGTGGGCGAGCTCGCGAACCTCCCGCGCGCCAACGCCGCCGAGCTCGTGAAGCTCGCGCCCGGCTTCGTCATCACGAACGAGGGCGGCGCCGAATTCGGTCAGCATACGTACCTGCGGGGCTTCTCGGCCGACGAGGGGCAGGACTTCGAGCTCTCGGTCGACGGCGTGCCCATCAACGAGAGCGGGAACATCGACACGAACGGCTTCGCCGATCAGCACTTCATCATCCCGGAGCTGGTCTCCTCACTTCATGTGCTCGAGGGGCCCTACGACCCTCGCCAGGGCAACTATGCGGTGGCGGGCAGCGTCGACTACCAGCTCGGCCTCGATCGGCGTGGCCTCACGGGCCGGTACACGGTCGGCTCCTTCGGGACGAACCGCGCAGTGCTCATGTGGGGACCACCCGGGGAGAGCGCACATACCTTCGTGGCGATGGAGCTCTATTCGACGAACGGCTTCGGCGAGAACCGCGACGGCCGCCACGCATCCGCGATGGGCCAGTACGAGGGGCGCTTTGGCGAGCACGGCGTGTGGAGGGTGAGCGGCACCGCGTACGTGAACGAGTTCCACAGCGCGGGGGAGCTGCGGGAGGACGACGTCGCGGCGGGGCGCATCGGCTTCTATGACACCTACGACACGCGCCAGGGCGGGGAGTCGCAGCGGTACTCGGCGGCCGGCACGCTCGAGACCCGGGCCGGACCCTTCACCCTGAGGCAGCAGGTGTTCGTCATCCAGCGGTACATGGACCTGCGTGAGGACTTCACGGGCTTCCTCCTGGACCCGATCCGCGGCGACCTGGCCGACACGCACTCGACCGAGACGTCCTTCGGCGCGCGAGGCGTCGCCCGCACCCGGCTCACCGCCCTCGGCTTGCCGCAGGAGCTGGAGGCCGGCTACTTCGCCCGCGGCGACCACACCGATGGCACCATTCAACGCCTCGCCGTCCTGACCAACGCACCGTACGCCACCGACGGCAGCCTCGAATCCATCCTGGGCGACGTGGGCGTCTATGGCGACGCTACGCTCCGCGTCAGCAAGTGGGCGTCCCTGCGTGGCGGGCCGCGGGTCGACCTTTTCACGTTCGACGTGACCGATCGCGTGGCGTCCACAAGGACCGACGCCGCGACCGTGGCCGCCATGCCCCGGGCGGCGCTCCTCCTCGGGCCCTTCGATGGTTTCACCCTCTCCTCGAGCTACGGCGTCGGCGAGCGGACCCTCGACCCCCAGAGCGTAGCCGATGGAACCCACCCGCTCTTCGCGACCGTGCAGTCTGGCGAAGCGGGGGTCGCTTACGTGCGATCGTTCGAGAGCCTTCTCGTCGACGCCCGCTCCGACTTCTTCGACACCACGATCAGCCAGGACACGATCTTCAGCGAGACCGCCGGACGCACCATCCCGACCAAGGGGACCATTCGCACGGGATGGGCTGGCGCGCTGCGTCTCACGGGAAGATTCCTGGACGAATCGGCGAGCGTGACCCTCACGCGCTGCATCTACGACGACACGCGCCTGCCCATCCCGTTCACGCCGACCTCCGTGATCAGGAATGACACCGTGGCGTTCGCGCCGCTGCCATGGCGCCTGCGCGGGCGGGAGATCAAGGGGACCCTCGGGGGTTCCGTGACCTACGTGGGGCCGCGCCCGCTGCCGTACGCGCAGACGAGCGACCCCATCTTCACCATCGACGCGACAGCGTCGTTGAGATGGTGGGCCTTCGAGCTCGCGCTGAGCGCCATGAACCTCCTCGGATCCCGCTATCGCCTCGGTGAGTTCAACTACGCCTCCGACTGGCACACGCAGTCCCCCGCGCCGACGACGCCGGAGCGCACGTTCTCGGCGGGTGCGCCGCGGTCCATGTACTTGACGCTGGCGGTTACCCTCGGCGGGGGCAGTTGACGGCCCTCAATCCGAGGGCGTGACGTGCGCACCGGGGGCGCACTACGATGCCCCAACATGCAACCGCTCGCCCCGAGAGACCTCGACCAGTACCGCGAAAAAGGCTTCCTCGTCGTCCGCAACGTCTTCCGCCCCGACGAGGTCCTGGACGTGGCGCGGGAGACGGAAGGCCTCCTGTCGCGCGCCGACCTGATGGATCAGAAGAACCTCCGGGTGCGCTGGCAGGTGCACGTCGAGACGATGGACCCGGTCTTCGAGCTCTACGATCCCATCGTCGACATCGCACCGCATTGCCACGCGTGGGCGCACGATCCGCGCGTCCTCGGCGCCGTCGGCAAGCTGCTTGGCGACGAGGCCCACCTCATCAAGGACAAGCTCATCTACAAGCCCGCGGGCGCCGGCGGCTATCCCCTGCACCAGGACTTCATCGCCTGGCCCGGCTTTCCGGAGAGCTTCACCACCGTCGTCGTCGCCATCGATCCGGCGACCGAGGCGAACGGCTGGATCAAGGTCCATCCCGGCGCGCACGCCAAAGGATGCCTTGCCGAGCGCGACGGCAACTTCCACATCCTGGACGACGCGCTCGTCGACGCGAGCGCCGCCGTGTCGCTCGATCTGGCCCCCGGCGACATCGCCATCTACGGGGGCTTCATGCCGCACCAGTCGGCGCCGAACCGCAGCCCGACTCAGAGGCGCCATCTGCTGTTCAGCTACAACGCGGCGAAGGACGGCGGCGAGCAGCGCGCCTCGCACTACGAGGCCTTCCACCACTACCTGCGCTCGGTCTATTCGATGATGGGCCTGGCGGACATGCACTTTCGATGACGACACCGAGCTCCAGGGCAACGGGGCGCGCCGCGCACGTATCCATCAACGTCTCGGATCTCGGCCGCGCCGTCGCCTTCTACGAGACGCTGTTCGGTGTGCCGCCGGCGAAGCACTTCCCGGACTACGCCAAGTTCGAGGTGGAGGACCCGCCACTCGTCCTGTCCCTCGAGCCCGTCTTTCACCGCGCGGGCGACGCATTGAACCACCTGGGCCTCCGCATGCCGTCGCCCGAGGCCCTGGAGGAGACGCGGGCGAGGCTCGGTCTGGCCGGCGTCCAGGCGTCCTGCGAGGACGTCGATTGCTGCTACTCGCGGCAGTCGAAGTTCTGGCTCGCCGATCCCGACAAGAACCTGTGGGAGGTCTACGCGCTCACGGGAGAGCTCGATCGCCGCGGGAGCCTCTCGGCCTCCGACGCGCTCGCCGCCCGCCAGCGCGGCGGCGGCGAGTCCGCCTGGGAGCACCGGCTCGGCGACGTCTTTCCGCTCCCGCTTCCCCTGGGGGATGAGACGACGGACTCGGTGCGTCTGCGGGGCACCTTCAACGCTCCGCGCCCGCGGGAGGAGCGCCTCGCCATCGCCCGGGAGGCGCTGCGGGTGCTTCGCCCCAGGGGCCAGATCGTGGTCCACGGTCTCGTCACCGACCGCCCGGTCGCTGGAGAGTTTCCTCTCCTGCCTGGGCCCGCGGCGCTCGTACGTGACGTGCCCGTGGAGTCCGAGCCGCTTCGGCTGCTCGAGGAGGCCGGCTTCGTGGGCGTGTTTGCGCAGAAGCTCGGCGAGAGCGCGGTGTTCAAGCACCAAGGGGCTTCCATGAGAGAGCTGCTCGTCGTGGGGTGGAAGCCGGACAAGATCCCGCTCACCGGCCAGGCGTGCGTGGTCGTGTACAAGGGGCCATTCCACGAGGTGACCGACGACGCCGGGCGCGTCTACCGAAGGGGTGAGCGCGTGGCGGTCGACGCGCGAACGGTCGCCCGCCTGAATCTCGGGGCCCTGGCGGACGAGTTCACGTTCTTCCGCGGCTAGACGTCAGAACACTCCAGACAGACCCATTCCCGCCGCAAGCGCGTGTGCCGCCGGCAGCAACGTGGGCCCCAGCGAGAGACGCACGGGCATGGCGACCCGCTCCGCCCGCGCGAACGCCAGCTCCTCAGGGGACGGCTGTGCGTCGTACCAGAGCACGATAGGCACGCCGATACCGTAAAGGCCTGCCACCACGCCGGTGGTCGTGCGCTCGTAGTAGTTGTGCCACGTGTACCAGCCGAGCATGGCTGCGTTCAGCGCGAGGAGCACCGGCGTCACGATCTCGGTGGCCACCCGCCAGCGTCGCGCCCAGGCGGCGTGCTTGGCGAGGATCTCGAGCGAGAGAGCATCGTCGACCGGCCTTCCGAACGCTCGCGCGCGCTCGATGCGGCGCCGTAGCGTCGCGTGAGCGAGGGAGAGCGGGATGGCAGAGAAGCAGGACGAGAGCCCGCTGATCGTGGTCGCCGCACCGGAGTACACACCGAGCCGATCGCCCGGGCTGGTGGACGGCGACGGGGACAACGCGAGCGTCACCACGCCCGTCGCGACAAGCGCGCCGCCCGCTCCCCAGTAGAGCGCGGCGGCTGGAAAGCGGTCGTCGTACATGGCGTCGAGCGCCTGAAGCACGTAGGTTGGCGGTGCGGGCGCCGGTATTTCTGGGTCGGCGTGGGCAACGCCCGGGGCCGAGAGAACGAGGGCGAGCGCCGCCGCGCTGACCGCTACCGGGCTCGAGCATCGAGCCCGGCCCGCCGCTCGATGCTCTGCTTCGCGCTCGCGGCCGCGATGATCGGTACCCACGGTCGCACGGAGCTCTCTTTGACCGGCCTGGCGGCGTGGAGCGTGTCCGTCGACCTTGCAGTGCGCTATCAAGGCAGCGAGGTCTTGGGATGCTGTCGTGTTACGGCTCATCGCAGAGGGGCGCAGCTTCGCATGGGTAGGCGATTCTACCGAGGTTGGCCCCACCTGCTGGTCGCGGCATTGGCCATGGTGGCCACGATGCCGAGCCGCACGTTCGGGCTAGGGCTCATCACGGAACAAGTCATCGCCGATGTCGGGATCACCCGCGTCTCGTACGCGACCATCAACCTCTGGTCGACCCTCATCGGCGCCCTGTTCTGTCTCCCCGTCGGGTGGCTGCTCGACCGGGTTGGCTCGCGCCTGGTGCTGGCCGGCGTCAGCCTCGGCCTCGGGCTCTCGGTTCTGCTGATGACCGGGCCCGTGAGGACCTGGGCCGGTCTCTTCTTCGCCTACACACTGCTGCGCGGCTTCGGGCAGAGCGCGCTCTCCGTCGTCAGCCTGGGGCTGGTTGGAAAGTGGTTCGGCCGCCGCCTGCCGCTCGCCATGGGGCTCTTCTCGATCCTCATCAGCGTCGGGTTCGTCGTCGCCTTCATGGGGACCGGCGCGCAGGTGCTGGCGCGCGGGTGGCGGGTAGCCTGGTCGACGCTCGGCTACCTGGTCCTTTTCGGCCTGGTTCCCATCTCGCTCCTGGTCGTCCGGAGCAAGCCCACGGCGGAAGAGGCCACAGTCGAGTTTGATGATCAGAGGGCAGGGGACGCTTCGACGACGGATGCGCGCGACGACTGGACGCTGTGGGAGGCCCTCCGCACGAACGCCTTCTGGGCGCTCAGCGTCGCCACAGCGGCCTATGCGTTCATCTCATCGGCCCTGCTTCTCTTTCAGCAGTCCATCCTGCAGACCCTTGGCTTCGACGCCGCGCTCTTCCAGCGAGTCCAGGCAGTGTCGCTCGTGGCCGGTCTCGCGACGAACTTCCTGACCGGTTGGCTGGCGGAGCGCCGCTCGCTGACGCGCCTCCTGGCGGCTGGCATGTTGCTGCAAGGGTTGCTGCTCGCAGCGCTCCCGTACCTGAAGACCCCGGGCGACGTCTATCTCTATGGCGCAGGGATGGGCGCGGCCGGAGGTGTCGCCACGGTGATCTTCTTCGCAGCCTGGGGCAGAACCTTCGGGCAGAGGCACGTCGGGAACATCCAGGGCGCGGCGCAGCTGATGACCGTCCTGGCCTCGGCGGCGGGGCCGCTCGTGCTCGCGGAAGCCTACGAACGGACAGGATCGTACTTCGGCGCGTTGATCGCGTTGGCGCCTGCCTATGCGGTGCTCGCCCTCTGGTGTTGGGGAGCGCGAACGCCCGTGCGAACCCGCTCGGCGACCCCCCTCGTCGGATCGATCGAGGCCGGGGCCCACGTCGAGTAGACCGTCGAGCACGCGCACCCGCCGATGGCGGCTACGCGAGCGAGCTGCTTTCCTCCGCCTACTCTCCTCACCCCGCCCGAGCCCCCTTCTTCGCCCGGTCGACGACCGCTTCGAGCTGCCGGCGCGCGGCGCGCACGTGGAAGACCAGGCTCCGGTCCTTGGTGTCCTTCACCCATTGCTCGAAGCCGACGCGAAAGACGGCGAGGCCCGCCTCGGCGGCCAGGCCCGCTGCCGAAGCCGTGGCCCCGCGCTCCTTCAGGACCTCGGCCATGGCGGTCGCGAGCGACATCATCTTGACGAGCTCGCGCTCCTGGAGCTCGGGATGCGCGGCGATGAGCGCGCTGCGCTTGCGCGCGAACGGACGGAGCTCCTCGAAGAAGTCGTTGGTCGACTCGTAGGCCCCGAGCACCGCGTCGAGGGGCGCGCAGGACTTCGGGGCGGCGCGCGCGGCGTCGACGACCTGTTTGACGAAGTGCTCCGAGCCCGCGAAGAGCACCTCCCTCTTGTCCGCGAAGTAGTTGAAGAACGTGCGCTCCGTGAGGCCCGCGCGCGCAGCGATGTCCTCGACTGTGGTCCTGCCGTACCCGCGCTCGGCGAAGAGCTCCATCGCCGCTTCGGTGAGCCGTCCCTTCGCATTCGGTTCCCATCGCGCCATCGGAGCTCATCCTAGCATTTCAGTGGCTGTCGTCACGATTGCAGATGCTGCAATCGCGTGTTACATCCATTGCAGTCTCTGTCATCAGGAGGTCCCCATGCGTGTTTTCGTCACTGGCGCGAGTGGTCACATTGGTTTCGCGGTCGTCGCCGAGCTGCTCGGCGCCGGCCACAAGGTCGCCGGCCTGGCGCGGTCCGAGGCGTCGGCGGAGAAGCTCAGAAAGGCGGGCGCCGAGGTCGTCCGCGGAGATCTCGACGATCTCGCCGGGTTGGTCGCCGCCGCCAAGGCCGCCGAGGGCGTCATCCACCTCGGCTACAAGCACGACCTCGCCTTCGGCGGCACGCCCGACGGGTTCGTGAAGGCCGCCGAGCACGACACCCGCGTCGTGAAGGCGCTGGGCGAGGCGCTCATCGGCTCGAACAAGCCCCTCGTGAACACGTCGGGGACGGCGCAGCTCGCCCTCTTCGGCGGCCTCACGCGCACAGGTACCGAGGAAGACGTTCTGCCGGGCGGACCGCGCGTCGACGGCGAGAACGCCGTCATCGCCCTGGCGGAGCGAGGCGTGCGCTCCTCGGTCGTTCGCCTCCCGCCGACCGTGCACAGCTCGCTCGATCACCACGGCTTCGTGCCGATGTTCGTCGCCGCGGCGCGCAAGAACGGCTTCTCGGTCTACGTCGGCGAGGGCGCGAACGTCTGGCCTGCCGTCCACACGCTCGACGCCGCGAAGCTCTATCGGCTCGCCATCGAATCCGCTCCCCCCGGCACGCGTCTTCACGGCGTCGTCGACGAGGGCGTCGCGTTCCGTGCGATCGCCGAGGCCATCGGCAAGGGGGTCGGCGTCCCGGCGAAGAGCGTCTCCGCCGAGGAAGCTCCGAAGTACCTCGGCGGCATGGCCCACTTCGCGCAGGTCAGCAACCCGACATCGAGCGCGCGCACCCGGGCGCTCCTGAAGTGGGAGCCGACCCATCCGGGGCTCCTCGCGGACCTCGCCGAGAAGCACTACTTCGCGGACGCCGCGAAGTGAGGGAATGAGTCGCGACGGCTGTTCAGATGGGGTTGAGAAGGTCCAGGTGCCCGCAATGACGATATCCAAGGTCCGCACGATGTTGGTTTACGGCGGAACCGGCAAGGCGGGGCATCTCGTCGTTCAGCGCGCCCTCATGCAAGGCTGGGCCGTCTCGGCGTTTGTGCGCAACCCAGACAAGGTGCCCGAGGCGCTGCGTTCGAAGGTGACCATCGTGAAAGGTGACCTCTGCGACGCAGCGTCCATCTCCGCTGCCGTCCGCTCTTGCCGGCCGAGCGCAATCGTCGACGCTTCCAGCGCACTTCCATTTGGCCAGGCGAAGGGGCAGCCGGCCAATAACGCGGACCGCGGCGTCATCCTCAAGGCAACCGTGGAGGCACTGGATGCCGATGGGCGCCTGACGGACTGCGTCCTGCTGATCATCGGCGGCCAGCTCTTTCCTGAGCCCGGAGGAACGATCAACAGCCGGTCGGTCGCGGCGATGGCATGGGTGCTGCGCACGTTCGTCGCGCGGAAGGGGTGGCGCGAGACGGAGCAGGTGCTGCGCTGGTGCTTCGAGGGGACGCCCTCCGCGTTTCGCTTCGTATACGCGCGCTTGGGCCAGATGGTGGAGGCTCCAGCGCGCGGCACGCTACGCGCGGAGGCGACGTTGAACAACATTCAGCACGGCAACGTGTCCTACATCGATGTGGCGGACGCGCTGGTGCTGCTCGCCAGCGACGAGGAGCGGACATGGGAACGTAAGGCGCTCTTCTTCAACTACGCCAATGCCGAGGTGGCGCGACCGCAGTGACTCGCTGCCGCGGCGAAGCTCCGGCGACGGGCCACCGCGATGAAGGAGTTGAGGGCGTTGAGGGGAGTGAAGGCCACCGTGAAGGTTTCCTATACCCGCTCCCGGCCTCCGCGCACCATGCCGCGCCGTCCTCCGGTTGCCTGGGGGTGTAGCTCGGTTTCAGCCCACGAGACGTGAACGAAGGGTGTTGACCGCGCGCTCGTCCCCTTCGTAAGGTCGGTGCATGGTCGACCTTCATGGCCGGGCCGCGCTCGCCAGCCTGGTCGTGCTGCTGACTGCATGCGGCGCCGCCAAGCCTCCGCCCGATGCACCGGCACCCACGCATTCGCCAACGGCCGCTGCCCCGAGCTCGCCGCCACCCGTTGCCGCGGCGAGCGCCTCGGCCGCGGCATCACCGCCAACCGAGCCGGCGTGGAGTGACCCGGACGAGAAGCCGGACGGCTTCGTGCTGACGACCCTCTTCGACAAGAAGAAGCCGCGAGCGTCCTTCCCGAAGAAGAGCGCCGGCGACGCGGACTGCTTCACCACCGTGAGCCCGACGGGGAAGCACGCGCAGGACTACGTTGCCCTCGCCGCTGCGTGCGGGGCACCCACCGGGCTCCTCGAGTACGTCGCCCCCGTCGAGGGCAAGCTGCACAACGTCCACGACCCGGTCGACATCTACAAGATCAGCCTCCTCGGCGGGTTCTGCTACCGATACTTCGCGGTGGCGGACGCAGGCATCGCGGACCTGGATCTTCTCATCGAGAAGCCCGGCGGAGCGCTCGTGGGTGACGACAAGACGAACAGCCCGATCGCGATCATCGATGGCGACAAGCCGTGGTGCATCGCCGAGGACCAGACGCTCGAGTTCCACGTCAAGGTCGACGGTCCGGGGTCCGGCGGGTACTCCTTCGGCGTATGGGCGCGACCGAAGCGCTAGTGCTAGTGCTAGCTCCAGGAGTCGCGGAGATCGACGTCGATCGACCGTGGCTCTTCTAGTCACGCCGCCGGACGACCGAATCGTCCCGGGCACCGCAGAGATCGACGTCCTTGCTGATGACGTCGACCACCTTCGGGTTCTCCACGTACCGGCTGCCGAAGTCGCCGATGGCGAGGCGCAACCCGGCGCACTCGGCCTTCGCGGCCGCGCCGGGATCGCTTGCCCGCTTGTTCTCGATGCGATCGATCTCGAACGGGGCACAGGAGAGCGGGACGTCGAAATTGCAGGTCTTGTCGATGCGGGTCGTGAGGCGCAAGACGAGCGGATCTTGCTCTGCGGCGAGGCTCGTCTGCACAGCCCGCAAGGCGGCGCACTTGAAGCCAAGGTCCGTCGCGAACGAGGGAGTCATCGCCGTCCCTCGTAGCGCATCCAGCGCGCCGAGGCCGGCCACGCCGCGCGCGTAGGCCGCCCTGCTCCCGGTGCTCGCGAACGCCGGCGCACGCAGATCTTCGGTGGTCGTCGCGGGAGGTCGCGCTACGGGCGCCGATGGCTCGCAGCCAACAGCCAGCGTGGTCAAACCCAGAATACCGAGAGCGCCAGCGTGCTTCACGCCCCCAAGCTTATCCTACTCGTCCAGCAGCTCCACGATGCGTGCGGCGAGCACCTCTGCGGGATTTCCCTCCGAGCGCGCGGCTATTCCTCCGTCGAGGTCGAAGCAGCGGGAGACCTCGGGCTCCGCAGCCGTCACGAACCAGTAGCGTTCCCCGTCATCGAGGAACCACGTGACGCCTGCCCCTTCGAACGGGGTGCCCTCGAGCTCGCGATCCCCTTCGGGCGGACCTGCATCTCCAGCGAACATCAGCTGATGGTCGTTCCGCTGCGCCATCTCAGCGCTCGTGTAGAGCCACAGCGTGCTGACACGTCCAAGCAGGTGCCTGACGCTTGCAGCCACCTCGCGCGCTGCGCCCTTCGCGCCGTAGCCTTGGGTGGCACAGTAGAAGAGCCCGCCGCCTTCGAGGTGCACCTGGAATCCTCGTGCGCTGGCCTCGTCGATCGCGCGCACCCGGTCGAGGATGCGCTCGAAGCACCTGGTCGCGCGCGGCGACACGGCGAAAACGGCGCCAGCGTAGGCCCGGAGCGCCTGGCGCGGATCCTCCGGCCACGCCGCCATCGCCTCGAGGATCGTCGTCATCTCTTGCCCCGGGTCGAACGTTGCGCCCACGACCAGACTTCTACCACGTGGCGCGGTGCGGCCCGGCCCACGCGTGTAGAGTGATTGCCATGCGCGTCACGGTCGTCCCGGCGATCCTGCTCCTCGCGATCTCTGCGTGCCCGAGCTCGCCCGGTAGCCCGCCGTCGCCGGCCGTGACGGGCGCCCCCGCCGCGCCGAGCGCGTCACCGGACGCGGCCGCGCTCGCGCCCGCCACGGCGGCCTTGCCCGCGACCCCGACCTTGCTCGCCTACCACGGGACGATCGGAGCCGAGGGCGAGTTCCGGATGGCCCTGGAGCGGACGGGCGATCGTCTGGAGGGCGTCTACACGACCAGCGGCGAGCAGATCGGACTTCGGGGGGACGTCACGGCCGGCACCCACTTCACGCTCGCCGAGGTGGTCCCCAAGGGGAGGGCTGCCGCGACGTTCGAGGGAACGATGGAAGGCCCGAGCCTGCGGGGGACGTGGACCGCTCCGAAGGCGGCCGCGGTCGCGTTCACCGCGACTGCCAACGAGCTGACGGGGCCTGAGAACGTCGAGCAGACCTACCTCGGTGCGCTCGGATCGAGGCTTCATATCCGGGTCAGACTCAAGAAGTCACGGGGGACGCTGTCCGGGGTATACCGGTACACGCGCAGCCGGGAGGACCTGCACCTTGACGGGACGGTGACCGAGCCTGGTGGCATGTTCGAGCTCCGGGAGAGCAACGCGCTGGGCGTGAAGACGGGTACGTTCAAGGGCGTCCTGCTGGACGTCGCAACCGCGTACGGGCGCTGGTCGTCACCGGACGGCACCCGCACCCTTCCGTTCACGTTGCGCGGAGGGGAGGCGTTTCCGGAGCCCGAGTCCCTCCCCGGTGGGGTCAAGGTGATCCCGCAGGAGGATTACGTCGAGCGCGGCAACTACTGCACGAGCTCCATCTTCGTGCCGGAGGTGACGGGAGCGTCGAACGCCGGCGCCCAGAAGATGTTGAACCAGGCCCTCAAGACCGAAGCCGGCGGTACCATCGATTGCAGCGAAGCGAGCGAGCAGCTGCGCTACGAGCGGGACGTCTCCTACGCCATCGAGGCGAGGCGGCCCGGCCTGTTCGCGCTGCGCCTCAGCTTCTACGACTACGGGGGCGGAGCGCACGGAATGCACGGCGAACGCTGCTACGCGGCCGATCTAGACAAGGGCACGCTGACGTCGCTGCACGCAAAGCTCCTCGGGCCCGACGCCCGCAAGAAGATCCAGGCGTTCGTCGTGCCGGAGGTCCGGAAGATGTACGTGGCCGACGGGATGGAGCCGAACGACCAGGCACGCGTGTCCGACGAGACGACGCTCTGTGTGGCCAGCAGCGCGGCGGGCGCTCCGCCGGACCTCTTCGTGCAGTTCGGGGAATACGAAGTCGGACCATACGCGATGGGATCGCCGAGCGTGAAGATCGCTCGTGCCGACGCCATCCCGCTCGTGGCCGGGACGCCGCTCGAGCCGTTCTTCAAGGGGCCCCAGCATCCATCCTGGTAATCGCTGTCGCCCGCCCATCCATCCCACCTCCCAGTCGAAGACGAGCACAAAATACGAACCCGGTTCGAGGCGGCCAATCTTCATTGCCCCCGTGACCTCGAGCTCGCGCCTCTGTTTACAATGGGGTGCGAGCAGCGGGACGATCATCCGCAAATTTAGCATGCCAGGTGCGCAGCGCCCGACAGGCAGCGATGCGGCTTCGGGTCTATGCCGGGCGCGCGGGCCTCCCACAAGCGGCCCTGTCGTGCTCAAGTGACGGCCATGATCTACCAAAACCGCGCGATCCTGATCACTGGCGGCGCGACCGGTATCGGGCTCGCGCTCGCACAGCGCTTCGTTCGAGCAAATAACAAGGTGATCGTCTGCGGCCGGCGCGTGGCTGCGCTCGCCGATGCGCGCGCTCGCGTGCCTGGCCTGCACACCGTGCAGGCCGATGTGTCGAGCGCAGACGAACGGGTCGCTCTGGTCGAGCGAGTCACCCGCGAGCATCCCGAGCTCGACGTCCTCATCAACAACGCGGGAGTGCAGAATCATCCACCGCCGTTGACGCAGGCGCAGGATTGGTCGCAGCACGCGCACGAGATCGAAACGAACCTCGGCGCGCCCATGCATCTCGCGATGCTCTTCTTGCCGCACCTGCTCTCGCGTCCCGAGGCGGCGATCCTCAACGTGTCTTCGGGCTTGGCCTTCACCCCGATCGCACGGATCTCGACCTACTGCGCGACCAAGGCGGCGCTCCACTCGTTCACGCTGAGCCTGCGCGCTGCCCTCACCGGCACGCGGGTGAGCGTCGTCGAGATCATTCCGCCGGCCGTGAACACGGAGCTTGGCGGACCGGGGGTCCATGCGAACGCCGAGCCCCTCGACACCTACGCCGACGACGTGATGCGGCGCCTCCTCCTCGGCGAGCTCGAGTTTGGCTACAAGAGCTCCGAAGAGCGACGAAACGCCTCGCGCGCGGAGCTCGACCGGAGGTACGCCGTTGCGAACCGCCTGCGCCCGGCAGACGGCTGACGGGGCACCGTGCGCGCGGGCTACCGGCTCCCGAGCGCAGTCGTGGCAAGGCGTCTCTCTGCTCCCTCAGCGAATCCGCTCGGTCGATAAGACGGGATGAACCGCATTGGTAATCTCGAGCAGCGAGCGCACCAGCGGATCGTCCTCATCGACGGCCCGCCACAACGAGCGACCCAGGACGACGACGTCGAGGTCGCGAACCCGCTTCAGCACGGCGCCGACCCGGACGAGCGGGGCGGTGCTCTCCGCGAAGAAGCTGATGCCATCGCCGCTGGCGACGAGCGTGAGGAGGGCCTCGCCGTCGACCTCCTCGTGGGCGAACGTCAGCGTGTGGCCATGCGCCCGGAACGCGGCGACGACGTCGTCGTACAGCCGCGGTATCTCCTTGCGCGGAGACCAGATGAAGCGCTCATTCTTCAAGTCGGCGATCCGCAGCGTGCGGCGGGTGGCCAGGCGATGGTGCTTCGACAACACCACGCCGATGCGATCGCGAAACAGGACCCGGGAGCGGACGAGCGGGTTGGGATCGGGCGAGTGGTACCCGTAGCCCAGCGAGATGCTCCCATCGCGCAGCGCGGAGACCTGGTCGTCGCTCGGCAGAGAGAGCAGGCGCACGTCGACGCGCGGATGCCTCGCTCGAAACCTGCCCACGACCTGGGGCAAGAGGCCGGTGTAGGCCAGGCCGCCCTCGAATCCAATCACGACCGTCCCGATGCGGCCGTGTGCCGTGGCCCGGGCGTCCTCGACCGCCAGATCCGCGCGGGCCAGCGTGGCGCGTGCACCGTCGAGAAAGCTCCGGCCGGCGGGCGACAGCTTCACCCCCCGTCCCGAGGGCACGAAGAGCTGGGCTCCAATCTCCTCCTCGAGCTGGGCGATCTGCCGGCTCAGGGGGGACTGCGAGACGTGAAGCTGCTCGGCAGCCCGCCCGTAGTGCTCCGCCTCCGCGACGGCGATGAAGTACCGCAAGTGACGTAGCTCCATGACTCAGACCTACAGAGTCTAGCTCCGTTGCGATCAATGTCTTGGTCTCGGAGCACCCAGTTCGTATCTTGCGTGTCGTTGGGCTCGGCGAACTCAACGCTTTCAAGGAATCGCCGGGCAGCCCCCGCTGAAAGAAATCACGATGGCCAATCCAATCGCGATCATTGGCGCGGGCCTCGGGGGACTGACCCTCGCTCGCGTCCTGCACGTCCACGGCATCGCCGCCACCGTCTACGAGGCCGAGGAGTCGGCCGAGGCGCGCACGCAGGGCGGCATGCTCGACATCCACGAGTACAACGGCCAGCTCGCGCTGAAGGCGGCCGGCCTGTTCGACCAGTTCCGCAAGATCATCCACGCCGGCGGCGAGGCGTCGCGGATACTCGACGTGCACGGCGCGGTCCTTCTCGACCAGCCCGACGACGGCGGCGGCGGTCGCCCCGAGGTGCTTCGCGGCGATCTGCGGCGCATCCTGCTCGACTCGCTGCCCGACGGCACCGTCGAGTGGGGACGCAAGGTCACCGCCACCCGCCGGCTCGGCAGCGGGCGGCACGAGCTGACGTTCGCGGATGGGTCGACTGTGATCACGAGCCTCGTGGTCGGTGCGGACGGTGCCTGGTCGAAGGTCCGGCCACTTCTATCCGACGTGAAGCCCGCGTACGTCGGCACCTCGTTCATCGAGACGTACCTGCTCGACGCCGACGCGCGCCACCCAGCCAGCGCCAAGGTCGTCGGAGACGGAGCGGTCTACGTCCTCGCACCCGGCAAGGGGATCGTCGCTCACCGCGAAACCGACGGCGCCCTTCACACCTACGTCGCGCTCACCAAGCCGCAGGCGTGGATCGAGGGCATCGACTTCGCCGACCCCGAGGCGGCGAAGGCCCGGGTCGCAGCGGAGTTCGAAGGCTGGGCGCCCGAGCTCACCG
>Ga0302283_1001204_pt1 | contig 21774 bp, 18 predicted proteins | sample III_Fen_E1_4_FD_198770 | JGI IMG/M metagenome (GOLD analysis project Ga0302283, IMG submission 198770) | Peat permafrost microbial communities from Stordalen Mire near Abisko, Sweden - III_Fen_E1_4 | ecosystem: Environmental > Terrestrial > Soil > Wetlands > Permafrost | place: Sweden: Abisko... | reverse complement strand
GTTGCCGAGGTTGCCCCAGTTGTTGAGGCCCCAGCACTGGACGCTCCCGCCCACCACCGCGCAGCCGTGGTAGGTGCCGCAGGCCACGGCCGTGGCGCCGGCGGAGATGCCCGTGACGCTCACGGGCGAGTCGTTGTTGGTCGTGGTGCCGTCGCCGAGCTCGCCGTCGTGGTTGTATCCCCAGCACTGCACCGCGCCCGCCGAGGTCACCGCGCAGCTGTTGTTGTAGCCACCCGAGATGGCGGTGACGGCCGACGAGAAGCCAGAGAAGGCGGACGGGGTTCCTCCGTAGTCCAGGCCCCAGCACTGCAGGACGCCCCCCGCGGTCAGCGCGCAGACCTCGTATTCTTCCACCGCGAGGGCGGTGACGCCGGACGAGACGTCCGTCACGGCGACGGGCACATCGCTCGACGCGGTGGTGCCGTTGCCGAGCTGGTAGTCGTTGTTGTAGCCCCAGCACTGGACACCTCCCGCGCTCGTGATCGCGCACGTGCAGTACGTGCGCGTCGCGACCGCGGTCACCCGCAGGCACGCGCCGGCCGAGCAGAACTCTCCAGCACTGCAGCCGACGTGCGGAGCGCACAACACGCCGCCGCTCGAGGTGGTGCTGGAGGACGACGAGGTGCTCGAGGACGACGTGGTGCTCGAGGAAGACGAGGTGCTCGAGGACGACGTGGTGCTGGAGGACGAGGAGGTGCTGGAGGACGACGAAGTGCTCGAGGACGACGAGGTGCTCGAGGACGACGAGGTGCTCGAGGACGCCGAGGTGCTGGAGGACGCCGAGGTGCTCGAGGATGACGTGGCCGCCGTGCCCCCGCCGGTGCTCGCCGTTGCGCTCACGGAGCCGCTCGTGCTCCCCGAGCTCGCCGTGTTGCCACCGCTCCCGCCCGTTCCGGCGAGGTTGTAGTCACCGAAGTCGGCCCCGAGGATGCTCGCGCAGGCGGGGGTGAGGCCGAGCGCCGCGAGCAGCAGCCCCGTGCGAAGCGTGGCGAGGCCGGGCTCCTCTTTCGCTCCCGCCACATTGGATCCCATGCGCCCACGCTAGGGTGCATGGGATCCGGTGGCAAGATCCCGCGGCCCTCGTACGTAGCGCTGCATTCATGGGCGGTGACGTCGGAGGAGCGGTCCAGGATGGCGAGCTGGGTCGCCCCGCCGAGCTCGGGCTCGGCCCAGGAGCGTGGCCAGCTCACTTCCGCAAGGCATCGCCGCGATGCCAGGCCAGCTCCTCGGTGGCCTCCAGGCATCGCCGGGAGTGCTCGGTGAGCTGGATGAAACCGTGGGTGAGGTCCTCGTGGTTGATGTAGGTGATGTCGTTGCCGGGCAGGCGGCCTCTCGTGGCGGCGCCCCGCCGCCAGCGCGTGCCCTGGGCGTGCGGCGCCCGCACGAACCGTCTGGTATGCGCCTTGCGGTGAGCGAGACGGCGCGCTGTCGGCCTCGCCGCCCGTGCGATCAGGCTCGTCCGCACGGGCCGCCGGACGAAGGAACGCAACGATGACCTGCTACACGGTCGGAAACTACCTCGCAGCTCGGTTCGAGGACATCGGCTTGAAGCACTACTTCATGGTGCCGGGCGACTACAACCTCGTCTTGCTCGATCAGCTCCTGTGCAACGAGAACGTGCAGCAGGTCGGTTGCTGCAACGAGCTCAACGCGGCCTATGCCGCCGAGGGGTACGCGCGGGCCAAGGGGGTCGGGGCGGTGGTGACCACCTTCAACGTGGGGGCCTTCTCCGCGCTCAACGGCGTGGCCGGCGCCTACGCCGAGAGCTTGCCGGTCATCTTCGTCTCGGCGGGGCACAACACCAACGATCCGAGCGCCAACCACCTCCTCCATCACACGATCGGCACCCACGATTTCTCGTATCAACATGACATGTTCAGGCAGGTGACCTGCGCCGCCGTCCGGGTGCTTCATGCCGAGGACGCGCCCTCCCTGATTGACCAGGCCATCGGCGCGGCGCTGCGCGAGCGCAAGCCGGCGTACATCGAGATCGCGTGCAACCTCTCGGCCGCGCCCTGCCCCCGGCCGGCGCGGATCGAGGCGCTCCTGAGCTCGAGGTCGAGCAATCACTCCGCCCTCGCGGCGGCGGTGGAGGCGGCGGCCACCCTCCTCGCCGACGCCAGGCGACCACTCCTTCTGGCGGGCGCGCACCTGCGCGCGTACGGGGCAATCGGCGCCTTCCGCGAGCTCGCCGAGGCCCTCGGCTGCGGGGTCGCGGTGATGCCTGACGCAAAGGGGTTCTTCCCCGAGGACCATCCGCAGTTCATCGGGATCTACTGGGGTGGAGTGAGCACCCCCGGCTGCGAGCCGATCGTCGACTGGGCGGACCTCGTCCTGGCCGCCGGGCCGATGTTCACGGACTACACGACGGCCGGCTGGACGGCGGTCCCGCCGCGAGAGCGGACGATCAGGGCCGAGCCCCGGCACGTGCGCTTCCCGCGCGCGGATTACACCGACGTCGCGCTGGCGGATTTCCTCTCTGCGACGGCCAGAGCCGTGCGCCCCAACGGCGCCACGCTGGCGCAATACCGGCGCGGGGTGCGGAGCCCACCCGTCGAGGTCGAGCCCGGCGGCGCCGAGGCGAACGCCCCGCTGACGCGTGCGGAGCTGTGTCGCCAGATCCAGCGGGATCTCGATGCCAGGACGACGTTGCTCGTCGAGACGGGTGATTCGTGGTTCAACGGCATGTTCATGCACCTGCCCGACGGCGCCAGGTTCGAGATCGAGATGCAATGGGGCTCGATTGGCTGGGCCGTCCCGGCCACGTTCGGCTATGCGACGGGGCTGGAGAGCGATCGGCGGCTGGTCTCCGTGATCGGTGATGGCTCGTTCCAGCTCACCGCACAGGAGGTCGCGAACATGATCCGCTACGGCCACGAGAATCTCATCTTCCTCGTCAACAACCGTGGATACGTCATCGAGTCCGAGATCCATGACGGTCCATACAACTACATCAAGAACTGGGACTACGCGGGCCTGATGTCGGCGTGGAATGCCGGCGACGGTCACGGGCTCGGGCTCAAGGCGACGACGGGGGCCGAGCTCGCCGGTGCCATCAAGGAAGCTCGTGCCCATCGAGGCGGCCCCGTGCTGATCGAGTGTCGGATCGATCACGATGATTGCAGCCCCCAGCTCCTCGAGTGGGGGACCAAGGTCGCCTCTGCCAACGAGCGCCCGCCTCAGCAGACCTGACCGGGACCGGCAGCCGCGTGAGTCAGCCGCCGAACGGCACCAGGGTCCACTCCTCGCTCTTCACCCAGAGCCGCTCGGCGAGGCCCCGATCGATGGCCCACGGCCGGACGCCGCGTGGCGCGGGCGAGTCGGCGGACACCGCTTCGGCGATGTCGACGTCCTCGCAGTAGACGCCGCCCATCCCGTCGAGCTGCGCGCTGGCGGCGCACCAGACGCTCGTCGCGGCCCCCTGCTCGGGGGTCTTGAAGGCCGAGAAGTCACCCAGCCGGACCTCCGCGGCGCGGCGCTCCTCGCCCGACAGCTCGCGCACCAGCTGGCGCACCCGCTCGGTCGTCACGGCGCCGGGATGAACCGAGAAGGCGCGGACGCCATGGGCTTCCCCCCGGGCGTCGAGCGCGACCGCGAAGAGGGCGTTGGCGGTCTTCGATTGACCGTAGGCGAGGTACTTGTCGTAAGGACGCCGCTCGAAGCTCGGATCGTCGAAGTCGATCCCGGTGCGGCCGTGACCTCGCGATGTCAGCGAGACCACGCGCGCCCCGCTCGCCCGCCGCAGCGCCGGCCAGAGCCGGGCGGTGAGCTGGAAATGGCCGAGGTGGTTGGTCGCGAACTGCGAATCGAAGCCGCGCGCATCCCTCGCGAGCGGAGTCGCAATGATCCCCGCGTTGTTCACGAGCACGTGGAGGGGGCGACCCGACGCCAGGAACCGCTCCGCGAACGCGTCGATCGAGGCCGGGTAGCTCAGGTCGAGCGTGTCGACCGAGGCGCGCGGGATGGCAGCGACGGCCTCGCGCGCCTTGTCGGGCGTCCGCGCGCCGACGATCACCGTCGCGCCGGCGCCCGAGAGCGCCCGGGTGGTCTCGAGCCCGATGCCGGCGTGCCCGCCGGTCACCAGGGCGACGACGCCGGTCAGATCGCGGTTCCCGAGGGCCTCGCGTGCGGTCGTCCGCGCGCCGAAGCCGGAATGAAGGGGGGCTTGCCTGGTCGTCATGGACCGCACCCTGACAGCTCGCGTGCCCTCGGGAAAGGGTTTGAGCTCATCCTGGGTGCCGCGGTACCAGGATGGGCCCACGGGTCAGCCCGGATCCCCGGACAGCGCTTCAGTTGCTCGAGAACGAGGTCTGGGTCCCGTTGCCCACCGCCCCTCCCGTGTCGTTGAGGATGTGCTGGATGGCTCCCGACGCGAGCGACACGATCACCATGTGACTCATCGAGACCCCTGCCCCCGTCGGCGCCTCGATGGCGTTCTCCTCGGCCACGTCGTTGCTGAAGACGCTGTACACGCCCAGCCCCTCCGCATCATGGCTCGTGACGCCGCTCGCCACCTTGTAGGACGGCCAGCCCCACTGGCCCGACGGCCGCGTCCAGGCCGCCTGGTTGGGCGGATCGTACGGGAGCTCCGACTGGTAGAAGTACACGGCGCCCTCGTTGCCGTTCCAGAGCGTCTGGTACTGCTGGAAGTGCTCGACGAAGAGCCCGTACGCCGTGACGTGGTCCCCGTTCACGATGATCCCGTTGTTGCTCGTGTTGTCGGTCCAGCCGACGCCCGTACCGTGATCGGCGCGCCACAGCCACGTGTTGTCGAGGATCACGTCGCGGCTGTCGACGGTGACGCAGGTGGCCGCCTTCCCGGCGTCGGCGCCGCCGACGCGGCAGTGGACGTCGAAGATCGAGAGGGGCGCGGCCGAGTGGTCGACGGCGCTGCCGGCGGCGCCGATCTGGAGCAAGGTCGGCGAGCTGGTCGGCCCGGCCTCGAGCAGGAGGCCGGCGAGCGTGACCGCGTCGACGTCGGCCACCGACAGGATGGCGGTCCCGTCGTCGGGGATCAGGGTCGCGAGGCCCAGCCCCATCACGATGGTCCCTGGGAGGGTCACCTGGAGGCTGCTCTCCAGGTGGTAGATCCCCGGCGTGAGCATCAGGTGCTTGCCTGCCGCGAGGGCCGCGTTCATCGTCGCGGCGGTGTCGCTGCCAGGGTGGGCCAGGTAGAAGCGGTCGATCGACAGCGGCAGCCCCGGCGCAGCGCCGCCGCCCCAGCTATGGCCCGCGCTGCTGGTCTTGAGCGATGGCACCATCACCAGGTAGTTGCCGGCGCCGTCGACGTAGAGGAACGGCTTCTCGCGGACGACGGGGGTCCGGGCGAGCGTCGTGTACGGTGGATGGGGCCAGGTCCCGGAAGGCGAGGTGCCGTCTCCCACGAACACCATGTTCCAGCTGGAGCCCGTCCAGCTCTGGTCGTCGTTGCGGGTGAGGTACTGCTGTTGCGCGCCGGAGGTCAGCTGACCGTCGATGACCGAGTCGGCGATGAATCCCCCGCTCGCCCAGCCGCCGTTGTCGTCGAGGTCGAGGTCGCCCTTCACGTGGACCCTTCGCAGCTGCGTCCCCTGGGCGGTCGCCCAGATGTCGACGTTGCCATCGATGTTGTTCCCGGGAATGACGGCGAGGTTCTCGGCGCCGCGCCAGAAGTTGCAGGTCGCGTTGTCGTTCCCGAGCCAGTCGGCCTTGGCGCGCACCGCGCCGGTGATGACCACGTCGTCGGGCGACTGGCCGAGGCCGAGCGCCTGCGTGTAGAACCCGATCTGCACGTCGAGGTCGTACTGGCCGGGCAGGAAGAAGTACGCGTAGCGGCCCGTCCCGAACTGCGCGGCGTCCTGCTTCGAGTAGACACCGTCGAGCTGGCCCTGGATGGTGGTCATCGACATCGACGGATCGAAGATCAGGACGTTCGGGCCGAAGTCCGGCGCGCTGCCGGTCGTCGTCGCGCCACCGCACGCCGGCGTGACGGTCCAGCTCGCCTGGCAGGGGACCGTGGTGCCCCCGCTGCTGGACGACGCGGCGGTGGTGCTGCCGGCGGACGACCCTCCGCCTCCCTCTCCGGCCCCGCCGGCCCCGCTGCCGCTGGAGGAGGCCCCACCGGCGCCGCCGCTGCCGGACGACGACGTGGAGGCGCTGGCTCCCCGCGCCGGCGTGCATCCCATCGATGCCAGCGCGAGCGCCGTCACCAGCGGGAGGGCAGCCCCGAGCCGCGGCCCGTACCCAGCGACGCGGCGGCTCACAGCGCCCCCTGGATGGCCTTGTAGAGCGAGTGCGAGTCGGTGGTGTCCTGCGAGAGGTCCCAGAACATGATCCCTCCGTAGCCCTCGGAATACGCGGTGAGCTTCTTCATCGACGCCATCCCCGTGTAGTCGACCGTGGTGCCAGAGACCTTGGTCTGGTCGTACGACCACGCGTTCGGATCGGCGGCGAGGATCGCCGAGTAAGCGTACTCGTTGCCGTTGCTGTCGCTGCCGAAGAAGGCCGCGCCCAGGTTGAGGAGGTTCGCGGGGACGGCCTTGGTCTGCGCGTAGTAGGTCATGCCGGAGACGCTGTCGGAGTAGCTCGAGTAGATCATGACGTTGAGGAAATCGAACGTGTGCAGCGTGGCGTCCGACATGCTGTCTTGCAGGTACTGAGCGACCGCCGCCGTGACGAGCTTGCCTTCGGGGCGGAGCGTGCCCACGACGGCGGCGACGAACGCCGAGTAACCCGATCCCAGGTTGTTTGGATCCTCGATGTCGACGTCGACCCCGTCGAGCCCGTGCGACCTCACGAACGTGTCGAGGTTCTGCACGAGGGGCGCGATGTTGCCGGAGTCCTTGTACTGCGCGATGACGGTCTGGTCCCCGCCGCCGCCCCCGAGCGAGGCCAGCACCTTGGTGCCGGCAGCATGCGCCGCGGTCACGAGCGCCGCGACGTCGCTGTCCGATGCCCCCATGTCCCAGCCGTTGTTGCCGTCGGCGGTCGCGAAGGCGAGGTCGAGGTGCGTCATCCTCGTGAAGTCGATGGTCTGGGCCCAGGTCGCGTAGCTGCCGGCGTAGTTGGGCAGGTATGCCACCACGCGCACCGGAGGCGTCACGCTGCCGCTGCTGGACGACGACGAACCCGTGCTGCTGCTGCTGGAGGAGGTCGCCCCACCCGCGCCGCCGCTGGAGGACGATCCCCCGGCGCCGCCGCTGGAGGACGACGCGCCGGTGCTGGAGCCGCTGCCGTTGCTGGCGCTGCTGGCGCTGCTGCTGCCGCTGCTGGAGGAGGACGCGTCGGTGCTGCTCGACATCGCATTTCCCGAGCACCCGGATGCGACGGCGGTGATGGTGGCGAGGAGGAGAGTGAGTAAAGAATGAGCCTTTACCGGGTGGCGGAACATTGGAGCCTCCAGGACGGGAGCGAGGGGTGGACTGCGTCGGCCTGATGGCGTCAGCAAGACGTGGACCACCTCGTTCGGGCGTGGCTCTCGCCCGCGGGAGCCGCGCGCGAGGCCCGGCTCTGGGTCGACCCGCGATCGGCACGATCGCGGGTGATCGCGTGGATCACCGCGTCCGCCCAACACACGGTAAACAATGCCCATTTGCCATGGGCTTCCACCCGCGCCGGGCCGCGCGGCGCCCGAGGACGCCGCCCCTACTTCTCGACCTTGGTGACGAAGTACTCCGACGGCGTGCACCGGAACAGCGAGTGCAGATCCTGGCGGTAGTCCAGCGTCACCCGCGTGCCGTCCTTCTCGGCGGCGTGGAGCGCGACCACCAGCGGGTTGGTGTCGGCGTCGTCGTCGACCGAGAACTCCCACACCTCCGGCGCGGCCAGGCCGGCGGCCTGCAAGGACATCTCCCCGGCGAGGTACTTGCAGTACGGCGGCCCGCGCACCGAGATCTTGCGCACGACCCCGGTGCGTGAGCCTTTTGAATAGGCGCGGTACCACCACACGCGGAGCCCCTCGTAGCTCCCGAAGACCATCATCAGGACGACGGGGACCAGCACCAGGAGCCACTTCAGCTTTCGCGGTTGCGCCATGCGATCTCTCCTCGGGCGGACGCTACCACGCCTCAGCGGATGGAGACGATCGGGGCGCTGTCACCCTCGATCCACTGCTCCGAGAGGGTGAACGCGAGGTTCCAGGCCACCGGCCCGTCGTACCCTTCGCCGAACTGGCCGAGCTGGAAGAGCCGGCCGTCGCCGCGCCGCACGGGAAAGATCACCTCGGCCGAGCGGAGCGTCTTCATCCCGTCGCCCGGATCCCTGGGGGGATCGACCCAGAGCTGGACCCCGGCGCGCGGCCCGGCCAGCAGCGAGACGCCGGCTGCCGGGAAGGCGGCGCAGTGGACCTTGAGCCACTCGCGCACGCGGTAGGCGCGGCAGGCGTCGACGTCGTGGGAGAGCCGCACCGCCGGCGCGTTCTTCCACTCGTCGGGCCTGGGCGCGGCCGTGACCTCGGCGCTCGGAGGATCGGCGGCCAGCGACGTCCCTGCCGGCGTGACGGGCGGGGGCGGCGCGACGCTCGACGCCGGGCGGACCGCGAGCGCGACGGAGGAGGAGCAGACGACCAGGGCCGCGGCGGCGGCGAGGGCGAGGGCCCCCGCCAGGGGAGCCCGTGGTGAAAGGGCAGGGCGGCTCACAGGGTCCTCAGGAAGGCAATCAGGGCGGCGCGGTCGTCCCGGGAGAGGTGGCTGGTGTGGCCCATGCGATCGTTGTTCTTCTCCAGCAACTCCTCCAGGGTGGAGTAGCGCCCGTCGTGGAAGTAGGGCGGCGTCCCGCCGACGAAGCGGAGCGAGGGCGTGCGGAACTCGGCGCGGGGGTCGTCCTCGAAGCCAGCCGGGGCGGCGACCGCGGGGGTGAAGGGGTAGGCGATCCGATCGGTGTAGTCGGTCTCCGGCGCGTGGCAGCGAGAGCATTTGGCCTGCTCGCTGGAGAAGATCTCCTTGCCACGGGTCTCCGCCGCCGTCGGCTCGCGCGCCTCGCGCGGGGGCGGGACGAGGCCCTTCTGGACGAAGGCGCGGAGCACCTGGATGCGGGCGAGCTGCTCCCCCTCCGCGCTGGGGTAGACGCTGCTCCAGCGGTGGAGGCCGAAGCCATCCTTGAGGCGCGCCACCAGATCGGCATTCTGCGCGTGCCAGCCGTAGGGGCCGACGGCGCCGACGCGGCCGGCGAGCATGGGAGTCTGCCGCGCCCAGCCGCTCTTGCCGCCCTTTTCGTCGGGGGCGAGCTCCGGCTCGCCCAGGAAGATCACCCGCTCGCTCTCGTTCTGCGAGGTGACCCGCGACTCGTGCCAGACGTGCCCGTCGTCCCGCCCCTCGGGGTGGCACCCGGCGCAGGCGAGGCCGCCGCTGACCACGGGATCGGTGGCGTTGTAGAAGACGCGCCGCCCCAGCGCCTCCTCCTTGCCGAGGAGATCGTCGGCGAGGTGGATCGAGGACATCCGCGCCGGGACCGCCGGGGTGCCGGCGTCGGGCGAGCCCGTCACCGGCGGAGGGTTCTCGGGATCGACCAGCTCGATCTCGGCGAGATCGCAGGTGGCGCGCCCGAACACGTAGAGCCGCGACTCGTCGCGGGAGAGCGCGAGGCCGGTGGGCGCGCCGCCGGAGGCCGCCACCGGGAGCCGCGCGTCGCGGCCCTGCCCCACCTTGTAGACGGCGAGCGGTCGCATCATCGGCGCCACCGAGAGCGCGTCGAGCTCGGCGACCCGGTCGTCGCCCTCGCCCGCGACGAGGAGCGTGTGCGTGCGCCGGCGCAGCACCGCGGCGCGCGGCTGGAGGATGGGCGCCAGATCCTCGCCGGAGACGTCGAAGTTGGTGACCAGGCCCGCCTCGATCATCTTCACGATGAGCGGGTGCCGCGCCATGGGCACGCCGGGCAGGCGCCGCGGCAGGACGGGGGTGTCGCCGGCAGTGGCGAGCACGTCGACGGTGGTGGCACCGAACCACGACCCTTGCCCCAGCGCGCCGAGCGCGTGGCGCGGGACGAAGAGGCGGGCGCCGCCCTCGTCGAGCAGCGCCGAGTACGCGAGCGCCGCGTCGAGGATCTTGGCGGAGGGGGCGCGCGCCGGGGCAGGGGGCAGCTCGACGGGGTGGGGGCGGGGAGTGCCGGAGAGATCGTCCACCCGGGTGAGCGCGGCACCGACCAGGTGGGTGAGGTAGGCGCCGGCGCCGTCGGCGCGCACCACGACGGCGCGTGGCTCGCGGGGCACGTCGATCGACCACTTCAGCTTGGCGGTGGCGAGATCGACCGCCGAGAGCTGGTGCGTCCAGGCCGAGGTGACCAGCGCGGTGCTCTCGTCCGGTGTGACGGCGAGGCCCCAGGCGTCGGCGGGGAGGGCGACGCGGGCGACCTCGACGAGGCCCTTGGCGGCCCCATCAGGACCGGGCTCGAGGATGAGCAGGAGACCGGGGTCGCGGATGGTGACGAGCACGCGGCGCGCCAGGGGGAGCACCTGCGCGGGGGCGCCGGGCATGGGGAGGGAGGTGACCTTGGCAAGGTCGAGGGGGAGGGGGGCGCGGCGGAGGACGCGGTGGTCTTCGTCGGCGAGGTAGAGCACGTCCTCGGTGGGGGAGAGGGCGAGGGCGGAGCCTTCGTGGCGGAGGGAAAGCGCGGGGGCGGCAGCGTCCGGCGGGGGCGCGGCGGTGAGGGCAGGAGCGGAGGCGCTGGCGGGGGGCGCGGAGCCAGCATCGGGGAGCGGCGGAGAGGGGCGGTTGCCGCAGCCGACGAGGAGCGCGGTGGCGAGGAGCGCGGGGGCGAGGAGGGGGCGCATGGCGGCCTCTCGGGAGTAGGACAGCGGCACGACGGACGCAAACGCCTCCTCGTCTCGCCCCTACCGCAGCGCTCGTCTATGCTCCAGCCAATGGTTGCCGCGCTCCCGCTGCATTTCCAGCCTCCCGTCAGGCGCTCTGCGACGCGGCGCGCGGCCGCCGGCGTCGAGCCCGTGGGAGGCGACCTGCGCTTCCCCATCCACGGCGTGTCCTGGGCCCAGTATGTCGCCCTCAACGACGCGCTGGGCGAGCGATCGGGGGTGCGGGTCTGTTACTGCGAGGGGACGCTGGAGCTGATGAGCCCGGGGCTGCTGCACGAGGACAAGAAGACCACGATCGCCCGTCTCCTCGAGCTCTACGCGCTCGCCCACGACCTGCCGCTCTACGGCGCCGGGTCCATGACCTACCGCAAGAAGCCGAAGGAGCGCGGGGCGGAGCCCGACGAGTGCTACTACCTCGGCAAGGCCACGCAGCGGAAGCCGCCCCACCTCGCCATCGAGGTGGCCGTGTCTCGGAGCGCCATCGACAAGCTCAGCCTCTACGCCGGGCTCGGCGTCCTCGAGCTGTGGATCTGGCGGGACGACCGCATCGACGTGTTCCATCTGGGCGCCAAGGGGTACCGCCGGGCCACCAGGAGCAAGCTCTTGCCGGATCTCGACATCGAAGAACTGTCCGCCTTCGTTCGCAGGAACGATCAGGTGGCTGCGGCCAGGGCCTACTGGAAGAAGCTGCAGAAGAAGCCGAACCGAACGCGGTGACGTCCGCGCCCTGACCGCTTCACCCCCGCCGCGCTGCCGCCGCGCATCCCACCAGCGAGACCAGGTGCGGCCAGTCGAGGGGTCGCGGCAGGACCGCCAGGGCCCCGGCGCGCTCGGCGCCGTCGAGCGCGCGGGGGCGGTCGGCGAGCGGCGCGATCACCACCACCGCCGGCGGCGCCGGGCGCGCCCGGAGGCGCGCGACGTCGGCCGTGCCGGCGGCGCCGGGCATGAGCAGGTCGGCCACGACCACGTCCCAGCCGCCTTCGTCCAGGCTCCAGAGGAGGCGCGCTCCGTCGGCGACGCCGTCGGCCTCGTACCCTTCGAGCCGCAGCGCCGCCAGCGCGCGCGCCCGGCGGACCGGATCGGGCTCGCCCACCAGCACCCGGGCCGGGGTCGCGGGAACGCGCGTCGGGGCGGCTGGGGGATCTCCCCCCGTCGTCGCCTCGGGGAGCGCGAGCACGAAGTGCGCACCTTCGGCCGCGCGCTCGCGGAAGATGCGCCCGCCGCTGGCGGCCGCGAGCTGCTGGCACAGGTAGAGGCCGAGCCCTCGGCCCCGCCCGCCGCGGATCGCCCGGGCGAAGATCTCGCCCTCGGCGGCGCGCTCGAGCGCGGGCCCGCGATCGGCCAGGACGAGGTGGATCTCGCCGGCCTCGCGGGTGGCGATGACGTCGATCGGCGTCCCGGGCGCGCGCGCCGCGATCCAGCCGAGGACGCGGCCGATCACGGCCTCGATCTGGACGGCGTCGACGAGGACCTCGCCGGGGAGCACCGCGGCGACGCTGGCGACGTGGGGAGTGGACGCGAGCGCGCGGCGCACCAGGGCCTCGACGGCGACCGGGGCGCGCTCGGCCGCGAGGGCGCCCGCGGCGGCGCGGGCGGCGTCGAAGAGATCGGTGAGCAGCTCGTTCATGCGGTCGACCTGGCGCGCGATGGCGCCGAGCCCGTCGGCGACGTCGGCGCGGTGGTCGGCGCGGCGCCCGTCGAGGGCGCTGGCCCAGGCCTTGATCGCCGCCAGCGGAGCGCGCAGCTCGTGGGCGGCGACCGCGACGTAGTCTCGCTCCGCGGCGTGAACGGCGTGCGCAGCCGCGGCCAGGGCGCTGAGGTCGCCGGCGCACACCAGCACGCCGGCCGGCATCCGTCGCGCGCGCAGGCACCAGAGCGAGCCTTCCCCGTCCCGGCCGCGCCGCTCGACGTAGTGCTCGGCCGCGCCCGCCGATCGCGCCTCGTTCCACAGGCGCGCCGCGCCGGGGTCGCCGGGGAGCAGATCGGCGAGGGTGAGGCCCCCGGGATTGCCGCGCCCGGCCCACTCGACGAACGCGGAGTTGGCGGCGCCGATGCGGCCCTCGGAGCCCTCGAGGAGGAAGGCGGGGCCGGGCAGATCCTCGAGCGAGAGGGCGAGAGGACCGAAGGGGACGGCTGTCGCCACGTTGGGCGGTATAGCGCGCCGCGCCGCCCCGGACCGTAGGGAGGAGCAGGATTGTGAGCTGGGCGCACGCCGTCCACAGCGCTCGCGCGCGTCGCGCCCCGCTGCCTCAGGGCGAGGGCGGGCGCGCTCCAGCGCCGGACGGCGGCGCTGTGCGGTCCGCGCACGAGGCCTTCGTTGGCACCAGCCCTGCTCCCCACCTGCTGTCATGCCTGACCCCGAATCGCCGCCGCTCCCGCCTGCGAACGCCCCGGGTGGCGCGCTCACGGGTCAGCTCCTCGGCGGCCGTTACCGCGTGGGCGCGCTCCTCGGCGCGGGCGCGATGGGGTGTGTCTACCGCGCCGAGCACGTCGACCTGGGCCGGCCCTGCGCGGTCAAGGTGATCCGCGCCGACGCCGCCGGGCGGGGCGGCTACGTGGCGGCCCTGGCTCGCTTCCGCGTCGAGGCGCTCGCCGGCGCGCGCCTCGACCACCCCAACGTGCTGCGGGTGCTCGACTTCGGTCGCGAGCCCGGGGGCGGCCCCTGCTACCTGGTCTGCGAGCACCTCGGCGGCCGCGATCTCGCCGACGTGCTCTCCGCGGAGGGCCGCCTCCCCGAGGCGCGCGCCGCCCGCATCGGCGCCCAGATCGCCGCCGCCCTCCAGCACGCCCACGACCGCGGCGTGATCCACCGCGACCTCAAGCCCGCCAACGTGCGCATCGTGCGCCGCTCCCGCGACGAGGGGGGCGACGCCGAGGAGGTGAAGCTCCTCGACTTCGGCACCGCCCTCATCGAGGGCGTCCCCGTCAGCGACGGCTCGGTGATCGGGACGCCCGCGTACATGAGCCCGGAGCAGCTCACCGCCGGCCCGCTGGATCGGCGCAGCGATCTCTACGCCCTCGGCGTGGTGCTCTTCGAGCTGGTCACCGGGCACGTCCCCTTCGAGCAGGCCTCCGTCACGGCCCTCGCGCTCGCCCACGTGCAGACCCCGCCGCCCCGCCCCAGCGCCTTCGCGGGCCCCCTCGACCCCGAGCTGGAGGCGGTGATCCTCGCCTGTCTGCGCAAGCTCCCGGGCGATCGCCCCGCCGACGCGCGCGCGGTGCGCGAGACGCTGGAGCGGGTGGCTCATCGCGCCCGGATCCGGGGGACGCGCGCCCCCAGGGAGGCGCTGCCCTCGCTGCCGGTCCCCTCACGACCGCGGCGCCGCCTGCCCATCGCCGCCCTCGCAGGCGCGGCCGCCGTGGTCGGCGTCTGGATCGCCATCGTCGCCGAGCTGGGCACGTCGGGGACCTCGCCCGAGCCCATCGAGGTGAGGCTGGGCAGCGCGGCGCGGCGCCTGCCGGATGCCGGCGCGACCGAGGTGGCGCGGGTCGCCCCTGAGGCGGACGCGGGGGCACCGAGCGAGCGGGCGCAACCCTGAGCGGAGCGGTCGGCGTCCGTGCGGGACCAGCCAGCGTCCGCACCAGGGCGGTCTCAACCTCGATGTTCAGCTCGTCGTGGGCACGCTGAACGAATTCGCCCGCATGAACTCCGTCTGCCCACACCTTTGCGACCGATGGGTACTCTCGGCGCGCGGTTGCCAAGAGCGGCCACCCGCCGTCTCGATCCTGGGTCGCGCGGGGAGTACCACAATGGCGAGAATCAAGCCGAGCACATCTACGAGGATATGCCGCCCGAGCCCCATCCGCGACTGCTGCGTGCGCAGAGAAGAAGGCGCCGCGCCCCCTGAAGGGCTTGACGAAGCAGCGGCTTCATAGTGGGTACCAGGTTGGTGCCCAGGCTTCCGGTTCCGTCAGTCCGGTACCAGGAAGCCTTGCATGTGCCGCTCGATCAAAGCCATCGCCACCGCGGCTGCCGCCGCCACCCTGCTCGCCTGCGCCCGCGCGCCGGTCGTGGCGCAACCGACGCAACCGATCAGGAACATCGTCCTGGTCCACGGCCAGTTCGTCGATGCGTCCGGCTGGAAGGGTGTCTACGACATCCTGACCAGAGACGGCTACAACGTGAACATGGTGCAGGAGCCGATGACCTCGCTCGAGGACGACGTCGCAACCACCGTGCGCGTGCTGGCCCGCCAGCAGGGCCCCAGCATCCTGGTCGGCCACAGCTACGGCGGCGCGGTCATCACCCAGGCCGGAACCGACCCCCATGTGGTCGGCCTGGTCTATATCGCCGCCCATGCGCCGGACGTCGGCGAATCGACGGCTTCGAACAAGGCCAAGATCCCAGCGCAGATCCGCACCCAGCTCACGCCCGATGGCTATGTGTTCGTGGACCCGGCCCACTTCCGCGAGGACTTCGCCGCGGACCTGCCGGAAGACCTGACGGAGTTCATGGCCCGCTCCCAGGTGGCGCCGAACGCCAAGGTGAACACGGCGCTGATCACCAGCCCCGCCTGGGGCGTGAAACCCAGCTGGTACATGGTGGCCAAGGACGACCATGCCATCAATCCGAACCTGGAGCGCATGTACGCCGAGCGGGCCCATAGCCACACGGTCGAGGTGAGCGGCAGCCACGCCATCTACATCTCCCATCCCAGGGAGGTCGCCGCCATGATCGAGGACGCGGCGCGCACGCTGGGCAAGTAATGCGGCCGCCGCGCCTCGGGAGCGCGCGGTCGACCGCGTGACACTGCGGCCCTCCGGCCCGGGAGTGCTCCGGCCCTCGGCTTGCCGTGCCGAAGCGATCTGATCTAAGATAAGCGCTACGCAGAAACTCAACACCGGAGTCTTATCGACGATGAATTTACAGACACTTGCAGCGCTGGCCCCTGGCATTGCGCTGACGGGCGTTGCGTTCGTGCTCGCGATCGGTGCTTTCGATACCAACCATGCGGCTGCGCCTGCGGCAGATGTCGATGCCGACCTTCTCAACGACGCCCGGAGCAACCTCCAGCCGTTACCCAGGGATATGGCGACGCCCGAGTTCCCGATCCCGCCTTCGCGGGTTGAGCTCGGCCGGAAGCTTTTCTTCGATCCGCGAATCTCCGTCGACGGGACCGTAAGCTGCGCCCGCTGCCATCAGCCCGCACTCTATGGCACGGATGGCCTGCCGAAGGCGCGCGGCGCCCGTTACCAGCTGAACCAGCGGAATGTGCCGACCATTCTGAATGCCGCTCTTCAGTTCAAGGCGCATTGGCGGGGCGATCGCGAGAATGTCGAGGACGAGGCGAAGCAGGTGCTGATCGGTCCGTTCTGCTTCATCAATCCCGACTATGCGAGCGCGATGGCCCGCATTAAAGCTGTTCCCGGCTATGCCGATCTCTTCCGGAAGGAGTTTCCCGGGGATCCGGACCCGGTCACGCCGGATAACTGGGCCAAGGCGATCGGCGCGTTCGAGCGCACGCTCGTGACGCCGTCCCGATTCGACGCCTTTCTCGCGGGCGATGCTCGGGCGCTCTCGCCGGAGGAGCGTACCGGGTTGCGCAAATTCATCGATACCAGGTGCATCGCCTGCCACAACGGTGCGGACGTCGGCGGCGGCATCTTCCAAAAGTTCGGCGTCGTCGAGGATTATTGGACCGCGACGGGGAGCCAGCAGCCGGACAAAGGCCGCTTCGATGTGACGCACGATCCGCAGGACGCTTACGTGTTCAAGGTGCCGAGTCTGCGCAACGTCGCGATGACGCCCCCCTATTTCCATGACGGCTCGGTGCGCTCGCTTCCTGAGGCGGTGCGAATCATGGCCAAGGTGCAGCTCGGACGGGCCCTCAGCGATCAGGATACGGCCGACATCGTCGCTTTTCTCGGCAGTCTCACCGGAAAGCTGCCGCAGAGGTTCGTCAACGCGCCAATCCTGCCGGCATCCGGCTTTGATGTAAGCCAAACGGAAGCGCCTCAACAGCAGCGGTAACCTGCTGGGGCCTACGACCGTGGTAAGCTTGAACGGGGATCGGCTGAGTCACGCTCGTCGCGCCGGTGCCCAGCTCCCGTCCTGGTTTGCTCCTCAGCACCACAGGGTTCGGGGGCAACCCACCAGCGCGCACGTCTGGTTCCCTCCCGCCGCGACGCTGGCGACCTCTGCCAGCGCGTTGACCGTCACGGGCGCAGCTGGGAACTCCTGGACCTTCCCGGCGCGATGCGGAGGGCGTCTACGCAATGACCCTGGTCTGCACGCATGCCGGATCTCGGGTTCGAGGGGTTCGAGGCGGCGTAGCCAGCCAAGCGCGCCGCCGCAGGAACCCGCCGCCGGCCCCCCAGCGCGTCGTGGCCCGCGCGAAGGCGCTGGCCATTGCTATCCGCCCGGGCTCCTTCTCGGCGAGGTCGAGGATGTTGCCGCAATCCGTTTCGAGGTGCCTCCCGTGCCAGCCTCGCTGGCAGGCATAGAAGTGGTGCTGGCCACAGCCGGAGACCTCGACGATGGTGCTGGCACGTTCGTCGGGATCGTCGCAGGGTCGACGTCGCGCGTCGGGTGGTGGGCGCCGTGATCGCCGGTCAGCTCGTAGACCGCCTGCACCCAGTCCTGCGTCCTGCGTCCTGCGGTTGATCCCATGGCGCGCGTCGAGCGGCGGTGCCGCGACGGTTCACGATCGACTGCGCACGGACCAAGTCTTCGTCGGCCGAAACGCATTCCGAGCTCGGTCACGCGGCGGGGCGGGCGGCCTCAGCGGCTTCTTGGCTCTTCAGTCCCTCGCCCAGCAGGCGCGCGATCTCGAGCGTCGCCTCGAGGCAGCGCTTGGAGTGCGCCGTCATCTGGATGAACCCGTGGGGGAGATCGGAGTAGTGGACGTAGGTCAGATCGTTGCCCGCTGCCGCGAGCTTCCTCGCGTACTCGTGCCCGACGTCGCGCAGCATGTCGAAGCCGCACGTGACGAGGATCGCCTGCGGCAGGTCAGCGTGGCTCGAGGCGTTCATCGGCGTGACGTAGGGCTGGGAGTAGTCTTCGCCCTGCTTGAGCAAGCACCACACGAACAACAGCACGCCTGCGGTGTCGACGTACCCGCCCGAGCGGTTCTCGACGCCCGCGGCGGTGAAGAACGGCATCTGCGTCTCCGGGTAGAGCGGCAGCTGAAGTGCGAGCTTGGGGCCGCGCTCGTCACGGAGCTTCAGCGTGATCACGCAGGTCATGTTGCCGCCGGCCGAATCGCCGCCCAGCGCGATGCGGCTCGGATCGAGGCCGCGCTCGGCGGCGTGCTCGACGAGCCAGCGGACAACGAACTCGCCCTCCTCGATCTGCACCGGCCAGTTGTACTCGGGGGCCAGCTTGTAATCGACGCAGTAGACCTGCGCCCCACTGTGCTCAGCGAAGAGGCGCATCGCCGTCTCGAACTGATCCAGCGACCCGACGATGAATCCGCCGCCGTGGAGGTAAATCAACGCGCCGCCTTCGGCCGGACCGCGCTTCGACGGGTGATAGACGCGCACCGGGATCGTCCCGTGCGGCCCGCGCAGCCCGAGGTGCTCGATCTTTCCAATCGGCGGCTTCTGCTCGTCGATGAACGCGTCGTGCTCGCGGCGCTGAACGTGAACGGGCAGGTGCGCGCCCAGCACAGGCGCGTTGGGTAGCCAGGCGGCGATCTCGGGATCCTTGGTGCTGCTCGTGACTTTCTCGGGGATGTTCTTGGCGCTGTAGATCGGCATCGGTGACTCCCTCGTGCTGCTCCCTGCGGGAGCACGTTCGCTCGCGGCGGTGACCGCGCACCTCTGCGAGTCTCTTGCGGTGGGGGGCAGCGAGCGTCGAGGCGCGCGCGTGGAATATTCACGACACCACGGAGGCTTTCGCCGAGCGATCGACGGGGGCGCCACGGGGCGCATCGGGCCCGGCACCATTCGACCCCTCGGAAAGAGGGCCGGACAGGGATCCTCGGGGCGCCGGAAGTTGTCGGTGAGCGCGCCCGACGCCTCGCGCGTCGAGCACGCCCATCCAACCGCGACACGGAGTCTGGCGGGAGTCGAGCATGCTCAGCGCCCTGTGGATCGCCGCGCGGGTGATCGGCTTGCTCGGGTCGCGGCCCGGGAACAGGCGCAGCCCCCGCGACCGCGCGTCTTTCCAGTAGACCCGCAGGGCCGAGAGCAGGCGGGGGCTCAGCATGACGTACCGCTCGCGGCCCCGCTTGGCATCGCGGATGTGCAGGACCATCCGTTTGGCGTCGATGTCCCCGACCTCGAGCCGCGCGACCTCGCTCACGCGCAGGCTCGCGCCGTACGCGAGCATCACGATCGCCCGGTGCTTCAGCGTCGGGATGGCGGCAAACAGCCTCTCGACCTCCGTGCCGCTTAGGACCCGGGGCAGGTGCATCGGCGTCTTCAGCCGAACGACATCGGCCACCACCTCGGGGCGCTTGAGGGTGACACGGAACAGGAATCGGAGCGCGGCAGCATAGGTGTTGACCGTAGGCGGCGTGACCTTGGCTTCGTGGAGCAGATGGAGCAGGTAGCGTCGAACTTCCGCGGCTCCGAGCCTCGCGGGCGGGAGGGCGAAGTGCTCGACGAACCTCCGGGCGCACCGGAGGTAGGGGTCGATGGTGTTGGGACGAAGCCCTCGCAGCTCGAGGTCCTCGCGCATCGTGTCGCGCAGCCGTGCCGTGGCGTCTCCTGGGCAGCCGGCGCCCGCCGGTCGGGCGCTGGGACGCACCGGATCGCGCGATGGGCAGGGCCCACCGCGCGCAGATGTCGCAGGACCGGCGACGGCGGCCCCACTGAACGACGCCGAGCGCGCACCCGGAGGCGACGTCAACGAGGCGGACTACCTCAGCGTCGACGCGCGGAACCACCCCTCGGGCGGCGAGGCGCTCATGCGAAGCCAAGCTGCCGCGGAGCGGCCTTCGTCCAATCGCACAACCACGACGTGGTCGTGCCATCCAGAAAAAACGAGTAATTGGGGCAGGTAAGCGTGTCCCGTTGGGCTCAGCGGTTACCGCTCTACTGTACGCGCCAGATTGGCCGGCCTCGACCGCCCGGGCGACGGCGGCCGCGGTCGCCTCGGCGATGGCGCGAGCGTCGTCGTGTCGTCGGTAAGGGGCGCGGTCGGCGCGACGACGAGGCGGCCCCCCGGCAGCCCGGGCGCAGGCAGGACGACCGGCGGTCTGGCCCGCCGCGACGCGAGCGAGGGTCCGCCTGCGTGGCGGCAGCCACCGCCGCGCCGACCAGCGGGCCGAGTCTGCCCGCGACGACGACGAGCGCGTCGTGCTGGGCGAGGGTGTCGGGGTCGAGCGTCTGGAGCGCGCGCACCGCGATGCCGTGGAGGGTGGGGGTCGACATGGCGTCCAACTCTAGTGCCGACCGCGCCGCCGACGGAGTGGAAAACCTCGGCGGGCGGAGTCGGGGCGCTCGATCCGGCGGATCACACGCCCGAGGGCACGCGCCGGGCGACGACGAAGCGTCGCACCGCCGCGAGGAGCTCCTCGATGTCGAATGGCTTCGCCAGGCAACCGGCGGCCGCGACGTCGGCGGCACGCCTTCGCGCGCTCTCGGCGGCCGTCATGACCACGATCGGGGTGTGTTCGCCGTGCCGCCGGCGAAACTCCGCGGCGAACGCCCAGCCATCCATGCGCGGCATCCGCATGTCGAGGAGGATGACGCCCGGCGTCCCCTCCGCCGTCCGCTCCAGCGCGGCCAGGCCGTCGCTCGCCGTCCACACCTCGAAGCCATCGCGCTCAAGGACGCCCGAGACGAGCTCGCGCAGGTCGTCGTCGTCCTCGACCACGAGCACGCTATCGCGCTGTGGCGTCGGCGCGCCAGGTGGCGACGCTGACGTGGAACCGGCTGCCATGCTCCACCTCGCTCTCGAACCACATGTCTCCGCCCATCTCGCGCACGAGCAGCCGGGCGACGCACAGGCCCACGCCGATTCCCCCGAAATCGTGGGACGTGTCCGTGTGCGCTCGGTAGAAGCGCTCGAAGATGCGACCCTGGCGGTCCGACGGGATCCCCACGCCGTGGTCGGTCACGGTGGCGATCGCGTCGTCACCCGAGATCACGCACTCGATCTCCACGTCGCCGCCCTCCGGCGAGTACCGGATGGCGTTGTCCACCAGCGTCCGCAGCACCTGCTCGAGACGCTCGGGGTCGCCGCGGACGACCGCCGGCTCGAGCCGCGTGACGCGGACGCGGTGAGTACCCGAGCCGCGAGCCGCGCTCTCGGCGATCCTCTCGACGATGTCGTTCATGGCCACGCGCTCGACGGCGAGCGAGCCCCTCTTGAGCTGGAGCTGCGACATGTCCACCACGTCGCGGAAGAGCCGGGCCAGCCGATCGGTCGCCCTGCTGATCGCGTCGATCATCCGTTTCTTTTCCTCCGGCAAGTCGCGCATCGTGCGGAGGATCTCCTGAGCGTACCCCTTGATGATGGTGACCGGAGTCTGCAGCTCGTGCGCCGCGACGCGGATGAACTCGTCCTTGGCGGTCTCGAGCTCCATGAGCTCGGTCACGTCGCGGAGGATCTCGACCGCGCCGATGATCTCCCCGTCGTCGTCGCGGATGGGAGAGGCGTTGACGCGGACGCGCACGTCTCGACCGGTCGATCGGTTCAAGGTGAGCTTCTCGAAGTCCCGGAGGACCTCGCCCCGGAGAGCGCGCACGACCGGCAACTCATCGTAGCGGAGCGCCCGACCGTCCGGATACCGTGCGGAGTTGGATTCCCCGATGACGTCGGACAAAAGACGACCGACGAACTCCTCGGGCCGCACACCGAGCCGCCGGGCGAACGCCGGATTCGCCACGGTGATGCGGGCGCTGGCGTCGACCGCGAAGACCCCGTCGGTGATGCTGTCGACGAGCGCGTGGAACTCGCGCACCATCCGGCGAAGGTCTTCTGGGCTCGCCTCCGTCGGCGTCCTCGGAGCGCCCGGCTGCGGGCTCGCTGTGGAGGTCGGCGCCTGCATCCTACGCTTCGAGCCTGGGACGCTCCTCCCCCGTCCGCAAGGCGCGAGGCA
>Ga0302283_1001199_pt1 | contig 21809 bp, 26 predicted proteins | sample III_Fen_E1_4_FD_198770 | JGI IMG/M metagenome (GOLD analysis project Ga0302283, IMG submission 198770) | Peat permafrost microbial communities from Stordalen Mire near Abisko, Sweden - III_Fen_E1_4 | ecosystem: Environmental > Terrestrial > Soil > Wetlands > Permafrost | place: Sweden: Abisko... | reverse complement strand
CTTCGACATGCTCAAGGGAGTTTTCACCAAGAAGTAAAATTCCGCTCGATCGTCGTAGAAGATTGCGCTAGCAGCGTGCATACAACTGGGGGTCATGCACATGAACCGCGTCTTCTTCGCCGCTTTTCCCTTTTCCGTAGCGCTTCTCGTGGCTTGCGCACATCCGCAGCAAGTGTCGCTCACGTCGGCGATGACCGAGCTTCCGCCGCCCAAGGACGGTGGTGTCGAGCTGACAGAGGCGAACAAGGACGGCGGCGTCGAGCTGACCGAGGGGAACCAGGGCGCCGTCGAGGCCACGGTCAAGCCAGACGCGAGCCCCGGGGAGCCTAGTTTCGCGGATCTGACGGCCGCCCTCGGCGACGGCAAGATCGACCTCGCGATCGACCACACGGACGCGCCCAACACCAAGGGGCTCGACTCGAGCGGCTACGCGGCCGTGGGCGCCGTTCACCAGACGGCGGCCGACGGCGTGAAGCATGGCGGCGAAGTTCAGGTGAGCGGCGGCATATCGGTGGCCGAAGTTCACGGCGTCGTCCGCGACAACGCCTCGCGGCTGCGCAGCTGCTACGAGCGCGCGCTGCAGGCCGACCCGCGCCTCGCCGGGCGCGTGATGGTGAGCTTCTCGGTCGACGCGCGCGGCGCAGTGGGGGACGTCGAGGCGCTGAGCGAGACGCTGCCGGGCGACGTCACCTCGTGCGTCACCACGGTCTTCTCGTCGCTCTCGTTCACCACGCCGAAGGCGCCGCCGGCGAAGATCGTCGTGCCGGTCGACTTCAACAAAGACTCCTGAGCTTCTCAGGCGTCGCGGTCGACACGTGCGAGCAGTCGCGCGACGCCGGCCGCGAACGTCTCCTCGGGCGTGAGCAGGCTCACGACGACGTACGCGTCGCCGGCGAAGTCGAAGAAGTGGCCGGGGTGCACGTAGACGCGATCGTGCGCGAGCAGATCGAGCGCCCACGCTTCCTCGCTCTTCGTGTGTGGCAAGCGGAGCGTCGCGTACCAGCCCCCTTCGCAATCGAGGAGCGTCGCCGCGTGGCCGGCGCGCGCATGCAGCTCGCGAAGGCGCGCGAGGTTCGCACGGGTGCGAGCGCGGATGGCGTCCTCGGCGATGTGACCGGTCTCGAGCAGGACGGGGAGCGCGTGCTGCACGGGGGCCGAGACGGAGAGAAACGAGTCGGCGATGAGCTCGAGCCGGCCGAGCGCGTCGCTCACCACACGCGCGTCGCGCCCTCCCACGAACGTCCACGCCAGCTTCATCTGCGGGAGCGCCGCAAGCTTCGATAGACCCCCCATCGCGAACACCAGCGAAGCCTCTGCGGCGGCGTCGAGCGCGCTCGCGGCGCGCGTCGGATCGTCTCGCAGCGGGTAGCGGGCGAAGACCTCGTCGCTCACGATCGGCAGTCCCGTCGCGGCAAAAGCGCGCAGCTCGTCTCGCTTCAAGTACGAGCCCGTCGGGTTGTTCGGGCTGACGGCGAGGATGGCGCGCGTGCGCGGGCCGATGGCGCTCGTGACCGACGCGAGATCGACGTGCCACGCTCCGTCGTAGGCCAGCGTGTACGGCACGAGGCGTACCGACTCGAACGTCGCGAGGTGCTCGAAGAGCGGGTAGCTCGGCTGCGGTACGAGGACCTCGTCGCCCGGGTCGCAGAGCAGCTTGAACAGGAACGAGTACGCCTCGCTCGTACTGGCCGTGACGACGACGCGCGACGGATCGACGATGCGGCCGCGGTCCCCCTCGGCACGTGCCAGCGCCTCTCGCGCCGACGCGATACCGAACGGTTCGGGTGCGTACGCGAGCGCGCGCGGGTCGGCGAGCGCATGGAGGATGGCGTCGCTCGCGTAGGGGATCCCCGCACCCGTCGGGTTCGACACGGTGAGGTCGAGCAGCTCGCCCCCGTCGGCCTGCGCCCGCTCGAGCGCGAGCGCGAGCGCGTTGCGCCGCGGGTCGTGTCCACTTCGGCTGGAGAACATCGGGTGCCGCGTCTACCACGCCTCGCGGGCGCGCGCGCACGATGCCTGGCGTATAAGGGAGCGGGTGTGGACGAAGGGACTCGTGCTCGCGCTGGTCGCGGCGATTCTCGGCGAGGCGTCGTCCGCGCGCGCGCAGGGGAACGACCGCTCGTCGCCCACTGGCGGGCGCTCGGCACTGATGGGGAACACGGGCGTGGCGCTCGGCCGCGACGGTGCGGCCCCCTTTCTAAACCCGGCCACCATCGTCCGCATCGGCGAGCAGTCGCTGGCGTTCTCCGTGAACTTCTTCTCGTTCAACTACCTCCACTTCAACCAATGGCACCAGCCGGCCAACGTGGACAACGCGCAGTTCGGCAACGTCGCTCTCTCGGGCACGGGCGAGGCCACGACGGCGTTCAAGGCGCTCCCCTCGACCCTGTGCCTCTTCTTCACCGTCGCCGGGCTCGTGTCGGCGGATGACGATTCGGAGCTCTGGCGGCGAGGCCAGCAGAAGCTCGCCCTCTGCCTGGGGACGGTCGAGTCGCATGAAGTCTCGCTCCCCGCCCTCTCGTTCAACGGCAAGACCGGCGCTGGGAACACGGCGCAGGTGCAGTCGGTGAACCGGAACTGGAGCCGCCTCTACGTCGGCCCCACGTACAGCGTCGCGCTCAGCGATGAGTTCTCGATCGGCGCCTCGCTGCACGGCGCGTACACGTCCGACACGTTCGCGGTCAACGGAAGCACGGTCACGTCCGCGACGAGCGGCGCGATTCAGTCGTCGCTCGGTGCGGGCGGGCTGGGGCACGCCCTCGACATCGCCGCGATCCTCGGCACCACGTACCACAAGGGCCCGGTCACCCTCGGCGCGAGCCTCCAAGCCCCCGCGCTCCACATCCTGGGCACCTATGCCGGAACGGAGCAGATGCAGTACGCCACGGGCACCGCCAACACGGCAACGCTCTCCAGCGGATCGGGCGACTTCCACGCGGCGCCCCCGGTGCGCCTCGCGGTCGGCGCCGGCGTGGAGGGGAAGACGCTCCGAGTCGAAGTCGATGGCTCGTACGACTTCCCCCAGAAAGAAGCGGCGGCGAGCACCGTCAACGTCACGACCACGACGCTCACCAACGGGACCTTGACGCCGTCGTCGGCCACTGCCAGCTATGTCATCCCTTCGCACGGTGCGTGGAACGTCGCCGCCGGCGCCGAGTACTTCCTCTCGCCGAGCTTCAGCGTCCTCGGGGGCGTGAGCACCAGCGTCACGTCGCTCGGGAGCCTCTCCCCCTCGTTGAGCGTCGGTAACCTCGCACAGGAACGCATCAACTGGCTCAATCTGTCGTTCGGCATCGGCTCGTACGGCGCAGCGGAGAACCTCTTGATCGGCGCGCAGGTCGGGTACGGGTGGGGCCAGACGCTGGCGATCAATCCGTACGTGCTGCCGAACGACTGGGCCGTCATCGACACGCAGAGCTTCGCGGCGCTCGTCATCCTCGCGGGCTCCACGAACCTCCGCACGCTCGCGCGTGCGATGAACGCGGTTGGCCACGTCGTGACGGAGGGCAAGCCCGCCGACGCGCCCAAGTAGCGCGTCGGCGACTGCGCGTGGGGTAAGGTCCCGGTGTCTGCGCTAGGCCGGTTCCATCGTCTTCATCGCGGCGGGCCGGCCGAGACAGCGCTCGCCCCACGCCTTCACGTTCTTGAACGACGAGTAGTCGTACCCCATGAACTGCAGCCACCCGAGGTAGCTGCTGATGGCCAGATCGGCGAGCGAGAACTTGTCGTCGAGCAGGTAGCTCTTCCCGGCGAGCGCAGCGTCGAGGATCTTCATGCCGCCGGCGAGGTCGTTCTTCGCGGCCTCGAGCGCCTTCGCATTGTGTTGCTCGGCGGGGATCATGGGCGAGCTGTTGTGCATGAAGCGGCTCATCGGGTCGTAGAATCCGACGTTCCCCCAGATGATCCACTTCAGCGCCTCGGCGCGCTTGAGACCGGGCGCCGGATAGAGCCCCTTGTCGACGCCGTACGTCTCGGCCAAGTAGAGGAGGATCGCGGTCGACTCGAAGATCGGAGTCCCGTCGACCACCAGGAGCGGCACCATCCCGTTGGGATTCAGCTTCAGGAAGGCTTCGGTCTTCGTCTCCTTGTTGCGGATATCGAGCTTCACGCGCTCGCACGGCACGCCGAGCTCGTTGATGGCCCAGGTGGTGCGGACCGCTGTGGACATGGGGGCGTAGTAATAGGTGATCGACATGGCTTCCTCCGTTGGGGCGGGGATGGTCTCAGAGCCTCGCGAACGTCGCAATCGTCAGACACAACGCGACCGCTCCGCGCGTGGCTCAGCCGATGGCGACGCCGATCGCGTGCCCGATGGCGAACGTTGCCCCCGCCGCCGCGAAGCCGAGGACGAGCTGGCGCGCGCCGGAAAAGAGCGCCGAGCGCCCGGTGAAGAGCGTGATCGCGGAGCCGATCGCGAACAGGCCCGCGCCCCCCGCTGCCACGCAGGTGACGATCGCCGAGGTGCCTTCGAGGAAGAAGAACGACCCGAGCGGCACCACCGCCCCCAGCGAGAACAAGAGGAGCGACGTCAGCGCTGCAACGCCTGGCGACCCGCCGAGGTCCGTGGGATCGATCCCCAGCTCCTCGCGTGACAGCGCGTCGAGCGCCGAGCGGGGGTCTTTCATCAGCTTGGTCGAGAGCTCCTTCGCCTCGTGGACGCTGAGCCCCTTCGACTCGTAGATGAGCTGCAGCTCCTCGCGCTCCTCCTCCGGCTGGCTTTCGAGCTCGCTCTTCTCGATCGACATCTCGCGCGTGGCCAGCTCGCGCGCGCTCGTCACGCTCACCCACTCGCCCAGCGCCATCGAGCACGCCCCCGCGAGCAGGCCGGCGATCCCCGTGAGCAGGATAACGCGATGGCTCGCCCCCGCGCCGGCGATCCCCGTGAGGAGGCTCAGGTTCGAGCAGAGGCCGTCGTTCGCTCCGAGCACCGCGGCCCGGAGAGCGTTCCCCGAGGCCGACCGGTGGCGCCCTTCGATCCTTCCCAGCGTCGCCCCTTCGACGCCGGTCTTCGACTTGGTCATCAGGTTCTCGAGGAGGCGCGCGTGGTGGCGCTCCTCCTCGGTCATCTGCGTGCCGCTCGTCTCCTTCTGCGCGACGTAGACGTTGCGCCCCGTGTACTCGGCGGTCGCCATCGTCGGGAGGATTGTTTCTGCGCCGAACCTGCGCGCGAGCCACGACAGCGTTCGCGCGCGCCAGCTCGCGCGACGCGGGCCAGGGTCCACCCCCGCGGCCTGCAGCCGGTCCTCCCAGAACTTCGCGTGCTTCTCCTCCATCGCAGCCAGCTTGCGGTACAGGTCGGCCACGTTGGCGCGCGTCTCTCCCGCGGCCATGGCGTGGTACTGCGCGGCGCCGTCCACCTCGCTCTGCCGGTTCGCGCGGTAGCGGGCGATGTCCCCCTTGCTCGGCGTCATGCTCCGATCTCCACCACCACCGGCGCGTGATCGCTCGTCCCCACCGTCCGCTGCACGCTCCCCGCGGTCGCCCGCTCGGCGAGCGCGCGCGAGGCGAGCACGTAGTCGATGCGCCACCCGAGGTTCCGCTCTCGCGCTTGGCGCCAGTAGGGCCACCACGTGAAGAGACGTTCGTCCGTAGGCGCGAGCTTCCGCCCCACGTCGACCAGCCCGGCCGCGAACATCCGTGCGAAGAGGGCGCGCTCCTCGGGGCGCTGCCCGATGACGTCCGCCTTGCGCTGGCTGGGGTGAACGTCGATGTCCTCGATGGCGACGTTGAGGTCGCCGCACAGGACGAGCTGCGCCCCGCTCGCGCAGACGCGCGTCGCCCACGCTCCGAGCTCGTCCAGGAACTTCACCTTCGCGTCGTAGTCCTTGCCGCCATTGGGGACGTAGACGGAGGCGAACTGGGTGTCACCGAGGGTGGCGACGGCGATCCGCGTCTCCATGTCGAACGCCGGGTGCGAGAACGCCGGGGCCCCCGCGAACGAGCCGCGCCGTACGTGGAGGCTCACCCCCGAGTAGCCCCCCTTGGCGCCGTGCCAGTAGTTCACGTAGTCGGTCATCGCGAAGAGCGAGTCGCCGAGCTGATCGGGCGACGCCTTGATCTCCTGAAGACACAGCACGTCGGGCTTCTCGACTCCGACCCACGCCGTGACCTGTTCCATCCGCGCGCGGATCCCGTTCACGTTCCAGGTGGCGATCTTCACAGGTCGGGATGTTACCCGGGTTCTCCGTCCGACGGTCACGGTGCCCCTTCGCGCGCGGCCTCGCGCGTGAGGCTCCTGCGTGGTAATCGGCTCCTCCGATGACGCAAGACGAAGCAAAGCGCGCCGCCGCACGTGCTGCGCTGGATGAGCTCCCGCGCGAAGGGGTGATCGGGCTCGGCTCCGGCTCGACGGCCAAGCTCTTCATCGACGAAGTGGGGGCGCTCGTTCGCGGGGGGCGCAAGCTCCGTGGAGTGCCTACGTCGGAGGGGAGCCGCGTGCAGGCGCTGGCGCTGGGGATCCCGCTGCTCGACGACGCCGGGCCGTGGGCCATCGACGTGAACGTCGACGGCGCTGACGAGGTGAGCGACCTGCTCGACCTCATCAAAGGGGGGGGAGCCGCCCAGACGCGCGAGAAGATCGTCAACTACGCGAGCGTGAAGAACGTGATCATCGTCGACGCGAGCAAGCTGTCGGCGCGCCTCGGCGAGAAGTGGCCGATCCCCATCGAGGTGCTGGCGTTCGCTCACCCGATGACCGCGACACATCTGGCGCGCCTGGGGGCGGCCAAGCTCCGCTTGCGCGACGGCGAGCCCGTTCGCACCGACGCGGGGAACGTGATTTACGACGTGCGCGTCGCGCCGATCGACGACCCGGGCGAGCTCGATCGCAAGCTGCACGCGATTCCCGGCGTCGTGGAGACGGGGCTGTTCGTCGGACGCTGCGACGTGCTTCTCGTGGCGGAAACGTCGGGTGTGCGGCGTGTTCCGCGCGGCGTCGGGGCCGCGTAGGCGCGTTTCTCGGTGGGGCGCCTCACCCCTCGCGGTTGCGCAGGAACATCGCGACGTCGGTGAGCTTCGCGTCGAGGTACGCGCGCACGTCGCCCGTGACGCCGCACTGGTCGAAGGCCTGGCGCATGCAGCGCATCCACGCGTCGGCCATCCGCGTGTCGACGGGGACCTTCGCGTGGCGCATGCGCAGCCGCGGGTGCCCGTGCTTGGCGATGTAGTCCTGCGGGCCGCCGAGCCAGCCGATGAAGAAGAGCGCGAACGTGTCGCGCGACGACTGCGCGACGCGCCCGTTCTCGTCGCACGGGTGCAACCGCGCCAGCTCGGGCTCGAGCTCGGTCATCGCGTCGTAGAAGCGCTCGGCGATCGCGCGCACCGCAGCTTCGCCGCCGAGGCGCGCGTACGGCGTGTCTTCCGTGGAGGGGGCGAAGGGCATCGACCGAACCTCTAACGGATCCGGGGCGCCTGCGCGAGCGGACGCGGCCTCGTGACGAGCTCCCCTTCGCTCAGGGGACGCAGTCGATCGCCGACGCGCGTAGCTCGAACGCGCTGCGCTTGGCGACGAGGTACGCGATCGCGCCACGTCCCGAGTCGGTGAGCGCGATCGTCCCTTGCCCGGCGACGAGATCGCCCGGTGAGACGGCGAGCGGCTCCCCCGTCACGTGGTCGGTCGCGTCGATCACCTCGGCTCGCACCTGGTTGCGCCCGCTCCCCGCCTCGGTCCACGCCAGGAGGAAGCGTCCGTCGCCAAGGGCGGCCACGCTCGGTGCCATCGCGCGATCGCCTGGCCCTCCGGGGGGGAGCTCGAGCGGGTGGACCGCGCCGGGGCCCGCTTGCGAGGTCCACCGCGCCCAGCGAATGCCCCACGGCGTGCGCTCTTCGCGCTCCGCCCACGCCACGACGGCCTCGTCGCCCTGCGCGTCGAGCGTCGGGGAGCCGGCGTACCTGGACGTCGAGAGCTTCGCGAGCGCCGAGGTGGTCTGGCCCGCGCGGAACGAGCCGATCCAGATCGCCCCCGCGCGCCGGAACACGACGGCCCGCTCGCCGCTCGACCCGAGCGAGATCACGCGCGAGGCGTCGATCGTCTGCGGCCACGGCAGCCTCCACAGGCGAACCATCCCGTCTCCATCCCGCGGTCCCCACACGGCGAACCCGTCACGCGCGCCGAATGCGGCGTCCCCCTCGGCGTCGGCGAACGTCCGCAGACCGCGCGCGTCGGTCTCCGCCTCGATGGGCGCGCCGTCGGTCAGCTCGGGGACCACGTGTGACAAGGGGTCGCTGGAGACGACCTTCGCGGTGCTCTTCACGTCGAGCGTCCGCGCGTCGAGCTCGAAGGCGGTGCCGCTCTTCGTCGAAGACAGCGCCGCGAACGCCACCCGGTCGTCGAGCTCCATCCCTTCGACGCCGCCGCGCACCAGCGCGTGACGAGACAGCAGCTTCGGAGCCCCGTCGACGGCGCACGTGCCCGGTGTTCGCGTCGGGCGAGCGGCGACCATCGCGGGCACTTGCGCCGCGGTCGTCGTCGGCGTCGTGTGCGAACGGTGCGAAGGGCCACCGAAAAGGAAGACCGCGAACACGAGCGGCGTCATGAGCGCGACCGAGATCGCGGCGATGACGCGCATCTCGCGACGGTGTCGCGGGATCACGATCGGAGGTGGGCGAAAGGTCCGCGCCGTCCTCTGCTCGCCGTACGGCGTGTCGCGCTCGGCGTCCTCGAGGTCGGCGTCGTCGAGCAGCTCGGCGCTCTGCACGTCGTCGAAGGGGCCGGTGAGCGGCGGGGGGAGCATCACGATCGGCGATGAGGTCTTGGTCGGCGTGGCGGGAGGAATCGGAGGCGCACCGTGGAAGATGAGCGTCTCCTGCCGGGGACGGATCGGCGAAGACGGCATGCGAGGGATCACCGTCGAGCGCGGCGTCGGTCGATCGTTCGACGTCGCGACTCGCGGTACCGTCGGAGAGGCGTCCGGGCGCGGCACGGACGTGGGGCGCGGCGGACGGATCGTCGACGCGGGTAGCGGCTTCTTCTCGTCGTCGATCACGTTCGTGGTCCTCACGTCGCGGCTGGTATGCAGCGCGCGCGAGGACCTCGCCACCGAATCGAACGAAGTTTCGCGGAAGCGACGCGTGTACCGTGCAAGCGAACGCGCGCGTCCGCTCGCGGTGTCAGAAATCCGCGGTCGCCGCGTCTCCGCTGGTGGATCGAAAGACCCTCACTTCGGCGGCGCGACCGGCTTCGCGTGCGCGAGGAAGACGGGGTCGCCCGGTGACCACGACGCGCCCGGTACGAACCACCAGCCGCCGTCGGTCTTCGGCACGAACACCCCCATGCGGCCGCGCACTCGCGCCCCCGGCTCCGCCCTCGCCGCGAGCCACGCCCTGTCGCGCGCAGCCTGCGAGTCGTCGTCGTGCCGGAAGTCGGGCGGCGAAGCGAAGCGGCCTTCCGTGAACGTGCTCGGGAGCGCGCACGCCCACGCTTCTTTGTACGGGCTCCACGGGCAGTCGACGTACGGCACGTCGTCGGCGCGCGAGTCGCGCGGCATGAAGCTCAGTGCAGTGGCGGCAGCGAGGGCGCCGAGCAGCCCACGTGCAAACGATCGTCGTGACCAGGTCATCGTGCTCTCTCTCTCCCGCGACGCGTGTCTACGCTCTGAACTGTGCGCGATGCGGCATGGCGGTTTCAAGGCACTAGCCTTCGCACCTCTCGCACCTTTGGTTCGTGGCGCGCGCTCGCGTCTCTCTCGAGTCGACGAGCGAGAGCGCTCGCGCATTCACGCTTCTCTGCGCGGCGCAAAGCGTGCGTGCGACGATGAAGCGTGGCCACGCGTCCGTTCGTCATGCTCGCGACCGTTTGCGCGCTCGCCGTCGCGACGGCGGCGCAGCCGAAGGAGCCGGCGCGTGACGAGCCTGCGACATCGCTCCCGCTCGCTTCCAGCGAACCCGTCTCCTCCGCGCTCCTACCGACGCCCGCCCCCACGAAGCAAGCTCCGCGCGTCTCGCCTGCCCACATGTCCGACGACCTCACCTGCCCGAAAGGGATGACCGTCGTCGACGGAGAGGAGTGCTCCGAGGTCGACCAACCGTGTCTCGAATGGGCCGATGATCCGGGAGCCGACCCGATGCGCTGCCTCCACTTCGGCGAGTCGCGCTGCGTCGGTCGACTCACCCACGCGCGCTTTTGCATCGATCGCTACGAGTACCCGAACGTCGCGGGGGCGCGGCCGGTGGTCATGAAGTCGTGGGACCAGGCGTCGTCGCTTTGCGCCGCGCGCGGACGGCGCCTCTGCAAGGGGAGCGAATGGACGCTCGCGTGCGAGGGGGAGGAGCGTCTCCCGTACCCGTACGGGCGGGATCGCGACGCTTCGGCGTGCAACGTCGACCTGCCCGTCTCCGGTCCCTTTCCTCGCTGGGTCGAGCATCCCCCCAAGGGGGTGGGCGTCTCGCTCGTCGACTGGCGTGCGCGCTCGGGCGAGTGGGAGCGATGCGTGAGCCCGTACGGTGTGTACGACATGACGGGCAACGTCGACGAGTGGGTCGTCAACGAGAGCGGCCACCCGTTCGCGAGCGGCCTCAAGGGGGGCTACTGGGGACCCGTTCGCGACCGATGCCGGCCGATGACCGTCGCCCACGACACGAAGTTCGCCTTCTACCAGATCGGCTTTCGCTGCTGCGCGGACGCGCCCCGAGCGAAGTGACGCGGCGCGCTCAGTGCGCGCGCTTCGTTCGCAGCGCCAGGAGCGGGCGCTCTCCCTTGGTCGAGCGTTCCCCGGCGCACGCGCTCGAGGTCCGCGCGAGGTCGCGGCAGACCTGCGGCCGCGATTCGTACACAGTGCACGCGAAGTGACCCGCGGCCTCGTCGAGCCGGAGCGCCGCGCAGTGCCCGTCCTCGAGTCGCATGTAGGCGCGGTTCTCGTCCCACGTGACGAGCGGTGCCCCTGCGTCTCCCAGACGCGCGTGGTCGTTGCCGGTCACGGGGACGTAGCGGCGGAGCGTGGAGAAGCAGCAAGTACCGCAGGCGAGGCACTCTGGGACGTCTTCGTCGTCGTGCGTATCCGTCATCCGATGGCGAACGGGTCGCGGTCGAGGCGGCTCACGGTGACGTCGAGAGCGGGGAGCGCGGCGCGGAGGCGGGCGGCGAGCGGTGGGAGCGCGATGCGCTCGCTGTTCGAGTGGAGCGTGGCGAGGACGGTGACGCCGCTCTCCGCGGCGCGGAGCGCGTCGTGATGACGAACCTCGCCGGCGACGACGACCTGCGCCCCCTGCTTCATCGCCGCGTCGAGCAGGTCTCCGGCGGCCCCTGCACACACGGCGACGCGCGTCACGGTGCCGTCGGTCGGACCCGCGACGAGCAGGTGGCGGAGCGCGAGCCGCTCCTTCAAGCGAGCGACGAGGGCGGTGCGCTCGATCGGGCTCACCTCACCGATGCGCCCCATGCCGCGCGGCTCTCCGTCCCTTGCGGGCGCGGGCGCGAGTCGCACGAGATCGAACGCCGGTTCCTCGTACGGATGCGACGCGCGCAGCGCCCGCACGACGTCGCCCACACGCGCCGTCGGCACGACCGTCTCGAGGCGCACCTCGTCGACTGCCTCCAGCCGCAGCGCGCTCCCGACGGCAGGGTGCGTCCCCTCTTCGCCGAAGAACGTACCTGTCCCGCTCGAGCGGAAGCTGCAGGAGCGGTAGTCGCCGATCTTCCCCGCGCCCGCTTCGAACAGCGCCTCGCTCACGCGCTCGAGCGCGTCGCGCGGTACGAAGGTCACGAGCTTCAGCGTCGCGTCCTTCGCCGCGGTCGCGCGGATCGGTGCGCGCGTCGCGGTCATCCCCACCGCGTCGGCGAGCACGTCGTTGGTCCCGCCGGCGGTTGCGTCGAGCGCGGTGTGCGGCGAGTAGACCGCGATGTTGCGACGAACCAGCTCGTACGCGATCGACCCGTGGATGACGCGCGTGAGCGGGCGGAAGATGGGAGGGTGGTACGCGACGATGGCCTCGCACCCCGACCGCGCCGCTTCGTCGAGGACGTCGCCCGTGCAGTCGATCGCCAGGAGCACGCGCGTCAACGCGGCGCCCGGATCACCGGCGAGCAACCCGACGTTGTCCCAGTCCTCCGCGTACGCGAGCGGCGCCGCCTCGTCGAGCGCGCGCACCAGGTCGGCGATCTTCATCGCCGGCCACGGTACCGCGTCGCGAGCGGGAAGGGGGGCTCGGCTCCTGGCACGTTCGACGGTGACGGGCGCGTCCCCCTCGCGCGTGTCCATCGATCAGGTGGTTGCGAGACCGACGGGGCACGAGACCCCCGTGCCCGCGAGCCCGCAGTACCCGTCCGGATTCTTCTCCAGGTACTGCTGGTGATAGTCTGGAGGAGCGCTTTTTCTCGGGGTTTTCGGGGTGGTTTGTTGGCTCGCCCACCACGGGCGGAAACTCCCAGCATTCAGGCAGGTGCTGGATTCCGCAACCTTTGCCGCGCGCAGGATCACGCGGTAGGTTCATCCTATGGGTTCAGGCGCCGCGCGGGATCACGAACACCAGGCGTGGAGGCCGCACCCCGACGACGAGGCTGACGTCCTCGAAGCAATCGCCGCCGCTGATCGCGGCGAGGTGCTCTCACCGGAGGCTTCGGAGGCCTTCCTGCGGTGGCTCGAAGGTAGCGGCGACGAATCGTGGCGCGGCGAACTCGCGTAACGACCTGGTACGCGCGTCAGTTCGGCAAGGTCGCCAAGCCAGGCTCCGAGCGCGCGCTGGCGATCGCGCGGACGGTGCGCGCGCTCGCCGATTCCACCGAGCTCCCCGGCCACGCGGACTTCGAGTGTTCGGAGCGGCCGGTGGGTCGCGCGTGGGTCCGGCGTGTTGCCGGTCGCAATCTCTGGATGTGGTACCGGTTCACGTCTGAGGAGGTGCTGCTTCTCGCTGTGACGACGGAGCCGCCGGTTCCGTTCGAAACCGGCGACTGAACGACTCGCGCCCAGCGGTGCGGGCGAGGGCGAGGGGCGAGCCCGTTTCCACGTGATCGAGGGGCCGAAGGCGACGCGGGGTGGCCGCCCCGCTGCTAGCCTTGCCATCGGAGCGGCAAGACAATGAACCCGAAGCCTTCGTTCACGGATCTCGACGCGGCGATCGAGTTCGCCGCGCGCGCCCTCGACGCGCGCGATTGCGGGATCGTCGCCGATGCTTGCGTGGCGGACCAGCCCGATGCGGTTGGCCTCCCGACGCGCCGTGAGTATCGGGTTCGAGCGATCGAGTCTCTCGCCGCGAGGCACGCTGCAAGCTCGTTGCGGTCTCGGTACGCGGGAAGAACATTCCCAGCGAATGAGGCGACCTTCGAACTCGGGGGGCACGAGAGCGAGCTGGGGCACGTGCACGTTGACTTCGTGCGCGGCGAGGACGGGTGGCAGTTCAAGGAGATCTGGATCTGTAGGTGAGCGTCCAGCCAGGGAGGCTCGTAGCGCGCGCTACGTCGTGAGCCCAACGGGGCAGGAGACGCCGGTCCCCCCGATCCCGCAGTACCCATCCGGATTCTTCTCCAGGTACTGCTGGTGATAATCCTCGGCGTAATAGAACGTCGGCGCGTCGATGATCTCGGTCGTGATGGCGCCGTGCTTCGCCTCCGCGAGCTTCTTCCCGTACGCCGCGCGCGAAGCCTCGGCCGCGCGCTTCTGCGCGTCGCCGTACGTGTAGATGCCCGAGCGGTACTGCGAGCCGACGTCGTTCCCCTGGCGCATCCCCTGCGTGGGGTCGTGGTTCTCCCAGAACAGCTTCAGCAGCTGCTCGTAGGTGACGACCTTCGGGTCGAACACGACGCGCACGACCTCCGCGTGCGCCGTCTTTCCGGAGCACACCTCGCGGTACGTCGGGTTGGGGGTGAAGCCGGCCGCGTAGCCTACGGACGTCGAGTAGACCCCCTTGGTCTTCCAGAAGAGGCGCTCGGCGCCCCAGAAGCACCCGAGCCCGAACAGCGCCAGCTCCATCCCGGGGGGGAACGGCGGCGCGAGCGGAGTGCCGAGCACGGCGTGCTTGGCGGCGACCGCTATCGCCTCGTCGCGTCCGGGGAGTGCCGTTTCCTTCGTGATCGCCGCAGCCTTGTCGAACCAGCCCATCGTTCCACCTCGTTGACTCTACGCAGGCGTAGCGCGCCCGGTTTCGCTCGTCACCCATGCAGCGCGAGCGCGATCGGGCGGGGAGCTCAGAACATGACCCCGTCTTCGACATACACGCCGAACGGGAAGCCGGGGTTCTCCGCCTCGGCGTCGGGCGAATAGGCGATCTCCATCCGGAAGATCGCGGCCTGCCCCCACAAGAGGTACATCCCGCCCCCCGCTCCCCACTTGAACCCGAGCCCTTTGCCGTCGAGCGGCGAGCGGAACGTGTAGTCGGACCAGACCCGGCCGGTGTCGAAGAATACGTCGTTGCCGACGCGGAAGCTCCCTCCGAGGAAGTGGAACCCGCCCCACATCGCCCGCATCTCCACGTTGCCGACGAGCTTGATGGGGCCCAGGTAGCGCCCTTCGGGGACGCCGCGGATGCCGGCCGAGCCCCCCGGGATCTGGTCCGGCGAGAAGACCTCGCCGTTGAAGAGCTCGTAGAAGGGGACGTTGCCGAAGTCGAGGTCGACGATGGCGCGCGTCGCGAGCACGAAGGGGCCACCCACCGGCGTGTAGTTGGCGAGGATGAGGCCCGCCTCGCCGTACCGCACGTGCCCGTCGTTCAGCGACTGCGAGAACTTGAGGCCGAGCTGGTGGAACGCGCCGCTCTTGGTGAAGATCTCGCTGTCGCGCGAGTCGTAGACGAACCCTGCCGCCTGCCCGGCGATGCCCAGCCCCTCGACGCCCGTGAGCAACGAGGCTCCGCTGGCCGCGTGCGCGGCCGCGTCGGTCGCCAGCTGACTCCCCGCGTACGCGGTGGGGTTCACGTAGCGAAGCGTGCTCGAGAACATGAGGTCGACGTGACCGACGAGCGCGTAGCGCGTGATGTGCCGGATGCCCGCCTCCTGGTGCACGTACTGGTAGTACGTGCCCGCCGAGCCGGCGGGGCGCACGCCGCCGCTCGCGTTGCCGAGGCCGAAGTAGCCCGCGTTGATCGTCCGCTGGTAGCCCACCTCCGGGTTCAACCGGAGGCGCCCCCCCGCGAGGCCGGGCATGTCGAGCTGCCACAGGTAATTCTGCTGCGCGATGCCGAAGCCCGACGGGAGGTCCTTCACGCTGGCGGACAGGACGAGGTCCATGTTCCAGGCGTACGGACGGGTTCCGTCGGCGAACTTCGTCAGCGTGAGCACGCCGCCGAACTCGAAGCCGATGTCGCTGGTCCCGCCGATCAGCGGGAAGCCCGCCGGCTCGTAGCGGCGCGTGAAGTAGTCGGGGGTTTCGTCCGACTCGAAGTCGAAGAGCGGCGGCGTCGAGGTCTTCGGGGGCGCGCTCGTGATCGGGGCCGCGACCTTACGGACCAGGGGAGTCGTCGCGGTCGTCGCGGTCGTCGCGGTCGTCGCGGTCGTCGCGGTCGTCGTGGTCGTCGTGGTCGTCGTGCTTGCCGGTGCGAGCGCGCCGGGCGTCCCCTGGGCGAGCGCCGGCGACGCGCACGCGAGGATGCAGAGCACCAACGGCAGAAACGGTCTAGGACGCGCCACGGGACCCGCTGGTTATCGCGCAGGTCTGCGGCGGCGGCCCACTCCGGGGCGTTCGGTCGCGTGGCGCCTCGCCGTCACTCACCCGGTGAACAATCGGCCGGCCGCACCGTCCATCGCACATACGCTTTCTTGGAGGAGGTTCGGCAATGAGAGCTCGCCTGGCGCTGGCCATCGCGCTGCTCGCGGCGTCGTCCGGCTGCACGACGTACGAGTACGCGAAGAACGTAAGAATGGTCGCGTTCGACAACAATCTGTCACCCGGGCAGGGGGTAGGACCGGTGCGTGGAGAGAGTTGCCAGGACATCGTCCTCGGCATCCCGACCGACGAGCCCCCCACGCTCGACCAGGCCTTTGCCGACGTCCGCGAGCGCCACCAGCTCCGGTACCTGAACAACGTTTCCACCGATCACACAGGCTTCGATGCCATCGTCTATGCCCGGCGTTGCATCGTGGTGAAAGGAACGGGGTTCCAATGAGATCCGCGCTCTTCGGTGCGCTCGCCTGTGTCGCGCTCGCCTCCGCAGGGTGCGCGGGGCGTTACACGCTCCTCACGGTCCCGGCGATCTCGATGACCGAGGGGGCCATCGACCCGAACGAGCACTCGGTGCCCGGGCCGCGCGTGGAGGCGCGGTTCTGCGACGGCGACCACCCGATCGTCTCGGCGGACGCCCACATCGGGCTCATCGACGAGGCGGTGATGAAGGCGCAGCGGCAGTCGGGGGCGCGCTACCTGAGCGACGTGGTCGTCGCGCGCCAGGAGGACTGCATCGTCGTGGACGGCACGCCGATGCGGTGACCCTCGCCACGAGATGGCGCGCGTCAGACCCAGTCGAGCTGCAGCGCGAACGAGCCGTCCGTCCGCCGCGCGTCGATCTCCTTGATGAAGTGCTTGCTGCACGTCCATCCGATGCCGACCGACGTGACTCCGGTCACGCTGGCGCGATGGAACGCCGAGCGGCTGGCGGGGTTCTTCACGATCTCGAGGCGCGCCGAGCGCTCGCCTACGCGAAAGCACCGGAAGCCGCCACCGCGCCACGAGCGGCTCCAGAGCTTCGGCGCTTGCCCCATCACGGTCCACGGCGTCGCGCCGAGGTGACTGGCGAGCTTGACCAGCGTGCGCAGCAGCGCGCCGTGCAGCGCCTCGCCGACCATCACTCCGCAGGCGAAGGCCTGTTCGCGCGTGAGCTCCATCGAGTCGAGCGCGCGGTAGTGGGCGTGGACGAGCTCGATCGACAACCAGTCTCCGGCCGTGGCGGCGAGGATCGCGTCACGCAGCGCGGGCTGGAGGCGCGAGACGTAGCGGTCGTACTCGTTGCACGAGCGGAGCCAGCGCCAGTCGAGGAGGAAGACCGTGCCGCGCCCCGCATCCACGGCGTGGAGATCCGCCGGAAGCGGGTAGAGCGGTTCGCCGTCTTTCGCCGCAGCCATCCCCCGAGCGATACGATCACTCCCCGACGATCGTCCAGAAGGAGTTGGTCTCGGTGCCGCCGTCGCTGGTCGTCATCGTCGAGGAGATCACCAGCGGCAGCCCGTGCGTCGTGGTCGTGGTGGGGGTCGCCTTGCGCGTGATCGTGAGGTGCACGAGGTCGCCGTTCTGCCCCGAGGTCTGGTCCCACGTGAACGAGAGGAGATGATCGGGATCGGGCGGCGCCTGCGGGCTCCCTTGCTCGGTCGCGCTCACCGTCCACGGCCCCGGCGTCGGCCCGTCGCTCGCGAGGTGGATGTCCACCGTCCGGCTCGTCCCCGGCTCCACGATCACGCCCGACACGTAGTAGCCCGGGTACGCCTCGACCCCTTCGAGATCGGGGAACGCCGTGAAGTACGCGCCGGCGCCGTCGAGGTGCGGAACGCACGGCTCATGACCGCCGCTCGCTTGCTGGTCGGACCACATGCGCTGCACGACGTAGCCGAGCCCCGGGGGCGTGATGAGCGACGTCGTCTCCAGCTTGCACAGGTCGCCGATCTCGGGGCCGCCCGCGTTCAGGTCCCAGCCCGAGCCGTTGAAGTCCGTGTCGTCGTACGCGGGGTTCGAGACCGGGAACGGATCGGTCGACGCTTCCATGAGCTCGTGCGACGTCGCGCTGGTCACGAACTCGATCCCGCCGTGGCCGAGGTAGTCGCTGCAGCGGGCGATGACGGCGTAGGGGGTCGAGCCGTTCGCGAGCGCATCTTCGTCGTGGTAGGCGCCGAAGTTCGTGCAGCTCACTTCCGGTGGCGCGCCCGTTCCGCTCGCGATCGTGACCGTCGTTCCGGCGGGATAGAAGACGACGTAGATCGAGTTCCCATCCGCGGCCGGCCACGCGCCCGTCCCTCCGTCGCCCGCTCCCGCGTCGGCGGCGGCCTCGGCCAGGTGGCCGGCGATCCACGTCTGGATGGCCGAGTCGTCGATCGTCGTCGGCGCGGCTTCGGTGACGATGACCGGAGCCGTGACCGTGGCGCCCGTCACGCCGTACTCGGCGGCCGTGGTCTTCCAGTAGTCGGTCGCCGGGAGGCCATCGAGGAACGCGAGGATCTCGCTCTCGAAGGTGGCGTCGTCGCTGGCGTAGACGATGGGGACGATCCGCGGCGTCGCGAGCACGAGGCCGCCGACGTCGTGCACCTGCGGCAAGGGGATGGTGACCGCGGGGTAGGGGACCGCGGCGTCCGCGGCATCGGCTTCGCCGGCGTCGCCGAGCGGGCTCCCCGCGTCGGGCGCCGACGCCTCGCTCGCCGACGAGCCGTCCGAGGGCCCCGCGTCCGCGGCGCCACCCATGTTCGAGCCGTCGCTGCCGCATGCGGCGAGCGCCATCGGGAGCGCGAAGGCCGGCGCGGTCATCCAGGCGAGTCGGGAAGGGTTCACGGGGCGTTCTCCTCGGCCATGCGTGCCTTCATCGCCGCGCCGACGCCAAGGAAAACGGGCCTGCGTCGCCGCGAATCCGCTGCCGCTGTCGCTTGTCGCCCAAATGGGGGACAGGCCGTCCACGCCCCCTTTTGCTATCGTGCTTGGCGATTCGCCCGCCGTCCGACGGGCAAGGGAGAGGCGACCATGAAGCGGTTCAAGGGATTCATCGCAGACACGCGCGGCGCGAACATGGTCGAGTACATCATCCTCGTCGGCGTGGTGGCGATCCTCGCGATGGCCGGGTTCAAGTACTTCGGCAAGAACGTGAACAACACCATCGGTTTGCAGGCACACACGGTCAGCGAGGTTCAGTCGCAGTAGTGCGCGGCGCGCGCTCGCGTTTTCGCGCCTGGTGCTAAGGAGCGCTCGATGAGCGGCGGGGCGTATCGCGATCGCGTGTTCCGGCCGGGGGACGTCCGGCGCATCCTGCGGCGCGCGGCCGAGATTCAGGACGAAGGGGAAGGCGTGGGCGCCGAAGCGGGACGCCCGCAGACGCTCGACGAGCTGACGCGCACCGCGACCGACGCCGGCATCTCCGACGCGGCGCTGCAGCGCGCGCTCGCCGACGACGGCGCGAAGGCGCTCGCGACGAAGTCGAAGGGGTGGTCATGGACGGGCGCTCCGGGGCGCGTCGTCGTCGAGCGGAACGTGAACGTCGCGCTCACCAAGCAGAGCCACGCGAAGCTCGTGAAGGTGATGCGCAAGGCGATGGGCGAGATCGGCAACGCGCAGGCGTTCGGCGACTCGCTCAGCTGGTCGACGCTGCCGCGCCCGTCGGGAGCGGGACGCGACATCCACGCGATCGTCGAGCCCGGCGAGCAAGGGACGATCGTTCGCATCGAAGAGAGCCTGACGGCGCTGCGTGGCGCGCTGTTCGGTGGCGTGCTCGCGGGCGTCGGGTTCGGCATGATCGGCGTCATCATCCCGCTGGTCAAAGCGATCTCGCCGCACTTGATCCCGTTCGCCCTGCCGCTCTGGGGGCTGCTCGTCTACGCCATCGTCCGCTCGCTCTACGCCTCGCGCTTTCGCAAGCGGGAGGCGGAGGTGCGGCAGCTCGCCGACACGCTCATCGCCGAGCTGAGCGCGGCCCCGCGGGTCGAGGCCGACGCCCAGGTCGCCAAGGCGCGCGTCGCCGAAGCGCCGCGTTCGGTCGCGAGCCCCGAGGATGAAGACGACGAAGTGGACGGACGACCCGCGCAGGCTGCGAAGCGCTAACGCGCGCCGCTACGCGCCACGACGCGCTCGACGATGGTCTCGACCTCGTCGCGGTTGACCTTCGTCGCGGCCAAGTCCGTCACGGTGCTGCGCAGCTCCCGGAGCTCGCGCCCGTGCGCGAGGACGGCGACCTTCACGAGCCCGAGGTCGCGCTCGACCCGGTCGAAGCGCTGGTCCATCCCGTCGAGACGCTGGTCCACCCCGGCGAAGCGCTGGTCGACCCGATCGAAACGGCGGTCTACCTCGGCGAAGCGCTGGTCGACCCGATCGAAACGGCGGTCCACCTCGGCGAAGCGTCGGTGCATCTCTTCGAAGCCGTCGGTCATCTGCGTGCGTAGTCCCCCGAGGGCCTCCCCGAAGACCTTGAGCTCCGCGTGCATCGTCTCGACGACCACGGCAAACCCGCGCGCCTCGTCGGACGTGGCCTTCGTTGAACTCTTCTTTCGTGCTCCCATGACCCTCTCCACCTATGCCCCGGCCCCTGGCGGGCGGCAACGGGCGCGACGCGCGGTCACTGAGCACCGCTCGTGCCCGCTCGAACGAGCGCGAAATACGTCGTATTCGTGGTGCGCATGGTGTCCGGGCCAGATTTCGCGCTGGCACGGACAGAGGACGAAGACGCCGGCGTGGACGCACGACCGGAGCCAACCGCGAAGCGCGGAGTCGCGCGCGGCGGATCACGTCGCGTGCGTGCTCACGACCTTCGCAGGCTTCGCCCTCACGGCGACCGCGTCGCGCATCTCGTCGAGCGTCCCTCCGAGCTCGGCGCACGTCGCCAGCGCGCGTCCGAGGGCGGCACGAAGCTCGTTGGCCGAGACGTTCATCGCGTCGGCGGCGTCGCGGACGAGCGTGTCCATCGATGCGCGGAGCCGCTCGGGATCGGTGGGGACGCGCGGCGGCGCGACGACGACCGGTGCGGGTGGAGCGACCGGTTCGGGCGGATCGAGCGCGTCCTCGTACTGTTGCAAGAACGACTGCGCGGCAGGGTCGGCGCTGATCCCGAGCCCGTCGGCGACCTCCAGGACGTACTCGGGCGGCACGTCGTGCAGCGCGAGCAGCACGTGAAGGCGCTGCCGCACCGGCGGCAGCCAGTGGCCGCACTCCCAGTGGGAGAGCGTTCGCTTCGCGACGCCGAGCTTCGACGCCAGCGTCTCCTGCGTCCACTTGTGCTTGGCGCGGAGCTGCATGAGGGCCATGCGGAACTTGTCGGTCTCGCTGCGGCGGCGGTAGGTGGTCATGGCGATGGGGGCGACGAGCCAGTGTTGCGCGTGAGGGGGACGGAGGGCGTCGCTTGGCGTCGCACGGAGTCGCGTGTGGCGCAAGTGTTGCGCGTGAACCGAACGAACGGAGGCGATAGAGGGGAGCCGTGGGTGGACGGGCGCGTGTTCTGTTGGCTTTAGGAGAAACGGATGCTCGTGAAGCGAACGGGGGATGCGGAGATGCGCGCCGACGATGCGGTGCGCCGCATCTTTCGACGCGTGTTGGAGCAACTATTGCTCAATTGCACGCTCACGGATGCGCTGGACGAAGCGAACTGTCCGTACGACGAGCAATGTTTGCCCATTGTCGTGGTGTCCTAGGCGGTTCAGCGAAGCAAGCAGGCGCAGAACAGGGTCTGTCGTCTGGATGACGAGAACTGTTTGCTCGTCGGGCGAATCGGGCGTGCGCAGCGCCGCAACGAGGATACGGAGCGACGCTCGCGCCGCCCTCGCAGCTCGACCGAGTGCGAATCGCTCCGTCGAAGTCCGGGCAGGTTACCCGGCGCCGAGTCAGAGCTTCGTCTGCGCGAGCAAGAATGCGAGCACGGACGGCGCGAACGACGATGAGAGTACAGGCGTGTGCGAGCCGCCGACGATGCTCCAGAGCGCGATGTTCGTTGCGCCGGGGCACAGCCCCCAGTTCGTGACCGTCGTCTCGGCGCCGGGGATGCTCGTATCAAGATCCAAGCTCGCCCCCGCGTCGCTCGGAGCGTTCGCGCAATGGTCCTCGGCGACCCAGTTCGTCGCTGTCACCGGCGCGGACGGATAGATCGCGCCGAGATTGGTTCCGCCATCGTAATCGAACGTCGCGTCATCGGTCCCGTGGATCTCGACGGCGCCCACCGGCGCTTTCAGGTCGCACTTCGAAAGATCCGCCCACATGGCTCCGCCGAGGTCGGCG
>Ga0302283_1001188_pt1 | contig 21947 bp, 23 predicted proteins | sample III_Fen_E1_4_FD_198770 | JGI IMG/M metagenome (GOLD analysis project Ga0302283, IMG submission 198770) | Peat permafrost microbial communities from Stordalen Mire near Abisko, Sweden - III_Fen_E1_4 | ecosystem: Environmental > Terrestrial > Soil > Wetlands > Permafrost | place: Sweden: Abisko... | reverse complement strand
CCCCACACCCCTGCCCTGCATCGCCGCAGCCCACCCCTGCCGCGCCGCACCCCTGCCCTGCATCGCCGCAGCCCTGCCCTGCCGCGCCGCACCCCTGCCCCACCGCACTCCTTGGCACGCACCCCCCGGAGCCACCCAGGCCGCCCCCCGAAAAAAATCGACCGGTCCAGGTAACGGATCGGTCGAAAAAAGCGTCTATGGAAAGACAGTGGCCCGCACCCCACCGGCACAGAGCCGGCGGCTGTGCGGTGACCGCGGAAGCAGGCGCGCCATGGCTCTCGGCAGACTCCGGATCGCCCTCGACCTCGACCGCCGCCATCCCCTCGGCTTCCTCTCGCGGTGCACGGCCATCTGCACGGCCATCGACGAGAGCAAGACGCTCTTCCCCGCCCCCACTCCGGCGATCCCCCTGGTCCTCGCCCAGCTCGAGGACGCGACGGCGGCGCAGCAGCTCCTGGCCAGAGACCGGGGGGCGGGCCCCGCGCGCGATGCGGCGTTCGGCATCGTGGTCACCTCCATGGAGAGCCTGCGCATGATGGTCCAGGTGCTCTGCGACCAGAGCCCGATCGGCGAGGCGAGGACCCTCCTCGCGGCGGCGTCGATGAGGCCCATCCTCGTCGGCGTCCGCCACAAGGACATCCTCGGCCTGAAGAACATCACGCCCGCCGGCAGCGTGCTCCTCGAGGCCAATGCCAGCCTCCTCGACCGGAGCCACCGGCTCAAGACCTACAACTGGGAGGGCACGCTCGACGACGGGGCGACGTACTTCGCCATGCCGGCGACGCCCCACTGCACGACCTCGATCGCCGGCCTCACCCCGCTCACCACGGTCGGCTTCCGGGTCCGCGTCGTGGTGGGCAAGCAGCCCCCGGGGCCGTGGACGCAGACGGTGAGCATCCTGGTGCGCTGAGGGACCAGGGTGGGGGTGTTGCCAGCATCCTGGCCAGGGGGCTAAGACTGGCCCATGAAGAAGGCGAACGGCGACCCGAAGCGTCCCCGCTCGAGACCTGCCGCGCTCGCGAAGGTCTTCGTCGCCGGGTACAAGTCGTTCGCGGGCGCGGCGGAGATCGAGATCAGGCCGCTGACCATCCTCGCCGGGGCCAACAGCTCGGGCAAGTCGAGCATCATGCAGCCGCTCTTGCTGATGAAGCAGACGCTGGAGGCTCCTTACGATCCAGGCGGACTGAAGATCGATGGGCCGCACGTCAGGCTCACCGACGCCGAACAGATGTTCTGGAACGTGGGGACGACGGACACTGCCGGTCACATCCTCGTCGGCTTCGAGCTGGAGGACGGCCTGCGGGTCGAGCAGAGCTTGGGGCGCGGCATGCCCGGAGAGGTCAGCGTGGGCCCCTCGAGCCTCACCGCGCGCCCGACCGATCGCCCACGCTTCAGGTTGTTCGGAGGGATGAGCCAGAAAGAGATCCTCGCAGGGATCCCCGAGCTGGGCGGGCACAGGCTCAACCGTGAGCCCCTGCAATGGGAGGTGGCGCTCCGCAGAGGCTTCCTCACCGTCACCGAAGTCGGAACGCAAACGCGACCCGAATCGCCTCTGTGGATGATCCCGGGCGGTGACGACCTGCTCACCGCGATCCGCTCGGTCATCCACCTCCCCGGGCTGCGCGGCAACCCCGAGCGCAGCTATCCGGTCACTGCCGTCGGCCCCGCGTTCCCGGGCCCTTTCGAGGCGTACACAGCCAGCGTCCTCCTCCACTGGCAGCGCCAGAAGGAGCACGACAAGCTCGCGACCCTGATCGAGCAGGCGACGCGCCTCGGCCTCGCCACCCATATCGAGCCGCGCCAGCAGCAGACCTCCAGCGTCGAGGTCCGGGTGAGCCGCATCGCGCGGCCGGCGAAAGGGGGCGCGACCGATCTCGTCAACATCGCCGACGTCGGCTTCGGAGTCTCGCAGACGCTCCCGGTCCTCGTGGCGCTGCAAGCCGCCCTGCCCGGTCAGCTCGTGTACATCGAACAGCCCGAGATCCACCTGCACCCGCGCGCCCAGGTCGCCATGGCCGCGGTGCTCGCCGCGGCGGCCAAGCGGGGGGTCCGCGTCGTCGTGGAGACCCATAGCGACCGACTCCTCCTCGGCATCCAGACGCTCGTGGCCACCGGCGAGCTGCCGCCCGAGCTGGTGAAGCTGCACTGGTTCACCCAGCGGAGCACGGACGGGGCGACGGAAGTGAAGAGCGGCGACCTCGACGCGACGGGCGCGTTCGGAGACTGGCCGGAAGACTTTGCCGACGTCGATCTCGGCGCGCAAGGCGCCTACCTCGATGCGAGCGATCAGCGGAGGAGAGAGCTGTCTCGTGCGAAAAAGATCCCGTCAGCTCGTCGTTGATGCCTCGATCGCCCATGACGCGGGGAGCGAGAGCGCGACGCACCCCACGCCCGTGCGCTGTCGCGCGTTCCTCCAGGAGATCGCCGCGCACCGTGGCTACACGATGGTGTGGACCGAGGCGATCGCCGAGGAGTGGCGCCGCCATGCGTCCCCGTTCGCGATCCGCTGGCGCGTGCGAATGGCCAGCACCCAGCGCATCGTCGACGTGGAGGGCGAGCGAGACGACGCGCTGCGCGAAGCGATCGACCTCGCCGCGGCCGCGCTGGAAGCCGGCGGGATCATGCAGAAGGATGCCCACCTCGTCGAGGCGGCGCTGGCGACGACCAGCCGCACGGTGACCTCGCGCGACGACAGGGCACGCGGATGGTTCGCGCGATCCACCCGCCGCATCCCTCGGCTCGCCAAGATCGTCTGGGTCAACCCCGACGTGCCCGAGGAGAACCCCATCGACTGGCTACGAGGTGGGGCGAAGCCGGAACCGCCCAGAACCCTCGCCCACTACCTACCCCCCGTCTGACGCCGTCTGACGCGAAGCGCCCTCCCCTCACAGGAACGCCGCATACCGATCGAGGACCGGCAACACCACCTCCGCCGGCCCCGACGGTAGCCGGAGCACCACCTCCGTCGCCCCGAGGCTCGCGTAGTGGTCGAGCTTCTCCCGGTCGGGGTGGACGCCGAACAGCACCACCTGCACTCCGGCCGGGTCCCTCCCCGCCTCGCGCATCGCGCGGTGGAGCTCGGGCAGCGCCGCCGCCACCCCCGCGCCGCCGATGGGGATCCAGCCGTCCGCGGCCGCCGCGATGTGCTCGAAGAGCGCGGCCCCGGGCGCTCCCCCGACCAGCACCGTCGGCCGCGGCCGCTGCACCGGCTTGGGCCACGACCAGCTCGGCTCGAGGTGGACGAAGGTGCCCTGGTAGGAGGCCTCGTCGTCGGCCCAGAGGCGCTCCATGGCCTGGAGGTGCTCGCGGGCGCGGGCGCGGCGGGTGCGGGGGTCGACGCCGTGGCTCTCCATCTCCTCGACGTTCCAGCCGTAGCCGACGCCGAAGGTGAAGCGGCCGCCGGAGAGGTGATCGAGGGTCGCCACCGCCTTGGCCGTGACGATGGGATCGCGCTGGGCAATGAGGCAGATCCCGGTGCCGAGGCGGATGCGCGAGGTGACCGCCGCGGCCGCCGCCAGGGCCACGAACGGGTCGAGGGTGCGCCGGTACTCCTCGGCGAGGGAGGCGTCGCCGGTGGGCGCGGGCGTGCGGCGGCTGACGGGGATGTGGGTGTGCTCGGGGAAGTAGAGCGAGGCGAAGCCGCGCGCCTCGACCTCGCGCGCGAGCTGGGCGGGGGCGATGCTCCGGTCGGTGGCGAACAGGGTGACGCCGAGTCTCATCATCTCGTCAGGGCCCCCTCACTCCAGGTCACTCCAGGAACAGCGAGTCGATGCGGTTCTTCTCGGCGGGCTCCAGCCTCCGCAGCACCGCGAGGCAGGGCTTGGCGTGGGCCTCCCGGTAGCGGGCGTCGAGGCAGCGCTGGACGCGCTCAGGGAGGGCGCGGCACACCTCGCCGAAGTCGCGCGGGGAGGGCGCCTCCTCGAGGCGCTTGGCCTCCGTGTAGAGCTGCGCCCAGAAGGCAGAGGTCTCGGGCACGGACGCCTGCGCGGCGACGCAGGGGCTGGCCTCGGCAACGGGAGCGGCGGGCATGGCGGGGGCCGAGGCGCGCGGCGCGGCGGAGCTGCGGCAGACGACCACCATCTCGTCGGGGGTCATGGCGTAGCCGGTGCCGTTGTTGGCGTAGCCGTCCATCACCGTCTTGGTGGAGAGGACCTCGTAGGCGTTGGAGCAGACCTCCCCGGCCTTGTCGATGCACTGGGCGTGCTCGGCGCAGCGGATGCGGAACGCCTCCCCGCCGCCGGGAGCGGTGATCTTGGAGGCGTAGGCGCAGCCGCTCGCGGCGAGGAAGACGAGGGCGGGCCAGACGAACCGCGTGCGGGGGATCGAGGCGCCCATGCGCTGCTTTGTACGACGGAACCGCGGGCGAGGGAATCGACGAGGCGGCCCGTGTAAGCCGCCTCGAGCCGGCGGCGTTCTCGTGCCCAAGGAGACTCCTGACCCATGCTTGCCTTCCCCTTTGCTCGGTGCCTTGCCTTCGCCGCCCTCGCGCTCGCCGGTCTGAGCGGCTGCGGCGGCGCCTACCTGCCGGGGCGCACCGCCGGGTTCGACGCGGACGGCGCCACGCAGATCGACGACGAGGACATCCGCAAGGCGTTCGAGGCGCGCCCCCAGCTCCCGGGCGCGGTGCGCGTCGCGTACTACAGCTTCGATCCGCTGATCGCGAAGGACGTCGAGGCGGCGCTGGCGACCCTCCCGGGCGTGACCAGCGTCTACCCGATCCCGGCCCTGCTGGTCACCGGGCAGCGCCGGATCGAGGAGATGAACGGCTCCGGCAGCGGGCGCGACGTGACCGTGAAGAAGCTGCGCCTGCTCGCCGCCCGAGCGCACGCGGACGCGCTGGTGGTGGTCGACCACGGCTACCGCACCGGCGGCGCCAACGGGCTGGCGGCGCTCAACGTGCTCGTCCTGCCGATCTTCTTCGTGCCCTTCCTCGACAACCGGATCGACGGGTACGCGCAGGCGTTCCTGATCGACGTGCGCAACGGCTACCTGTACGGGCAGGTGTCCGAGGACGACCGACGCGGCCCGGCGTTCGCGACCCTCTACTCGCCGAGCGCCGGGGCCATCGCCGCCGAGCAGTGGAAGGCGCTCGACGCCTCGATGCGCCGGGATCTGGCCAGCCTGATGGCCACCGAGCACGCGCACTCCCGCCCGGAGGGGCCGGCGGCGCTGGCCGCGAAGCCGGCCGATCGGCAGGGTCACGATTGATCCGGGGGCCGCGATCGAGGCACGATGCCGGCTGGAGAGGTGGTGAGCGTGCTGGCGAAGCGGACGATGGTCGGGGCGGTCCTTGCTCTTGCGGGGTGCTGGCTCGCGGCCGCCTGCAGCTCGAGCGGTGGCGGCTCCAGTTGCTTCTCCCCGGTCCATGGACCGGCCGACACCTCCTGCGCCGGGTTCGACCTCGGCCTGACCTGCCCCGTCGATCTCGCGCCCTGGTACACCTGTACCTGCACCCCGGGGAGCGGCACCACGCAGACGTGGGTGTGCACGCCGGCCACCTCGTCAGGCGGCGGGGGCGGTGCGGGCGGAAGTGCCGGCGGTGGGGACGCAGGCGGCAACGACGCAGGCAACGATGCAGGCGGCAACGACGCAGGCGGCAGCGGCGGTGCGGGCGGAAGCGCCAGCAGCAGCGACGCAGGCGCGGACTGAGGGGCGCGCCCCCCCTTCGAGCAATGCCCCGGCTCCCAAGCATGGAGTAACGGGGTGTAATGTCAGACTCGCCCTGTTCTCCCCGTAAGATGCCGGAGGGGATCGAGGGGAGCATGGCAGAGAAGCGCGAAGGGACCGGGCGCGTTCGCGAGCAGGACCGCGACGACGACTCCAGCGGCGTCCGCGCCAACCCGTGGACGTCGCACCTGCGCGCGCTCCGCCTCCACGTGGAGAGCGCCATGGAGCCGCGGGTGCGCGCGCTCGCCGGCGGGCTCCTGGCCGAGTCGGGGGCGCGGGTGCTGGCGCGCTTCGATCGGCTCGCGGCCGCCGATCACGGCGCCGTCCTCGACGCGGCCATCGATCGCCTGGAGCGGCTGTCGGGCCCGCACTCCGAGGCGCGCGTCGCGCACGCGGTGCTCTGCGCGGCGATCCCGGTCGAGCGCGTGCGCTGGGCCTCCGGGATAGGAGCGCCGCCCGCGGAGATCGCCCGCGACCTGGCCGTCGCGGGCCGGAAGGCGGCCGCGCTCGGCGGGCGCGAGCGCAGCGTCTTCTACGCGGTGTGCGCGCTCGACGACACCGCCGGAGACGACGAGGTGGGCAAGGTGGTGCTCCGCGCCGCCGTCGCCTACCAGATGCGCTGGAACACCGCGCACCAGAACGTCTCCCGGGCCTGGCGCAAGATCTGCGAAGGCACCGCGCTCGGCGCGTGGTGCGGCGACTGGCGGGCCGGGCACCGCCTGGTCTGCGGGGCGCCGCCCCTGGCGCTCTGGGAGGCGGGGCGCGCGTACATGGACGCGTGCAGCGGCCGCCACGGCCACGGGGGCGAGGCGTTCGAGGCCTGGGTCCGCGCCCACGAGGCCCACAACGCCTGGTTCAGCGAGTGGAAGAAGCAGACCGCCCGCGCCTCCCGTCGCTGGCGCGATCTCGCGGACGTGCTCGACGCCTCGGGCGTGCCTCCGGCCGCGGTCCACGCGGTGCTGGTGCAGAGCTGCGCCGCCCTCGGCATCGATCGGTGGGTGATCCCGGCCCGGCTCGCGCACCAGTCCTGGCGGGCCCTGCTCGGCGCCGCCAACCGACCCCCGCCCCCGGCGCGCGGAGCATGGCTGGCCTTCCTCCGCGGGCACGGGTTCCCCGCGGGCGCGGAGGCCGCGTTCCGCGCCTTCGAGCGCGACGCCGCCCTCGCCGACGTCGCCAGCGTCGAGCTGGAGCACGCCTACGCGAGCCTCCTTGTCGCGGCCGAGCGCCAGTCCAGCGCGGGCACGCACGCGCGTGACGCGTTCCGTCAGCTCATCGACGCCGGCGACGAGGCGTGAAAGCTCGACGCGGCACTCCGGAGCGATCCGGAGGGCTCCGCAGGCAGAAGCCGTTCCCCGACGAATTCACCCCTCCCCGGTTCGAAGCGCTGGATCGAGCGGGCCGCGCGTGAGAGCATCCGCGCCCGCCGCGCTTTGCGTGTGAGGAGGTTACGATGGGCTCCCGCTCTCTGGTCCTGCTTTCGATCTTCGCTGCTGCAGTCTCCCTCGCTCCGTCGGCGCGCGCCGATGTGCCGCCCGCGGATGGAGGCACCACGACCACAACGACCACCGGGGCGGGTGGCGCAACCTCGGGCAACAATCTGAACTGCACCATCCCCGAGGAGCAGGTCGCCGGCACGACGTGCCAGGAGTGCGATCCCTCCGGGAGCACGGCGGCCGTCGGCGCGTGCAGCGCCCTCGACAGCACCTTCAACATGGTCTGCCAGTACTCCTCCTCGATTCAGGTCTGGTGCAACGGCCCCATCCGGGACGTGCCGCAGGACCAGAACGTGGCGAGCTGCGCCGTCGCCGTCCCCGGCGGCGCCTGGAGCGGCATGGCGGCCTGTGCCATCGCCGCCGCCGCCGCGCTGGCCACGCGTCGCCGTCGTCGGAGCTGAGCCCGGCGGCAGGTCGTCCCCCGCGAGCGCCCGAGAGCGTTCCCGGGGGACCGCCCGCCTGTCTCCGACCTGCCTACCGCTCTCTCCCGAAGTCGAGCTCGAGCTGCGCGCCCGTGGTGCCGCTCGGCGCCGCGACCGTGCCGCCGCGGGTCGCCTTCCAGGCGGCGAGGGAGATGACGTTGTCGCCGGCCTCCAGCCCCGTCACCTCCGCGAAGATCCGTGCGGACCAGCCGAGGCGCCGCGCCACCTCGAGCCGACCGATGCGGCGGCCTCGCGCCAGCTCTTCCAGGGCCAGGGCCAGCACCTCGGGGGCTTCGTCGCCGGTCGTCGAGGCGGGTCTCGCCGCCGCGGATGCCGCGAGGTGCTCGGCAATCTCGCGGTAGCGAGCGGCGTTGGCGATGGGCAGCTCGGCGGCGCGCCGGGCGAGCATGAGCAGGCTCACCTTCCACCGCTCGGCGAGCCGCGCCAGCACCGCCCCGTCGAGCGATCGTGCCCGGGGTAGCTCCCGCAGCAGACCGTCGCGAGGGAGCAGCAGCGCCGTGGCGAACTGCTCGGCCTCGATCGCGAGGGAGGCGCTGTCGGTGTCGGCGCCGCGGTGGAGGACGACGTGGCCGGTGAGCCGCGCCAGATCGAGGCGGCCACCGTCGGCGGCCTCGGCGTCGAGCACCAGCAGCGGCCGGTCGCCCACGTGCGCGCTCGGGTCCGCGCCGCGGGCACGCGCCACCACGACGCCGGCGCGCTCCACCACGCGCATCAGGTTGGGGATGGGCAGGTCGGGCGCGAGGTGCCAGAGCTGGCGACAGCGAGCGGCCGTGTCTTCGATGGAGCCGTCGGTGTCCTGGGGGAGGTTCTCGTCGGGGAAGACCACCCGACCGTCGAGCCACGCGACGACGTCGGCGAGGAGCGCCGCGTGCGCCAGGGCGTGACGGCGCTGGCCGCCCGGGGCGTGACACTCTTCGTCGCGAGGCTCACCGGCGAGGGGCGTGTGGAAGAACAGGGGCGCGAACCCCAGCTCCGCCGAAAGCCGACCCACCAGCTCCGGACCGGGCACCTGGCTGGAGGCCTCCAGCCGGCCGAGGAGCGCGGGGCCCACGCCGAGCCGCTCGGCCAGCTCGGCCTGTCCGAGCCCCTGGAAAGTGCGGGCGACCCTCAGCTTGTGCCCGAGGAAGACCGAGCCCGGAGCACGGGGGCCAGTCCCCCACCGCGCCCCACCCATCACTCGGCTCCGAGCGCGGTGCTCCAGAGCTCTTCTTGCCGGGGCTCGACCGCTCGCGCCGCGTCGTGCCCAGCGGCCCGGGCGCCACGGCGTCCACGCTTGGCCGGGGCGACCTGCTCGCCGCGGACCTGCGGGAAGAGCTCGCCGCTGCGGGGATCCGGGGGCGGAGCCCCCATCGTCATCGTCGAGCCCCCGTCGTTCCCCGGCATCTGCGGCCGAAGCTCGGCAGCAGGCGCGGGCGCGATGACGACACGCTCGGCGACGACGCGCTCGGTGAGGACCAAAGGCTCGGGGAAGAGCTCGCCATTGCGGCTCGCCACGGCAACCTCGGCGAGGGCCTCGAAGAGCTCCCCGTTGCGTCGGGCCACCGCGCGATCGTCGACCAGCCGGACCACCGGGGGCGGGACCTGCTCCTGCTCGCGGGGCGCCTCCAGGGGGCACTCCCAGGGGTGGCGCGTCTCGCCGGCATCGTTGGCCTGGACGAAGACGACGCGGCTGACCATCCCCGCGGGGCCGGTCTCCATCGCCATCAGCCAGTACCAGGGGCCGTCGTCGCCCCCGGCGCCCATGAATCCGAAGGTGATCTGCGGCTGCGCCGGCTGCGACCGCTCGTACTCGAGGCGGACCGCGTCGAGGTGCCGGGAGCCCGGACGATCGGCCGCGCCCCGGTAGAGCCGCACCGGCACGCCCTCGATGAGGGGCATCAGGTAGAGCCCCTCGCGGACGATCTGGAGCCAGGGGTGCTCCCCGCCGGCGGTGAGCTTGGCGAGGGCGAACATCAGCCGCTCGTGCGCCTTGCAGGCCAGGCCCCAGTTGGTGTCGCCCGCCTCGCGGTCGGCCTCGGCGAAGGCCCGGTTGCGCGTGGCCACGGCGACGCCCGCGAGGGCGACGAGCCGATCTTGCGTCAAGACGGGGGTCAGGTCCCAGGGAAGCAGGGCGCTCACGTTCACGGTGAATAGCCGTACAGGTGAAAATTGCAACGGGATTCGCCCGGTCGCGGGGCGCTCGCCCCGCAGGATGACCGGTCGCGGGGCGCTCGCCCCGCAGGATGGCAGGTCCCGAGCGCGCTCGGGCGTTCCGCTACTTCGCCAGCGCGGCTTCGATCGCGGCGGTGACCTCGGGCGCGTCGGGGGCCACCTCCGGGGAGAAGCGCGCGATCAGCTCGCCGTGCTTGCCGATCAGCCACTTGCCGAAGTTCCAGGGCACGTCGGCGGTGAGCCCGGGCTGGGAGGTGAGCCACGCGAAGAGCGGGTGCTGCTCGGGCCCCTTCTTGACGTGCATCTCGGCGTACTGGTCGAAGGTGGCGTGGTGCTCCAGGCTGCACGACTTGACCTCGTCGACGGAGCCCGCCTGGTGACCGAAGTCGTCGCTGACGAAGCCCACCACCGCGAAGCCCTTGTCCTTGTAGCGGCGGTCCAGCTCGCCCAGCGGCGTGTACTGCGGGGTGAGACCGCAGTGCGAGGCGGTGTTGGCGACGAGGAGCACTTTGCCCTGGTAACGCGAGAGCGACACGGGCTCGGCGAGGCCGAGCGGGGCGGCGGAGAACGAATGAAAGGTCATGGTCTTGCCCTCGGGGGTGGTGCCCGGCGCGGGGAGCTGGGCGGCGCTGCGAGCCGTCTCCGCTGCCGGCCCGCGGGGGTCCTCCCGCTGGGAGCAGGCTGCGGCCAGGAGGATCGTCGCCAGCGCCACGGAGCGGTCGAGCATCGTTTCGCAACGTCCCCCACCTGCGCGCTCGACGCAACCGCGGCCTTCTCGCCGCGCCGCGTCGCCCCTACCAGGGAGAGCATGCCCGTTTCCTGGATCCCGCCCGAGCCGCCCGTGCCCGCCGAGCAGCGCGCCCGGGATCGCGTCCACCTCCGCTACGAGGACGTGAGCCAGGACGGGCATCTCGTCGTCGAGGCCCTGCCCCACGCCCTCGGCGCGGTGTGGCGCCGGCTCTCGCAGGCGCGGCCGATCGCGTTCGGCGACGGCGTCGTCGCCATCCTCAGCCGCGTCGTCGTCGAGGGAGGCGAGGGGCCGGTGTCGGTTAACGCGGTCGCCGAGGCCGAGGGGTTCTACCACCTCGCCCACACCGTGGGGCCGGACGGGGCTGTCGATCGCCTGGTCCTCGCCATGTGGGCGCAGGTGATCGCGCCGCTCGGACGCACCCACCCGCCCACGCCGCCGGACGCCGGGCGGCCCCTGGTCGCCGGCCGCGTCTTCGCCGAGCACGTCTTCACGCGGCCGTTCGCGCCCGCCGCGACACGGAAGGTGCGGGCCCTCGACCGCGGCGACGGGCGGCTCTTCGTGCCCGAGGATCGCTACGTCTTCCGCGACGCCGAGGCGACCGGCTCGCTGCCCGAGGGCGCCACCCCGCTCGACGCCGAGCCCGTGTCCGACGCGGCGCCCACGGTGTTCGGCCTCGATCACACCGACAGCAACCAGCACGTCAACTCGCTGGTGTACCCCCGCCTCTTCATCGAGGCCGCGCTGCGGCGCGCACGCGTGCTCGACGCCGCGGGGCGCGGCGGCTCCCCTCCCCTGGCCAGGACCATGGATCTCGCGTTCCGCAAGCCGTGCTTCGCCGGCGAGCAGGCCCGCATCGCCTCGCGGGCCTTCGTGCTCGACGAGCGGCTCGGCATCGCGGGCACGCTGAACGCCGAGGGGGACGCGGCCGGGGCACGGCCGCGGTGCGCAGCGAGGCTGCTGTTCGATCGGTGAAAAGGGGCGTTCGCGAGCGCCGCGCCGTGTGTAGTCTGGCTGGCAATCCACCGGCACGCGCCGCGAGCCCCCAGGAAGACCGTCCATGCGCAGCCTCATCCCCTTTTGCTTCAGCCTGGGCGCCGCCCTCGCCTGCTCCTGTGGGTCGTCCCACGCGACGTCTTCCGGGGGCACCGGCGCGGCGGCGGCGGGTGGCGCAGGTGGCGCGGGTAGCAGTGGCGGCGGCGCGAGCGATGGGGGGCCGGGCGATGGCGGGGCGGGCGACTCCTCCACCGGAACGGACGGAGGGACCGGCGCCCCGGCCTTGCCACCGCTCCCTCCCGGCACGGGCTCGGGGACGACGTACTACGTGAGCCCCAGCGGCGACGACGGCAACGCCGGGACCAGCGAGGCGGCGCCGTGGAAGACCCTGGCCAAGGTGACCAGCTCGAGCTTCGGCCCCGGGGACTCGGTGCTCCTCCAGGGAGGCGCGACGTTCTCGGGCTGCCTGAGCTTCGCGGGCTCCAGGGTCAAGAGCACGTCGACCGGGCCCTTCACGGTCGGCGCGTACGGGACGGGCCCGTTCACCGTCGCCGCCACCTGCACGGGGAAGCAGGCCGCGGCGGTCTCCGTCGCCGCGGTGAACGGCTTCTTCATGCACCAGTGCGTCCTCTCCGGCAACCAGGGCGGCGCCGAGTACGGGGTGTTGATCAGCAACCCGACCGCCGCGACCACGGACGGCGTTCGCATCGAGGACTGCGACATCAGCGGGTTCTACGCGCCCACCGCGGGCGACTACGGGGCCGAGATCTTCGTCGAGGCCTACCCGGGCGGCCTCGATCACGTCTATCTGCTCGACAACACCCTCCACGGATCGAGCGGGCCGACGAGCCCGGACGACAACGGCGTCTCGGGATTCGGGGACGGGCAGAACATCACCCATGCGCTCTACCAGGGCAACGTCGTCTACGACATCGGCAGCAAGGCGAGCACCTCCCTGGGCGGGAGCCTCGGCAATTGCATCCTCGCCAATGGCATGAATGGAGGGGTGGTCCAGTACAACGTGGCCCACGCGTGCGGGGGGAACACCTCCACCTGCGGCGGTCCGGCGGGGATCTGGGTGGCCGGCTCCAGCAACGTCGTCATCCAGTACAACGAGGCCTACCAGGTGGGCCCGGCCGGCGCGGCCCCCGCGGGCGCCTGCGACTGGAACGGCTACGACCTCGACCTGGGCGTCACCAACTCCACGCTCCAGTACAACTGGTCGCACGACAACAAGGGCGTCGGGTACCTCGCGTACGTCAACGGGACGTGGTCGGGGAACACCATCCGGTACAACCTCAGCCAGAACGACGGCGAGGGGATCGCCATCGGGGGCAATGACGGGAAGACCACCGACTTCGCGGTGTACGGCAACACGCTCTACAGCGACGCCGACACGGCGAACCTCGTCGAGATCGCCCTCGCGGGGGGCGGGAGCATCGGCGGGCACGTCTTCGACAACATCTTCTACATGGCGGGCAAGGGGCAGCTGGTGAACGTGCTGGCCTGGAACACCGCCACCCTCACGAAGCTGAGCTTCCTCGGTAACGACTACCATGCGCCGAGCTCGTTCGGCATCACCTGGGGTGGCAAGTCCTACGCGACCCTGAGCAGCTGGGCCGCGGCGGCCGCGCAGGAGACCACCGGCGGGAAGCTGGTCGGGCTGGCCGTCGATCCGGGGCTCGCGTCGCCCGGCACCGGGGGCACCGTCGGCGGGTACGTGCCGGCCAGCCTCCAGGGCTACCGCCTCCAGCCGGGCTCGCCGCTGATCGGGGCGGGGCTCGATCCTCACGGGTCGTTCGCCATCGACCCCGGACCTCACGATTACTTCGGCGCTGCCATCCCCGGGACGAAGGGGACGGGCTACAACGTCGGCGCGGACGGCGCGGAGTGAGCCGGGTGCGGGGTCAGTCCAGCGGTCCGGTGAAGCCCTCCGGGACGTAGTGGAGGAGGAGAGAGGCCGACGTTTGGCCCGCGGGCAGCGCCTCGCGGAAATGGGTGAGCTGGCCGCCGCGATGGACCAGGCCGTCCCCGAGCCCGAGTGAGACAGGGACGGCGCGGCCGAGCACACCGAGGTACAGCGGCCAGGGACAGGCCCCCTCCGGCTCCGGCGTGTGGTCGAGGAGCAGGCTGACGCTCAGCTCGCACGGAGGGCGATCGAGGAGCGGCTCGAAGGTGGCGCCCGCGCGCCAGGAGCTGAAGTCGACGGAGGAGGGCCGGAGCGGCTCGCCCGCGAGGGCGCTCACGAAGGGCGCGAGCTGGCGGTGGATCACGCGAGCGAGGGGCTCGTCGCGGGCGAGGAGCCGCAGCCCGTCCCCGAGGGCGACGTGTCCCTCGTCCACCAGAGCGCGGTAGTAGCCGCGCAGCGCCGCGAGCTGGATCGGGTGGACGAGGCCGCCCACGACCGCCCAGCGATCACGAGCGAGACCGGCCGCCGCCTCGGCGCACGTGGTCGACCAGGTGGCGGCGGCCCGCTCGGCCTCGGCCGGGTCGACGAGGATGCCCGCAGCGGCGAGGTGGGCGGCCGGCTCGGGGCCAGGTAGGCTGGTAGGTCGGTGCCGTCCATGAGGCGAAGGACGACCCGGCCGGCTGCTCCGTCGAGGGAATAGAAGCTCGGCAGGGGGACGCCGGCATGATGGACGCGCACCCAGGCCGGGCCCGACGCGAACGCGTCGCCGAAGGGATGGGGGTCCGCCCCCCAGTCGTGACCGGGCCCCACCGCGAGGACGTCTGCCTCGGCGGCGAGGGTCACCGTCTCGTTGAGGCGGAGGCGCTCGCGCGGCGCTTCGCTGGAGCGCGGGCGGCGAGGGATGAGGGCGCGCGGAGGATCGAGCGGGGAGCAGCGAAAGCGGACCGGGGGCGAGGACTCCATGGCCGTCGCTACCGCAGTCGCCGGAGCAACGAAAGCTTTGCCTCGGGCCACTCGCTGCCGAGCATCGAGAAGAACGCGGTGTCCCGCACGGCGCCGTCGGCCCCGGGCCGGTGGGCGCGGAGGACGCCGTCGAAGCGGGCGCCGATGCGGAGGATGGCGGCGCGTGATCGCTCGTTGCGCGCGTCCGTCTTCCAGAGCACCCGCCGCACCCGCCAGCCCTCGAAGGCCTGGGTGCACAGAAGCAGCTTGGCCTCGCTGTTGAGCGCGGTCCGCTGCACCCGCGCGGCGTACCAGGTGAATCCGATCTCCAGGGCGTCGGGCCCGAGCGCCGCCGGCTCCGGCGGCGGCCCCGGCCAGCGCCAGCGCTCGATGGACATGAACCGGGTGCTGCCGACCACCGCCCCGGCGGCGTCCTGCACGGCGAACGGCATGGATTCGCCGCGCGCTTGCTCGGCGAGCGCGGTCGCCACGTACGCGCGCATGCCGTCGAGATCGGTGGGCACCAGGGTCCAGCCGAAGCTCCCGCGCGACTCGTCGGCGGCGGCGAGGAGCGCCGGCGCGTGCTCCAGCCGGAGTGGCTCCAGACGTACGTGGCGGCCGGTGAGGCTCAGCGGCTCGAGGATGTTCATTGGCTCGACGCTACCCACCGCGTGGCCGGCCTGAAAGTACCGGATCGTCGAAATCGCCTGGACCAGGGCCCCGCGTCCGTGGACACTTCGGTCGCTCGCCGGCTCGCCCGGGAATCGCGGTTCCGCGCGGCGCGTTGGCTCGACCCCATGGCTCGCACTGCGTCCGCCTGTCTCGGAGCTCTCCGTCGCCGCCCGCACTGGCTCGTGGCCGTGGGCTTCTCCATCGCGTTGCTGGCCGGCCTCCGCGACGTCGCCCGCGACGTCCTCCGCCCCCGGCAGTCGGGGACGCTGCGCGATCGGCTGTACCTGGGCGGGCACATCGCCAAGGGGAGCAACCTCGCGCAGGACACGCTCGGGCTCTGGGTCAACCAGCTGGCCTGTCGCGCCGGCGATGCGCGGGGCTGCACCCACGTGGGGCGGATCTACGCCTCGGGCTGGGGCGTGCTCCGGGACGAGGCCCGCGCCATCCCGCTCTACGAGCGCAGCTGCGCGGACGGTGACGGGCTCGGCTGCGTCAACCTCGGGTTCGCCCTCGAGATGGGGCAAGGCGTGCGGGCGGACGCAGACCGCGCGGCAGCGCTCTACGAGAAGGCGTGCCAGCTGCGCGCCGAGTCCGGCTGCTACCGCCTCGCCACCTGCTACGACCAGGGCATCGGCGTCGCGGTGGACCATGCCCGCGCGATCGAGCTCTACCGGATTGCCTGCGACGGCGACCACACGCCGTCCTGCATCGAGCTCGGCAACCGCTACGAGACCGGGGCGGACGTCCCCGCCAATGCCGCGACCGCGCACGGCTTCTACCGGCATGCGTGCGAGAGCGGCGACCTGCCGAGCTGCGCAGCCCAGCGCCGATTCGAAGCTGGAGACGACTGACGCCATCAGCGGGGAGCGTCGAAGGGGAGGGGATGGGATCGGGCCCGAAGATCTCCGACTCGATCTTCGGGTGCCCCTCCGGCCTCGGGAGCCGGCTCAACGGGGTTCGCCCGCACCAGGGTCCCGGGCGGCAGCTCTCTGCAGGCCCGCGCGGTCGGGTGCGGCCATCTGTCTCTTCAAGAACAGCGCCCGGCGCTGGGCCACGCCGCGCTCCCACAGGAGCACGAAGGCGCCGAAGTCGCGCAGCCGCCGGTTCACCGAGCCGAGCACCTCGGCGAGGCGCCCGGCCACGATGGCCTCGACCTCGGCGCTCATGCCGCTGGCGAGACGCATCTTCTGGGCGAGCGACTGGAGCTCCTCGGCGATCGCGCATTCGGCGACCAGGTGCCCGGTGTTCTCCTCGATGAGCTCGATCTCGCTCACCCGGATCCCCTTCAGGTTCAGCGTGTCGCGCAGGCGCGGGATGAGCGTGTCCCGGAGGCTCGCGAGGTAGGCCGAGGTCGCGGCGCCGTCCCCGGGATCGGACATCCGCCCGGTCTTGGCGATCTGCGCCGCGGGGCGGGCCAGCGCCGCCTCGCGCCGGCTCTCCAGCTCCTCGACGACGAGCGCCAGGCGCAGGACGGACGCGTGGAGCCACTCGGCCTCCTCGACGTCCTTGGGGATCTTGCGCGACAGGAAGTAGTCCGCGTCGCGCGTGTTCCGCGGATCGGCCGCCAGGAGCTGGCTCTGCGAGTCCACCAGGAACGCGTGGAGCTTGCCGATCGCCACGCAGAGCATCCGCCGGACCTCGCCGAGCCGGTTCTCGCGGATGTGCCCGCGGTAGCGGTCGACCTCGAGGAGCACCTCCTTCTCGATCGTCGACAGGTAGAGCTCGGTGGACCCACGGGCGACCTCGAGCTCCGGAACGCACGAGGGGAAGCGGACGAGCGGCTCGATCGCCGTCCGGATCAGGTTCGACACCTCCTGGACGACGGTGAGGATCTCCAGCACCCGGGCCGGTGAGCTGTGGAGGATGGCGTAGTTCGACTCCCGGGCGCTCTCCAGCCGGTTGATGCACACCAGGAACGCGCGGATGCGAGGGTTCTGGAGCCGCATCTTCTCGTCGCTCCACGCGCTGGCGGAGACGCCTTCGGGGAGGACGACCGGCGCCGTCGGAGGGGGCGCGCCGCGCGCGTCATGAGGAGCGCTCATGGTAGCAAGCCTAGTCGTCCCCGATCCGGGATGGTACCGCCTGAGACGATCGAGCGGCCGACGGCGGGCCGCCATCATCGCCGGGGCACTTCCAGCTCGACACGCAGGGAGCCCCGTCGAGCTGGACGCGTGAACGCCTCACCGCTCGTGGCGCGTTCGGCGTGACGCCGCGACCGAGCGGTGCTGACATGCGCGGCCTTCGACATGCTGCTGCATCAGGACGCGCACTTGGTGGTGGAGAAGCTCCTGGGCGAGCCGATCCTGGTGGTGCGCAGGACGAGCTCGGCGCCCGGCCCGGACGTGGTGCTCGGCTTCGCCGCGACCCTGCGCGCGGCGTTCGCCGGGATCGACCGCTCACGCCACGCCGTCCTGGCCGACCTCCGCCTCGCCCCGCTCCGCAGCGGCGCGGGGCTCGAGGAGGCGCTCACGTCGTTCCGCACCGAGGTCGGCCGCGACGCGATCGCGATCGCACGCCTCGTCGTGACGTCGGTCGGTGCGCTCCAGGTCTCGCGCATGGATCGCGACGAGCAGCGGCCCAACCAATCGTTCGCGGACGAGGAGGAGGCCCTGGCCTGGCTCCGGAGCGAGCTCTCCCGGCACAAGCGTACCCGCGTGCGGTGAGCGCAGCCCGTGCGCCGCTGACGCACCCTGCGTGCGCGGATGCCAGTCCTTACGTTACGGCGCCATCGGTCCTGTTCACCGAGCCGGACCGGAAACGATCCTGCCACAATCCAGTGGGCGATCGTAGCGGCACGCCTCACGGTCGCCGAGCTGACGATCTACCGCTCGCCCGAGGGGATGCTCACTGAAGACACCTCGTCAGGGACCGTGAGCTCGACAGCGCCTCTGGCACGCCGGGTGCTGAGCACCTCGCCGTCATCATCGTGCCTGAAGCGAGGTTTTCTCATGTCCGTCAAGATGCACGCCGCCGTCGTCCAGCAGTTCCGGGAGCCCCTCGTGCTCCAGGAGCTCCCCATCCCCACCCCGGCAGCGGGCCAGATCCTGGTCAAGACCGAGGCCTGTGGCGTCTGCCACACCGACCTGCACGCCATGCACGGTGACTGGCCGGTGAAGCCGACGCTCCCGTTCGTCCCCGGCCATGAGGCCATCGGCCTCGTCGCCGCCGTCGGCGCCGGCGTCAAGGGCGTGAAGGAGGGCGACCGCGTCGGCGTCCCCTGGCTCTACTCCGCATGCGGCCACTGCGAGTATTGCCTGAGGGCCTGGGAGACGGTGTGCCCGGAGGCCGAGTTCGGCGGGTACACCAAGAACGGCGGCTTCGCCGAGTACCTGCTCGCCGACCCGAGCTACGTCGCCCACGTGCCGGCCGGCCTCGCGGCCCGGGATGCCGCGCCGATCATCTGCGCCGGTATCACCACCTACAAAGGGATCAAGGAGACGGGAGCGAGACCGGGCGAGTGGGTCGTCATCTCCGGCGCCGGCGGCCTCGGGCACCTGGCCATCCAGTACGCCAAGGTCATGGGGCTCACCGTCTGTGCGGTGGACATCGACGACGGCAAGCTCGCGCACGCCAAGCGCCTTGGCGCCGATCTCGTGATCAATGCCAGGAACGGCGACCCGGCTGCCGCCGTGAAGAAGGCGACCGGGGGCGGGGCCCATGGCGTCCTCATCACCGCGCCCTCCCTCGGCGCATTCAAGCAGGGTGTCGGCATGACCCGCAAGCTCGGCACCTGCGTGCTGGTCGGCCTGCCGCCGGGTGAGTTTCCGGTCCCGCTCTTCGACGTGGTCGCCAACTGCATCACCATCCGCGGCTCGTTCGTCGGCACCCGTCTGGACATGGCCGAAGCCCTCTCTTTTGCGGCGGATGGCAAGGTCAAGGCCGACATCGAGCTGCAGCCCCTTTCGGCGATCAACGCCATCTTCGGCCGGCTCGAGCGCGGCGACGTGGCTGCGCGCGTGGTCCTCGAGTTCCCGGGCGCCTGAGCGACCTCGCGAGCGCCTGGCCTCCAGCCGGAGGCCGGGCGCCGCGAGGGCGGCTGGCCCCCCCGCGACAAGGGAGCCCCCCCGCGGCCTGCGCCGCGGCTTCGATGGGGGGCGTTCGGCGGCCGTGCGCGGCGGCGAGATGCGCGCTACAAGGCGGGCTCCTCTCTGCGCCACGGAATGGGATCTCCGCCATGAGCGACTCAGCTGCGTACGTACCCCCCAAGGTCTGGACCCCGAACAAGGAAACCGGAGGCCAGTTCTCGAAGATCAATCGCCCGACGGCCGGCGCGACCCACGAGAAGGCGCTCCCCGTGGGCCGACACCCGCTCCAGCTCTACTCCCTCGCGACCCCCAACGGCGTGAAGGTGACGGTGATGCTCGAGGAGCTCCTCGCGAAGGGCCACGCCGGCGCCGAGTACGACGCCTGGCTGATCAACATCGGCGAGGGGGACCAGTTCAGCAGCGGCTTCGTCGAGGTGAACCCCAACTCGAAGATCCCGGCCCTCATGGATCGCAGCACCGACCCGCCGACGCGCGTCTTCGAGTCCGGCGCGATTCTCCTCTACCTCGCCTCGAAGTTCGGCGAGTTTCTTCCGAAGGAGCACCGCACGCGGACCGAGTGCCTCTCGTGGCTCTTCTGGCAGATGGGCAGCGCGCCCTACCTCGGCGGCGGCTTTGGCCACTTCTACGCGTATGCGCCCGTGAAGATCGAGTACGCCATCGATCGGTTCGCGATGGAGGTGAAGCGCGAGCTCGACGTGCTCGACCAGCGCCTCGCCGGGAACCGCTACCTCGCCGGCGACGAGTACACGATCGCCGACATCGCCGTGCACCCCTGGTATGGCGCGCTCGTGTCGGGCCTCGTCTACAACGCGGCCGAGTTCCTCGACGTCGCGAGCTACACCCATGTCGTCCGGTGGACGAACGAGATCGCCGACCGCCCGGCGGTGAAGCGGGGGCGCATGGTCAACCGCATGTTCGGAAAGCCCGAGACCCAGCTCCGCGAGCGACACGACGCGAGCGACTTCGAGTCGAAGACGCAAGACAAGCTCGAAGCTGCCGCAAAATAAGCCGCCCGAACGCCGCCGACGAGGCTCGCCCCGGAGGCAGGGGCGGCATCGCTCGGGAGAGCGAGCCGCCCTCACCAGGTCCCTCGTGGCGCGAGCGTTGCATGACGTTTCGGAATGGAAAGCCCCCTTCAGATCACCTACCGAGGTTTCACGCACCAGCCCGAGCTCGAAGCAATCATCCGGAAGCGCGCCGAGGACCTGGACAAGGTCGCCGGGCATCGCTTGACCTCCTGCCACGTCGTCGTGGAGCTCGGCCACGAGCACTTCCCCGGCGCCCGCATCTTCCACGTGAAGGTCGACGTCACCTTCGCCGGCGCCGTCGTCGTGATCGACCGGGAGCGGCATGACGACCGCACGCACGAGGACGCCACGGTCGCGGTACACGACGCATTCGATGCGGCACGGCGCAAGCTCGAGCACGTCGACCGCCAGCGCCACGCCGCCACGTGATTTGCGCCGGACCGCAAGACTAGCGCCCCCCCGGTCCGGGCACCTCGGCGGTGCTCGCGCCCGGGGGAGCCGCCGCTACCGGCTTCGCCGCAACTGGGTCGGCACGCAGACCTTCCCAGGAGCCGCTGAAAGGCCCCCCTCCCGCGCGGCGCCGCGGTAGCCTCCGGGCATGGAAAAGGTCACCATCTTTCACAACCCGCATTGAAACTCCTCCGTCAATGCGGTCCGCATTGCAGAAGAGGCCGGCGTGGCAGCGACCGTCGTCCTTTACATGAAGACGCCGCCCGACGCGGCGACGCTGAGCGCTCTGATCGACAAGCTCGAAGACCCGGTCACCGATCTCGTCCGGCGCGACAGCCTCTTCCGGAAGCTCGGCCTCACCGATGATGACGTCGCCACGCGCGACCAGGTCATCGCCACGCTGGTGAAGCACAAGGCGCTGCTCCAGCGCCCGATCGTCGTGACGCCGAAGAGGGCCATCGTCGGGCGACCGAAGGCCCGCATCGTCGAGCTCTTGGAGGGCATCGACCGCCCCGCGTCGTGACCCCGCACCTGCGCGCCGACCCGGTGTGACCGCCCGAGCTGGCGCGCGATCCTGGGCCCGAGACCGTTGAAAGGGAGCCCGGCGCGGCTCGCTCCACCGGGCAAGGGTCTCACGCCGCGACCGGCGATCATGGTGGCGCCGCAGCTGCTCAGGGCAGCGCCGGCTGGAGCCTCGACTCGGTGAACAGCAGCGCTTCGGGCCACCGTTTCACGATTTCCTGCTCGTCGAGCCCTGGCGCCTCGAGTGCCGTGTGGCCGCCCAGTCGATCCGGGCACGAGGCTACCAACGACTCCAGCGTCTCGCCATAGCGGGGCTTCTGAACGTACACCGCGCCGCGCGGCGACCAAGCGGCCTCGAACAGCAGCCCCTGGGATGGGTCACGCTTCTGGATGCCGAGCTTGTCCCAGACGTCGATGAGCGTCCCGTTACGCGTGTGAGCCTGTCCATCGCCGCAGTAATCGGCGGGAGCAACGTGGACGCACGCCTGATGATAGTCCGCGAGGGAGACGCCGTTCACGGTCTTCCACGGCTTGTAGCCCCAGCGCACACACTTCGCGAGAACGCCATTGGTGCAGGCGAAGGTGATCGCGTCGCTATCGACGTGGTTGCGCGACGAGTTCCAGGAGCCCTGGAGAGGGAGCGCGAGCGTCCGCCCCTCCTTGTCGGGGAGACAGTACGTATGCCACGGACTGTCGGGGGTCCGCACGCTGAGCTGGTAGAGGAAAACGTCGCCGTCGGGGTCGCGAGGGTCGCTCGTGACGCCCTCGACGCGCAGCGTGACGGCGGCGCCGGTCTCGTCTTGGGCGACGAGCACGGCGCCCTCGGGAATGGGCGCCGCCACGCGCGCCGAACAGCCCACGGAGAGCCCGAGGGCGACGA
>Ga0302283_1001178_pt1 | contig 22052 bp, 15 predicted proteins | sample III_Fen_E1_4_FD_198770 | JGI IMG/M metagenome (GOLD analysis project Ga0302283, IMG submission 198770) | Peat permafrost microbial communities from Stordalen Mire near Abisko, Sweden - III_Fen_E1_4 | ecosystem: Environmental > Terrestrial > Soil > Wetlands > Permafrost | place: Sweden: Abisko... | reverse complement strand
CTTGCTCTTCCAGTGTCTGGGGCGCGCGTCGCGGCGAGCTAGTGTGCCGAGTCGCACGTTCGTGATCGAAGTCCACTCGGCACGCTAGGCAAACCCGCGGGAGCGGGCTTGCGGGTGAATCGCCGAGCGTAGCGAGGTGAGAGGGGCGAGAGCCCTAGTCGACGGGCCGGTGCTGAGCCGTAGGCGCTGCGAAGCAGCGTCGGAAGTTCGTCTGCGAACTTCCGACTCGGGGCACTAGGGTCCGCTTCCGCTCACGGCCGTCGAGTGCAAGGCACGCGCGCTGCAACGACCTCCGCGAATGAACCACACAACGGAAGAGAAACCGGCGCGGGGACCTGTGCCGCGCTTCCTACATGACGCGTTCGCTATCCCCGGAAGAGTGGAGACGAGCGTGCGACTGCACCCGCTCGCGACGACCCTCGGCATCGCGGCGGTCGCCTTTGTCGCGGGGACCATCGCTGGATCGCGACTCGCGCGCTCCCTCGTCGCCGCTGCGGCACCGATCATGCTGGGCCGTCTGCTCGATGGCCCGCTCGGGGACGACCTCGCCGGCTACGTCAAGAGCGTATTCCGAGCGCCCGTCACGCGAACGGCATCGTGAGCCCGCGGGGTGCCGTCGGCGGTTCGGAGCCAGCGCCGCCGGTACCGCGCCGCGGACGTCCATAATGGTCGTATAGGCGCGTTTCGTGCTCGCGATGGATGGCGACGCAGGCGTGCCGGCGTGCGGCCCAGTGGGCTCGATGCACGAGCGCAGGCGAGACAGGAACGCGCGTGCGGTCGAAGAAGACAGCGGGCTCCACGACGAGATGGCTGACGACCCAGCGCTGGTCGTCCAGCAAGTATCGAACGACCTCCGGGTTCTGACCTACGGACGATGAGGTCCCGACGCTTGGCATGCGCGCATGAGCGCCACACGGTGAGGCGTGGCGGAAGCCGGAGAGCCTGCAGCAGGCCTGCGCGACTGCCGCAGGTGCCATCGCCTCGGCAATCGCGCGGCACCCGGATGACGTCTTTTGTGGTCTTGATCACCTTCATGACCTTCTCTTCCCTTGGGCTGTCCGCGCCGCTGCTCCTCGCCGCGAGCGAGCTGGGCTATCGCGAGGCAACCCCGGTCCAGGTCGCGGCCGTCCCCGCGATCTCGGCCGGCGGTGACGTCTGGCTCTCCGCGCAGACCGGCTCGGGCAAGACGCTCGCGTTCGTGCTGCCGATCCTCGACAGGCTCAGTGGTACGCCGAGCGAGCGGCCGCGGCGAGTCCGCGTCTTGATCCTCGCCCCGACCCGAGAGCTCGCCGTCCAGATCGCGGAAGCGATCGAGAGCGTCGCGGGCCATCTGCCCGCGCCGTCAAAGACGTGCGTAGCCATCGGCGGCGTCTCGCTCAACCCGCAAATGATGGCGCTGCGCGGCGGCGCCGACGTCGTCGTGGCCACCCCCGGCCGCCTGCTCGATCTCGTCGAGAGGAACGCTCTTCAGCTCTCCTCGGTGGAGACGCTCGTGGTCGACGAGGCCGACCGGCTCTTCTCGCTGGGCTTCGGTGACGAGCTGGCGCGCGTGCTCTCGCTGCTCCCACCGCGGCGCCAGAACGTTCTCGTCTCCGCCACGTTCCCCGCGGCCGTGCAGGAGCTCGCCGAGCGGCTCCTTCGCGATCCGACCCGGATCAACCTGGACGCGGGCGCGATGCCCTCCGTGGAGCTCATCCTCCAGCGCGCCATCGAGGTCGACGCCGAGAAGCGCACGATGCTCCTCCGCCACCTCCTCGAGATCGAGGCGTGGCCCCAGGTTCTCGTCTTCGTCGCCAGCCGCTACGGGGCGGAGCACGTCGCCGGGAAGCTCGCCCGCGCCGAGATTCCGGCGGCGGCGCTGCACGGCGAGCTGAGTCAGGGGGCGCGCACGAAGGCGCTCGCAGACTTCAAGGCGAAGCGGGTGCAGGTGCTCGTCGCGACCGACGTCGCAGCGCGTGGCCTCGACATCGTGCAACTCCCCGCCGTGGTGAACTACGACTTGCCGCGCTCGCCGGTCGACTACCTGCACCGCATCGGTCGCACGGGGCGCGCCGGGGAGACCGGCGTCGCGATCAGTTTCGTGAGCGTCGATACCGATGCGCACTTCCGTCTCATCGAGCGGCGCCATCACGTCACCGTTGCGCGAGAGCGCATCGCCGGGTTCGAGCCGGTGAGCGTCGCCGCGCCCACTCGCGACCTGCATGGGGGCGTGAAGGGGAGGCGAAAGAGCAAGAAGGACAAGCTCCGCGAGGCCGCGGTGCGGGAGCGGGAGCAGGGTCCCAAAGAGAGCTAGGGTCCCAAAGAGAGCTAAATCAGGGAGCGTGATTCTCGATCAAGGCTCACGCCGTTCTGCGCGACCCTCACCCCCGCCAGCTTCACGAGCGGGGCACGCGCGCCCCTCTCCCACGAGGGGAGAGGGGGAGAAAACGCGGCGATCGACCCCCTCTCCCCTCGTGGGAGAGGGGGACGTGAGCGTCGTGGGAAACGCTAGGGGGGTGAGGGTCGCGGGTGAAGTGTTCGAGAATCGCGATCGCTGATTTAGGAGCGGCGCTCGCGTCGTTCGTAGGGCGCCTTCGGCGAAGGCGTGACCGTCCTGCCCGAAGCCGACGTCCCCGTGGCGCATCCGGAGATCGCCTTCCGATAGGGCGACGTCCCCTTCCGGTAGGGCGCCGTCCCCTTGCGACAAGGCGAAGTCGCATGCGGATATTGCGACATCGCCTTCCGATAGGACGAGATCGCATTCCGATAGGACGAAGTCGCGTGCGGTCATGCGACGTCGCATAGCGATAGGACGAGATCGCCTTCCGATAGGACGAGGTCGCCTTCCGATAGGACGAGGTCGCGTGCGGACACGCGAGGTCGCCTTCCGATAGGACGAGATCGCCTTCCGATAAGACGAGGTCGCATTCGGACATGCGACGTCGCCCCTCCGATAGGACGAAGTCGCCTTTGGACATCGCGGCGTCGCCCTCCGATAGGAGGAGGGCGTCTCTGAACGTCGCGACGTCGTCGTCCTCGCAGGCGGCGTCGTCTTCCCGGATGGCGCCGCCGCCCTGGCCCCTCAGTGAATCGCGCAGTCCCGCGCGTCGATCGCGAGCGTCCCCGCGGCGCTCGCCGCCAGCGGTCCCCCCGGCTTCAGCGCGACTCGGCACACGTCTCCCGCGGTTGCCGCGCTCGCCGTGTAGTGCCCCCCGGGCGCGAGCCCCGTCACGATCTGCTTGCTCGCGGTCGGCGGTGCGCGCCACGCCAGCGGCCCCGCCGTCTTCTGCGGCCCGGCCACCGGGAACACGTACGTCTCCCCGTCGATGGCGGCCCCCTCGGCCCCCTCGCCGTCCACGTGCACCGCGGGCGGCAGCGCGTCCCCCGCGGCGCCGATGGCGATCACGTGCAGGAAGCGCCGCTCGATCGCCCCGCGCGCCGACTCTTCCTCCGTGCGCGTCGAGGAGATGCCGTCGGCCACGTCGTTCTGCTCGAACATGTTGTCGATGTGCACGGTCGGCTCCTTCAACTGCGCCGACTTGGCCACGGGAAGGAGCGTCGTCACCACCACGCTCGATTTGCCCACCCCGACCGTCGCGACGTTCGCGCTCACGCTCGGCACCACCGGCGTGTGCATCTCCCACGTGACGCCGTACTTCGTCTTCGCGAGCGTCACGCGGTCGTAGAGCACCAGGCGCGCCGATGTCCCGTGCGCGCCCGTGAGCGGCGTGCGCGAGAACACGAGCTCCCGCTCCGCGCGCAGCACCGAGCGCTCCGGGTTGTCCTGCGGGTAGCCGTCCGGATCGTACGCGGCGCCGAAGTCAGCCTCCGCGTAGACCACGCCGTTGGCGTCCTCGCTCCGCGGTAGCTCCGCTGCCTTCCCCCAGACCCCCTGGTTCGGCGCCCAGCGGATGTTCTCCTTGTGGTCGTCGATGAGCAGCGAGTTGTGGCTCATCGTCGAGTACGCGTCGTACGCGCCCGGGTCGATGATCAAACTGTCCGCGCCACGCACGACCTCGAAGTGCCCCTGGTCGAGGTGCTGGTGATCGCCCCAGGGGGGCCCGCTGTTCATGGCGACCCACGCCGCGTCCGCGCTCCATGCCGTCCGCGCCATGACGGTCCCGGTCCCGTGGGCGACGTAGCTCGTGGGGCCATGGCGCGGATCGGTCCCCTTGCGCGCGCCGTCGTCGACGAGCACGCGGAGCCAGTTCCAGTTCGAGTCGCCGTCCACGTGCGACACGGAGCGCGCGACGAAGAGCGCCTCGTCGCCGTGCGGGTCGTCCTTGGGGAGCGCGAGCGCCGCGCAGTAGAGCGACTCGGGGAGCAGCGCCGCCGGTTTGTGCGACCAGTCGGCGTTGTCCCACTGATGGACGCCGTCCGGGAGGAGCGCGTGCGTCTGGAACACCACGGTCTCGTCGAGCCATGGGAGGTCGGCGAGCAGCTTCTTCACGTCGCCGCGCGCGCGCCCTTCGGCATCGACGTACGACGAGAGCGCCGCCAGCGGGATGCGTGCGTACTGCCACCCTTCGGGGAAGTCGCCCCCCGGCAGCTTCGCGTACGCCGGCACGATCTGCGTCTTCCACATCACGCGCGCGATCTGCCGAAGCTCCACGCCGCGCGGGTCGTCCCCTTCGAGCGCGAGCCCCCCCATCGCGCACGCCCCGAAGTACCCCATGTAGTGGTTCGAGATGGGGTCGTCGGTCTTGTAGCCCCCCTTGCGATACCAGTGGCAGAAGTCCACGAAGCGGTCGGCCACGTGCTTGCGCTGGTCCGCGCTGAGAAGATCGTAGACCCAGTCGTAGGCGAGCGCCGCGAAGAAGCCGCGGTGGCGAATCGGGTAGCCGTCGTTCTCCTTCACGGCCGGCAGGCCCCCTTGGTGGTCGCCGACGTTCTCGTGATCATCGACGAGCGCCATCAAGTACGTGACCGCCGCGTGTCCGTACGAAGGGTCGTGGCGAATGCGGAAGCACATCGCCAGATCGAGCGCGGCCTCCGACCACTGCTCCCCTTCGTACCCGCTGTCCGCTTTGCCCGAGGCCATCTCCCGGCAGTTGCGGACCAGCGCGTTCCAGGAAGGGCTCGCGTGGTTCGCCGCCGCGGTGGCTGCGCGGAGTCGCTCGTCGTTCAGGAGGAGACGCGGGTGGCCTCCGGAAGGGAGCGGGGTGGCGACCGGATCAGGCGTGGCGGGCGCGGCGGGCCCGGGTGCGCTGGACGCAGGGGGCGCCGCTTCGGGCGCGAGCCCCGGCCAGATGTCGTGACCGTGGCAGGCGAGGAGGGCGAATGCGAGCAGCACGCTAAGAGGACCCCACCCCTGGCCCCTCCCCGCAAGCGAGGAGGGGAGCAATCCGCTCACGTTCCCCCCGCCTCGCCTGCGGGGCGGGGGGCCAGGGGGGAGGGGTTGGCGCGCGCGGCTCGTGGAGGAGTCGTCTGCTCTCACGGCTCCCCCTTGATGCGCGTGTACACGAACAGCCCGATCAACAGCGCGAGGTCGACGCACGCGAGGTAGCCCAGCTCCTTCGGCTTCACCTTCACGGTGAACGACGGCGAGCTTCGCCGCGCGGCGAGGTACATCGCGCCGGAGAGGCCGAAGTAGATGAACAGCATGTTGTGGTAGCAGAACGACAGGAACGAGATTCCCACGCAGATGCCGGCGAACGACGTGACGAGCGCGAAGGCGTAGGGGACGAGTCGCGGGTCGAGATCGGGCGGGGGATCGGTGGCGATCATGTACGGGATCTTCAGCGACACGTAGATGAGCGACGTCCAGATCACCATCCCCGGGAACCCCAGCTCTGCCGCGCTCAGCACCCACGAGTTGTGCGCCGTGATGAAGTAGTTCTCGACGAACTGCCCCTGGCCGAGGCCAAGGATGGGGTTGTCTTTGACGAAGCCCATGCCGTTGTAGAGGGCGCCGAGGCGCTCGAGCGACGACGACTCGGCGCTCTCGTCGTTGCGTCCGCCGAGCAAGAGCACGGGCGCGCCGAGCACCGCTCCGACCAGCAGCCCTTTGAACCCGTAGCGTCGAACGAAGTACACCCCGATGACGGCGAGCAGCACGAGCACGCCGCCGCGCGACCCCGTGAGCACGATGCAGTACCCGGCGAGCGCGAGCGCCCCGACGAGGAGCACGTGCCGGATCTTCCTCTTCATCGACGAGTGGATGGCGAACGCGAACGAGAGCGCCGCGCCGATGGCCAGCGAGAGCTCGTTCGGATCGGCGAGCGTGCCGCGCCACCGCACGCGCCCGTGCGCGACGGTGAACGTGTCGAACCAGCCGGGCTGTTCGCAGACCATGTCCTCGGAGAACGACTTGGTGCAGTCGCGCCAGTTCTCGCACGACCGCCCGTCGCTCTTTCCGCTGCTCTGGTCGTGCGCGACGTTCCCGTCCTCGTCCTTGTCGAGGACGATGCACTCGTAGCCGTTCAGCGCGGGTCGCGTGCAGACGTACGAGAGCGCCAGCATGATGAGGAGGAGCGTCGCGCCGATCGCGCGGAAGCGCTCGAAGGTCGCCCCCGCGTACAGGATGATGAAGAGGAAGATGACGGGGAAGAGCACCGTCTGCTTCATGTCGAGGACAGCGCTCGTGCCCGCCTTGATGAGCGTCACGATCACGCACCACCCCAGGAACGCGAGCAGGAACGGGAGGTGCGGCGTCGCCAGGTGCTTCAGCTTGCCGGTGGCGATCTCGTAGCCGATGCCGAGCACGCAGATGGCCACCGTCACGTTGAGAATGGAGAGGCTCTCGAGCGCCGGGATGAACTCCTGCGGGCGCACGAAGAGAATGATGCAGAGCAGGATCGCGCCGAAGAGCGCCAAGGGGGGCTAGGTTCCTTCTCGCGAGCCCGCGTTCGCGGCGCTTCGCCCGTGCTCCTCGCCGCTCGCGGCAGAAGAGACCGAGGGGGTGAGGGGGCGAGGGGGGAGGATCTCCGGCGCGCTCCAGTCGGGGCTGAGCCCGTAGCGCAGCAGCCCCGCGCCGAAGCCGAGGCCGTGCGAAGCGTGAAGCACGGGGAAGATGCCCCACACGACGGGGATGGCGAGCACTCCCGCCTTGCGCCCGACGCGCACGGCCTCGAGGAACGTCGCCAGGGCGTATCCGCCGAGCGCGAACGGTGTGAACGGCTGCACGAAGCTCGTGGCCAGGAGCGCGGTGCCGCTGCACACGAGCAGGAACGGGAGCGCGGGGCGGACCGAGAGGAACTTGTGGAGCTTGAGCAGCGTGCGGGCGCGGCCGCGGCCGTACTTGAAGTACTGCCGGGCGAGCGATTCGAACGAGTCGCGCGGGTAGTAGTGCACGACGACCTCGCGCGAGAGGAAGACCTTCCCGCCCGCGCCGATGATGCGCTGGTTCAGCTCGGCGTCCTCGTTGGTGATCGCGTTCGGGTCGTAGAGGCCCACGGTCTCGAACACGCGGCGGCGAAAGGCGCCGAGGAACACGGTGTCGACGAACCCCTCGTAGTCGGCGCCGCGGTACTTCGCGCCGCCGACGCCGAGCGGGCTCTCGAGCGCGGCGCACAGGGCCCGCTGAAAGAACGTCTTGGAGCGCGACCGCTGCGCCCCGCCGACGTTGTCGGCGCCGGTCGCTTCGAGCGCGTCGATGCACTTGCTCACGTAGTCGTCCGCGTACTCGCAGTGGACGTCCATCCGGACGATGACGTCCCCCTTGGCCGCGCGGATCATCTTGTTCATCGCCGGCGCCTGGATGCGCTCGGGGTTGTCGATGAGGCGGACGCGCGGGTCGTCCGCCGACATTCGCGCGATGATCTGGCGCGTGGCGTCCGTGCTCCCGCCGTCGGCCACGAGGACCTCGTAGCGGTCCGCAGGGTAGTCCTGCCGGCGCACGCTCGTGAGGCACGCCTCGATGAAGCGCTCCTCGTTGAGGCACGGCATCGTGATCGTGACGAAAGGACGCGGCGGAGGGGCGGGCATGGGCGAGAGGGCGCTCGAAGAACCGATTATGCAAGCCGGAGGCTCCCGGCGAAAGCGCCTCACGCGGAAACGGCAGCATGAGGTGGCCGTCGCGGTGCCGTTGCGCACACGAGGGGGGCGGTCCACGAAGGTTTCGTCGTGTGGTATCCGTAGACGATGCGTCTCTTGGCGTTCGTCCCGCGCGTCGGCGCGGTGCTCTTCGGTCTCGCCGTGCTCGCGCTACCCGGCTGCGGCGGCGTCCCGCAGTACAACTGGAAAGCGGAGAACGCGCTCGGCTATCGGGTCGGCGACGGCGACGTCCTCAAGATCAACGTCTGGAAGCACGACGAGCTCAGCCAGTCGGTCACGGTGCGCCCCGACGGGAAGATCTCTCTCCCGCTCATCGGCGACGTCGACGCCGACGGCCGCACGGTCGACGAGATCTCCGCCGAGATCGCGAAGCGCGGCGCGCGCTTCTTCCAGGACAACCCGCCGGTCACCGTGCAGGTGAGCGAGGTCCGCTCCTACAAGATCTACGTCGTCGGCGAGGTGCAGCGCGGCGGCGAGTTCACGCCGAACCACCAGGTCACGGTGCTGCAGGGGCTGGCGATGGCCGGCGGCTTCACCCGCTTCGCCAACGCCGACCGCATCATCATCGTCCGCAAGGACTCGCACGGCGAGCGCCGGATGCCGTTCGACTACAGCGCCGTCGTCGACAAAGGCGACCTGCAAGAGAACCTCGCGCTGCAGACGGGCGACACGGTCATCGTGCCGTGAGCGACTCTCGCGTCAGGCGCGCTGTCGCCCACGCACGCGCGTTACCTGGCTGAACCGTTCCCATGGTCGAACTGTTTCGAAACCCCCGGCGTCTGCTCCTCTTCTGCTTCGAAGGGTTGCTGGTGGCATTCCTGGAGGTGTTCGTCGGTTGCGTGCGACTCGGCATGCACGAGGGGCTCACGTACCCACACGTCGCGAAGAAGGCGCTGCTCTTCGCGCTCGTCATGCAGGGGGCTGCCTACTACTCGGGCCTCTACGACTTCCAGGCCGCCCGCTCCACGCGCGCGAACTACCAGCGCATGCTCCAGGCGCTCGCGCTCGGCAGCGTCGTCCTGTTTCTCGTCTGGTACCTCGCCCCCCCGCTGCAGCTGGGGCGCGGCGTCTTCCTCAGCGCCATCGCGCTGACGGCGCTCATCGTCCCGTCGTGGCGCACGCTCTACGATCGGGTCGCATCGAACCAGGGGTTCCAGCGCCGCGTGGTCATCCTGGGCAACGGCGCGCTCGCGCGCGAGCTGGCGGACATGATCCTCGAGCGGCGCGACCTGGGGCTGGAGCTCATCGGCATGCTGGCGCGCGACCGCATCCAGATCGATCCCGAGCGTCGCGTCGTCGGGACGTACGGCGAGCTCTTCGACATCGTGAACAACCTCGACGTGCAGCTCGTCCTCGTGGCCTACCCCGATCGCCGCGGCACCCTCCCTGTGGAGCAGCTGCTCGAGGTGAAGTTCCGGGGCGTCGAGGTGGAGGAGGGGGTGCAGTTCTACGAGCGCAACACGTCGAAGCTGTACGTCCGCGAGCTCAAGCCGAGTCAGCTCATCTTCGCCGAGGGCTTCGCCGCGCGCCCCGGCACGCGTCGCCTGAAGCGCATTCTCGACGTAACGGTGTCGGTCATCGGGATCGTGCTCTCCGCGCCGCTCATGCTGCTCACGGCGCTCGCCATCCGCCTCGAGTCACCGGGACCGACGCTCTACAGCCAGGTCCGCGCCGGCGAGTTCGGCAAGCTGTTCACCATCTACAAGTTCCGCTCGATGCGCACGGACGCCGAGAAGGCCGGCGCGCAGTTCGCGCAGGAGAACGATCCGCGCGTCACGCGCGTCGGCAAGTTCATCCGGAAGACGCGCCTCGACGAGCTTCCGCAGTTCTGGAACGTCCTCCGCGGCGACATGAGCATGGTCGGCCCCCGCCCCGAACGCCCCGTGTTCATCGAGCAGCTCGAGCAGCAGGTGCCGTTCTTCAAGCAGCGCCTCTACGTGAAGCCGGGGGTCACGGGCCACGCGCAGGTCCGGTGCCGCTACGGGGCGAGCACCGAGGACATGGTCGAGAAGCTCCAGTACGACCTGTATTACATCAAGAGCTACAACATCTTCTTCGACCTCTCGATCATGCTCGATACGGTCAAAGTCGTCTTGCTGCGCATCGGCGCGCGGTAGCGCTAACCCGGCGGCTTGATGGGGGTGACGAACGTGTCGAGCGTCGGCAGCACGCGATCGGTCGCGAAGTAACCCGACAGGCCGACGAACACCATGTGCCGCACCAGCTTCGGAAACGCGGCGGCACCCTCGAAGACCGCATAGCGCCCGTCGTAGCCGGCGACGATGCCGAGAGAGTTGCTCACGCCGTAGCGAAACTCGGCGCTCCCCTCGACGAACGACAAGCGTGACCAGACGTCGGGAGCGTCCTCGAAGGCCGCTCTGTTCGCGACGCCCATCACCAGCATCGACAGCTTGCGCAGGTCGCCTTTGGGGAACGGGACCCCTTGCATCGTCGTCGCCGCCGACACCGAGGGGCCGAACCCGAGGCGCGGGTTCACCGTGCCGTACGCGTACGTCGCCGACGCGGTGGCGAGCCAGTAGTTGCCAACGTACGTCAGCTCCGCGCTGACGAGCGGGCTCTCGAGCGGGCGCGTGTCCGTGTCGAACGGCGGTGCGCTCGTGACGATGAGGCCGACGGTGGACGAGAGCCGGAGGCGTTCGGTGAACGCGTGCACCCACCCGAGATCGAGGTCTCCCTCTTCCACGGTCGTGTCGCCGTTGTAGATCGGCGGGACGTGGTCGAAGTCGACGAGGTACGCGATGTACGTGGGGTCGTAACGAAGCTGGATCGAGCCGATGTTCCGCTCGTCGAAATCGTGAAAGAGCCCCGTGTCGACGCCCGGGTTCACGTAGTCGAGGCCGTGGTGGAACACGTACTGCGTGGCGCTCAGCTGGACGGGAGTGTCGCGGATGGTCGTGGACACCTCCACGTCGGCGCCGGTGATCCAACGCCACCGCGGCGAGAGCTCGTGGACGACGGCCATGCGCGCGGTCTCGATGGTGTACGAGCGCTGGACGCTCGTCGGATCGATCTGGAACAGCGGGCCGTCATCGAGCCGCGCGGAGTTCACGGTGCTGACCGTGACGAGCGCGCGCCCCTGGAGGTACGTGCGCGGCGAGAGCGTGAATTGCCCCGTCCATCCGCCGTTCACGGTGCCGTCGTCGGGCTCGCTGTAGCCGTCGAGCGACTCGTAGTGCTGACCGCGCACCTGAATGCGCAGGGTCTGCTGGTCGTGAATCGACGTCCACTGCCGCCACTCGGCGCTGGCGTCGGCCCCCGTGAACATCGCGGGGTGCGGTGTCGCAGGGCCGTTCACGACCGCCTGCGACTGGATGACGTTCGAGTTGTACCCCTCGACGACCTCGAACTGCTCGCGCCAGTCCTGCCCGCCCAGCAAGCCGTCGCGAAGGCGCTCGCGCTCGTTCATGTCGAGCATCATTCCCTTGCCGTTGCGCAGCAGCGAGTCGGCGCGCGCGGCGCTCTCGTCGAACGCCGGCGGCACGATCTGCCCCTCCTCGTCCGTCTTCAGGATCGGCTGCCCGGTCGCATCGAGCTGCACGGTCGGCTGTCCGGTCGCGTCGCGCGCGATGATCGGCTGCCCCGTCGTCGGATCGCGCGGCACGGCGACCGGCGCGGTATCTGCGCCCGTCGAATCGGTCACAGCGCCCGGCGCGAGCAGGGCCACCAGCGGCGCGAAGAGGAACATGGTCGGGAGCGAAGCCGACACTAGCAGATCGATCGCGCGGAGGCGCGGATGGGCTCACTCGCCCTGGTAGAGCCGCTCGTACGCCTCGGTCATCCGGTCGAGCGAGAAGTGCTCGTGCGCGTAGGCGTGCGCCGCCTCCCCGAGCAATCGTCGCCTCTCCGCCGACCCGACGAGCCCAAGGAGGGCTTCGCGCATCGCCCCTTCGTTGCCGTGCGGAACGAGCTCCCCAACCTCTTTCGGCACGATGCTGGGGAGCCCCCCCACGTTGGTCGCCACGATCGGGAGATACGACGCCATCGCTTCGGGAATCACCAGCGGGAGCCCCTCGGTCGAGGAGCTCAGCGCGAACAGGTCGAACGCCGCGAAGAGCGCGGGGACGTCGGAGCGCATCCCGGTCAAGTGGACGAACGGGCGTACCTTCGACGGAATGGTGGCCTCGATCGCCCCCCTCTGCTCCCCCTCGCCGACGATGACGAGCCGCACGTCCTTCGAGAGGAGCGGCGCGGCCGAGCGCACTAGGAACGGGTAGTCCTTCTCGACGACGAGCCGCCCGACCGCCCCGATGACGACGGCGCGCGCTGGGATCCCCAGCTCCTTGCGCACGCGCGCCCTCGCCTGCGCGTCGGCCCCGAACTGCCCGAGCGGCACGCCGTTCGGGATCACGTGGAGGATCTTCTCCGGCACCCTCTCCAGCGTGCGCGCGACCTGAGACGTCGGCTCGGACACCGCCACGAAGGCACTCAGCGTCCGCACCGCCGCGCGCGCGAACAGGAGGCTACGCCCGGTGTAGACGTTGTTCGCGCCGTGCTTCGTGTGCACCACGCGCGGCACGAAGGCGCCACGAGCGGCCAGCGCGCCGTACATCAAGGGGCCGGGGTTGTTGGTGTGCACCACGTCGGGCCGCAACGCGCGGAAGAGGGTGGCCATCCGCACGAAGAGCCGCGCGTCGAAGCCCCCCTCGTGAAGGACGTCGATGACCTCGATGCCGTCGAACTGCGGGCGCAGATCCCCCCCCTCGGTCATCACCGCCACGTGCACGTCGTGTCCCTTGGCGATCAGCGCTCGCGAAAGATTCAGAATGAACCTCTCCTGTCCCCCGAGGTTCAACGACCAGACGACGTGTACGATGCGCATGACGGGGGTTCGCCCCGCAGCTTACCGAACATGCGCGTCCTCGCGATCACTCAGATCTGGCCCAACAGCGTCGAGCCCCTCAGCTCGTCGTTCAACCTTCAGCAGTTCAAGTGCCTGGCCGAGAAGTGCGACCTCACGGTGCTCTCGGCCGTCGCCTACGTCCCCGGCGCCGGGCTGCTCGCCCGCATGGAGAACCCGCCGCGTCCGGCCTTGCTTCACCGCCTGCCGCCGAAGGAGATCATCGGAGGGATCGAGACGCACTACATGCGTCAGCTCTACGTCCCGAAGGTGGGCGTGCCCGTCGCCGTGCCGCTCTACCTCGCCTCGTTGGCGCCTCACAGGAAGCTCCTCGCCGACGCCGACGTGATCCTCGGGACCTGGGCCTATCCCGATGGATGCGCCGCGATTCTCGCAGCGCGTGCCGTCGGAAAGCCGTGCGCGGTGAAAGTGCACGGCTCGGACCTGAACGTCATCGCGAAGCGCCCGAGCGCGCGCGCCATCCTGCGTCGCGTCCTCCCACGCGCGGACGCGATGGTCTCCGTCTCGGCCGCGCTCTCGGACCTGCTCGCGGAGCTCGGAGTCGCGCGCGAGCGCATCCACCTCGTGGCCAACGGCGTGAACACCGAGCTGTTCTCGCCGCGCGACAAGGGGGAGGCGCGCCGCGCGCTCGGGCTCTCTCCCTCGGCGGCCGTGGTCACGTTCGTCGGCCGGCTGGAGCCTCAGAAAGGGGTGGGCGAGCTGCTGGAGGCGATCCCGCGCGTGCGCGCCCGCATCGGCGACGTCGTATTCGTGTTGGTGGGCGAGGGGGAGTGGACCGACCGCGTGAAGAAGGAGGCCGCAGCGTCGAACGGCGCGATCGTGGCGCCCGGCGCCCGTCCGCTGAAGGAGGTCGCGCAGTGGCTTGCCGCGTGCGACGTATTCACGCTGCCGAGCTGGCAGGAGGGGACACCCAACGTCGTGCTCGAGGCGCTGGCGAGCGGTCGACCGGTCGTGGCGACGCGCGTGGGGGGGATTCCCGACGTGCTCCCCGACCCTCAGGCCGGGAGGCTCGTTCCCGCGCGCGACGCCGCCTCTTTGGCCGACGCAATCGCGGTCACGATCGAGCGCGCGCGGCGGGGCGAGCTCTCACCGGAGCGCATGCGAGCGCTCGGGCCGAAATCGTGGAACGAGAGCGCGGACGCCCTCGCCGACGTGCTGCGATCCCTTCGGCGGCGCTGACTCGAGTCCCTCGAGCGCGAGCTACTTCCCGCAGCCGTGCCCGACATCGGTGACGTTCACGTCGACGAGGAGCATCGCGCCCCCGCTCCCGTCGGCGTTCATCACCTTGATCTCGTGATTGCTCGTCGTGTTGCCGGCGCGCTCGAGCCACAAGGACGCGATGCGGCCGTCGGGGAGCACGCAGGGGGAGTTGTCGTCGCCGTAGAGCGGCGTGTCGTCGACGGTCGTCTGCGTGTTGACGAGCGCCGGGGTCGACGTCCCCGCAGGGTATTGCCAGATGCGCTCGTTGCCGTTCGGCCACTCGCCCTCGAAGACGATGCTGCCGTCGGGCGCGTAGTTCGCCTTGTGGAGCGGCCAGCTCCCCTCGCCCGGAGGGCCGTCACCGGGCGCGCGCACGACTTCGAACCGGGTGCCGTCGGTCGCCACCTGACAGACCGAGGTCCCCTTGCCGCCGAGGTAGCTATTCGTCCCGCAGTCCATGAGGAGCGTCGTACCGTCCGCCGAGAACACCGGGTACCCGTGATACGGGTAGGGCGAGCTCCCCGTCAGCAGCACGCCGACGTTCCACGCGCCGTCGTGCCTCGTCATCGAATACAGGTCGACCGGGTGGGGCCCGACGGAGCTGAGCCCGTAGGCGATGACCACGTCACCGTTCGACTGCGTCCCCACGGCCGACCACTCGCTGGGCTCGACGGGATTACCCGCGCCGTCGACGATGGCCTGCCCAGAGCAGGCGTCGGCCGAGACGAGCGCGGCGCACAGGTTGGGGGCGCAACCGAAGCGGCTCGTTCCCACGAGGAGCCACTGCCCGTCGGCTGACTGGTTCACCCACTCGTCGGTGCCCTTCGACACGCGATCGAGCTCGACGGAGAGATTCTCGACGTCGGACCCGGGGGTCGCCGCGACGCGGAAGACTCCCCCGAGCGACGATGCCGAGTAGACGACGTGTCCGAACGTGCTCGGCGTGTACGCCGTGGCGCACTCCTTCCCGGTCAGCGCGACGAGCGCTCCGAGGTTGCCGCTGTTCGCCGGGAGGGTGTCGACGAGGTCGTTAGGTGAACCCAGGCGACACCCCGCGACGCCCGCCGCGGCCGCGACCAGAGATCCCAGCCCCACTCGTCTCATGCCTTCCTTTTATTGCTCATCTAGCTCTGGCGATCCAGGTGCTGATGTCGGCGAGACGCGCCTTCGCGCGCGAGCCCGAGCTCGCCGCGCTCTGGTACGACTCGCGCGCCTGCTGTGCGATAGCGAGGCTCCGCGCAGGATCGGTCTTCGCGAGCGCGCGGGCGAGATCGAAGCGCGCGTCACCAAGGGTGACCGCGTCGACCGTGTCGGCCTCGAGCAGCGACAGCGCTCGCTGCAGCGGGGCGACCGCCAGCTCGGGGTGTGCGCGCGAGAGCTGGGTCTCTCCGATGGCCACGAGCGACTCCGCTACGTCGGAGTGCTTGGGACCCAGGATTCGCTCGCGCATGGCCAGCGCCCGCTCGTGCAACGCGAGCGCGTCGTCGTAGTTTCCCTTCGCTCGGAGCGCCTCGGCGACGCCAAACATCCCGAGCGCCACGTCCGGGTGCTCGTCGCCGAGCGCCTTCTGCCAGATACCGAGCGCACGCCTCGCGAGATCGAGCGCGCCGTCCGCGTCGCCCTGCAGTCGTCGCGCCGTCGACAGGTTCTCGAGCGCCAGGGCGACCTTCGGATGCTCGGGACCGAGCGCCGCTTCCCACACCGCGCGCGCCCGCGCCAGCGACTGCTCTCCGCGCTCGTAGTCGCCGAGCTTGTCGTAGACCTCTCCCAGGTTGTTCAAGTTTGGCCCGAGCAGCGGGCTCGTCGGTCCCATCGCCTTCTCCTGGATGGCGAGCGACCGCTCGTAGCGTGCGATGGCCTCGGTGTACTTTCCTTCCGCGAAGAAGGTGTTCCCGAGATCAGTGAGGGCGCCGGCGATCGAGAAGTCTTCGCGGCCGAGCGCGGGCTCCCACAACGCGAGGCACTTCTCGGCGTTCGCGCGAGCCTCCTCGTATTTCCCCTCGCGGTAGAAGACGCGCGCCACGTTCCGGGGGAGCTCGCCTTTCACGAACGCGTCGTTCGAGCGATCGGCCTCGGCCTGCGCGAGAAGCGCCCACTCGTGCGCCGTCTCGAAGTGGGCTTGCCGGAGACCCGTCTCGGCGACGATCGCCGTGAGGGAGCGTGCCGCTTGCGCCTCGTGCCCTCCGGCGATCGCGGCCGCGGCCGACCTCTGAAGCGTGTGCTCGGCGAGCACATAGTCTCCATCGTCGTCTTGAAGGTCGCCGAGGACGAAGAGCGCCTCGGCCTCGACCGGGCGATACGCGAGCTTCGCCGCCTCATCGGACGCCTTGGCTGCGATCGCCGTCGCCGAGTCGTACGAGCCCGCGCGCTGCAGCGCTTTCGCCTGTGCGATCTCGATCCGAACGGCGTCGACCTGCGCGCGTGCGGCCGCGCCCGGAGGGCGGATCGGTGCGCGAAGAGCGGCCGCGTCGGCGCAGGCGTCGAACCGGGGGAGCGCGCGTACGGCCAGCACCGCCTTGCTCATCGTGCTCGCGTCCGCGTGCGACAGGACGTCCACCTGTGCGCGGAGCTCCTCGAGGCGCTCGGTCAGGCACTCCACGCGAAGGTCGAGCAGGTCGGCCGATTGCTCTCCGCGGACGCGCGTCGCCTCGCAAGCGTCGGTGTGCATCGCGACCCACGCGCGCGCGTATCCGTCGAGCGTCGAAGCAACGCGCGCGTACGTATCCTCCGCGTTCGGGCTCTTCGTCGCGACGAACGCATCGTGAACCGCGGTTCTCCTCGCGTCGTCCCACACGCCTGCGAGCTTCTTTTCGGCTCCGCGGCACGGCGCTTCCTCGGCTCTCCGTGCGCCGCGGACACCGAGCGTGGCGCCGACGATGAGCAGCGCCGCCCCGCCGGCCGCCGCCCAGCGCGCTCGTTTCGCCTTGGGGTCACGCCGGAGCTCGACGAGCAAGTCGTCCATCGACGCGAAGCGATCACCCGGCGCAGCCGAAAGCCCGCGGAGCAGGATCGCGCGGAGCCATCGCGGCACGTCGGAGCCAGCCGATGCGTTTCGTACCCGCCCCTGGGTGACGTTCGCGGCGTACTCGTCGCCCCGCCCATCGAACGGAAACTCGCCGTAGAGCGCTTCATGGAGCGTCACGCAAAAGCTGAACTGATCGCTACGAGCGTCGGCCGTCCGGCCGAGGTGCTGCTCGGGCGCCATGAAGCGCGGCGTCCCCAGGATCTGACCGAACTCCGTGATCGTCTTGTCGAGAAGACCCGATGACGGCGAGTCGTACGACCGCGGCGGGCCCGAGGGGGAGGTCGGTGCGGGGCCACCGCCGATCGACGGCGCGCGCATCGCGTCCTCTGTGAGCGCCGCGGAGCTGATCGCTCTCACGTCAGTCGAGGGCCCTGTTCGCTGCGACGCGGGCTCGTGCTCGAGCGGGCTGGTTGCCATCGATCCGCGCAGAGATGCGGAGTCGAACGACTCGGCGCGCGCCAGTCCGAAGTCGAGCACGCGCACGCGCCCGTCCTTCCCGACGATCACGTTCGCCGGCTTGAAGTCCCGGTGGACGAGCCCTGCTCGGTGCGCCGCCGCGAGACCCTCTCCGGCCGCGAGCAGAGCATGCAACACCTCGGCGCGCGTTCGCTTCGTTTCGCGCAGCCACACGCTCAACGTCGGCCCCTCGACGAACTCGGTCGCAAGGAACACGTCCTCGTCGAACGTCCCCACGTCGTACACGGCGAGCACGTTCGGGTGCGACAGCCGCGCGAGCGCCTTCGCCTCACGCAGCAACCGTTCGCGACGACCCGAGCTCGGCTGGTCGTCGCCCGTCGTCATGTGGAGGAACTTCAGCGCGACGGCTCGTTCGAGCTCCGGGTCGTAGGCCTTGTAGACCACCCCCATTCCGCCCTCGCCGACCCGATCGAGGATCACGAAGCGCCCCACGCAGACGCCACGATCGAGGCGCCGCGCTGCCGCGATCCCCGCGCCGACGCTCGCTGTCGGCGCCTCGGCCTCGCCAGCGTCGTCGATGTGGGTGCTCACGGTCGAGCCAGTCTACCGAAGCCTGCCGTGCGCGCGAGGCCGGTCCGTCACCAACCGAGCCTGATCGCCCCCCACAAGGCGCCGAGGACGGCGAGCGCGATCCCGAACATCAGGAACAGGTTCGAGACGAAGTACGGGAACACGAGGAGCACGAGCCCCGCGAGCATCTGCGGAATGCGCCCCTGGCGCTTGCCGTACATGAAGGCCACGAGCCCTATCGAGCAGACCAGGAACGACGCGAAGAGCTCGTCTACGTTGATGTCCACGTGCGCGTGAAGCTAACACGCGAGGTCATGCGCTCATGCCAAGTCGGCGACGATTCGCCTCATCTCACCGGGTGACGGCAGACCAGCGTTGGTGAGCGCATGGCAGAGAGCGCTCGGAGAGCCGTACCCGAGCACGCCCGCGACCCCCTCGGTCGTCGCCGCGGGAGCGGTCATGAGCAAGCCGGCGAGGTAGGTGGTCCAGACGCCAGCGAGCGTGCGCCACTCCGTGGCTCCTTGAAGAGCGTAGGCGCCGAGGTACTCGCGAACGAGATAGCGCGCCTGCCGTTCGGAGCAGTCGAGCGCGCGCGTCAGGTCGACGAGCATGGGGCGCGTGCCGGTCCTCGACAGCGCGCCGTCGATCGCGTGCCCGACGGCGACCAGGCGGGGCGACGGTGCGCACAGGTCGACGGCGGCATGCGCCCGCACGAGACCGAGCGAGGCGAACACGCGAAACAGCTCGGCGACGGCCGCAGCGAGCGTCTCGTAAGGAGCGTTCTCGCGCGTGATCTCTCGGAGCGCCGACGCGATGCGCGCGAGCTCGCGCGGCGTCGCAGGGGTGCGGTCGAGCGAGGCGATGCTCGCGCTCCCGAAGACCGCGGGATCCCACTGCACGAAGACACCGAACGCAGGCGCCCGTTCCGTGCGCGCGCGAAAGTCGCCTCCGCGCCCGACGAGCCCGATGTACCCCCGCCTCATCTCCGTCGACGAACGCGCAGCGCGGAGGACGCCGTGACCCGCCAGAGGGATGCCGATGCAGGGCCAATCCGGCACGACGCTCCAGAGCCGCGCGGTCTCCCACAAAGAGTCGTCGCTCACGACGCCGCGCGACTCGACCACCTTCACGAGGAACGAGGGGTGTCGCACGAGCCATCGCCGCACGACGATGTCGGCCCAGGTGAACGATCGCTTCGAGAGGATCATGCCCACGTGCTCGACCTAGCGCGAAGACTGCGCGCGCTCCGTTCCTAACCACGTCTCTTCGTCGCCTCGTCGATTCGTGAGCCGCGGCGGCACGCTCGCGCCACTACCTCCGATCGGGCTCTCGAATTTCGGTGCTGGAGCCTGCCGAAAATGACAATGGCCGTGCTACACCGCATCGCTCAGTGTCGGTCTCGCTCGTGGCTGGCGCGCGCCGGGGGATCATGGCGGAAGAAGGGGCTATCGGCCCGTATCGCATCGTCCGTAGGCTCGGCTTCGGGCGATCGAGCGAGGTCCTGCTGGCAACGAGGCGCTTTCCGGGCGACTTCGAGCGGCGTGTCGTCATCAAGAGGCTCCTCACGCCGTTCGAGAACGACGCCGACTGCCCAACGGTCCTTGCGACCGAGGCGCTCGCCTATGCGCGCGTCTCGCACCCGGCGATCGTCCAGCTCTTCGACTTCTTCTCTCACGAAGGGCGCCTCATTCTCGTTCTCGAGTACGTGGACGGTCCCTCGCTGGCGCGCCTCCAGTCATCGGTCCGCGCATGCCGTGGAGCGCTGGGGGACAGGGCCGCGTTCTTCATTGCCTCGCGCATCTTTGCCGCGCTCGCCGCGGCCCACTCGGCGCGCGATCCGCGTACGGGGCTCGCCACTCCGGTCATTCATCGCGACGTGAGCCCTTCCAACGTCCTCGTCCCATGGGACGGTTTCGTGAAGCTCACCGACTTCGACCTCGCCAAGGTCGTCGGGGTCACGGGCGAGACTCGCGGCGGACTGCTCAAGGGAACGTACGGGTACATGGCGCCCGAGCAGGTGAAGGGCGATCCGGTGACCCCGCGGACGGACGTCTACGCTGGGTGCCTCGTCCTGCGCGAGCTGCTCATATTGCGGCCCGCGTTCGACGAAGCGCTTCCCGAGCTGGAGCTCCTTCGCGCCATGGATGCCGCTCGCCTCGCGCCCGTAGAGGCCCTTCGCGGTGGGATCTCGCAGAGGCTCGCCGAGGCCATGCGACGCGGGCTCGCTCGCGATCCTTCGCAGCGCCTCACTGCGGCCGAGATGGTCGATGTGCTTCGTTCCGAGGTCGGCGACCCGGAGGCGGCGCATGCCGAGCTCGTCGCGATTCTCAAGTCGCACCGCCCAGTAGAGGGGCGCGGGGCCGACTCTCAGTTCGCAGCCACCCCCGCATCGGGCATTCCTGCGCTGATGCGCGATCCCGCTGCCTACGACACTCCGCGCACGATGACGCTCACGCCGCAGAGCGTTCCCCCGGTCGAGCGCGCTCCGCTTTCGGTCAGCGTCACCCCGTCTGCGCGCCACCCGCTCGTCGCTCTCGCGGCGGCGCTCGGTGCGATCGCCGTTCTGGGCGCAGCGTACCTCGTTCCCCGGGGCGGGACACCAGAGACCTCGACCGAACCCACGACACTCTCCGTAGTCGCTCCGGCCGTGAACCCTGCTGGCGCTCCGCCGCTCTCCCCAAGGCCAATTGCCGACGCAGACACATCGCTCTTCGCGGTGCCCGCGAGCACCACTGGCGAGATCGTCACGCCTGCGTCCGCGCACGGTCACCGGGTCTGGGTCGACGGGCGCATCGCTGCGTGGTCGTCGGGGGTCACCCTTCGCGTCCCATGTGGGACTCACGTCGTCCGAATCGGGAGCGCGGGAGCCTCGACGTCGGTCGACGTGCCCTGCAATGGGCGGATCTTTCTCGGCGGGATGTAGAGCTTCGCGAGTGTGGGTCGTGCTTCGCTGTGTGCGAATGGCGCCCAAGCGCCCACGAAACGGACCTTCCCCAACGCGATCGCCGCCTCGCACGCTCCTTCCCCGACCTCCGTTCGGCGCATTTTTTTAGAACACTCTGGCGATAACTTTTCGGCGACTGGTTCTCGCCAAACCCGTTTGAACACGCTCGCTTCGCCGGCTATGGTCCCCACTCGTTTCTTTCACTGAAGGTGGGTAGATGATGAATTTCTCGAACCGTAAGGCGTTCGCTCTCGCTCTCACCGCAGGAGCGATTGGCGTTGGGTGTGTGGTCGTTGCCTGCTCGGGGAGCTCAGGCTCCGGAAGCAACGGTAATGGCGACAGCGACAGCGGGGACAACAGCCAAAACGACTCGGGGTCGACGTCTCCCCCGACGCCAGGCTGCCCCAATCCGACGCTGTCCCTCTCCTTCGCGCCCATGTACTCGGCGTTCATCCCCGGGAGCACGGCGCAGACGTTCTCCATTCCCGTCGTTACCAACGATGGCAACACGGCGACCTGGAGCCTCTCCGACCCGACGCAGGGCAACATCCTGCAGCCGCAGGCGTTCACCGCCGGCGGGCTCGACGGTCTCACGCTGAACGGCGCGATGATCACCATCAACGGTGTCGGCGGCGCCACGGGTCCCGAGACGGTCGGTCAGGTGATCGTCGTCGCGAACGAGGGGTCGGCGTGCGGCACGGCGGTGCTCAACATTACCGAGAACACCGAGGACGATTGGACGATCGGTAGCGCGCGCTACAACGACGGCGTCATCCTCGCGCTCGGCGGCGGCCCCGGTGACGGCGGCGCCGAAGGCGGCGGCCACCACCACGACGGCGGCTTTGGCGACGGCGGCGGCTTCGGTGAGGGCGGCGGCGGCGGTTTCCTCCAGAACGACGGAGGCAGCTTCTTCGAACTCGACGGCGGAACCGCATGCTCGAACTGCCACGGCCCGACGGCCATCGCGACCAACGTTCCGTTCCACGACGTGGAGCACACGCCCGAGCAGACGGGCGGCTTCAGTGACACTGACCTCGCAAGCA
>Ga0302283_1001173_pt1 | contig 22138 bp, 23 predicted proteins | sample III_Fen_E1_4_FD_198770 | JGI IMG/M metagenome (GOLD analysis project Ga0302283, IMG submission 198770) | Peat permafrost microbial communities from Stordalen Mire near Abisko, Sweden - III_Fen_E1_4 | ecosystem: Environmental > Terrestrial > Soil > Wetlands > Permafrost | place: Sweden: Abisko... | reverse complement strand
TGCGGGCGAAGAGAACGTCTGCGGGGATGGCAGCTTGCTGGATGCGAAGTTGCACGCAGCCCCAAATCGGGAGCGCGACTTCGCGTCGGCGAAGGATTCGGAGTTCTGTTCAGTCTCCGGCGGTCGATCGCGACGGGATCAACGACGATGCGCACTGCTCGGTGGAGGGCCCGACGCGGTCGGCACGGAACGCGCACTGCCGGCCCGCCATGCATATGCGCATCGGCCCCTCTCTCCTCGTCGTGTTCATCCTGGGTGCGGCGGGCCTCGCCCTCTTTCAGCGATCAAGCTCCGCGGGACCCACACCGATGGCACCCGTCACTTCTGTGGAACGTGCCCCCACGACGCCCGGCCTCGAGCCCTTCGAAACTCAGCTTCCGCCCAATCACCCCCCGATATCACCGAAGACCGCGGAATCTTCGTTCGCACCCGACGAGTCGCCCCCGGCACTCGCTTGGACCCCGCCGCGCGGCTGGGAGGTCGCCCCGAACCGCAGCCCTATGCGGCTCGCCACGTACCGAGTGTCCGGGCCTGCGGGAGCTGCGGGGGGAGCCGAGCTCACCGTGACCCGCGCCGGCGGCACTGCGGCGGACAACTTGGAGCGTTGGGTCGGACAATTCGACAGCGCCGGGCCGGACAAGCGGACGGAGCGCACGGTCCGGGGCTTCCACGTCTCGACGTTGGAAGTCGGCGGCACGTACGAGGGCGGCATGACAAAGGCCGGTTCCGAGACGGCTCATCCGGGATGGGCGTTGCTTGGCGCGGTCGTTGAAACCGACGGCCCTTTCTACTTCTTCAAGATGGTCGGCCCTGCCGACGCCGTAGGAGCGGCGCGGCCCGCGTTCGATGTGCTCCTAAGTAGCGTCCGCAAGCCCGGCTGAGGAGGCCCTGACGCGCCCAGTATCTCGGGCGTCTTAGGCTCCTTATCTTTAGGGCCCGTGCGGATCGACGGGTACGGCCTTGTAGCGTGAGCGCAGATCACCGACCACGACGACGAGGAACGCCGCAAACGATAGCGTGCCGATCACCTGACCCACGGACATTGCGACGATGACCGGGATGGGGCGAGGATCGAGCAGCGACCATACGATAAGCCCGAGCGCGAAGAGTGCGAACGCACATGCCAGGGTCATCACGCGCCGCGGGGGCGGGAGCTTCACGGCACACCTCGAGCGGGCTGGTGGGTGACGGGAGGACCCTCCGCCGCGGGTCGGAAGTTCGGATGCGCATATCCATGGCACCCCGCACTCGCGCAGCTGATGCGATCAGAGCGCAGATCGCTGAGGGTCTCACGGTGATCCGGGATTTGCAGCCACAACATGTCCTTGGTCGAGTGGCACTGCATGCAGTTCTCGTTCGGAAAGGGCTCTAGGAGGTGGATCTTCTCTTTCGCTTCCGGGATCGTCGTGTTGCGGTACTCCGTGTAATAAAGCCAGACGTGCCGCATGCCACCGAGCTTCGTGAGCACGGTGCCGAACATCCCGTAGTCCTCGTGGCAGGTGTAACAGTTCTTGTCCCCGAAGAGCTTGTTGCGCGCGTGACGCGAGGAGAGCGAGGTGCTGGTTGGGTCGTTCGAGTCGTCTCGGTGGGCCTCCATGACGTGGCAATCACCGCAAAAAGACCTCTTCATCGTTTGCTGATAGCCCTGGACGTTGCCCGCCATGGCTGCGCCGATTGGGAAAATGCCGAGACCGAGAAGGAGCGTGATCTTGGTCGCCGTCGTCCACGCCGGGCGTAGCGCGAGGTAACCGATGAGGATGGCCGCCGAGGCAATGGCGCAGCCGAGAGCCATGGCTGTCAGGGGTGAGGCGTGCAGAACCAAAGCTCCTCCGCGCGGCGTGCCCAAGAATTGCAAAGCGGCGCGCACGGATGGTGTGCAAGACAACGGCCAGGCGCTCTCGTTGCCTACGACTCGCGCTCGGCCTTCTTGTCGTGGGGTGGGGCAGCGTCTCGACATCGGCGCGAGGCGACCCACTCGTTCTGCGCGCGGACGCTCTCGCCGAAACGTCGCCGACGGGTCTCATCGTGCTGCAGGGGGAGGACCGGATGCGACCGTGGGTCGATGCCGAGGGGCTCGTGTGGGCGGGGGCCAAACCGAGCGTGACCGGCGATGTTCTTGTCCTCACGCTGCGTCTGCGAGACCCCAAAGGTCACGCCGAGGTGCGAGGCGGGCGGTTCGTTCTGGCGACAGGCGCCATCCGACCCGTCCAGATCGACGGCGCGGAGGTGACGCTGCGCGCTCCCTGGGGGTCGGCCGTCGAGTCGTTCGGCGGCGCACCCGTGGTGCCTCGCTTCGGAGCGCGCCCGTACGATTGGCTCGCGGGGGGGCGATTGTCTCAAAAGCTGGGGGTTAAGGCCATCGTGGGCATCTCGTACATCCAGCGTCGCGAAGATGGCGAGATCTCCGATCATGAGATCGGTGCGGACGCCGCGTTTGCGCCTACGCGATGGCTCGATGTGGCGAGCTTTGCCGCCTACGACCTCACGTCACCCGGTGTGACGGACGCCCGTGTCTCGGCGGCCTCGCGGTTCGACGCCTTTCGCGTGGAAGTCTTCGGATCGCAGCTTTCTCCCGGTAGGTTGCTCCCCGCGACGTCGCTCTTCTCCGTCCTCGGCGACTTCCCGTCGCAGACCGTGGGCGGCACGATCAAGTGGCTTGCCGCGCCTCGCCTGGACTTGCTTGTAAGCGGCGCGGGCCAGGATGTCGGCGGGGGGCTTGGCGGCAACGGATGGATCCGAGCCACCCTGCGTCTCGATGATCGCGGGAACGGGAACCTGGGGCTCGAGCTCCGCCGCGTCGATGTTTCCACGGCGGAGTGGACAGGCCTCCGCGGAGTGGCGGCATTGCCGCTTGGGCGCGGCTTCCGTTTCTCGACCGAACTAGAGGTTGTGGTCCCGGATCACCCCGATGGGCGCGGCATCGCCTGGCCGTGGGGTCTCTGCGCCCTCGCCTATCGACGTGCCGGCTGGGAAGCGGCTGCGGCCGTGGAAGCCTCTTCCACGCCGGAGCATCTATACGAGGCCAACGCACTCGCTCGCCTTTCCCGAACCTGGGGTACCCCGTGAAGCTCTCGCTCACGTTCCTCGTCCTCGCAGCCCTCGCTTTGGCGGCCTGCGCTGGCGTGCTCGGACTTCGTCCCCGAGACTCGTCGCATCCCTTCGAGCATCGCGCGCACGCGACGCACGGGGTCAATTGCGTCGATTGCCACCAAGGCGTGGCCTCCGCGGGCGACGTGGAGCCGCTGCACCTCCCGTCCGACGCGACATGTGTCGGCTGCCACGCAAAACCGCATGACCAGCATTCATGCCTCGGATGCCACGGCACCGCCGACGCCCGGGAGGGTGCGCGACTCGCGCGGCAGCACCTGCGCTTCGAGCATCGCGCGCATCAGACTGCCACGCACGGCGACTGCGTGCGTTGCCATGAGGCCGTGGCCGAGGGGCACCCGGACACGATCCGGCCCAAGATGGCCACGTGCTTCAGTTGCCACGAGCATCAAGATCAGTGGCCTCTTCGCACCTGCGACAGCTGCCACAAGAACCTCGCGGCCGAGGATACCCCGCCGGTAAGTCACCTGGTTCATGACAGCGACTGGCTGCGTGAGCACGGAGTCCGAGCCGCGGGCGCCCGTGACCTTTGCGCGAGCTGCCACTCGGAGCGCTCCTGCGCCGGATGCCACGGGGTCGGGACCGTCCCCGCGCTCCCCGCGAGACTTGCGTTCGACCAGGTCCCGCTGGCCGGTCTTCACCGCGCAGGCTTCGTGGCGCGGCATTCGATGGAGGCTCGCGCGGATCCTGGCCTTTGCACGACGTGCCACACCGAGAACTCCTGCCAAGGCTGCCACGATAACAACCATGTTGGACAGAGCGCGGGCTCGCGCAGCCCTCACCCACAAGGGTGGATCACGACCGGGGCCGGAGGAGGGGATCACGGCATGCAGGCGCGCATCGACCCGACCTCGTGCGCGGGATGCCATGGCGGTGCCGGGGAGCAACTCTGCGTCGGCTGCCACCGCGTGGGCGGACCCGGCGGAAGCCCCCACGGACCTGGCTTCCGGAGTGAGCGGAACAAGACGCATGACCTACCCTGTCGCCTTTGCCATGGCGTCGGCCCATGACTCGCCGATGGAAGGTGGGCGTGGGCCTGAGCGCGCTTGGGCTTATTGCGATTCTCGTGGCCGCGCTCCTGGCGTGGTGGCCGAAGCGCACGCCGCCCGTACCCGCCAACGTCCCCGCGGCATGGGCGCAGGTTCGATTGGGCACCGGACACGTGACCCACGTCGACAAGGCGCACATCGAATGCAGCAGCTGCCACGACCTGGCGCACGAAGGTTTCAAGGATCCCGGACCGGCAGGCTGCGCGAACTGCCACGTCAAGGAGGTTCACCGGGGACACGGCGGGAAGCTCGACGACACGGCGAGCTGCGTCACGTGTCACAGCTTCGCGTCGACCACGAAGATCGGCACCTGCATCGATTGCCACGCGCAGGCACAAGCGGGGAACGCGCCCATTACGCATCACGCCACCGTTGCATGCGCGACCTGCCACAAACCTCACGAGGCGACCGTCGTTGCGAATTGCACGAACTGCCACGCGGAACGCGCGCCCGAGCACGACGCACACGCGGGAAGCCAAGCGTGCGCGGATTGCCACCAGCCCCATGCCGCCGCCGCCGCGGCGACGGCCTCGTGCGCAGGGTGTCACGAGCAAGCGAAGAGGGCGCCGGCGCCGGGCCACGGGACGTGCGAGGGTTGTCACAAGCCGCACGACTTCGTCGCCTCGGGAAGGGCGACGTGCGTAGGCTGCCACGCCGAAAAGCCCACGCTCGCTTCGACCGAACCGAAGCATGCCGAGTGTACGAGCTGCCACGCGCCACACGAGAAGGACATGCGCGCTTCCGCCGTGGCGTCCTGTAAGGGCTGCCATGCCGACATCACGGTGAAACACGATGGCCAGAACGCGTGCGTGACGTGCCACGAGCCGCATCCCCCCTCGAGCACGACGGCCGTCGTGTCCGCGTGTACGAAGTGTCACGGGAACGTCGCGGTGTCCGATACGGCGGCGCATTCCGGCACCGGCATGCCTTGCGCATCCTGCCATCGCCCGCACGACTTCACGCCTCCCGCGAAGGCGACGATCTGCGTGACGTGCCATGCGTCCGAGATCAAGCTCGCGGATACGAACCCGGGCCACAAGAACTGTACGACCTGCCACGGCAACGACGTGCACCGCGAGAAGGCAGCACCTGCGTGCGGGACGTGTCACGCCGCGGAGCAGTCCACGGCACCCGCCGGACACCAGGCATGCGTCGGTTGCCATGAGCCCCACTCGGGAGAGCACCGAAGCACCGCGACATGCGCCTCGTGTCATGCTCACGAGGAGGGTGGCAAGCACGCACACGTGGAGGGCGGCTGCGCGACGTGCCACCGGGCGCACGGGCCTGGTGGCGTTGCCACGCCGCCGGGGTGCGTGACGTGCCACGAGGCCGCGAAACTACCCGCCTTGCACACGGTCCCGGCGCACTCGAACTGCACGACGTGCCACTCGTCGCACGGCCCAACGCACGTCGATCGCACGACGTGCACCGCCAGTTGCCATACGGACCGGCGCAAGCACCAACCCGAAGCCCAGGTCTGTAACGGCTGCCACCGCTTCGAGCGGTGAGCGGAGGTGACGAGGGTCACTCACCAGAATTGATGATGCCGTTGATGTGCAAGCTGATGCCGGCATCCGAAATGAGCGGCCGGCCGGAAGCCGTGATCGTGACCTCGCTGCCGTGGCAGTACGACTGACTGCAGTCCGTCGACGTGGTGTGCTCGGCGGTGGGAGGGATGCCATGACATGCGCCGCACGCAGCCGCAGCACCCGAGGGATCGGTCCAGGCCGGCGTGACGGCGGGCGCGGCCGGAAGGTTCGCACCGTGGCACGCGGTGTTCGTGCACGATGTCCCGTTCCAAACGGGCTGCGCCCCACGCTCCGTCGCCCGTCCGGAGAAGTCGACGTGAACAACACCGTCGAGGTGTCCGGGAGAGAGCACGGTCGCCGGTACGATATGGCAGTCCGAACATGCGACGGGCGTCGTGATCGTGGGGTTCTGGTGGGCAGGGTGAGCGAAGGTTGACGGCCAGGGACTTGCCCCCGACCCGTGGCAGGCACCACAGAGCCCGCTGCCGTTGCCAAGCTCAACGCGACCGTCGAGGTGCAACGGGCCGCCAGACAGAGCCGTTCCCGTCGCGTTTGCCTCCGCATGGCATCCCGTACACGGCCCCGAGAAGTGACCTGCGGGCGGTGACAGATGACAGTCGTTGCACCCAACTGGCGTCAGATCGAGCCAGTCCGGACGCGGTCGATGTCCGCCGACGTCATGGCAAGCCACGGTGCATACGTTGGTTGCCGCGTCGAAGCTCGCTTCGCCCTGGATGAGCGTCTGATCGAAGATGACGTTGACGCTTCCGTTTCCGTGCAGGCCGCTAATGACGTTCGCCGGCGGGCTTGCGCTGGGAGCGGGATGGCACGTCGAGCAGGGATAGCCGCCGAGTCGGTCCGTCGACGACTCGACGTGAGCGGCGTGCGCTCCCGCGGTCTTTGCGTCGCCAGGAAAGAAGCAGAGATCGCGTGGGGGGTACTCCCGCGTCCCGTCACCGTGGCAGGTGCTGCATGCGAGCACTCCGCCAGGCTGGTTGTGGCAGGTGGTGCACGCGGGAGCCCCCGGCGCCGCCAAGGTGACCGCCGCGGGGCGTGAGAACGTCCCATCGTGGCACTTGCCGCACGCGTTGGCGTTGTTCGGGTCGAGCATCTGCGCCCATCGTTCGCTTCGCAACAGCGTCCCGTGGAAGGCTGTACTCCTCGGGTCGATGATTCCCGGTGCGTGCACCGTTTCCTGAAAGGCTGGGCTCCCTCCCGTCACCCATGCGCTCAGCGTCGCAGTGTCGGCTGCATCCAGAAAGCCCTTGTGGGACGGTGTCTGCAGCACGGCAAGAATGGGTGCCGTGCCGTTCGGCGGGAGCGAGGCAGGCGCGCCGGACGGGGACACGCAGGCGATCGCACCGAGAAAGGACGCCGTGCTCCATCCGGCCGCGGGCGACGTCCCTCCGTGACAGCTCGCGCAGTGGGCGGCGAGAATCGGAGCGACGTTCTGGTCGAACACCGGCGGCAACGTGGGCAGAGCACGGTCGGCCGAACACCCCGAGCTCCACAGGGCGACCGACACGACGGCCCACTTCCAGTGCATCGCCCCGACCACTTACTCGGGGCGCACGGGGAGGCTGACCGGCGCCTTGCCGGTCAGCGCGAAGATGGAATCGTAGATGAGCTGCTGCGTGTACTTGGGGTTGTGCACGCCGTTGCCGCCACCCTTCGCGATAAGCTCGTAGTTATAGAGCGCGCCCGCCTCGCTAGCGGAGAGCGTCACCGGCGGTCCACCGTCGACGGCGCCAGCACCCGTGCGCGGCGCATCCGTCGAAAACATTCCGTCCAAGAGGTTGGCGGCAGTGAGGGGGAGGTAAGGCGCCGCCGCCGACCGGGTCAGATACCCGGCGGTGTTTAGGTCCGCCTCAAGCTCGAACATCTCGGTCTGGTCCAGTGTCTCTCCGCCGTTGATGTCGAAGCTCGTGGCCCCGGCGTGACAGCCGAGGCAGACGCTCAGGTTCGGTTCAAAAGAGTGGTCGCCAACGTTCTGGTTGCCCGTGACCGGTGCCATGTGACAGTCCGTACACGTGAGCTCCAGCTGGTGCGTCGAGGTCCCGTAGGTTTGCCCTGGGTACTCATACCCGCCTTTCGCCGAGAACACGTCCGCCTGGGGCCCTTCATGGGGGCCCCAGTGCGACGAGAGCGCGTTCCCCGTCGCGGTGATGTACTGCGTGACGTCCTTCCTTGATTTGTGGCACCAGACGCACGTGTTCGCAGGCCCCATGTCGCCCGCGGACGTACCGGTGACGACCCCAACCGCCGCGCTCCTCTCGAGGAATGCGCCCGCGTCGGTGCCGACGGGGACGACAAACGGGAACGAACCCGGCGTCCACGGAAGGCCCGTCCGGTGCGGGTCGTTAGCGTCCGTCACGGCGTGGCACGTCGTGCAGTAGACCTCCGCGACCGTCGCACTTCCCGTGTAAAGCCCGTCGTCGACGACACCGCCGGTAAGGTACTCGAGCTCGCCGCTCTTGACGTTGGCGACAACGCCACCGTCCACCGCTCCGACGTCGCCCGCCGCACGCTGCGCTAGCCCGTCGATCGCATGGCAGTTGCCGCACGCGACTCCGGGTGTGGTCCATTCGGTTTCCGGTGTCGCGGACACCGCGTTCGTCAGGTACTCGATGTAGTGAGCGCTCGTCTGAAACTGCGCGACGACGCCGTTGAAGCCGTGGCATGGCGACAAGCACGACGCTTGGATGGCGATGCCGGCATCGGGAAGGAGCGACGTCCCCGCCTCTGCTGCAGGTCCCGTGGGGCCTCTCGGGCCGCTCGTACCCACAGGACCTTGCTTACCGACGGGACCGGCTTCGCCTTCAGGACCTGCCGGACCGTCGGGTCCTTCGCACCCGACCACGACCAAGAGCAGCAGTCCAGCGAGCGTTGCTTCACGATGTCGGCGCATGTCTGGAGGTCCCTCGAACGCGACACGTGTTTGTCGCAGGCGCGCCCGACGCACGACCGTGCACGATGCGCGCCGCATGCCCCGACGCGGTCCAGGCGTCCCCATTGCGCGGACCCGCCCGCCAGCGGTGAGGCGCTTCTGCGGAGTTGAGGCAGTTTGGTGGAGCTTCCGTCAGAACCTCGCTCCCTTCGTGCCGCGATCGATGGGCACGGCTTTGTGTACGCCTATTAGTGCATCGCCCGTCTGGGCGCGTTCGAGCTGAGAGCCTGCGGCGCAGTCAGAGGGTGCCGGCCAGCGACGACCGGACGTGCCTCAGGCAGCTGAGCTCGACCTTCGATGGGCGCACGATCTCCGCGCGACGGCTCCGTGAACCAGAGATGGACGGACGCGGTCGTCCCACGAAGGGCGTCCGTGAGCTGCCCGGCAAGCGAGAGCAACTCGGTCCGAGATGCGATGGAGGCGCCCTCCCTGGCGCTCAGAATCAGGCGTCCGTGGACCGTGTGGCGGACGGCGCCGAGCAGAGCTCGCGCAAGCTTGGCGCGGCGGACCACAGCGTCCGCATCTGTGGCGGCGTTGCACGCGAGCACGGCCACGCGGATGCCCTCGCCCTTGCGCCCGAGCGCACAGAGCTTCTCCTGCGTTCGCTGGAGGATGTCCTCCCCACACGGGCTGAGGCCAACCACGCGCGTCAAGTCGTCGATGTGCGCAGGCCATTCGCCCCCCAACTCCATCACGACCATCGCGGTGGCCGTCACGGCGCTGGGTGCTCGTGTTGGGATAGGTGGCGAAAAGCGAGATCGTGCAAACGAAAGCGTGTCATTACCGGTCGCCCGGTGCACGAGCCGTACCGGCGGCTGGTCGGCCGATCGTTGCAGGCGCAGCCCTTGCTTGATGTTTCTGCAAGCCGTCCACCGGGACGACCATCGATGCCCTACCCAAACAACCATGATCTTCTCCCCGCCGTGCGTCGGCGCCTCCCTGCGCATGCACGGGACGTCTTTCGCCGGGGGTGCAACCACGCGCTCGCGGAGTACGACGAGGGCGACACCACCGTCTTTCGTGTCGCCTGGTCGGCAGTGAAGCAGCGCGATGAGAACGTCGGCGCTGGGTGGGTACGGAAGCCGGAAAGATGATGAGAGCGATCCCGCGCACCCCCGCGCTCTGGCTCTCTGCGGGGTTGCACGTGCTGTTCGTCGGAATCCCGGCAGCCGTGTCGCTGTCTCGGGGAGACGGGACGGTCTGCATCGCCGCGTCTGCGTGCGGCCTGTCGGCGATTAACCCGTGCTTGCGGCACCCATCCTTCGCGGTCATTGGCCGGTGCGCCTTTCCCCTCCAGCGGCAGTGACGCTCATGGGCGGGCGACCCTCCCAACCGGTGGCGCTCGACCTGCATCTGCGCGACATGGCCGCGGCCGACATCCCCGCGTTCTTCGAGGAGCAGATTGATCCAGTGGCCAACCGCGTGGCGGCGTTCACGGCCAAGGACCCGACCGACCGCGAGTCCTTCACGGCGCACTGGCTGACGGCGCTCCAAGATGGCATCGTCATCGCGAAGACGATCATCCTGGAAGGGCGCGTCGCCGGATACGTCGCGAGCTTTGACCGCGTCGGCAAGCGCGAGGTCAGCTACTGGATCGGGCGGCCCAACTGGGGCCGGGGGGTCGCCACGTTGGCGCTGTCGAGGTTCTTGTGCGAGTACACGACCCGACCCCTTTACGCGCGGACCGTCAAGGACCACGCCGCATCGCTGCGCGTCTTGAGCAAGTGCGGCTTCACCATCATCAGAGAAGACTCGGGCTTCGCCAACGCCCGAGGCTCGGCGGTCGAGGAGTTCATCTTGGAGCTTCTGTAACGCCCCCGCATGAGTGGGCCATCTCGCGTGAGGAGCCCGAGCGGCGCGCGGACCGCCGCCGGCGCGGTCGTTGCACGGGGGCGGCGTCATGAAAGCTTCGCCGGTGTTCGCCTCGTGACTGCGCTCGCGCTCCGCAGGATCCATCCTGGACGCCGTGGGAAGGACCGAGACGACGTTCGGGCGCGACGGCGGGCCTTAGTGCGCCACGAGGCCGATAAGGATCTCAGGGAGTCGGCCGATGCGGCGCCTCCGTGAGGGCGCTGCTCGCGGGGATCGCGCCCCTGGCATTCTTGCTCTCTTCCTGCGCCTCGACGTCCTCAAGGCCAGCCTTCCGCGACACCGCGAGCCTCGTCGAGAACCGCACGGGACGCCGGATCTCTTGGAACCAATCGACCGCCGAAGATGAGGCGGTGGCGAAGGTGATTCGTGGACTCGTGTCGCACGAGCTGACCGTCGAAGCCGCGATTCAGATCGCTCTCGTGAACAACAAGACGCTACAAGCGATCTACGAGGATCTCACGGTCGCCCAAGCGGACCTCGTCCAAGCGGGTCTCCTGCAGAACCCGGTCTTCGGAGCCGGCGTAGCATTCCCCGTGGCAGGCTCCGCGCAAACGGGCTTCGGCCTTTCCGTGAGCCAGGACTTCCTGAGCGTCTTCCTTTTGGCCGCACGGAGGAGGGTCGCAGCGGCGGAGCTTCGAGCAACCGAACGAAGAGTCGGCGATGCCGTCCTCCGTATGGCCAACGAGGTCGAGGTGGCGTTCTACAGCATGGCGGCAGTGCAGCAGGTAGCGACCATGCGGCGCACGATTCTGGAGACGGGCGACGCGGGACTCGATCTGGCTCAGCGGCAGCACGCAGCAGGCAACATCAGCGAGCTTGACCTCGCGAACCAGCAATCTCTCTACGAGCAGGTCCGGATAGACCTTGTCCGGAGCGACGCCGATGTGGTCTCGGCACGGGAGGCGTTGACCCGGCTTCTGGGCCTCTGGGGACCGGACGCCAGCTACCGCATCGCCCAGAAGCTTCCCGAGCTTCCGGCTGAGGAGGTGGCCCTCGACCATCTTGAGTCGCTCGGCGTGAGCCGACGCCTCGACCTCGGCGCCGCCCACGAGGAGGCGCAGGCCGTGTCGCACGCGCTTGCAACGGCGAAGAACTACCGCTGGCTCGGGGCTACGTCCGTGGGTGCGGGTGTCGACCGCGCTCCCGAGGGATTCACCGTCGCAGGGCCGAACGTCGGCGTCGAACTTCCGATCTTCGATCAGAAACGGGCTGTCATCGCGCGCCTCGAGGGTCGGCTTCGCGCCGCCTTGGCCCGCGAGATGGCTCTTGCCGTGGACGTGCGGTCCGAGGTTCGCGCTGCCCAATGTCGGGTCGTCGCCACGCGCGCCGTTGTTGAACGTTACGCGAAGGTCGTGGTCCCGCTTCGACAGCGAGTCGTGATTCTCACGCTTGAGCAGTACAACGCCATGCTCGTCGGGGTGTACCAGCTTCTCCAGGCGAAGCAGACCGAAGTCACCGCGTACCGCGAGTTCATCGAGGCGCTCCGGGACTACTGGCTCGCACGAGTCGATCTTGAACGAGCGACGGGGGGCAGTCTGCCGTCGGCGTCTCCACACGCCCAGGCCACCCCTTCGCGGGAAGAAGGAGCATCCCTATGATGACCCGCCGACGCATCCTCTCTGGGGCGACTCTGCTCGCGGGCGGATTGGGACTACTCCGTACCCGCCTTGCCGACGCCGAGCCTCCTCCCGGAGATCCGGTGCCGAGTCCGCCCAAGGGACCATACACGCCCGTGATCACGCCGAACGGCTCGACGTTGCCGTGGGTCCTGAAGGAGGGTGCGAAGGAGTTCCGTCTCGTCGCCGAACCGGTGACGCGGGAGTTCGCGGCGGGCATGGTCGTGAACTGCTGGGGGTACAACGGACAGACACCGGGGCCGACGATCGAGGTGGTTGAGGGAGATCGCGTTCGAGTGTTCCTCACGAACAACCTACCGGAACCAACGAGCATTCACTGGCACGGGGTGCTCTTGCCGAACGGCATGGACGGCGTGGCGGGCCTCACGCAGCCCCACATCCTGCCAGGCGAGACCTACGTGTACGAGTTCACGCTGCGGCAGCAAGGTACGCTCATGTACCACCCGCACTCGGACGAAATGGTGCAGCTCGCGCTCGGGATGATGGGGTTCCTCATCGTTCACCCAAGGGCGCCCGAGCCTGTCCATCGAGACTTCGCCATCTTTCTTGCCGAGTGGGCCATCCCGCCCGGTACGTCGCGGCCGAACCCGATGGTCATGCTCGACTTCAACACGTTCACGTTCAACAGTCGCGCGTGGCCAGGGACGGCGCCGCTCGTAGTGAAAAAGGGTGACCGTGTGCGCGTCCGTTTTGGGAATCTGAGCATGGATAGCCACCCGATCCACATCCACGGGCATCGCTTCCAGGTCACCGGCACCGACGCGGGACCGATCCCTTCCAGCGCGAGGTTTTACGAGAACACGGTGGACGTGTCGCCGGGGAGCACTCGGGACTTCGAGTTCGTCGCGGACAATCCCGGCGATTGGCCGCTCCACTGCCACAAGAGCCACCACACGATGAACGCGATGGGGCACGACCTTCCGAACATGATCGGCGTCGGAGGCGGACCCGCGGAGGCGAGGCTAGAGAGCGTGCTTCCCGGCTACATGCCAATGGGTAGCGCCGGTATGGGGAGCATGATGGACATGGGGCGCCCCCAAAACACGTTGCCGATGGCTGCAGGCAAAGGGCCGTTCGGCAACATCGAGATGGGGGGCATGTTCACCGTCGTGAAGGTTCGCGAGGGGATCATGAGCTACGACGACCCCGGCTGGTACGTGCAGGCGCCAGGCTCGATGGCGCGGAAGGTATCGGGATGACTGTGCGAGCGGTGCCTGATGGCTCAAGAGATGCGGGAGGGGGCACCATGGGCCCCGCGTCATCGTCTGCTTCGTCTGCGTCGCCCCAACCCACGCCAGAGGGGACGCTCGCGTCCGCCCTATCGAGGGATCCCGTGTGCCGGATGCAAGTAGACCGCGCTGTAGCGAGAGGGTCGACGGTGGCTGACGGCCAGACGTTCTTCTTCTGTAGCCCGCGGTGTCTGGAGAACTTCAAGGCCGATCCGCATCACTACATCTCCAAGCCGGACAAGGAGGGAACGCCGCCCACGAAGCGATTGGGTGCCGGGTACGTGTGCCCAATGCACCCTGAGGTCCGGCAAGACCGCCCTGGCTCCTGCCCGAGGTGTGGCATGGCCCTCGAGCTCACGCCCACGCTGACGCCAGCGAAGACCCAGTATGTCTGCCCCATGCATGCCGAGGTCGTACGCGACGAGCCCGGCACGTGTCCGACATGTGGAATGGCGCTCGAGCCGAAGGCCGTGCACGTCGACGACGGGGAGAGCCCCGAGCTCGCTTTCATGCGCCGACGCTTCTGGGGGAGTGCGGCGTTCACGCTCCCCGTGTTCCTGCTCGGCATGGCCGAGATGGTCCCGGGCGACCTGATCGGCTCGCTCTTACCCCACGGGTGGCGGAACCCGCTCGAGCTCGTCCTCGCAACTCCGGTCGTTCTCTGGGGCGGCGCGCCATTCTTCGAGCGTGCGTGGGCATCGGTGAAGCAAAAGAGCGCGAACATGTTCACGCTCGTCGCCCTCGGGAGTGGGGCGGCGTTCCTCTACAGCCTGTTCGGGACGTTTCTGCCTGCTCTGTTCCCCGCGGCTTTTCGGAACCACCACGGCGAGGTGGGTGTCTACTTTGAGGCGGCGTCGGTCATCATCACGCTCGTTCTCTTGGGCCAGGTTCTTGAGCTCCGCGCCCGGAGCCAGACAAGCGGCGCGTTGCGGGCTCTCCTCGCCCTGGCGCCCAAGACGGCCCGTAGGGTAACGAGCGGCGGTGACGAGGACGTGGGCGTCGACGCGCTTCGGGTCGGCGACGAGGTGCGCGTGCGACCGGGGGAGCGCGTGCCGATCGACGGGAAGGTCATCGGCGGAACCTCGTCGTGCGACGAGTCGATGATCAGCGGGGAGCCCATACCGGTGCAGAAGAACGCGGGCGACCGGGTCACCGGGGGCACGATCAATGGGACCGGTCCGCTGCGGGTCCGTGTGGATCGCACCGGAGAGGGAACACTTCTCGCCCAGATCATTCGCATGGTGAGCGAGGCGCAGCGGAGTCGAGCACCGATCCAGAAGATCGCCGACAAGGTCTCTGGGGTATTCGTGCCCGCCGTCCTCGGGGTCTCCGTCCTCACGTTCGTTCTATGGATGGTGCTTGGACCGGATCCTAGGCTCGCCCACGCGATGGTGAGCGCAGTCGCCGTGCTCATTATCGCGTGCCCGTGCGCGCTCGGACTCGCCACTCCGATGTCGATCATGGTGGGAACCGGACGGGGCGCTTCTGCCGGGGTGCTTATCAAGAATGCCGAGTCGCTCGAACGACTCGAGAAGGTCGATACGCTCGTCCTCGACAAGACCGGCACGATCACCGCCGGTCACCCTGAGGTCGTCACTGTGCTGGCGTTCGGCGGTCTTGCTCGAGCCGAGCTTCTCGAGCTCGCCGCCGCTCTCGAGGCCGAGAGTGAGCATCCTCTCGCCGCAGCCATCGTCCGGTCGGCCGGCTCGGGGCGGGCTCCCCGGAAGGTCGAGTCGGTCCAGACCCTAAGCGGTCAGGGCGTCATCGGAAGGGTGGACGGTAAGCGAGTCGCGATCGGCAACGCGAGCCTCCTTACGGCGGAAGGGACAGGTCCGCCGGACGCGAAGAAAACAGACCGACTTCGCGCTGAGGGGCAGACGGTGGTCTTCGTCGTCGTCGACGGTCAGCTGAGCGGTGCGCTCGGCATCGCCGACCCTCTGAAGTCGACGTCGAAGGACGCCATCCAGCAGCTTCGCGCCGCCGGTCTTCGCGTGGTGATGCTGACGGGAGACAACGAAGTCACCGCAAGGGCAGTGGCGAAGGCGGTCGGGATCGACGAGGTGGAGGCCGGCGTTCTGCCGACCGGTAAGGCCGCGGTCGTGAAGCGGCTCCAGAAAGAAGGTCGTCATTGCGCGATGGCGGGTGATGGAATCAATGACGCACCCGCGCTCGCACAAGCGGACGTCGGGATCGCCATGGGGACGGGAACGGACGTTGCGATCGAGTCGGCCGGGATCACGCTCGTGAAGGGGGACCTCCGGGGGATTGTCCGGGCCCGGCGACTCAGCCAGGCCACGATGCGCAATATCCGCCAGAATCTAGGCCTGTCCCTCGTCTACAACCTGATCGGCGTTCCGATCGCCGCAGGCGTGCTCTACCCGTTCCTCGGCATCGTCCTCAGCCCGATGATCGCGGCGGCGGCGATGAGCCTTAGCTCGGTGTCCGTCATCGCGAATGCCCTACGTCTGCGTCACACCGCGATCTAAAGGGCTGCCGCGGTCTGCTCAGCCTCGACGATGGCTTTGAGGATCTCGCTCTTCGAGAGGGGCTTGGTCTTCTTGGGGGCAGAAGGCTTGGCCATGTTCGTGGGTTCCTTGGGATGAGGGGAGAGCGCGAGGGAAGCGGGCGCGCCGCGTACCGTGGCCGTTAGACAGATCGGCCGGAGCGGCTAGCACGGGCGCGGCAGGCTCTGCGGAGTGTAGCCCCCGTGCTCGTGGATCGGTGCCGAATCGCGAGGTGTCAAGCTATCACGGCGCCCGCGGTCGTCGGAGCCGTACGGCCCTTGGTTCCACCAGAACCTCAGTCGTCGGCCATCCCGATGCCGCCGCCCTGACCCGAGACGTCCTTGTCCTCGCGGCGGGCGATGAGGCACTCGGTGGTCAGCATCAAGCTGGCGACACTTGCGGCATTCTCGAGGGCCGTGCGCACGACCTTGACCGGGTCGATGACGCCCATGGCGAGGAGGTTCCCGTAGACTCCCGTAGCCGCGTTGTAGCCGAAGTCGCCTGCGCCTTCCCGAACGCGCTCGACAACGACGGCCCCCTCGAGACCGGCGTTGTTGACGATGCGCCGTAGCGGCTCCTCGATGGCGCGCCGTAGGATCTGGACGCCGTAGCGCTGTCCCTCCGGGATCGTGAGTTTGTCCAGGCCGGTCTGCGCGCGAATGAGCGCGACGCCGCCGCCCGGGACGATACCTTCCTCGACGGCGGCGCGTGTCGCGTTAAGCGCATCCTCCACCCGAGCCTTCTTCTCCTTCATTTCGAGCTCCGTCGCCGCGCCCACCTTGACGATGGCGACGCCACCGGCAAGTTTTGCCAGCCGCTCCTCGAGCTTCTCCTTGTCGTAGTCGCTCTTCGCGCTCTCGATCTGGGCGTGGATCTCCCCGATGCGGCCCTGGATCGCGGCCTTATCCCCCGCGCCGCTCACGATGGTGGTGAGGTCCTTGTCGAGTGTCACGCGCTTCGCGCTCCCGAGGTCGCTCAGGGCCACCTTCTCAAGCGTCAGACCTACGTCGTCGCTGATGACCTTCGCGCCCGTAAGAGTTGCGATGTCGGACAGCATCGCTTTGCGGCTGTCCCCGTACCCAGGCGCCTTCACCGCGGCGCAGACGAGCGTCCCGCGTAGCTTGTTGACGACGAGCGTCGCAAGGGCCTCCCCGTCCACGTCCTCCGCAATGATGAGCAGGGGTCGCTGCGCTTTCGCCACGTCTTCGAGGACGGGGACGAGGTCCGCCATGCTCGAGATCTTCTTCTCGCTGACGAGAAGGAAGGCGTCCTCGAGTACGACCTCCATGCGCTCGGGATCCGTAACGAAGTAGGGAGAGAGGTAGCCGCGGTCGAACTGCATTCCCTCGACGAACTCGAGCGTGGTCTCGGCTGTCTTGCCCTCCTCCACGGTGATCACGCCTTCGCGGCCGACCTTCTCCATCGCCTCGGCAATCGTATTGCCGACCTCAAGGTCTCCGTTCGCACTGACCGCGCCCACCTGCGCGATCTCCTTCGGGTCCTTCGTCGACTTGGCCATCGCCTTGAGCGACTGGACGACATTCTCGACGGCCTTGTCGATGCCACGCTTGATGTCCATCGGGTTGTGCCCGGCAGCCACGAGCTTGCTCCCCTCGCGATAGATCGCCTGGGCGAGAACCGTCGCCGTCGTGGTCCCATCGCCTGCGACGTCGCTTGTCTTGCTTGCGACCTCACGGACCATCTGCGCGCCCATGTTCTCGAAGTGGTCGAACAGCTCGATCTCCTTCGCGACGGTGACCCCGTCCTTCGTGACGGTAGGGGGCCCATAGCTCTTATCGATCACCACGTTTCGCCCCTTCGGGCCCAGCGTGACGCTCACCGCCTCGGCGAGCGCGTTGACCCCCCGGAGGATGAGCCCGCGTGCATTGTCGGTATAGACGATCTCTTTGGCTGCCATGGACTACCTCATGTTGCGCGGACTCACTGTGGAGCCGACGCGAAGTGACGCGTGCGTTCGGGTCTAGGACGTCTGGGTGATCGAAACGGGCCCGTGATCGTCGCAATGCTTGTCGCACGGGTGATGAAGATGGCCGCTCACGACGTAGTCAGTGTGGTCGCCGTGCGGCACCGCCTCGTGCTTGCATCCGGCACCGTGTACATGGTCGGTCGCGTGGGCCCCGCATGCGTGCTTCGGCGTACACACCGCAGGGTTCGTCTTGTCGACATCGAGCTTGTGCGCATGCACCTTGCCACCCGCGAGGTGGTCTAGCTGGCCGCCTTGCACATAATCCTTGTGGTCGCCGTGCGCGATGGTCGCGTGGCCGCAGCCAGTACCGTGGGTGTGCGTCTGGCTCTGGTGACTCTTGTGGTCGGTCATGGAGGGCTCCGTCTTCGTTCGGGTCCGCGTCTTGCGTGATTCGGTCAAGGGTGACCGGACTGCGTCTCTTCAAACTCGGCGTCCGGAATGTCCTTCCGGCTCTGACTGCTCCCCTTCGCGGCGGGACCCGCCGCTTCCGGCTGCGCGCCGCCACCCCCTGCCTCCTTGGCACGGGTTGCCGTGGCCACCCGATGGGACTCGCTTTCAAGCCTCTCGCTTAAGCTCGTGACGAGGGTATCGTCCTCCTTCTCGAGAGCATCTCGCCCGTCCTTGATGAGCGCAGACAACACTGCCACGTCGGCGGCGTCGACCTTGTCTGCGTTCTCCCGGAGCGTCTTGTCGAGGGAATGACAGAGATTGTCGAGCTTGTTTCGACGCTCGACCTGCCCGCGCCGGACCTTGTCGTCGGCCTCGTGGTCGGCGGCATCCCGGACCATCTTCTGGATCTCTGCCTCGCTGAGACCAGAGCTCGCGGTGATGGTGATCTTCTGGTCCTTGCCGGTTGCAGTGTCCTTCGCCGTCACGGACAGAATGCCGTTCGCGTCGACGTCAAAGGTAACCTCGATCTTGGGCACGCCGCGGGGCGCCGCCAGGATGCCCTGAAGCGTGAACTTGCCGAGAGTTCGGTTGTAACGAGACTCGGTCCGCTCCCCTTGGAGTACGTGAACCTCAACGCTCGGCTGGCTGTCACTTGCAGTCGAGAACGTCTCCTTCTTCTGGGTCGGTAGTGTCGTGTTGCGCGGGATCATCACGGTGGTGAGTCCGCCCATGGTTTCGATGCCGAGCGAGAGCGGGGTCACGTCGAGGAGCACCATGTCCTTCACGTCCCCCGACAACACGCCCGCCTGGACGGCCGCGCCGACGGCGACGACTTCGTCGGGGTTCACACCCTGATGGGGCTCCTTGCCGAAGAACGTCTTGACCGTCTCTTTGACCAACGGCACCCGGGTCGATCCGCCCACAAGCACCACCTCGACGATGTCCTTCACCGTCTTGCCGCTGTCGGAGAGCGCCTTCTTCACAGGCGCCATCGTTTTCTCGATGAGGGGCATCATCATTTGCTCGAGCTTCGAGCGCGTGAGGCGCAGATCGAGGTGGACCGGTCCCCCTGCGCCGACGGTCAGAAACGGCAGGTTGATCGACGTCTCCTGCGTAGAGGAGAGCTCGATCTTCGCCCGCTCCGCGGCGTCGCGAAGCCGTTGGATCGCCATCTTGTCCTTCGAGACATCGATGCCGCTGGTCTTGCGGAACTCGGCCGTGATCCAATCGATGATGACGTTGTCGATGTCGTCGCCACCCAGGTGCGTATCCCCGTTCGTCGAGAGGACCTGCACCACGTTGTCGCCGACCTCGAGGATGGAGATGTCGAACGTTCCGCCGCCGAAGTCGTAGACGGCGATGAGCTCGTCCTTCTTCTTGTCGAGCCCGTACGCGAGTGCTGCCGCGGTGGGTTCGTTGACGATCCGCTTGACGTCTAGGCCCGCGATGCGGCCGGCGTCTTTGGTGGCCTGCCGTTGCGCGTCGTTGAAGTACGCGGGGACCGTGATGACAGCCTCGGTCACCTTCTCTCCGAGGAAGTTCTCCGCGGCCTTCTTCAACTTCAGGAGAACCTGCGCACTTACCTCCTGCGGGCTCGTCATCTTGCCCCGGATTGAAAACGTCGCATCGCCATTGCCGGCGCGCTCGACCTTGTACGGGACGCGCTTCATCTCTTCTGCAACCTCTTCGAACTTTCGCCCAATGAAGCGCTTTGCGCTGAAGATGGTGTTCTCGGAATTTGTGACCGCCTGGCGTTTCGCGATCTGTCCGACGAGGACGCCACCCTTGTCATCCCATGCGACGACGCTGGGTGTGATGAGCGAGCCCTCCTCGTTGACGATGACCTTGGGCTCGCGTCCAACCATGATGGCCACGACGCTGTTGGTCGTGCCGAGGTCGATGCCGATGATCTTGCCCATGGTCGTTCGTCTCCCTTGCGAACGGCGGCTGGCGGGTGCCTGCGCAGAATTCGCAACGGCCCAGGGTGCAAGAGTCAAGCCGTCTCCCGATCACGCCGACGCGCACCCGTTCGTAGGCGTCCAGTGCCTCTGTCAAGCGACGGTATCTTCCAGAAGGAGCGGGAGACAGGTTCCGAGGTCGTACGAACGGCGCGAGTCGCGCGATGTACGATGCCGCGGTATGGCGCGTCGACGCACGAACGCCACAGTCGGACGACGCTGTGGGTCAATCGAGCAAGCTATACGCCGAGGAGGACTTACCTTCGCTCGGGCATGGGAATGCGGTCTGCATGAGCGGATTGGCGCGAGACGTGGCAAGCGCGTTCTACATCCTCCTCCGGTAGCGTTCCGATGCACTTTCCTTTCCTAAAGCGAGCGTCGCTCGCAGCTTCCGCCGACGCGAAGGGTACGCCGGAGCGTGTCGAACCCGCATCCGACGATATCGTTGTGCTCAAGGAGATTCGGAAGAGCTACGGCAAAGCAGAGGTCCTGAAGGGGATCAATCTCGTCGCCAAGCGGGGCGAGACTACGGTCATCATCGGTGGGTCCGGGGCAGGCAAAACCACCCTCCTGCGCCTCATCGTTGCCCTCGAGCAACCGACGAGCGGCGAGCTCCGGATCGACGGAGAGAACATCGTCGGCCTTGGCGAGCGGGCCCTCAACAAGGTGCGGCAGAAGTTCGGAATGGTCTACCAGTACGCCGCGCTCCTCGACTCCATCAACGTACTCGACAACGTGTCGTTTCCGCTCGTCGAACACACGAAGATGAAGGCGAGCGAAAGGAAGGACCGCGTCGTCAAGATGCTGAAGGAGCTCGGGCTCGACGAGAGCGCGTGCGCGAAGTTCCCGAGTGAGCTCTCGGGCGGAATGCGCAAGCGCGTCGGTATGGCCCGCGCGCTGATGCTCGATCCACGCATTCTCATCTACGACGAGCCCACGAGTGGCCTCGACCCCCCAACGAGCCGAATGGTGGATGACCTCATCGATGGCATGCGCCAGAGATTCGGCGTCACCAGCATCGTGATCTCGCACGACATTGCCAGCTGCTTCCGCATCGCGCACCAGGCGGTCCTCCTTATCAAGGGACAGATTGTTGCGCGAGGAACGCCCGATGCGCTCGTGGACGGAGGCAGCGAGGAGGCGAAGAAGTTCATAGAAATGTCGGGGGTGGACATCAAACACGTCACACGGGTGGGCAAAGCCGACCACTCGGGCAAGCCGAAGGAAAGGGGCCCGGTAGGAGACGCCGCCGTGACGTTCGAAGGCTGAACGTGTTCCTCGTGCGCCTGCCGCGCGCACCCGCGTGACTGCTCGGATTGGCCAGCGAATGCTTCATACCGGCTTCGCTGCTTCGCAGCCGCTAGGGCGGGCTGGCTAAGAGGGTCCGCGACGCGGCCGGACGTCGACCGCGCCGACGTTGTCGGCCATTCGTTCGGCGGTGGATTTGGCACATGATGCTGAGGCGGTGCCGCGAGCGCATCGGCTCCTGCGCTGAGGGCTGCACACTGGTGAGCACGAAACCTGCTTCCTTCGAATGAAGGAGGTTCTCCCCAGTGCAAGTTCCCCTTCAGATCACCTGCCGCGGCATGTCGCAGTCGGAAGCGCTCGCCGCCCAGATCCGGCTTCGCTCCGAGAAGCTCGAGCATCTTTTTGACCGCATCGTCTCCTGTCATGTCGTCGTCGAGCTGGCGGGCCATCATCACCGCCACGGAGACCGCTTCCATGTCTCGATCAACCTCGGTCTCCCCGGGCACGAGATCCTGGTGGGCCACGCCCCGTCGGACGATCAGGCGCCCGAAACGGCCTACGGAGCCGTCGACCGAGCATTTGACGACGCTGGTCGGGAGCTCGAGGACTGGGTGAAGCACCAGCGCGCGGAACGTCGCCACGAATCAGAACACGGGAGGGCACTATGAATGGCGTCTGGG
>Ga0302283_1001171_pt1 | contig 22153 bp, 20 predicted proteins | sample III_Fen_E1_4_FD_198770 | JGI IMG/M metagenome (GOLD analysis project Ga0302283, IMG submission 198770) | Peat permafrost microbial communities from Stordalen Mire near Abisko, Sweden - III_Fen_E1_4 | ecosystem: Environmental > Terrestrial > Soil > Wetlands > Permafrost | place: Sweden: Abisko... | reverse complement strand
CCATCGGGAGTGAGCCGCATCCTCATCGTCAAGGGCGAGCTGTCCCCCGAGCGGCATCAACGAGAGCCGGAAGTCGGCGAGGTCTTCGACCAGCGGGCAGAAGTAAAGTTTGCCGATCGACGTGACCGGCCCAGGCGCGCCGCTGTCAGAAGCGGAGGCCACAACGCGCTGGCCGATCAGGTAATGGGTGAGCGCCCGGCCCCACAGGTCGGCCACGGTTTCGCGCACGCGCGGGTCGGCACCGAGCGGTGCCCCCGCGCGATCCTTCGCGTCCCGCACATCCGCAACGATGTCGCGCACCGCGCGCTGGGTGTTGACGCGCCCGGTTGCGATGGCGACGCGTTCGTAGCCGAGCGTCGCCATGGCGATGGGCCAACCGCCATTGACCGTTCCCACGACAGCGGCGTCGGGCAGAAACACGTCGTCGAGGAAGACCTCGTTGAACTCGGCTTCGCCCAGCATGTGCGCGAGTGGCCGGATCGTGACTCCCGGCGTATCGAGGGGGAGTAGAAAGTAGGTGATCCCCTTGTGGCGCGGTTCGGCATCCGTTCCGGTCCTGGCCAGCAGGATGGCATGAGCCGCAACGTGCGCGCGGCTCGTCCAGATTTTCTGGCCGTTGATTCTCCACCCACCCTCGACGCGCGTCGCTTTCGTGCGCAGTGATGCCAGGTCTGAGCCCGCCTCGGGCTCGGAGAACAGCTGGCACCAGATCTCATCGCCGGTCAGGATGGGCCGCAGGTAGCGTTCCTTCTGCTCGTCTGTGCCGAAATCGGCGATCGTCGGTCCGGCGAAGTCCTCGCCGATGGTGTTGAGGCGTTCGGGCGCGCCGGCGCGGTCGAGTTCTTCGGCGAAGATGGCGCGAAGGTTCGGCCCTGCCCCGCCGCCGCCGTATTCGCGCGGCCAGGAGAGTCCGGCATATCCGCCGTCGTACAGGGCGCGCTGCCATTGCTTCCAGAACGGGACCTTGTCGACCAGGTCGGCCGGTTCCGGCCAGGGCAGCAGCGAAAGTGCCTGCTCCAGCCACGCTCGCGCGGCGGCGCGGAATTGCGCTTCTTCTGGGGAATCTGACAGGTCCATCCGGCCGCTCCTTTCGGGACTGTGCTCTTCGAAGATACGGGTCGCTCTTCGAAGATACGGGTCCAATGGTACTATTGGTCAGACCAAAATGGGAGCACCGATGACGATCATTCCCGGCCAGCTTGTCGACGAGGTCGAGCTGCCCGTCGAACGTGGCAAGATCCGCGAGTTCGCTCGTGCAACGGGCATCCAGGATCCCGTGCACACCGACGAGGGTGCTGCGCTCGCGGCAGGATTCTTCGGTCTGCCGGCGACGGCGACGTATTCCGTCGCGGCGGGGCATTACCGGGACCAGGCGGCGTTCGTCGAACAGCTCGGGATGTCGATTTCGCGAATCGTCGTCGGCTCGGTGTCGTGGCGCTACCTCAGCGTGCCCGTAGCGGGGGACGTACTCACGGCGACTCGCGTGGTGGACAGCGATGAGCAGCGGGTCGGCAGGTCCGGACCGATGCGCATCGTGACGCTGTCGACGACGTTCGTCGACCAGCACGGTAATACGGCACTGGTGCAGCGGGAAGTTCTCATCGAGCGGGGAGCGTCGTGAGGGCCGCGCCGCTGTTGCGTGCGGGCGATACGCCGGAATCACGGCGAATCGGCCCGGTCACCGCGACCGACATCGTGCGCTTCGCCGGCGCGGGCGGCGACTTCAATCCCCTGCATCACGACCCCGCCGCCGCGCAGGCGGCCGGATTCCCGGGAGTCATCGCGATGGGCCAGTACACTGCCGGGCTGCTCGCCGCACTCCTGAGCGACTGGGTCGGAATCGAGAACCTGCGCGAATTCGAGGTGAGATTCATGTCACCCGTGTTCGCCGGCGACGTCATCGAGGTGACTGCAGAGGTAACCGCGGTCGAGCGCGACTTCGCGCAGCTCTCCCTCGCCGCACGCGCGGGGGACCGCGTGGTCGTCACCGCCACGGCCGAGGTCGCGTCCCGCTAGCGGGATGCGCTGCACACGAGCGGATGCCCTGCAGGAAAGCGGATGCCCTGCAAGAAAGCGGATGGCCTGCGACGACGGTGAGCGGCGGCTAGTCGCGCGTCAGCACGAGCGATGCGTTGTGGCCACCGAATCCGAACGCGTTCACCAGTGCCGCGCCCGCGGGGGTTGCTCGCGCGGTGTTGGCTACCACATCGACGCGCACGCCCGGATCGAGCTCGCTCAGGTTGATCGTCGGAGGCACCCGACCCTCGTTCAGCGCGAAGACCGCGACCAGCGCGCCCAGGGCGCCAGACGCACCGAGCAGGTGTCCTGTCATGGACTTGGTTGATGTCACCAGCACCTCATGGCCGAGCGCGCCAGCGATAGCCCGGCTCTCGTTGAGGTCGCCAAGCGGGGTTGAGGTCGCGTGCGCGTGCACGAATCCGATGTCGGCCGCCGAAACGCCCGCAGAACTGAGGGCACGCTCGATCGTCCGTTGCTGGTTGGCGGGGTCCGCCGCCACAATGTCGAAGGCGTCCGAAGTCAGTGACCCGCCGTCGAGGAATCCGTGGATGACGGCGCCGCGAGCCCTGGCGTGATCCTCGCGCTCGAGCACAAGCAGCGCAGCTCCCTCGCCCAGAACGAAGCCATCCCTTGCGCTATCGAAGGGGCGCGACGCTGCGGCGGGGTCATCCTCTCGTCGCGAGAGGGCTCGCGTCTGGGCGAGCGAAGCAAGAGTGAGACCGGTGATGCACGCCTCAGTGCCTCCGGCCAGCACGACATCGGCGCTGCCGGAAAGGATCATCTCGCGTGCCATGAGCAGCGCCTCCGACCCCGACGCGCAGGCGCTGACGGGGGTGCGCGCGCCGCCTCGAGCCGCGATGTCGATCGAGAGCCAGGCGGCTGCGCCGTTCGCCATCATCATCGTCACTGTGTGGGGAGACACTCGCCGGGCCCCGCTCGCCTCGAGCAGGTGTTGCTGGTCGATCGTGGTGTTCAGGCCGCCGATCGCTGTGCCGACGACCACCGCAGTCCGGTCGGGGTCAGCCTCTGGTGCTCCAGCATCCGACCACGCCTCTCGGCCCGCCACAAGGGCGAACTGTTCGGCCCGGTCCATGCGGCGCAATTCCCGAACACTGAGGAGCTGCTCGAACCCCGGCACAACCTGGGCCGCGATGCGCACCGGGAGATCCCCGGCCCACGCTTCATCGACGACGGCGACACCGGAAACGCCGGCGACCAGGGCGTTCCAGGTCGACACCGCATCCTGCCCGACCGGTGTCAGCGCACCGCGTCCGGTGATCGCGACTCGAGTAGCTTGCGACATTTTCCTCATTATTCCACCCGTCCCGCTTTCGGGTAGGCTGGCCGATCGTGCGGGCGGTTGTGATCGAAAACCTCGTTGGCCCCGGCGCTGCACGCCTCGCCGAGGTCGACCCTCCCGGGCACGCCCATCACCGTGCGGCCGGTCGACGCGTTCTCATCGACGTTCGCGCGGTCGGGCTTTCGGTCATCGATGTGCTGCAGAGTTACGGACGCTACCAGTACGGCGTTCCGGCTCCCTACGTCAGCGGCAGTGAGGTGGCGGGTGTTGTCGTCGACGCGGACCCGGAGTCGGGATACGTGGTCGGCGACCGCGTGGCCGGCATCGTCTTCTGGGGCGGGCTGGCGGAGCAGGCCCTGATCGCGCCGGAGTACAGCATCCACCTGCCGGATGCCATTGGCTACACCGAGGGGGCGGCAATCTACCTCAACTATTCGACCGCCTGGTACGCCTACTTCCGCAGCGGCGTAAAGCCCGGCGGCACGGTACTCGTGCATGGTGCCGCGGGGGGAGTCGGCACCGCCGTGCTCGACCTCGCGGCGGAGTTTGGGATATCGGCGATCGCCGTGGTGTCGACCGACGAGAAGGCTCAGCTCGCGCTCGACCGCGGTGCGACGCACGTGGTGCGCTCGGACGGTGCGTGGCTCGATGAGGTGAAGCAGCTGACGGGCGCGCGCGGCGTGGATGTTGTGCTCGACCCGGTGGGTGGGGATCGCATCACCGACTCGCTGCGTGCGCTCCGGGTCGGGGGCACCCTCGTCGTCATCGGCTTCGCCGGCGGCAGCATCCCGGCGATCCCGGCCAACCGACTGCTGCTGCGCAACCTGACCGTGACCGGCATCTCCATGGACACCATGGATGTGGAATACCCGGGCACCCTCGTGCACGTGCGGGACCAGGTGCAGCGACTCGTCGACGCGGGGCGCATCACACCCCACATCGGCGCGCGTTTTCCGTTCGAGCGTGCCGTGGAGGCGCTTGAACTCATCGAAAATCGTGGTGCCCTCGGCAAGGTCGTCGTCGAGTTGCCCTAGGCTGGCGCGACCGCCGAAGGCAGCACCACAACCTGCGCGGCATAGGCGAGACCGGCGCCGAAGCCGAACTGCAGCGCGATGTCACCACCTTTGGCCTTGCCCTCGCGCAGCAGCCGCTCCGCAGCAAGCGGAACGGATGCCCCCGAGGTGTTGCCGGTGTCGACTATGTCGTGTGCGACAACCACGTCGTCACGCAAGCCGAGCTTGTCGTGCATCCCCTCGATAATGCGCAGGTTCGCCTGGTGAGGAATGAACACGTCGATGTCGCGGGGCTGCAGGCCGGCCGCCGCAATGGCTCGCAGCGCGGCCTCCGGGATCACCGAGATCGCCCAGCGGTAAACAGACGGACCCTCCTGGCGAGCGGTCGGCCACTCGACAGCCTCGCCGAGGGACGCATGCTTGTAGTCGAGCCACGAGTGCGTCATCGTGATCGCGTCGGAGTGCGAACCATCCGACCCCCAGACGGTCGGGCCGACCCCGGGGCTATCCGAAGGGCCAACCAGCGCGGCCCCGGCACCATCACCGATGATGAACGAGATGCTGCGGTCGGTCGGGTCAGCATAATCGGACAGCTTCTCCGCACCGATGACCAGCACGTACCGCGCGAGGCCCGACCTCACCATGGCGTCCGCCTGCCCGATGCCGTAGCAGTAGCCCGCGCATCCGGCGTTGACGTCGTAGGCGGCTGCCGACGGGGAGGCGCCGATCCGATGGGCGACGATGGGGGCCATTCCAGGGGTCGGCTGCATCCAGCTGACACTGGACACGATCACGACGTCGATCAACGACGGGTCAATCCCGGCCGCGGCGATGGCGGCGCGTCCGGCCTGCTCGGCAAGGTCCTGTACGAGTACGTTTTGCGGTGCTCGCCGCCGGGTCACGATCCCGGTACGGCGACGGATCCACTCGTCGCTGCTGTCGAGGGGGCCGACCAGATCGTCGTTCGCGACGATGTTCTCGCCGCGTACGCCCCCGATTGACAGGATGCGCGAAAAACCGGTCGCTTGTGCGCTTCGGATGGTGACAGGCACGATGTTCCTCAGGGTCCGGGAGTGTCTTGTGCTCTCTGAAAGTTCTCAGTTTCAGCGTAGCCCTCGCGCGTCGACGCTGCGTTGTACGGTAAATATCGGAGGTTTATCGGCTGTCAAGGCCGACTGGGGGAGCATCCGGGCTAAATGGTTGAACTATCGAACAATTGGTCCTAATGTGACGGATAGCAAGATTTCGTCCCTTGAGATGTCGAACTTGCTCGACCTGCGAAGAAGGAGCGTCGATGAACGCATCTGTGGCACACCTCACCTCGTCCTACTGGCCCAAGGAAGCCAGCTCGGGGGTTAGGGAGATCACTCTCCCCGAACTTCTTCGTGGCGCGGCCGATGCCGCGCCCGACCGACTGGCGCTCGTCGACGGTCTGGCGAATCCGGCTCTGCGCCGGCACTGGACTTATCGCCAGTTCCTCACCGAAACCGAGGCGGCGGCGCGCGGCTTGCTCGCGCGGTTCGAGCCCGGCGATCGGATCGCGATCTGGGCTCCGAACAGCGCGGAGTGGGTCATCCTGCAGCAGGCGATCGCCATGGCGGGGATGATCGTGGTCGCCATCAATCCGGCGTATCGCGCCCACGAACTCGAGTACGTTCTGCGCCAGTCCGGCGCCGTCGGCCTGTTTCTCATCGGGTCCTACCGCGGTGCGGACCTGCACGAGATCGTCGCGTCGGTGCGACCCTCCACTCCCGCGCTTCGCGAGATCATCGCCTTCGAGGACTGGACAGAATTTCTCGAGTCCGGCGACCCGGCCGCGGGGTTCCCGCACATCGCCCCCACCGACCCCGTGCAGATCCAGTACACCTCCGGCACCACCGGCTTCCCGAAGGGTGCACTGCTGCACCACAAAGGCATTGTGAACGAGGCCGCATTCGTCGGCGAACGGGCGGGAATGGCGGACGGCGACGTCTGTATCAACGCGATGCCGATGTACCACATCGGCGGGGGAGCGGTCACGGAGCTGGCCACCATCTCCTGGCACGGCACCTACGTTGTCATGCCCAATTTCGACCCCGGCCTCACCCTCGAGCTGTTCGAGACCTACCGGGGCACGCACGCGCTCATGGTGCCGACGATGCTCATCGCCGTGCTCGATCATCCCGATTTCCAGACCCGCGACAAGTCGTCCTTCAAGACGGTCATGTCCGGGGCTGCCGCCGTCGCCGAGCAGCTGGTGCGGCGGGTGACCGAACAGATCGGCTGCCAGTTCAGCATCCTGTTCGGCCAGACCGAGATGCACGGGGTGATCAGCCAGACCCGGGTGAACGACAGTCCCGAAGACCAGGCCGCGACCGTCGGCCAGCCGCTGCCCGAACTCGAGGTCAAGATCGTGAATCCCGATACCGGCGAGATAGTCGGCATCGGCGAGCAGGGGGAGATCTGCTGTCGCGGCTACCAGAACATGCTCGGCTACTACGAGATGCCTGAGGCGACCGCGGACACCATCGACAGCGACGGATGGCTGCACATGGGCGACATCGGCACGATGGATGACCGCGGCTTTCTCCGGGTCACCGGCAGGGTCAAAGACATGATCATCCGCGGCGGCCTCAACCTGTACCCGCGTGAGATCGAGGACCTGCTGTTCGATCACCCGGCCATCGCCGAGGCGGCCATCGTGGGAATCCCGGACGAGAAGTGGGGCGAACAGGTCGGCGCGGTTGTTCGGCTGCGCGAAGGGGTGGATCGACCCGACCCCGCGGAGTTGCGTGCCTGGTGCCGCGAGCGCATCTCGGCGCACAAGACCCCGACCCACTGGTTCTTCGTGGAGTCCTACCCGATGACCCCGTCGGGCAAGATCCAGAAGTTCGTGCTGCGGGAGCAGATCGAGAATGGTGAACTCACGCCCGTCTCGTCGGTCGAGGCGGCGTCGCCGATCTAGACTGCGGGATGCTTATCCGACCGTTTGCCACGAGCGATACCGATCACGTCGTCCGGCTTTGGGAGGCCTGCGAGCTCACCCGACCCTGGAACGACCCGCGTAAGGACATCGAGCGCAAGCTCACGGTGCAGCCCGGGTTGTTCCTTGTGGGTGAAGATGGCGGCGTGGTCGTCGCGAGCGCAATGTTCGGGTTCGACGGTCACCGCGGCTGGGTGTCCTACCTCGCTGTGGATGCCGCCCATCGCGGGCAGGGGTACGCCGCAGCGCTCATGGCCGAGGGTGAACGGTTGCTGGTCGAACTCGGCTGCCCCAAGGTCATGCTGATGGTGCGTGCCGAAAACGCAGCGGTCATCGGCCTGTACGAGAGGCTCGGATACAACACCGAGCAGACCGTTCTCCTGGGCAAGCGCCTGATCCCGGACCAGTAGGGCGGGCGAAGAAACTGGATAGCGGCGGGAGAAACTGGGGCGTGGCGGGAGAAACTCCTTGCTCGTTGGAGTTCGGTCGGCCCTGAGTTGACACTCGTTGTCGCCCCGCCACGGCCTACACGACAACAAGTGTCAACAGCCCATGCAGTTTCTCCCGCCGGAGCAAAGCAGGGCAGAGCAGGGCAGGGCAGGGCAGGGCAGGGCAAAGCAGAGCAGGGCAGAGCAGAGCAGGGCAAAGCAGAGCAAAGCAGAGCAAAGCAAAGCAGAGCAAAGCAGGGCAGAGCAGAGCAGGGCAAAGCAGAGCAAAGCAGAGCAAAGCAAAGCAGAGCAAAGCAGGGCAGAGCAGGGCAGGGCAGTTACCCGGACACGGCGTTGAGTTCGGCCCAGCGGGCGTGCACCGCGGGTGCCCACGCGCGCCGAAGCTGCTGCAGGTGCGCGGTCACGCGCCGCCCGATCCAGTCCGGCAGTAGCGCCTCCGGAAGTTGCGGATCGGAGAAGGGCAGTCGCTGAAGTTCCGCGACCGCGCGGATGTGCGTGAACAGGGTGTCATCGCCAGCGGCCGGCTTCGAGTCACGGTATCGAGCCTCCACCTCCGAGTACCGCTCGGACAGCGCATCCAGGTCCCAGCCATCGCGCACGATCTCGCCCTCAGACAGCCCGATCGAATCCGTCCTGCCCAGGAACGACATGGTCGAGTCCGCCAGTCCCAGGCTCGTCACCAGGTCGTCGACCTGCGGCCGGCGCTCACTGTGCGGGGTCAGCCAGACTCCTGCCGTCGGGTTGCCGAAACCGGCCCACTCGAGCCCGCTGTAAAGCTTCTTGCGACTCGTCTTCAAATGCTGCGGAATGGTCACGAGCAGGATCAGCCAGTTTCCGTCCCAGTCGAGAAAGGGGTCGCTCAGCGACTCGACGCGGCGGGACCCGATCTCGAACACCTCGGCGAGCTGCGTCGACATCGACCAGGCCACCTCCCGGCCGGAACGCACCGGTTCGATCCACCCCGAATCGGCACCCCTGACGATTGCCTGCCGTGCCGTGCGTTCCTCGATTCCGAGGCCGTTCATCACATACAGCAACGACGAGGTCCAGGCCGGTGCATTCGTCGGCCACACCAGCTCGCCGAGGATGGTCAGAAGCAGTGAGCGAGCGCTGCCAGGGGCGAGATCGGCGTGGCCACCTTTTCGTTCCCGTCGGCCCGCATCCAGAGCACTCGTGGATCCCCCTGTGCTCACCATGGGCACCATCCTAGGATGCTGTCTGTCGCCAGCCAGGACGCTCAGTGTCCGGCGGTTCAGAGTTCGCGACCGCCCGATCGCGCGCCGACCATGGGCCGAGTCGCGATGGTGACGGGCACCGGGCCGTGATTCGTATGCAACCCGAGCTGGCCATCGCAGTCGGCACAGTGGGGTACGGCGTCGGCGAGGCCCGCCGCGAACTGGGTTGCCGTAGCGTCGTCCGCTGCGGCGAGTGCGACGTTTCCCAGGTGCTCCTCGCGCGCGATGATCGCGGCACCATACGCACCCGCGATCTGTGGCTCGTCGAGCATTTCGATCGGGAGCCGCAGCGCCTCAGAAAGAAAATGCACCAGGGCGCGGTTCTTGGCGACACCGCCGGTCATGACGACCGGGGATGCCTTGCCGACCTGGGCCACGAGCCCCAGCGTGCGGGCCGCGACAGCCTTGTGCACAGACGCCGCGATGTCCGCCGTTTCTGCTCCCTGGGCGAGTAGCGAGATGACCTCCGTCTCAGCGAAGGTCGCGCACATGCTGCTGACCTCGAGTTCATTGCTGCCGGCCATCGCGAGGTCACCGACTTCACCGATGGGGACCTCAAGCGCGCGGCTCAGCACATCGAAGAATCGCCCAGTGCCGCTGGCGCAGCGGTCGTTCATCGCGAAGCGGTCGACCAGGCCGTCGCTGTCGACGGCAATGGCCTTGCTGTCCTGGCCTCCGATGTCGATGACCAGCCGCACTCCCGGGAACAGCGCCGCCGCGCCTCGCGCGTGGCAGGTGATCTCGGTGAAGGTCTTGTCCGACGGCACCAGCTTTCGGCCGTAGCCGGTGCTGATGGTGCGCACGATGTCGTCCTGGGTGATGCCGGCATCCTCGAGCGCGGACTCCATGGCAACGCGCACGGCCTCGCGGCTCACGGCACCCATCTGCACGATCTTCGAACCGACCATCGCGCCCGCAGCGTCGACGATTGCGACCTTGGCCGTGGTCGACCCGAGGTCGACTCCCATCACGAACCAGTTCGCAGCCCCTGACTCAGCCATGGCTACACCAGTGCCCGGGAACGCTGCATGTCGATCGACTCGAGCATCGCCACGAGGCCGCTCTCGAGCGACTCATCCTTATAGAACGCCGCGTCGGCGACATCGCCCTCGAAGAAGAACGACTTGATACCGCGCTCGGTCTCTGCGGTTCGAGCGAGGATGTGCTGCGGGTTGGTCATGGCGCGGCAGGTGCGCGTCGAGTGGAACGCGATCCCGTCGATGCCGTACTCGTCGCAGCGCTTGATGAGCAGCTCCTCCATGATCTTCAACCCGTGGTTGATGGGGCAGATCAGGTAGTGCTGGGCCATCCCGAGCAGCGGACGATCGAGGTCGATGAGCTGCGGCTCCTGCCAGAACGAGTCGTGGGTGTACCGGCCGGCGACCACGGCGACGTCGTATTCCGCGAATTTGCGGGTGAGCCAGCCCAGCTTGTTCCAGTTCATGATGCCGTCAAAATACACCCGGTACTTCTCGTTCTGCACCGCGGAGATCGTGTTGTCGAGCCGGTACTGGATTTCATCCTTGACACCCTGGAAGTAGTCCACGAGGGCCTGGTTCGCCGGCATGAAGTTGATCGGCGCAATGCTCGCCACCCAGTCCCAGTAGGTCGCCGGGGTCGGGGCCGCGGCGCACAGCGCCATAGCCTCGAGGCGCAACTCCGACGCGCGCTTGATGTAGAACATGTTCTCGCTCAGGGCGTCCCAGTCGAACGGCCTCTTGGTCTGGTATTCGATAAATTCGATGAGCTTCTTCAGCTGTTCTTCGACGTAGAGCGGGGTCTTCTCCCACTCCGAGCCGCGCAGGTAGCCGGCATCCTTCTTGTTTCCCCAGATCATCGGCAGCGACACGTTGAAGATCGGGAATTCCTTGCCGAAGACCCGGTAGGTCATGGCATCCCACTGCTGGCCGGTCGAGCAGCCGGCGTAGGCGTTGACGAAGAAGTCGGGCGAGGGGAGCTTGGACGCCAGTTCCTCCTGGTCGACCATTCCCACAATGCCGTTCTGCTTTTCGGTGATGCCCTTCTGGGTCATGACCGCGCAACCGAGATGCGTGCGCGCGTAGGAGCAGAGCTCGCCGATGTAGCCGTATTCTTCGCCGGCGGCCTGCGCCGGCCCCTCGAGATGCATGGCGGCAAGTCTCGCCGAGAAGGCCTCGCCGTGGCACCACTCGAGGCCGGCCGCCTGGAAGATGGGGTTGAGCGCGGTGCCGTTGTACCAGACCACGTGCTTGCCGCGCTCCTTGGCCGTGAAAATGTTCTCCCAGTATTCGGCGACCATCTTGCCGCCGGTCTTGGTAGAGGAGAGCCGGTTTGACTTGTCGACTGCGTCGAGAGTGCGGTCGCGGGTCGACAGCAGTTCGACCGGCTCGCGGCTGGAGACATCGAGAGACATGCAAGCGTCCTTTAGTTGGTGGCCAGGATGGGACCGCTCGCCACAGCCGGCACAGCGGTTTTGTTGCGACGGATCCGTTCCACGAACGTCTCGACGCGAGTCCGCACGGACTCGACCGCGACACCCTCGTGCTCGGTCTCGATGAGCAGTACCGGGATGTCGTGCCCGTCGAGTGCCTTCTTGAGTTCGGGGTAGTAGAGCATGAGCGGCTCGCAGAACTTCGCCATCAGCGTGATGACGCCATCCGCCCCGCTCTCGTCGAGGCTGCCGATGAGGTAGCTGTCCCAGTCCACGTTCCGTTGTACTCGCGTTCCGCAGGGCGCCGAGATATTGCGGTCGAGGTACCAGAGTGCGAGAGCGTCGAACGGGTCGACATCCTCGGGTACGTCCGTCGAGATGTAGCGGAAGCCATGGTAGAGGTCGTCGTTGATGACGAGCGCACCGCATTCCTCGATCACATCGAGCAGTTCGGGCCGGGGCGGAGCACAGAAGTGGCCGGACAGGTGGATGCGCACCAGCGAGCCCGTCGCATCCTGTCCGGGTTCGCCGGCCCGGGATTCGAGGTCGGCGAGGATGTCGCGAAGCAGGGCGGTGTGCTCCTCGATGTCCATGACCATCGACGACTTGACGAGCGTCTGCATCTGGCTCGCCGTAATGCGCACCCGACCTGCCTTGCGCAGGTCGTAGAACTCGCGCAGCAGCCGGCGGTTCTCGTTGTACAGGCGGATGCTGTGCGCGAGCGCCTCGGGCGTGATGGTCGTGCCGACGATCTCTTCGACCTCGACACGGAGTGATGCGATCTTGTCGATGACCTGCCCCTGGCTCCAGGGGTCGTCCATGGAGCTGATGAATTGTGCGAAGTGGGTGGGGATCTGCGGCTTCGCCCACCGGATGACGTCGACCGCCCCGAGCAATTGCACGCAGTGGTCGGCCAGTACGAACGCGTCGAACACGTCCAGCTCGCCGACGGCCGCCTGGTCGGCGAGGCTGCGGGTGTAGCTGCAGTAGAACTCGGGGAGGAGGCTGCGGCCCTCGGTGATGGTGGTGCGACTCTCCTGGATGATGACGGGCAGTGCGCCGGTCGCATGCGTGAGTTCGGACGGGAAGTTCATCGGGAACGAGCCGATGACGAGTCGCCCGGTGCGCGCCTTCCAGGATTGTGCGTAGCCGACCGGATCGGTGGCCGCCACAGCGAGCGTCGCAAAGGCGTCCTGCGTCGCAAAGGCGTTCTCGTCGAGCATCTCCATCGCCTCAGCTTAGCTCAACGTTCGCCAATAATCGCAACAAAGTTCCGCTAGGTGTCGATAATCGCTCTCACCGCTGACAGAATGGAATCGGCCCCCATTCGGTGACCATCGCCGCACGGTGAATCCCAGGAGGAACAGTGTCGTTCATTTCCAATCGCTACACCCGCATGGTCGGAATCGAGCACCCCATCGTGCAGGAGGGCCTCGGTCCGTTCCGCACACCGGGGCTCGCCGCAGCGGTCTCGAATGCGGGAGGCCTCGGCACCGTGTCGATGCCCGGGATGCCGGTGAACATCGAGGACGGCGCGCGCACCTTTCGCGAACACATCGACGAATGCGCCAGCCTGACCGACAAACCATTCGCCGTAAACATCCCGGTCGGCGTCGACCACAACGGGGAGGTGCTGCCCTTCACCGATGTCTACATCCGCATGGTGCTTGCCGCGCGGGAGCAGGATGCCGCGCTCGCCTCCCGACTGCGGGTGATGACGACGTCCGCCGGGTTTCCCGGGCACTACATCCAGCTGATCAAGGACGCGGGGATGATCCACCAGCACAAAGTCGGATCGACCAGGCAGGCGGTCAAGTCGGCGGAGGCAGGAACAGACGTGGTCATCGCGGCCGGATTCGAGATGGGTGGGCATGCCCCCAGCAAGATGGTGCACACCTTCGTGCTCATCCCCAGCGTGACCGAGGCCGTGGATGTGCCGGTGCTCCTCACCGGTGGCGCCCGCGACGGTCGCGGGCTGGCCGCCGCACTCGCGATGGGCGCCGAGGGTGTGGCGATGGGCACGCGCTTCATCACCAGCTTCGAAAACTCCGACTGGCATCCGGCCTACATCCAGGCGCTGCTCGACGCAAAGGAGGGCGACGATGTGGCCTTCGACGGCGTCTACGGACCCTGTCGGGGACTTCGCAACGAGGCGTCCCGCCAACTGCTGGCCCACGGGTCCGACTCGGAGACGGCCGGCATGAGCGAAGTCGAGCTGATGCGCTGGAAGATCGAGTCGATGCAGCGGGCGCAGACCGACGGCGACGTCGAAAACGGCCTCGTGCTGGCCGGCCAGGTGAGCTCCGCCATCAACGATCTCATCCACATCGCCGAATTCGTGCCCGCGATGGCCGAGGAAGCGGCTGGCATCATTCGCCGGCTCGCGGCGAGCCTCGACTCGTCGCTGGTCGAGTCGCATTGACTGGGGACGTGACCGATCCTTCAGCCTGGCCGCAGTGGTTCGCCGACTCGGTGAGGGTTTCCGCGACATCGCAGACCATCCGGGTGGACGGCACCGACATCGTCGCCCGTACCTGGGGTGCGGGGCCGGGCTCGCCCGTTGTGCTGCTTCACGGTGGCGCTGCGCACTCGCACTGGTGGGATCACATCGCCCCGTTGCTGGCAACGAGCCGGCAGGTGATCGCCTTCGATTTCTCCGGCCACGGAAGCAGCGGCCGCCGCGATTCCTACACCGTGGAGGCCTGGGCTGCGGAGGCTCTCGCGGTGGCGCGCCTGTCGTCGCCCCGTCGGCCGATCCTGGTCGGTCACAGCCTGGGCGGCGTCGTCGCGCTTCGTACCGCGATGACGCACGCCTCCGAGCTTGGCGGCCTGGTGATCGTCGATTCTCCGATCGTGAGTTTCACGCCCGAGGAGAACGCCGCCGCCGACCGGCTCGCGTTCGGCCCGCCCAAGGTCTACCCCAGTCGCGAGGCCGTGATAGCCCGGTTCCGGCCTATTCCTGACCAGCTGACGCTCGACTACATCAAGGACTACGTTGCGGCATCCTCGGTGCGCGAGGTGCCGGGAGGCTGGGGCTGGCAGTTCGATTCGAAAATCTTCGACCATGCCCCGCGCTTGCCCGAGTTGGCAGCCCTGGACTGCCGGTCAGCCTTCTTTTACGGGGAACTCGGGATGGTCTCAGCCGACATGGCGGACGCGATCTTCGACGGTCTCGGTGGGCAGACGGCAATGATTGAAGTGCCGGATGCGGGACATCACATCATGCTCGACCAGCCGCTGGCTCTCGTCACCGGCCTCCGCACCATCCTCGCAACCTGGGACCTTTCGCCATAAGGGTTGCTGCTCCACTGTTGTTTGGGCGGCGGCGACTCAGCGCAGCGTCCAGACCGGATCCCTTTTCTCCCGGAAGGCCGTCACGCCCTCCCGCAGGTCTTCGGTCCCGAACGCGAGCGCAAGTTGCGCCTGGAGTGCGGTGAGTGCCTCGCCGAGCGCCATGTCCCGGGTCGAATTGATGGCCTGCTTGCCTAGCCGCATGAGCAGCGGCGACTTGGCCGCAATCCGTTCCGCCCAGGCCAGGGTTTCGCGGTCGAAGTCGGCGTCGGCCACGACCTTGTTGACGAACCCGATCGCGGCGCCCTCTGTCGCGGTCACCAGGTCGCCGACCATCATCAACTCGTTGGCCTTCATCCGGTCGATGTTGCGGTAGATGAGCGCCGAGATCATGAACGGGAAGACGCCCACATTGATTTCCGGGCATCCGAACTTCGCCGACTCCGTCGCAACGACCAGGTCGCAGGCGAGAGCGAGACCGAATGCCCCGGCGAGAACATCGCCGTTCGCGGCGCAGATGACGGGCTTCCCCAGCGCGCCGATGAGTGTGTACAGCCGGGGGAACCGGCCGAGCCCTGCGTACTTCTCGGCTACCGGGCGGTCGTCGGCAAACGCCTTCAGGTTTCCGCCGGACGAGAAAATGCGTTCATGCGACGAGGTGATGACGACGACTCGCACTTCGCTGTCGTCGCGCGCCGCTTCGAGCGCGTCGATCAGCTGGTCGAGCAACTCATCGCCGAGTGCATTGCGGGTCGCAGGGTCGTCGAGGATGATGTAGCGCACGCCCGGGGCGGGAGTGTCGATTCGTACCAGCTGGTCGGGCATGGGTTCTCCTGGGTCAGTCGATGGTCAGGACGATCTTGCCGAAGGCGCCGCCGTCCTCGAGGTACCGGTGGGCCGAGACGACGTCCGCAAGGGCGAACTCGCGATCGACCAGGGGTGCCGCGAGCGTGGTGGTCGCCATGAGGTCGAGCAGGCCGCGAAAGTCTGCGGGGCTGCCCAAGGTGGTGCCGAGGATGCTGTACTGCCCGAAATAGAACGGGCGGATCTCGACCGGCGCGACCTGCGCGCGGGAGGCCCCGAGTACCACGAGGCGCCCGCCGGGCTTCAGCGACCTGATGGATTCCGGCCAGTTGCCGACGGTGTCGAGCACCACGTCGAAGCCGGCGCCCTGCGGCGACAGTGCGCGGGCGTCATCGGGCCACGAATCGGAACGGTACGAGACCCCGGCGATCGCGCCACCCTCGATCGCGCGCGCGATCTTCTCCTCGGTGGATGAGGTCACGAACGGCAGTGCGCCGAGTGCTGCGGCGATGCCGACGGCTGCGGGAGCGACGCCCCCGCCTGCGCCGGTAATCAGGAGCGACTCTCCGGCGCGCAGGTTTCCTCGAGAAACGAGGGCGCGAAACGCGGTGACGCCGACGAGGGGCAGGGCTGCCGCCTCCGCCCAGCTGAGCCCGGCCGGTTTGGGAAACACGACGTCGCTGGGAACCGCGATGTACTGCGCGTAGGTGCCGTGCGTATGGTCGCCGAGGATCTGCCAGTCCGCCGAGGGGGCATCCTCGTTTTCTCCCCACCACAGCGACGGAAGGATGATCACCTCTGCGCCGGAGGCAACATCCACCCCCGCGCCGTCGGCACCGGGAATGTGCGGCAGCGTCGAGCCGTAGCGACCCTGCCGCACCAGCACGTCATGCCAGTTCAGGGCTGCCGACCTGAGACGCACCAGGGTGTGGCCCGGCCGGCCCGAGGGGGTCGTGACCTCCTCAACGCCGAGTGCTTCCGGGCCGCCGAAGGCGGAGAGCACCGCTGCCTGCATCCTCGCCCCTCAACGTCCGTGTGGCCGTCGAGCGGCCGCAAGCTATTGGTCCAACCATTGTAGTGTTGATGACATGACCGAAACGAGTGACGCCCTTCTTGTCCGGCGGACGGCGGTAGCGAACCTCGGATCTGCGCTCCGCGCCGCGATCGTGGCCCAGGCCGCACACGAGGTTTCGCTGGAGCACCTGGCGGAGGCGACCGAGCTGGCCCACCGGATCACCCACCTGCTGACTGAGAATCCGCGTCACCTGAATCGCGTGGCTTCCGTCGATTCGCTCCCCGATGCGGTTCGCTATTTCAGTCCCGTCACCGGGCAGGGCAACCCGATGTCCCCGCCGCTCGTGTTCGGTCGCGAGGGTGATACCGTCGTCGTACGCACCACGCTCGATCGCCGTTTCGAGGGACCACCCGGCTTCGTACACGGTGGCGTGACCGGCCTGCTGCTCGACGAAGTGCTCGGGCAGGCGGGTACCCAGGCCGGTCGCTGGGGGATGACCGCATTCCTGAACATCACCTACCGGCGGGCGCTTCCCCTCGACACCGAACTCGAGCTCACGTCGCACATCGACTGGATTGACGGCCGCAAGACCCACGTCGTCGGCGCGATCGCTCTCGCGTCCGCACCGGCTGTCCCGTTCGTGCAAGCAGAGGCGCTCTTCGTCGAGCCTCGTGAGGAACGGCACGAGCACTACTTCGGCGACCTGCGAACCCTCGATGGCGTCCCTCAATCCGGTCGCCACGGCGGTACGGCACCGGTTGGGGCCTGACCGGCAGGGACACCCCGCAGCCGGCGCTAGGCGGCAGAGATGCCGCCGTTGACACTGATCGCCTGGCCGGTGAGTCGCCTCGCCGACGGTCCGGCCAGGAACACCACCAGGTCACCCAGGTCGTCTGCGTTCGGCACACCAAGGTGAGCCTGCGCTGCCGCGCGCTCGAACAACTTGGCGCTGAAGCCGTCATCGGTGATGCGTCCGGTCGACGCCGTCCCGAGCACGAGGGAAGGCGTCAGGACATTGGCCCGGATTCCGTTTCGCTTCCCTTCGGTCGCGATCGTGCGGGTGAACATGATGATCGCGGCCTTGCACGCCCCGATGATCGTCTCGCCGGGGGTCGCGGTCTTGCCAGCATCGGAGGCGACGGTGACGATCACCCCGCCGCGGCGCCCCGCCATGTGCGGCATCACCTCGCTGACCATCTGCATGGTGGGCAGCAGCATCTGGTTCAGGATCGGCTGGATGTCGCGGGTCGGGATGTCGCGGAAGAGTTCGGGCCGATTGTCCGCGACAGTGGACACGACAAGGATGTCGATCCCGCCGAGAATTCGCTCTGCCTCAGCGGTGATGCGTGCAGCCTCGGCGGCGTTTGTCGCGTCGCCGGCCAGGAACGAGACGTCGGCGCCGAGCAAGGCCAGTTCGGCTCGAGCCCGCTCGCCACGTTCGGGATTCCTCGCAACGATCACGATCCGCGGAACGCCAGCCTCGGCCAGCTTCTTTGCCGACGCGAAACCGATGCCCGCCGATCCGCCGACGATGAGCGCTCCGCTCTCGTCCAGCGGTTTCGGCGGGGGAAGCTCCTCGGTCACAGCGACACCGTACCCCGGGCGAGAATCTCACGGGAGATGATGCCTTTCTGGATCTCTGCTGTGCCATCGGCGACCAGGTAGGCCAGGACATCCCGGAACCGCTGCTGCAGCGGAAATTCTGCCGAATAGCCGAGGTTGCCGTGAATCTTCATGGCCGCCTCGATGGCGTCCTTTGCCACGACTGGTGCCCACCACTTGCTCATGGAGGCCAGCGAGGTGTGGGGCATGTTCTCCTGCCTCAACCAGAGTGCGCGATAGCAAACCCAGCGTGCGCCCTCGATATAGGTCGCGTGTTCGGCCAGGGGAAAGGAGACGCCCTGGTACTGGGAGATGGGCTGACCGAAGGTCTCCCGTTGGGTTGCATAGACGGCTGCCTCGGCGAGGCTCTGCTCGGCAGCGCCGAGGCACATGAGCCCGATCGCGGCGCGGCTGAAGTCGAACTTGTTCATTGCACCCGAGAACCCCCGGCCTTCCTCGCCGACCAGGTGGGTCTCCGGCACGAAGACGTCGTCAAGGTGGATCGATCCCCAGCCAAGGGGCAGGCAGCCCATCCCGAGCATGTGGCTGATGCTGACTCCGTCTGAGGGGATGTCGACCACGAAGCAGCTGACACCGTTGGCCCGCGATGATCCCTCCTCTCGGGCGTAGACCAGGGCGGCGCTCGCCGTCATCGCCCAGCTGATCGCGGTCTTTTCCCCGTTGAGGATCCAGCCGCCGGGAACCCGCCTGGCGGTCGTGCGCAGTGCGCTCGCATCCGATCCGGAGCCGGGCTCGGTCAGGGCGATCGCCAGGTTCTCTTCGCCCGCGATCACGGTCGGGAGGTAGCGCTCCTGCACGAGATCGGACCCTTCAAGCAGCTGGGCGCCGACCAACCCGACCTGGATGGGCGCCGACGCAAGATTCACATCACCGTAGGCCAGTGTCTCGCTTGCGATGCCGAGCAGCACGGGATCGTCTTCTCCGGTGCCGCCGAATTTCTCCGGGAAACCGATCCCGAGCACGCCGAGGTCACCGATCTTCTTCAGCAGGGCGAACGGGAATTCCGTGCTGGCCGAGCGTGCGGTGTACCCCGGCAGCAGCTCGCGGGTCGTGAAGTCGGCGATAGTTTTTCGGAACGACTCCTGGTCTTCCGAGAAACTGAAGTCAAGCATGCGCGTCGAGCCGGCCTGCGAACAACACGGCGCTCGCGATCGAGGCGGCGGGGGAGGGGGAGGACGCGACGGTGGGATCCATGGACCAATGATCGGACCAAAGCTAGGCTAGTGTCAACACGCACCGACCGCGTGACGCCAACCACTCGGGTGACTCACAGTTCTCGCCAACCCAGTCGCTCAATTCCCTGAAAAGAGTTCACCGCAATGCCCGAGCCGCTCGTACGCAGCTACGACCAGTCCGCCGTCCTGATCGCCGGGGGCACCTCCGGCATCGGGTTGGCCTCGGCCCGGCAGTTCCTCGATGCCGGAGTGCGGCAGATTGCGCTCCTGGCCAGGGACGAGACCCGGGGACGCGCAGCGCAGCAGACACTTCATGACGCATTTCCCCAGGCCAGGATCGAGTTTCTGCCGGTCGACGCGGATGATTTCCGGCAGGTGGAGGGCGCCGTGCAGCAGGTGCACGAGCTCTTCGGAGCCATCGACGTCGCAGTGAGTTCGGTCGCCGCCTCATACCGCCCGGAACTGCTGCACAACACGCCCATCGAGGATGTTGCGGCGATCCTGAATCGCCAGGCGCTGCCTCCCATGTACCTCACCCGCGCGGTGCTGCCCATCATGCAGGCCCAGGGCGGAGGAAGCATCATCAACGTCGCGTCGGATGCGGCGAAGGTCGCGACCCCGGGTGAATCCGTGCTTGGTGCGGGGATGGCCGCCATCGTGATGTTCTCGCGAACGGCCGCGATTGAGGCCAAGCGCAACGGCATCCGGGTCAATGCGGTCACGCCGTCCCTGGTTGCCGGCACCATCACCGCGGAGCGCGTCCTTGCCGACGGGTTCAGCAAGAAGCTCTTTGACAGTGCGGCGAAACAGGCTCACCTCGGAGTTGCGGAACCCGACGACCTCGCAGCCCTCATCGTCTTTCTCGGCGGCCCGCACGCCTCCAAACTGACGGGCCAGGCCATCAGCGTGAACGGCGGGATCTCTGCGGCCTGATCGCGGAGCTGTGGGCCGTGCCGCGCTGTCGGCCATCCGGATGCCGTTCGCCCTCCCGATGCTCGCTAGCCTTGTCGTAGTGGCCGTCCTTTTTCCCCTCCCAGTTCGTCGACCGACGTCGCGCGCGGCTGAGGTTGCACCGTGAATCGCCCGCTCGCGCTGCTCGTGGCCGCCGCGTTTTTCATGGAGAACCTCGACGGCACCATCATCCAGACCGCCGCACCGGCGATCGGGCGAAGCTTCGGGGTCAGCGCGCTCGAGGTGACGGTGGCAATCACCGCCTACCTGCTCGCCGTCGCCGTGGGCGTGCCAGCGAGCGGATGGTTCGCCGGCCGGTTCGGTGCCCGGCGAATGTTCCTCATCGCTATCGTCGTCTTCACGCTCGCCTCAGCCACCTGCGCCGCATCGCAGGATCTCGGGGAGCTGGTGGCGTCGAGGGTCGCGCAGGGGATCGGCGGCGCAATGATGGTACCGATCGGCCGGCTCGCGGTGCTTCGCGCGGTCGAGAAGAGCGACCTGCTGCGGGCGATCGCCTACCTGACCTGGCCTGCGCTCGCAGCTCCGCTCATCGCACCGGCGCTGGGCGGCATCCTGACCGACACCGTGGGGTGGCACTGGATCTTCCTCATCAATCTTCCGATTGGTGTGGCCTGCTTCCTCGCCGGCCTGCACATCCTTCCCCGGGGGGAGGAGCTCAGCCACAACCCGTTCGATGCGATCGGTTTTGCGCTCTCGGCAGTGAGTCTCGCGTCACTCGTCTTCGCGATGCAGCAACTCACGGTGGTACAACCGGTCTGGTGGATCGCGGCGGGGCTCCTGGCTCTCGCGCTGGGCTCCGGTATTGCGGCGCTGGCCTGGATGAGGCGGGCGGCGCATCCGCTGCTGCGGTTCACGGCGCTGCGCACCCGCACCTTCCGCGTCGGTAACGCCGGAGGCGGACTGTACCGAGTGATCGTGTCTGCGGCCCCGCTGCTGTTCACCCTGCTCTTCCAGGTGGCCTTCGGATGGAGTGCGACCCTTGCGGGCGGGCTGATCGTCGCGATCTTTGCGGGGAACATCCTCATCAAGCCGCTGACCTCGCCGATCATCCGGCGGTTCGGGTTTCGGCGGGTGATCGTCGTCACCGACGTTGCCGGCGGGGCTGTCTTCGCCCTCTGTGCCCTGTTCGATCCGTCGACCTGGCTGTGGGTGATCGTCGGCGTGCTCGTGGTGAGCGGTGCGCTTCGCTCGATGGGCTTCACGGCCTACCAGTCACTGCAGTTCGCCGACATCGATCCGGGCGCCACCCTCGACGCCAACTCGTTGAGTTCGACCGTTCAGCAGGTCGCGGTCGCCGTGGGCATCGCTTTTTCGGCTATCGTCGTGCGGGCGACGACCGCGCTGGCCTCGGCCACCGCCGGTAGCTCGAACGTCTGGCTGGGTTACCGCTGGGCCTTTCTCGTGTTCGCCGTGCTGATGATCGTGCCGGCGGTCGAGGCCTCACGTCTCCCGGCCGGGGCTGGAGCGCACCTGGTCTCCGCGTGACGCACCGGTGCCAGAGCAGCTGCGACTCAGGGTAATTTCGAATCATGCCTTCCATTCCCCACATCGCGATCATCGTTGCCAGTACCCGTCCGACCCGGTTCGCCGATATCCCGCTCGCCTGGATCACCGAACAGACCTCGGGCCGCAGCGACTTCAGCTTCGAGGTCATCGACCTGCGCGATCACGTACTGCCCTACTACGAGCTTGCCGTCTCGCCTGCCCTGTCCCCGCGCCAGTACGGTACCGAGGCGGAACGGAACCTCGGGCAGAAGCTCGACGCCGCGGACGGGTTCATCGTGCTCACCAATGAGTACAACCACAGCTACCCGGCCTCGCTCAAGAACTCCCTTGATCACTTTTTCGTCGAGCTGAACCGCAAGCCCATCGCGTTCATCGGCTA
>Ga0302283_1001167_pt1 | contig 22205 bp, 16 predicted proteins | sample III_Fen_E1_4_FD_198770 | JGI IMG/M metagenome (GOLD analysis project Ga0302283, IMG submission 198770) | Peat permafrost microbial communities from Stordalen Mire near Abisko, Sweden - III_Fen_E1_4 | ecosystem: Environmental > Terrestrial > Soil > Wetlands > Permafrost | place: Sweden: Abisko... | reverse complement strand
ACCGCTACCGGGACGCGCTCGCCGAGCTCGAGGCCGCCTCCGCTCTCCGGCAGTCGCCCCTGTTCCTGTTCGAGATGGCTCGCGCGCACGAACGCTTGGGCGAGGCGCGGGCGGCGCTCGCCGCCTACGAGCAGTTCCTCGCGGGCGCCGGCGCCGATCCCGCGCAGCGCGCCGAGGCGACGGTCGCGGTGGCGAGGCTCCGCAGCCGAGCCCGCTCTGGCGCGCAGCCTCCTCCGTCGAAGCACGACGAGCCGCCCGCCCCCGTCCAGTACGAGCGTAAGCCGAGGACCGGTCTGACCGCCGGCGGCGCCGTGCTCTTCGGTCTGGGGTACGCGGGTGCCGTGGTCACCGGATCCCTTTTTCTCAGCAGCGGGGGCAACGGCTGCGCGAGCTACACCATCGGCAACCAGGCGCCGGTGTACAACTGCCCGAACGGGAACGTGCAGATCGCCAGCGGCCTCTTGCTCATCCCGGGCGCCGGCCCGTTCCTCGCCGCGCTCGCCTACCGCGAGACGGCCTGGTCGGTCGACTGGGCGCTCATCGACGGCGCCGCCCAGGCGGGCGGCCTGCTCATGATGATCTACGCGGCCAAGCACCCCCGCGACGTGCCCGTCTGCAGCGAGGCCCTTCAGCTCGCACCCTACGGAGGCCCTCACGCCGGCGGTCTCCAGGCGATGGGACGGTTCTGAGACGGCTCGCGTCGGGAGCTCCCACCCGCAAGCGGCGGATGGCAGCGCCCTGGGTGGGGGAGCGCTCGCCGGGAAGAATTTGATTCGGGTCGGCTGGGGTTTGATCCTGGCCGGGTCGGTTTTTTTCGCCGCCCGGTCGGCAAGCGCGCCCCCCGGGTCGGCTTTTTTCACCGCCCGGTCGGCGAGCGCGTCCCCCGGGTCGGTTTTTTTCACCGCCCGGTCGGCACGAGCGTCCCCCGGGTTGGTTTTTTTCGCCGCCCGGTCGGCACGAGCGCCCCCCGGTCGGTTTTTTTCCCGCCCGGTCGGCACGAGCGCCCCCCGGTCGGTCGTGATCCTCGCCGGGTCGGCGAGAGCGCCCCTGGGGAGGACGACCGGATCCCGGTGCGGCGGCACGGTGAGGAGAGCACGTTTTCGGCCGTCCGATCCCGGCTCGGGGTCCGGAGGCCCGTGGTAGCTTCGGAGGATGATGAACGTGGCCGTTCTCGGCGCCGGAGCGTGGGGGACCGCCCTCGCCAAGGTGCTCGCCGACAAGCAGCACCCCACCGTGATCTGGTCGCACCGGCGGGAGGTGGCCGACACCATCAACGAGGGGCATGTCAACACCCGCTACCTCCCCACCGCGGAGCTGCCGGCCACGCTCCGCGCCACCCACGATGTGGAAGAGGCGCTCCACGGCGCCGAGCTGGTGGTGGTGGTCATCCCCTCGCACGGCCTCCGGGCGGTGATGAGTGACGCACGCCGCCACGTCCCGGAGCGGGCGCTCCTCTGCAGCGCCAGCAAGGGCATCGAGAACGACTCGTTGATGCTGATGAGCGACGTCCTCCTCGACGTGCTCGGCCACCAGGTGCAGCCGCGGCTCACCTACCTCTCGGGGCCGAGCTTCGCGAAAGAGGTGGCCCAGCGGATGCCCACCACCGTCGTCGTCGCTGGCACCAGCGAGCGCGAGACCGAGGTGGTGCAGCACGCCTTCGCCACCGACAAGTTCCGCACCTACGCCTCGCAGGACGTCACCGGCGTGGAGATCGGCGGCGCGCTCAAGAACGTCATCGCCATCGCCGCCGGCGTCTCCGACGGGCTCGGCTACGGCCACAACACCCGCGCCGGCCTGATCACCCGCGGCCTCGCCGAGATCGGCCGCGTCGCCGCGCACAAGGGGGCCAACCCGCTCACCCTCGCTGGCCTCGCCGGAATGGGGGACCTCGTCCTCACCTGCACCGGCGAGCTCTCGCGCAACCGCACCGTCGGCATCGAGCTGGGCAAGGGGCGCACCCTCGGCGACATCCTCGCCACCCTCGGCCACGTCGCCGAGGGGGTGAAGACCACCAAGAGCGCCTTCGACCTGAGCCACAAGCTCGGCGTCGACATGCCCATCACCACCGAGGTCTACCGCATCCTCTACGAGGACAAGTCCCCCCAGCAGGCCGTCGTCGATCTCATGAGCCGCGCCCTCTCGCGGGAGTGACTGCGATCCCGCCGAGCTTCCCCTTTTCTCTTCGATGGGGCGTTGCCCCGTAGCGAGCGGAACCACCATGCGAAACAGCAACCTGGTCTCCTTGGCGTCGGCGCTGATTCTGTCCACCGTGACCTCGGCGGCCCTGGCCCAGCTCCCCCCGCCGTTCCCCAGCCTCCCCGTCCCCGGCCAGGATCCGCAGCAGCCGCCCCAGCAGCAACCTCCGCCGCAGCCGCCTCCTCCGCAACAACCCCCGCCTCCGCAGCTCCCGCCCCAGCAGCAGCCCCCGCCCCAGCAACCGACGTTGCCCGGCGGCTTCCCGGTGCCGCAGCTCCCGCCCCCGCTGCCGCAGTTGCCGATGCCCGGCCAGCAGCCGCAGCAGCCGTATCCGCCGCCGCAACAGCAGCAGCCGTACCCGCCGCAGCCCGGGTACGGGCAGCCGTACCCCCCGCAGCAGCAGCCGTATCCGCAGCAGCAGCCGTATCCCCAGCAGCAGCCGTACGCGCCGCAACCGCAGCCGTACCCCCAGCAGCAGCCGTACCCCCAGCAGCAGCCGTATCCCCAGCAGCAGCCGTATCCCCAGCAGCAGCCGTACGCGCCGCAGCCCGGGTATGGACAGCCCTACGCGCCGCAGCCGGGCTACGGGCAGCCGGGTTATGGACAGCCGGGTTACGGCCAGCCGGGCTACGGGCAGCCGGGTTACGGGCAGCCGGGTTACGGCCAACCGGGCTACGCGCCGCCGGGCTACAACCCCAACGTCCGCACCGGGCTCGAGATCGGCTACCTGTACGGCACCGCGATCGCCTACGGCGTGGGCGCCGGCGTCTGGATCGACGCCGAGGCCTACAACGGCACCAAGATCGATCCGGGCATCGCGATGATCGGGCCGCTCCTCCTCGGCGCGGCCCTGCCAATGGCCGTCTACATCGGCGACCTCCACCCGATGCGCGCCGGCCTCCCCTCGGCCATCGCCAGCGGCGTCGTCATCGGCGCCGGCGAGGGCCTGGTCGCCGCCGCCTTCGGCTCGGGTCACGCGAGCACCGTCCCGGGGGCGACCAACCCCTGGGACTTCACCTCGGTGGGGCGCGCCGAGATGGTCGGCTCCACCCTCGGCGCCGTCAGCGGCATCGCCTACGGGGTGCTGCTCCACCCCACGCCCCAGCGGACCATGTTCATCACCTCGGCGACCGGCTGGGGCTCGATCATCGGCTACGAGGTCGGCGGCGGCGCCACCTCCACCCCGTGGAATCCGACGGGCATCGGCACCGACACCACCTCGGCCAAGGCGGGGCTGAGCACCGGCGGTCTCGTCGGCTTCAACCTCGGCCTCGTCGCCGCGGCGGGCGCCTCCGCCTTCTGGACCCCGTCGTGGAACCAGCTCGCCTGGATGTGGGGTGGCTTCGCGATCGGCGAGACCGCGGCGACGCTCGTCTATCCCATCTATGCGGCCACCGGCGGCGACGCGCGGCACGGCCTGGTCTTCCAGGGCCTCGCCGGCACCGTCGGAGCCGTGGCGGGCGCGTTCATCGGCCGCGCCGATCATGGCGGGGCCGTCGCCCGCGAGGAGCGGGAGGACGAGGAGTGGCTCGCACACCCGCACTTCGCCCGGATCCGCGGCGGCGGCGTGATGCCGTTGCCCGGCGGCGCGGGCGGGACGCTGTCCGGCCAGCTTTGGTAGCCGATGGGGAGGGCCGAAGGCCCCCCCAAACCCCCCTGGTGTGATCTGGGCGCCGGGGGCCAACCGCTGGTCCGATCCGGCCGCGGGGCGCCCCAAACCCTCCTGAGCCGAGCGGTGGGCGCCTGCTATGCTGGGCGGCCATGCCGACGCTGAAGTACTTCGCCGCCGCGGGCGCCCCGCGCCTCTACTGCGTCCACAAGCCCGTCACCACCATCGGCAGGGCGCTCGGCAACGACGTGGCGATCCGCGGCACCGGGGTGGTCGAGCACCACGCGCAGATCCTCTTCGACGGGCGCGACTTCGTCCTCGAGGAGCTCGACCGCGACGCCGACATCGACATCAACGGCAAGCGCAAGCGGCGCGCGCGCCTCGTCCACGGGGACCGCGTCCACCTCGGCGGGGTGGAGCTGGGCTTCTCCATGTTCTCGGAGCTGGTCACGGCCGCGCCCTCGGCGTCCGGTGACGACGACGCGCCCTCTGCCGAGCCCACCGGGCGGGGCATCACCAGCGAGCTGGCCGGGGTGCGCAAGCTCTTCGCCTTCAGCGAGAAGCTGATCAACCGCCGCAACGTCGACGAGCTGCTCGAAGCCATGCTCGACGACGTCATCGAGCTGACCTCCGCCGACAAGGGCTTCATCCTCCTCGTCGAGGGCGACCCCCCGGCGACGCCGGGCAAGGCGGAGCGCCGCCTCAGCGTGCGCGCCTCGCGCAACGTGCACAAGGCGGCGATCACCAACCCCGACGGCAACATCTCCGACAGCATCGTCCGCCAGGTGATCACCGAGGCGCGCTCGATCATCGTCTCCGACGCGCTCGCCGACACCCAGTTCGGCCAGAGCGAGAGCGTCATCGCCATGAAGCTGTCGAGCGTGATGTGCGCCCCGCTGATGTCCCAGGGGGAGGTGATCGGCGCGCTCTACGTCGGCAACGACAAGGTCAAGCAGCTCTTCGATCGCACCCAGCTCGAGCTGCTCAGCATCTTCGCCTCCCAGGCCTCTCTGATCCTCCAGAACGCCATGCTCCTCAGCGCCCTCCGCGCCGACAAGGCCAAGCTCGTCGCCGAGCTGCACGACAAGAAGTTCGGGGAGATCATCGGCGCCTGCCCCTCGATGCTGGAGGTCTTCCGCAAGCTGCAGAAGGTGGCCGCCACCGACATCAGCGTGCTCATCACCGGCGAGACCGGCACCGGCAAGGAGCTCATCGCCAAGGAGCTGCACCGCCGCAGCCCCCGCGACGGCGGCCCCTTCGTCACCATCAACTGCGGCGCCATCCCCGAGAACCTCATCGAGAGCGAGCTCTTCGGGCACGTCAAGGGCGCCTTCACCGGCGCGGTGATGAGCCGGCCCGGCAAGTTCCAGATCGCCGACAAGGGCACCCTCTTCCTCGACGAGATCGGCGAGCTGCCGCTCAACCTCCAGGTCAAGCTCCTCCGCGCCCTCCAGGAGCGGGTCGTGGTCCGCGTCGGCGACTCCCGGCCGGAGAAGGTGGACATCCGCGTCATCGCCGCCACCAACCGCAATCTGGAGGACGAGATCCGCGCCGGGAACTTCCGCGAGGATCTCTACTACCGCCTCAACGTCGTCAACCTCTGGCTCCCGCCGCTCCGGGACCGCGGCGACGACGTGATGATCATCGCCAAGGTCCTCCTCTCCAAGTACGCCGACGAGCTGGGCAGCGCGGTCAAGGGCTTCAGCCCGGCCGCCCTCGCCTCCATCAAGAAGTCCCCCTGGCCCGGCAACATCCGCCAGCTCGAGAACCGCATCAAGAAGGCCCTGGTGCTCTGCGAGCAGACGCTGCTCTCGCCCGACGACCTCGACCTCGGCCCCGCGGCGGAGACGGCCATCCTCCCCCTGGAGAAGGCCAAGGAGGAGTTCCAGCGCAAGTACGTGCTCGAGGTCCTCGACCGCAACAACGGCAACCGCACCCAGACCGCCCGGGACCTCGGCGTCGATCCCCGCACCATCTTCCGCTACCTGGAGAAGGAAGCGAACCCGATGCCCAGCGGCGCCGGCGGGGTGGCCAAGGATCCGGGCGCAGGGGGATAGAGCCGCGCACCTCGTGACGTCCATGCCTTCCCTGTCCCGCCTTCGCGCCGCGACGTCGATCCTCGCCCTCCCGCTCCTCGTCGCGCAGGGCTCGTGCACCCCCCCGAGCGCCGCCCGGCCCGAGCCTCCCGCAACGGCGCCGCTCGGCGAGCGGGTCTGGGTGGCCAGCTGGGCCGCGAGCCCGCAGCCGTCGGGGGCCAAGCCCCTCGTGCTCCACGGCGAGACGCTGCGCGAGGTGGTGCACCTGAGCGCCGGGGGAGACTCGATCCGCATGCACCTCTCGAACGCCTACGGCAAGACGCCGCTGGAGATCACCGCCGTCCACGTCGCCGCCTCCGCGGGAACGGCGCGCACGTCCGCCGGGTCCGATCGAGACGTGCTCTTCGGCGGGGCCCCGACCGTGGTGGTCCCGCCCGCGGGCGTCGCGGTCAGCGATCCGATCCCGCTTCGCGTCGCCCCTCGCTCCGACGTGGCGGTGAGCCTCTTCTTCGCGGGCTCGGCGGCAGCGACCACCGTGCACGCGCTCGCGAACGGGGGCGTCTCTGCCTCCGCCCCGGGAGACGTCGCGGGCGCGCCGGCGTTCTCCCCGGCGCGGACGCTTTCCTCCTGGCCCTTCCTGTGCGAGCTCGACGTCCGAGCCGCGTCGGGCACCCGCACGGTGGTCGCCTTCGGAGACTCCATCACCGACGGGATGGGGTCGTCGCCCGGCTCCAACCATCGCTGGCCCGACCTGCTCGAAGAGCGGCTCCGGGCTCGGGCGCCCGAGGTGGGGGTCGTGAACGCGGGCATCGCAGGCAATCGCCTGCTCGTGAAGCTGATCGGCGACAGCGGGCTCGAGAGGTTCCAACGGGACGTCCTCGGGGTGCCCGGGGTGTCCGCGGTCGTCGTCCTCCTCGGCATCAACGACCTCGCCGCCCACGCGCCCGAGCCCGAGTCGAGCGCGGAGGAGGTGATCGCCGGGCACCAGCGGCTCCTCGCGGCCGCCCGGGCGCGAGGGGTGCGCGTGCTCGGCGCCACCCTGCTCCCCTTCGAGGGCGCGGACGGGGACGGCTTCTTCCTCCCGAGCGACGAGCCCAAGCGGCAAGCGGTCAACGCGTGGATCCGCACGGCGGGTGCCTACGGCGCCGTCGTCGACTTCGACCGCGCGATCGCCGACCGGGCGCACCCGGCGCGCATCGCACCGGCGTTCGACAGCGGCGATCACCTCCACCCCAACGACGCGGGCCACCAGGCGATGGCGGACGCGATCGATCTCGCCCTCCTCACGCTCGAGTAGGCCGCGCGCGCGTCGTCGGGGGCCTCGCGCCTCCTCACCCGTGTCGTATAGTGCCGCCCATGACCCTGGCTCAGTGGACCGCCGTCGACCGCTACTTCACCGACCTCTTCGTCCCCGCGGACGCCGCGCTCGACGCCGCCCTGGCCGCCAGCACGGAGGCCGGTCTGCCGCCGATCAACGTGTCGCCGCCGCAGGGCAAGCTCCTCAACCTGCTCGCGCGCCTGCACGGGGCCCGCACCGTGCTCGAGATCGGCACGCTCGGCGGCTACAGCACGATCTGGCTGGCCCGCGCCCTGCCCGAAGGGGGCCGGGTGATCACCCTCGAGTTCGACCCCAAGCACGCCGAGGTCGCCCGGGCGAACCTGGCGCGCGCCGGCGTCGCGGGCCGGGTCGAGGTGCGCGTGGGAGCGGCGCTCGACGCGCTGCCCAAGATCGCCGCCGAGGGGCTGGGACCGTTCGACCTCGTCTTCATCGACGCCGACAAGAAGAACAACCCCGACTACTTCACCTGGGCGCTCAAGCTCACCCGGCGGGGCAGCGTGATCATCGTCGACAACGTCGTCCGCGACGGCCGGGTCATCGACGCCAGCACCGACACCGACATCCTGGGGGTGCGCCGGTGCAACGCGATGATGGCCGCCGAGCCGCGGGTGAGCGCGACGGCCATCCAGACTGTGGGGAGCAAGGGCTACGACGGGTTCGCCCTCGCGCTGGTCGTCGCGGACTGATCAGTTCGCCGAGTCCGCCTGCATGGTGCCGACGTCCACCGTGCCGCCCGCCCCGTTGAGGATGTGCTCGATCGCGCCCCCCGCCGTGCTGCCGAGGTATTCGGTGACCAGGTGCTGCATCGTCACCCCGGAGGCGGTGGGCGTCTCGACGGCGTTCTCCTCGGTCACCGGGTTGTCGAACACGGAGTAGACCCCGAGGCCGCGCGCGTCGTGGCTGGTGACCGAGCTCGCCACTTTGTAGGAGGCGTATCCGTTCTCGCCGCCGTGCGTCCACGAGCCCTGGTCGGGGACGTCGTAGGGGATCTCGGACTGGTAGAAGTAGACGCGCCCGCCATTGCCGTTCCACAGGGTCTGGTACTGCTCGAAGTGCTCGACGAAGAGCCCATAGGCCGAGACGTTGTCACCGTTCACGGTGATCCCGTTCTGGGCCACGTTGGTGGTCCAGCCCACGCCGGTGCCGTGGTCGGCGCGCCACAGCCAGACGTTGTCGAGGAGCACGTCGCTGCTGTTGATGGTGAAGCAGCTCGCGGTGTTGCCGACCGCCTCGCCGCCGACGCGGCAGGAGAGGTCGAAGAGGGCGGTGGGACTGGTCGCGTGGCTCTGGGAGCTGGAGGCGGCGCCGATCTGGAGCAGGGTGGGGGAGCTGGTCGCACCCGCGTCGAAGAGGATGCCGCCGACGGAGACGCCGTCGACGTCGGCAACGACGATCGCCGGTGTCCCCTGATCGGGGTGGAGCGTCGCCACGCCGAGCCCCAGGACGATGGCCCCGGCCCGGGTGACCTGGAGGCTGCTGGCCAGGTGGTAGACCCCCGGCGTCAAGAGGAGGTGCCGGCCGGCGGCGAGCGCGCCGTTGAGGGTGTCGGCGGTGTCCGTGTCGGGGTGCGCCAGATAGAATGCGGCGAGAGACACGGTCGTGGCGGGGACCGGGGTGGCGCCCCACGAGATCCCCTGGCTGCTGGTCCGGAGCGACGGCACCACGACCGAGTAGGCTCCGGCGCCGTCGATGACCAGATAGGGCTTCTCGCGCACGGTGGGCGTGGTGGCGACGACGGTGTAGGGAGAGACGGGCCAGGTGCCCGAGGGGGGGTTCTCGTCGCCGACGAACACCATGTTCCACGCCCCGCCCACCCAGCTGGTGAGGACGGTGTTGCGGGTGAGGAACTGCTGCTGGCTGCCGGAGAGCACCTGGGTGTCGATCAGCGAGTCGGCGATGAAGCCACCGCTGGACCAGCCCCCGTCCCAGAGATCGAGCTGGCCCTTGACGTGGAAGCGGCGCAGCCCGGTCGCCTGGGAGACGGCCCACACCTCGACGCTGGAGTCCTCGGTGGGGACGACGGCCAGGTTCTCCGCATAGCGCCAGAAGTTCTGGGTGGCGTTGCCCTGGAACCAGGTGGCCTTGGAGCGCACCGCCCCGGTGATGGTGACGTCGTCGGGAGACGCTCCGAGGCCGAGCACGGTCATGTAGAAGCCGACCTGAACGTCGAGCGCGTACTGGCCCGGCTTGAAGAGGTACGCGTAGCGCTGGTCGCCGAACTGGTTGGTCTGCTGGGTCTGAAAGACCACGTCGATCTGACTCTGGATCGTCGCCGTCGCCATCGACGGGTCGAAGATGAGGACGTTGGGCCCGAAGTCGGGGTGGGTCGGATCGGTCGCAGCCCCGGCACCGCCCGCACCGCCGCTGGCCCCGCCCGGAGAGCTGCCCCCGGTGCCCGCGGTACCCGCCGAGCCGACGGTGCTGCTGCCCGCCTCGGTGCCGGTGGTGCCGGTGGTGCCGGTGGCGTTGCCCGAGCCCGAGCCCGTGGTGTTGCCGCCGGTGCCGGGCGCGGCGGTGGTGTGACCGCAAGCGGCGCTGGCCACGAGGAGCGAGAGGGCGCCGGCGCTGACGAGGAGCAATCGGTTCGAGGTGGCTCGCATCCTGGGCGGCGGAGCAGGATCCCTGCCAGCGCCGGGGACGGGCGTGGCCGCGTGCGCAGGCCGCGCCGGGCCGCCGGTGCGATCGCAGGGATCCTGGGTGGGTGATCGCGCCGATCACCCACCGTGACCGGCCGGCGCGCCATGCTATCCAGCTACCCCGCCATGCCGTCGTCCGAACCCCTCAGCGACCCCTGCCCGCCCAAGACCCGCGCCGACCTGGAGTGGGACCGCGTCCTCGAGGCCCTCGCCGGCCGCTGCGCCTCGCCGGCCGGGCGCCGCCTGGCGCGGGGGCTCCCCTTCGCGAGCTCGCGCGCGGAGGTCCTCACCGCCCTCGGCGAGGTGCGGGAGGCGGTCACCCTCGATCTCGCCGGCGAGCCGCTCCCCACCGCCGAGGTGCCCGAGGTGGCTCAGGCGCTCGACCGGGCCCGCATCGGATCCGTCCTTGCCAACGAGGAGCTCCGCGGCATCGTCTCCTGCCTGGCGGCGGCGCGGACGCTGCGGCGCTTCTTGAACGCCCGGCGCGATCGCGCGCCCCTGCTGGCCGAGGCGTGCGCGGTGGAGGGCTCGCTCGACGAGCTGGAGCGCGAGCTCGCCGCCTGCTTCGATCCGGACGGGTCGCTCGCCGACCGGGCCTCGCCGCGCCTCCTCGAGCTGCGCAGCGACTGGCGCGCCGGCAGGGAGCGGCTGGTGCGGCGGCTCGACGAGCTCATCAAGAAGCACGACGACATCCTCCAGGATCGGTTCTGGACCGAGCGGGACGGGCGCTACGTGCTGCCGGTGCGATCGGACGCTCACGAGCGCTTTCCCGGCATCGTCCACGCCACCAGCGCCAGCGGCGCCACCGTGTTCGTGGAGCCGCGGGCGCTGGTCGAGGTGGGCAACCGCCAGAAGATGCTCGACGCCCAGGTCATCCGGGAGGAGCACGCCGTGTACGCGGCGCTCTCGGCGCAGGTGGCCGGATCGGTGGACGCGATCCTGGCGGCGACCGTCGCGCTCGCCCACGCCGACGTGCGCGCCGGCAGCGTCAAGCTGACCCGGGAGCTGGCCCTGACCTTCCCCGAGGTGGTGGAGGGAGAGGCGCGCGTGGATCTCGTCGGCGCCCGCCACCCGCTGCTGGCGCTCGACGGGGTGGAGGTGGTGCCCGGCGATCTCGCGGTGGGCGCCGGCCGCGCCATGATCGTCTCGGGGCCCAACGCCGGCGGCAAGACCGTGGCGCTGAAGACGCTGGGCCTGGCGGCGCTGATGGTGCGCGCCGGGCTCCCGGTGCCCGCGCGCGAGGGCTCGCGCGTCGCCGTGTTCGAGGTGGTGCTCACCGACGTCGGCGACGATCAGAACCTGCACAAGAACCTCTCCACCTTCAGCGCCCACGTGCAGAACCTGGTCACCGTCCTCGGCGAGACCCGCCCCGGCGCCCTGGTCCTGCTCGACGAGCTCGCCGGCGGCACCGACCCGCGCGAGGGCGAGGCGCTCGCGGCCGGCGTGCTCGACTCGCTCTGCGCCCGCGGGGGGACGGTGGCCTGCACCACCCACTACGAGGGGCTCAAGGCGCTCGCGCTCGGGGACGTGCGCTTCCAGAACGCCTCGGTGGGCTTCGACCTGGCGACGATGAGCCCCACCTTCGAGCTCTTGCTGGGCGTCCCCGGGGCGTCGAGCGCGCTCGCGGTGGCGCGGCGCTTCGGCATCCCGGCCACGGTGATCGAGCGGGCGCAGCGCTTCCTCTCGCGGGAGACGGTGACCTTCGATCAGATGGTGGAGAAGCTCCAGTCCGAGCGGCGCGCCCTCGAGCTGGCGCGCGCCGACGCGGTGCGCGAGGCCGAGGCGGCGCGCCAGAAGCAGCGCGAGCTCGAGCGCGAGACCGAGCGCCTCACCGCCAAGGAGCGCGGCGCCATCACCCGCGAGGGCGAGGAGCTGCTCGCCAGCCTCAAGCGCGCCCGGGAGGACCTCCGCGCGGCCCAGGCCCGCCTGCGAGGGGGCCGGCTCACCGAGGAGGATCTGCGCGCCGCGACCCGTGCCATCGACGCGGTCGCCCACAAGACCTCGATCGGCGGCGAGCTCGAGCCGCGCACCGCCGCCGACGCCGTGGAACGCGGTGCCGTCGGGCCGGGGGCGATCCGCGTCGGGCTCAGGGTGTACGTGCCGCGGCTCCGCGCCGAGGCCGAGATCGTCGAGGTCCTCGGCGGCGGTCAGCTCCGCGTCGCGGCGGGGTCGCTCAAGCTGAGCACCACGGTGGCCGAGGTGCGCTCGGTGAGCGCCGCCCCGCCGCAGGCGGCCCAGGCCTCCCGTCGCGAGGGGGGGCGCGATCGCCGCACCCCGTCCCGCAAGGAGTCCGCCTACACCATGGACGCCGCCGCCGACCCGGACCTCCCCGTCCAGACCAGCGACAACACGGTCGACCTGCGCGGGCTGCGGGCCCACGAGGCGGTGGCGATGGCCGAGCAGTTCCTCGATCGCACCCTCGGCGCAGGACGCCGGGTCGCCTTCCTCATCCACGGCCACGGCACCGGCGCGCTGCGCGAGGCGGTCCGCGACGCGCTGCGCACCAGCCACTACGTGGCCAGGTCTCGCCCGGGCGAGCAGGGCGAGGGCGGCGACGGCGTCACGGTGGTCTGGCTGCGCTGACGAAGCGCCGAGGTGTGGCGCCCCGGTCATGGATGGAGTGAACGATTCGTGGCCGGCGCGGAGAACCGGTTCAACCAGAACGTGCTCGAAGCCGTCACAGGGGTGCAGAGCGCGCTGGCACGATGCGTGCTCCTCTCGCTGCGCTATCCGTCCACACCCGTCGTTCGGGAAGGTTCGCCCCATGGCCGCCGTTGCTACACCGAGAAGACAGCACCCTTCAGGCCCCCCGCGGAGTGTGCCCGTGCCCGGCACCGTGCCATCCCCTCGCACCGAGCCTCGCATCGAGACGGACACGTTCGTCCCTGAGGCGACCGTCGAGAGCTGGGTGCGCAGCGGCGCGGCGGCGCGCACCGGCGGCCTGCTCGTCACCTCGGCCGGGCGGCGCTTCCTCCTGCGCGACGCCATCCGCGTCCTCGGCCGGCGCAACGGCGACACCGATCCCTACGGCTTCACGGGGAAGGTCGAGCCCATCCGCGAGCTCATCCGGCGCGGCGCCAACGTCTCCGCCGACGCGCTGCGCCTGGGGCCGGCGGTCTACGACATCGAGTACGGCTTCGTCGCGGTGCGCGCCGACGACTGAGGAATTGCTCAGCGATCGCGATCGACGCGGCCGACGTCGGAGGCGACGCGGTCGAGCACGCCATTGACGAAGGCGCCGCTCTCCTCGCTGCCGAAGCGCTTGGCCAGCTCCACGGCCTCGTCGAGGATGACGGCGCGGGGCACGTCGCGGCTCTTGAGCAGCTCCCACGCGCCGAGGCGGAGGACGTTGCGGTCGACCCGCGCCATCCGCTCCAGTCGCCAGTTGGTGCTGGCCTTGCGGACGGCCTCGTCGACCTTGTCGAGGTCGCCCGCCACCCCGCGGAGGACGTTGTCGGCGTACTCCCGGCCCTCGGGATCGCCCGGGGTCTCGCGCCAGTAGGCGGCGATGACGCGCTCGGCGCTGCCGCCGCCCGCTTCCATCGCGAAGAGCATCTGCAAGGCCGACTCTCGACCGGAAGTACGCGCGCCCATGGTCGATCTCTCCGGCTAGAGGCCGGCGGCGTCGAGCGCCGCAGCCAGCGAGACCATCTCGATGGCGCTGACGGCGGCGTCCCAGCCCTTGTTGCCAGCCTTGGTCCCGGCGCGCTCGATCGCCTGCTCGATGGTGTCGGTGGTGAGCACGCCGAACGTCACCGGGACGCCCGTCTGCAGCGACACCTGCGCGATGCCCTTGGAGACCTCGGAGGCGACGTAATCGAAGTGCGGCGTGGAGCCGCGGATCACCGCGGCCAGCGCGATGATGGCGTCGACGCTCCCCCCGGAGCTCCCCGGGGGCTTGGGGGCAGCGCCCCCATCGCGGCGGGCGAGGCGCGAGACTACGGTGGGGATCTCCCAGGCGCCGGGGACGCGAACGATGGTGGTCTTGCCCAGGTCGCCCCCGTGGCGGGCGATGGCGTCGAGCGCACCCTCGACCAGGCGGTCGACGATGAAATGGTTGAAGCGAGCCACCACCAGCGTGAACCGCGCGCCCGGCGGCGCGATCAGCGTGCCCTCGACGACCCTTGCCCCGCCAGGTTGACCCGACATGCTCACGCCTCGCCCTTCATCGACACCAGCGGTACCATCTCGACCACCTTGAGACCGAAGCCGGTGAGCCCGGCGATCTTGAGCTGGCTGTTGGTGAGCAGCCGGATCTGGTGCACGCCCAGATCGGTGAGCACCTGGGCCCCGAGGCCGAACTCGCGCAGGGTCCAGCCCTGGGCGCTGGGGCTCGCGGCCGGTCTGCCTCCCGGCGGGCCTCCCAGCGGTAGCGCGCCCAGGCCATTGAGCTCGAGCGCGAGATCGCCCTTGGGGGGGATGTAGAGGATGACGCCCGCGCCGGCCTTCTCGATGGCGAGGATGGCCTCGCGGAGGTTGGAGCCGCCGTCGACCGGGGTGGAGCTGAAGATGTCGCCCACCAGGGAGCCGGAGTGGACGCGGCAGAGCACCGGCTCGCTGGTGGCCACGTGGCCCTTGGAGAGGGCCAGGAACTGCCGCGGCTCGCTCATGATCTCGTAGACCGAGCAGGCCCAGTCGGTGCCGGTGAGGTCGAGGCGCAGCGTCTGCTCGGCGATGCGGCGGACCAGGCGCTCGGTCTGGAGGCGGTACTGGATGAGGTCCGCAACCATCAGGATGGTGAGCCCGTGCTTCTGGCCGAAGCGCTCCAGGTCGGGCATCCGCGCCATGGTGCCGTCGTCGTTCATGATCTCGCAGATGACGCCGGCCGGGCGCATGCCCGCGAGGCGGGCGAGATCCACGGAGCCCTCGGTCTGGCCGGTGCGCACCAGGACGCCGCCGCGGCGCGCCCGGAGCGGGAAGACGTGGCCGGGCGTGACCAGATCGGTGGGGCGCGCGTCGGGCTGGATGGCGACCTTGACGGTGTGGGCGCGATCGGCGGCGCTGATGCCCGTGGTGACGCCGTGGCGCGCCTCGACGCTGACGGTGAAGGCGGTTCCGAGCGGGGGCCCGCTCCGGCCCGGCGCCGACATCATCGGGAGCTCGAGGCGGTTCACCTGCTCCTCCTCGAGGGTCAGGCAGATGAGGCCGCGGCCGTGGACGGCCATGAAGTTGATGCCGTCAGGGGTGACGGCCTCGGCGGCCATGCAGAGGTCGCCCTCGTTCTCGCGGTCCTCGTCGTCGACGAGGATGACCATCTTGCCGGCGCGGATCTGGTCCAGCGCGCTGTTGACGCGCTCGAGCACGGCGGAGTCGATGGTCAGGCGGTGCGGCATGAGCTCAGGTCCATCCGCCCGAGCGGAGCTTGTCGAGGAGGCGCTGGTCGTCGTCGGCGTGGACGTGGGCATGGACATCTCCCGCTCCTCCTCCCGCCCCCGAGAAATCGAGCTGCCGCGCCACGTAGCGCGCGAGCACGTCGACTTCAATGTTCACGCGCGCCCCGGCGCGCATTTCCCCGAGCAACGTGCGGCCGACGGTGTGGGGCACCAGCATCACGGCCACCGCCACGGTGGCGCCCGAGCTGCCCGCGGTCACGGCCGGCCCGACGTCGTTGAGGGTGAGGCTCACCCCGTCGATGGCGATCGAGCCCTTGGAGGCGACGAAGCGGCCGAGGGCGGCGGGGAGGGTGACCTCGAAGCGAATGGCCTCGCCGCGAGGCTCGCGGGCGGTGACCTGCCCCACGGCGTCGACGTGGCCGAGGACGATGTGCCCCCCCATGCGTCCGCCCAGCGGGGTCGAGCGCTCCAGGTGGACCCCGGCGCCGAGGGGGAGCTCGCCGAGGGTGGTGCGCTCGAGCGTCTCGCCGCTGATGTCGCACTCGAAGCCGCCCGCCACGATCCGATCGACGGTCAGGCACACCCCGTTGACGCTGATCGACTCGCCCAGCTCGAGCGGCGACAGCGTGGTCTCGATCGAGGCCCGCGCCACCGGCCGCCCGGCCCGCCGCCTGAGGACACCGGTGGTCTCGACGAGACCGGTGAACATCAGCCTGCGGCACCCCCGCCCTGACCGGGAGGAGGATCAGGGGGGTTTGGGGGGGGTTTGGGGCCCCCCCCATCGGGACGGTCCGTCAGCAGCTTGTCGATGAGGCCCTTGGAATAGGTCGACAGGTCGGTGAAGAGCACGCCCATCCCGGGCGGGTCGTCGTGGACCCGCACCACCTCGCCGAGGCCCTCGACGGTCTCGATGTCGTCCATGATCACGGTGAAGCGCAGGTTCACCTTGGTGCCGACAGGGAGCGGGGTGCGGGAGCGGACGAACACGCCCGTGCGCGAGATGTTGGTGACGTACTCGTTGATGAACGCGTCGTACGACTCGAACTCTTTGTTGATGGTGACGCGCTCGTCACGGCGCGCCTCCTCGGGGGTCTTGTCGGCCATGGCCTTGCTTCACCTGCCTACGAGATCGAACTGCTCGAGGTGGTACTCCTTGCGGGGGACGAGCTCGAGGCGCCGCTCGAAGAGGCGCTGGGCCTCGACGACGGCGACGCGCTCGTCGCTCTTGAGGAGATCGATCACCGCCGGGTGCGCGTTGACGATGATCACGTAGCCGGGCAGGTTCATCCGCTCGCGCCGGATCTGCCGGAGGATCTCGTAGGCGATGGTCTGCTTGGACTGGAGCTGGCCGGTGCCGTCGCAGTAGAAGCAGGGCTCGAGGACGGTGCGGCCCAGGCTCTCCCGCGTCCGCTTGCGCGTCATCTCGATGAGGCCGAGATCGCTGATGCGGTTGAGGGTGGTCTTGGCCTTGTCCTTGGAGAGCAGCTCCTCGAGGCGCTTGCGCACCTTCTCCCGGTTGGAGGTGCGCTCCATGTCGATGAGGTCGAGGATGATCAGCCCGCCGATGTTGCGGAAGCGGAGCTGGTAGGCGATCTCCTCGACGGCCTCGAGGTTGGTTGCGAGGATGGTCTCCTCGAGATCCTTGGAGCCCTTGCCGACGAAGCGCCCGGTGTTGACGTCGATGGCGGTGAGCGCCTCGGCCTGGTCGAGGATCAGGTAGCCGCCCGAGGGGAGCGGGACCTTGCGGGACTGGGCGCGCTGGATCTCGTCCTCGATGCCGTAGGCGTCGAAGATCGGCTCCTCGCCGTCGTAGAGCTCGATCGCGTCGACGCGCTCGGGCATGAAGATCTCGACGAACCGGCAGAGACGCTCGTGCTCCTCCTTGGAGTCGATCACGATCTTCTCGATGTCGTCGGTGAAGAGATCGCGGGCCGTCTTCAGGACCAGGTCGAGCTCGGTGTAGAGGCAGATCGGCGCGCGCATGCCGACCTCGCGCTTCTTGACCACCTCGCCCCAGAGGCGGACCAGGTAGCCGACGTCGGCCTTGAGCTGCTTCTTGGTGAGGCCCTCGGCGACGGTGCGCACGATGAGGCCCCCCTGCGGCGGCTTCATCGCCTCGATCGACTCGCGCAGGCGGGCGCGCTCCTTGTCGGAGCCGATGCGCTTGGAGATGCCGATGTGATCGACGGTCGGCAGGTAGACGACGTAGCGGCCGGGCAGCGAGATGTGGCTGGTGACCCGGGCGCCCTTGGTGCCGATCGGCTCCTTGGAGATCTGGACGAGGACCTCCTGGCCCTCGCGCACCACGTCGCGGATAGGGGTGCTCTTGGAGATGCGCGGCGGCTCCTGGTGGGCGCCGCGCTTGGGCTCGCGGCTGCTGCTGCGGCCGTCGCGGCGGCCCTGCTGGCCGCGCTCGTCGCTCCGTCGGCCGGCGCTGCGTTCGTCGCTGCGCGCCTTGGGCGCCGCGGCGGCGCGATCGTCGCGCCGACCCGCGCCACCACGCGCTCTGCCACCGGACGGAGAGCGCGAGGCGCCCTCTTGCCCGGCCGGAGGAGAAGCCGGACGGGCGGGGCTGGAAGCGGCGCCTTCGACCGGCGGCTTGGCAGCCGAGGCTCCATCGAGAGCGGCTGCGGTCGCGGCCTGACGGTCGACGGTGCGGCCCGAGCGCCGGACCCGCGCATCCCGTTGACCACGCCCCCGGCGGGTGCGGGTCCGCGGGACGAGCGAGTCGTCCTCGGGAACGGCCACCACCACCTCGGTCGCGGGGTCCCCACCGGCCGCGGTCGCCTCGGCGGCGACGTCGAGCGCGCTCTCGCTGGAGACCGCGTGCACCGGGGCGGGGGGGGAGTCTTCGCCGGAGGCTGCAGCAGGCTCGTCCTGCTCGGAGCGGCCCTCCTCTTCCTCTACCGAGGCCCCTTCAGCCGGGCCCGCGGCGGCATCCGCGTCAGCCTGGTCGTCGCCGTCCTCGTCGCCCGGATCAGCGACTCCGCCGGTGTCGGCGACGTCGAGAGCGGTGGGCAGCTCGATGTCGACCTCGTGGGCGAGGGCTTCTTCCTCTTCTTCGTCCGTGACCGCTTCCTCGGCGGGCTCATGGACATGGGGAACATGGGGAACATGGGGGGCGTGCGCGACGGCCGGTCGCGCGCCGACATTGCCGGCATCGGGAGCGAGGAGCAGAGCCTCTTCGCCGGGAGCCTCGCGACCGGAGGAGGACGAGCGCTCGTCCTCACCGCCGCGGCGATGACCGGCGAGGTACGCCTCGAAGTCGTCCGGGCGGATCAGGTCCTCGACGTGAAGAAATGCCGCACGCTCGAGCCCGACGTCGATGAAGGCCGCCTGCATGCCCGGTAGAACGCGGCTCACCTTGCCGAGATAGATGTTTCCCAGCGTACCCTTCGAGGTCTCTCGCTCGATATGGAGCTCGGCGATGATGCCGTTCTCGATGAGGGCGACGCGTGTCTCGCGGATGTCGACGTTGATGACGAGGAGATTCTTTGCCATGTGCGAGGCCCGCTCGAAGCGGGTGGCGGCAAGGGTTACCACATCGACCCTCCCCCCCCAACCCTTCCCTCGGCGGGTTCCCGCCAAATTCGGCCCGACGGCGCTCCGATCGGCTCTCCCTCCCCTTCCGGCGGGGTCCCTGGGTGCGAAACGCCCGTCTCAGCGCGCTGACAGAAAGGTGCGCTTCGCGTAGCCGGCGCCGCGTCTGGAGGTGTCGAGGATTCGACGACCCCCAGGTAAACCGTTGAAATTACTGAGACCCCGTATCGAGCCCGGCGCGTGCTTCATCCCCCGGCGAACCCAACCCAGGTCGCCCCGACCGGAGGAAACCATGGCGCAATCGTCCAGGATCATTGTTCTTTACGTGGCAGCGGGCGGCGGGCACCGCGCGGCGGCCGGCGCCGTCGCCGAGGCTGCTCGGACCCGAGGCCTCGACGTGGAGGTCGTGGACGCGCTCGAGCTGACGCCCGCCTGGTTCGCTCGCGCCTATGTGGGCGCCCACCTCCGCAGCACCGAGCACGCGCCGGGGCTGTATGGACAGGGGTACGCCGCCCTCGACCAGAGGCACGCCGTGGTCGACGGCGTCCGCGGGGCCTTCGACCGCGCGGTGGGGCGCGGCCTCCTGCGCTACGTCGCGGAGCAGCGGCCGCTCGCGATCATCGCCACCCACTTCTTCCCGCTCGAGATCCTGGGTCACGCGCGGAGGACCGGGGCGCTGCAGATCCCGGTGGTCGGGGTCGTCACGGACTATGCGGCCCACGCCTTCTGGGCCGAGCCCGGCGTCGATCGCTTCTGCGCTCCGGCCGGGCGCGCCGCGCGGGATCTGGTGCGCCACGGGGTCTCGCCCGACGCCGTCGTCGCCACCGGCATCCCGATCCGGGCGGCGTTCGGCGCCATCCCGACCCTGACGCCGCCGGCGCCGGGCGCCCCGATCGAGGTGCTGGTCACCAGCGGCGGGTTCGGCGTCGGGCCGATGGCCGAGATCGTCCGCTCGTTCAGCGGGGTCCGTGAAGCGCGGCTCACCATCGTCTGCGGCGACAACGCGACGCGGGTCGCCGAGGCCCGGCGCGTGGCCGCCGAGGTGGGGGTGCACGCCGAGGTGGTCGGCTTCGAGCGCGACATGGCGCGCCGGGTGGCGGCCGCGCACGTGATCGTCGGCAAGCCGGGCGGGCTCACCGTGAGCGAGTCGCTCGCCGCCGGCCGCCCGATGGTGCTGGTGGGCGCCTGCCCGGGTCAGGAGATGATGAACCAGCGGTGGCTGGTCGAGCAGGGAGCCGCGGTCGCCTGCGAGGCCGCCGCCGCCGGCCGCACCGTGGCCGCGCTGGGCGCCCAGAGCGCCCTGGCAAGCCTGGCGACGGAGGCACGAGCCCTGGCCGCTCCGCGCTCCGCGGCGCGGGTGCTTCACGTCGCGTTGCGGCTCTCCGACCACCACCACGCGTCCCAGCCGCTCGCGGCGTGAGGCGCCCCCGGGCGCTCCGCCGGATGACTCACATCGCGGGGCAGGTGGCGAGGTCGGTGAGGAGCGCCTTGCAGTCGCCGTTGCCTTCGCAGGCGGTGAGGTCGGCGGCGCAGGTCGCCCCGGATTTGGTCGAGCAGGTCTGGCAGGTGTCGCACGCGGTCATGCCCGGCGTGCCCGTGTCGCAGCTGTCCGTCATCGTCGGCGCCGCGGTGCAGCCGCCGCTCTGGCCGAGGGTCGTGGCGCCGTCGCAGGTCGTGTAGCAAGCGGTGCAGAAGAGACAGGTGATCAGGGCGTTGTAGGGCGTCACGCCGGGCTGGTGCGCCGTCGAGTTGCAGGTGAAGCAGCTCACCCGGTCGGTGCACGACGCGCAGTCCGCCCCCGTCACGCAGGGGTCGCCGCCGCCGGCGCCGGTCGTGGCGGCGGCGCTGCCGCCGGCGCCGGTGGACCCCGTGCCCGTGCTGCTGGTGCTGCTGGCGCTGCACGCTGCCAGCGCCAGCGCGGTGAACGTCGCCGCCACCGCGCGAGATGCCCAGATCTTCATGTGCGTAACCTCCGGAACCGCCGTGGCCGAGATCAGAGCGGGATGTTGCCGTGCTTCTTCGCGGGGTTCTTGTCGCGCTTGTCGCGCAGGAGGTCGAGGGCGCGGGCGAGGCGGATGCGGAGCAGGCGCGGGTAGATGACCTCGTCGATGAAGCCGAGCTCGGCGGCCTTGTAGGGGCTGGCGAACTTGGCCTTGTACTCCTCGACGAAGCGGGCGCGGGTCTGGGCGGGGTCGGCCGCGGCGAGGATCTCCTTGCGATAGACGATGTTGACGGCGCCCTCGGGGCCCATCACGGCGATCTCGGCGGTCGGGAACGCCAGGTTGTAGTCGGCGCGGATGTGCTTGGACGCCATCACGTCGTAGGCGCCGCCATAGGCCTTGCGGGTGATCACCGTCACCTTGGGCACGGTGGCCTCGGCGAAGGCGTAGAGCAGCTTGGCGCCGTGGGTGATGATGCCGCCGTACTCCTGGTCGGTGCCGGGGAGGAAGCCGGGGACGTCGACGAACGTGCAGAGGGGGATGTTGAAGCAGTCGCAGAAGCGCACGAAGCGGGCGGCCTTGATGCTGGCCTTGATGTCGAGGCAGCCCGCGAGCACCTGCGGCTGGTTGGCGACGACGCCGATGGGACGGCCGCCGATGCGAGCGAAGCCGACCACCATGTTCTGCGCGTAGCGCTCGTGGATCTCGAACAGGTGGCCGTCGTCGACCACGGCCCGCACCACGTTGCGCACGTCGTAGGGCTTGGCCGGGTCGGCCGGGACCATGGTGTCGAGCTCGGGGATCTCGCGGTCGGTGGGCTGGGTAGGCGGGCGGGCCGGCGGATCCTCGGTGTTGTTGGAGGGGAGGAAGGAGAGCAGCTCGCGCACCCGGGCGACCGCGGCGCGGTCGTCGGGCGCGGTGAGGTGGCACACGCCGCTCCGGCTCGCGTGCGTCGCGGCGCCGCCGAGCGTCTCCTTGTCGACCTCCTCGTTGGTCACCGCCTTGATGACGTCCGGGCCGGTGATGAACATGTAGCTGGTGCCGGCCACCATGAGGATGAAGTCGGTGATCGCCGGGGAGTACACGGCGCCGCCGGCGCACGGCCCCATGATCGCGCTGATCTGCGGCACCACGCCGCTCGCCAGGGTGTTGCGCAGGAAGATGTCGGCGTACCCCGCGAGCGACTCGACCCCCTCCTGGATGCGGGCGCCGCCGGAGTCGTTGAGGCCGATCACCGGGGCGCCGATGCGCATGGCGAGGTCCATGACCTTGCAGATCTTCTCGGCGTAGGCCGAGGAGAGCGAGCCGCCGATGACGGTGAAGTCCTGGGCGAAGACCACCACCTTGCGCCCGTCGACGAGGCCCCAGCCGGTGACGACGCCGTCGCCGAGGACCTTGCTCTTGTCCATGTCGAAGTCGGTGCAGCGGTGGACCACGAAGCGATCCACCTCGACGAACGAGCCGGGGTCGAGGAGCAGGTCCACGCGCTCCCGGGCGGTGAGCTTGCCGGCCTCGTGCTGCTTGGCGATCCGAGCCGCGCCGCCCCCTTGCAGCGAGAGGCGGTTCATCTCGTCGA
>Ga0302283_1001165_pt1 | contig 22236 bp, 16 predicted proteins | sample III_Fen_E1_4_FD_198770 | JGI IMG/M metagenome (GOLD analysis project Ga0302283, IMG submission 198770) | Peat permafrost microbial communities from Stordalen Mire near Abisko, Sweden - III_Fen_E1_4 | ecosystem: Environmental > Terrestrial > Soil > Wetlands > Permafrost | place: Sweden: Abisko... | reverse complement strand
GCTCGCTGCCCGTGAGTGGTACGAGGTGGAGCATTCCGCCAACCTGCTCGCCACGGTAGCCCGCGTCCGCCCCAGCTAGCGCGCTCTGCGCTGCCGCGAAGTCCTGGATCTTCATCGCGATCGCGAAGGCGGTGCCCTTCGGTGCGTCCCCGATGGCCACGTAGAAGGGCTCGGCTCCGGAGATGAGCGATCCCAGCGTCGGATCGCAGCCTGCCACGAGCAACAGCGCACCGGCTGCCGTCGAAGGGGCGTCCGTCAGCGACGGGCCGCCGCCAGCGCGTATGCGGCTCCAGAACGCGTCCGGGTCGCGCAGGGTCCCCTCGGCGGTCAATGTCGCGGGGGCCGCGACGGGCGGCTCGCTCACCAGCTGGATGGCCGGAGGGGGCGTCTCACGCTTGCAGGCGACCGTGAACGTCCCCAGGAGCGCGACGAAGACGAGGCGGTGCTTCACGCGAGGTCTCGTACCACGGGATGCGAATGCCCGGGAGAAGTGTCTTCGCGCGTGCGCGCCGGCTCGCCAAAGGCCGTGGCGGCGCCGGTTCTCCGTGTAATCTGGAAGACGAGGGAGGGATGCGATCGGTCGTGCCAGGTGCGGCTTCAATCTTCGAACGGCACGTTGCGCGCATCCTCCCGTTGATGACGTGGCTGGCGTGCGCGAGCTGCCAGCAACTCGGGCCGTCTGCATCGTGGGGCGCGCGCGCACCGGAGACCGCGGTGGGCGAGTCGCTGGGTCGTCCTGCGACGCCTACCGTTGCGGTCACGGCCGTGGTCCCGGTCGTCGAGCAGCCGGCCGACACGGGACTCCTTCCCCCGCTCGGCGCGGCGCAGCCGGACGAGCCGATCGCGCGCGCCGAAGAGTGGCCCTTTGTCGATCACGCCGTTGCTTCCTGCGTGAGCGACGGCTTGACGAGCACGCGCTACCTCCTCCAGTGGTTTCAGCATGCGGGGTCGCACCGGGCCGGTCCGCCCGGGGGGCCACGCCCGTTGCCCGGGCTTCGCCTTCCGGCGCGTGGCCCGCGAGCGGGCACGGCCAGCTACGCCTCCGCGCGCGCCGCGCTCGTTGCAGGGTGGGACGAGGCGCAGCGGCACAGCCACGTGATGGACTGCGCGGTTCGCGTAGCGCCCAAACGCCAGCCGGACGGGCAGGGCGCGCTTCGCGTGCCTTATGCCATCTACCTACCCGCCGACTACCTCGATCATCCGTTGCGCCCGCGCGCTATTCTGCTGCTCGCCTCGGGCGGAGGCGGCTCCCGTACCCGTTGGTTTCTCTCGCCGCTCCACACGGACGGCATGCAGCCGGGTACGGGCGGACTCGAGATGCGAGGGCGGATGGATGCCTGGGCCGCGTCGCATCCGGGCGAGGCGCCGCCGCTCGTCGTGGCGGTGGACGGCGCGAGCCCGGCGTTCACCAACGGGATCGAGGCATTCATCGAGCAAGAGCTGCCCGACCATCTCATCGCGACGTACCTTCCGCACCAGACGCGTGAGCAGACGCCCTACGGCGTCGAGGCCGTGTCCTCCGGCGCCATGGTGGCGCTCCGAGCTCTGCGGGCCAATCCGCGGCTGTTCACCTCGGTTGGGCTGACGAGCTTGTTCTGCGCCGGGGCGGGCTTCGACCCGCGGCGAGACCTGGGCGGCCCAGAAGAGCGCCGCGCCCTCTTCGCCGAGCTCGCGGAGCGGCGGGCGCACGGGCAGTTCGACTTGCGCTTCAGCATCGGCGCGCTCGATCAATACTGGGATTGCAACTACCGGCTCTTTCACGACCTGAGCACCGCGGGAGTTCTCCCCGCGGAGGCCGGTCCCTCCCAGGAGAAGTGCGCCGCGAAGCCCTGGCGCCCGACGACGGCCGACCCGCCGTCGTCGCCCGTGGTTTCGCACTGCGCCGGGCGCTGGGCATCCTTCGAAAGCTGGTTCAACACAGCGCACCATTACCGTGCAGTGGTGGCGGCGCTTCCTTCCGCGCTCGACTGGAACCTCAACGTCCTCTCGCGGGCGCTCGCGCAGGGGGCGGCGCCGGTCGAGACGGGCCCGACTCCGTGACGTTTGCCGAGGTCACGTCGCGACGAAGGAGGCGATGCGATCCACGACGCCCGGATCGCGCAGGATGCGCGAATGGCCCAGCCCGTGGGTCACCTCGAGCTTCGCGCCAGGCCAGGCGGAAGCGAGGAGGCGCCCGCAGCGAAGTGGGACCTCGCGATCTCCCTCGTCGTGGACGACGAGCAGGGGCGCATTCATCTGGCGTGCGAGCGTCGGGGCGTAGAGCTCGTCGAGGCTCATTTCAAGGCGCGACTCGATGCGCCGGCGTAGCGCCGTAGCCGTCCCCTCCGTGAGGCCGACGCGGCGGGTGAAGCCGCCGACGAAATCGCCCAGATCGACCGGAGGTGCGACGAAGGCGAAGCGCCGCACCGGCAAGTCCTCCTGGACCAAGCGCTCGCGCTCGGTCGGCGGCGCACGCCGGTACCGGCTCATCGCGTACGTGACGGCGGCGCCCCCCATCGAGTGGGCGACGACAGCTTGGATCGGAACGAACGGCGACCCGACCGCCACCAACATCGCGTCCAGCGCATCCGCGAAGTCGGGCATCGACGAGCGTTGGCCCGGGCTCTCTCCGTGGCCGGGGGCGTCGAACGTGACGACCCGAAACCCGCGCGCCATGAGCGGAGCGATGAAGGCATGGAGCTGGCCTCCTCGCCCGTTCCAGCCATGGACGAGCAGCACCGTCGGGCCGGTGCCAAAGCTCCACGCGGCGAGGCGGCCAGCCCGTGAGTAGACCGAGAACCGCTCGCCCCGCGCGAGCGCCGCGCGCTCCTCCTCGGCTGCGGTCTGGCGCGTGGTGCGAAACATGAGCTCCACCCCGAAGCGAGCAGCAAGCGCGGGCGAGCCTGCCTCGAGGGCGCGGAGGCCCGCGCCCATCGCCCGGACGGCGAATGGATCGCCCGGTCTGATACGAACGTTCGTGCTTTTTTGGGCGCTGCGGAGCGCGTCGGGTGCCGACATGGTCGATCCTTTCTCAGTGCGGGCGTCTGGCGTCGCGGACGAGGCGATCGAGAGCGGCACGCGCTCGCGCGTTTGCCTTGGGATCGCGCAGGAGGCGCGCAACCTGCAACCCGCCGTAGCCGATGCAGTAGACCTCGTGGGCGAGCTGCTCCACGTCGAGGTTCTTCCGGAAGTGGCCTTCTTCGATGGCGATGCGAGCGGCCCCGGCGAGCGTGTCTATCCAGTCCTTCTGGGATTCCACGAGGACGTCGCGCGCAGCGCAGGGCTTGTCGTCCAGCTCGACCGAGGCCACGGCGAATATGCAGCCGCCAGGCAGCACGTCCTTCCAGGCTAGCCAGCGCTCGAAGAGCGCCAGGAGCCGCGGCTCGCCGCGCTTGGCCTTCAGCGCTGGCGTGACCACCTGCGCTACGAAACGGTCGATGGCAGCCTTCAGGATCTCGACCTGGAGGTTCTCCTTCGACGAGAAGTGGGCGAAGAGGCCACTTTTGGACATGCCGACCTTGTCGGCAAGGCCGCCAATGGTGATGCCGAGCAGCCCCTCCTCGCTCGCGAGCGAGAGCGCGGCCGACAGCACAGAAGCACGAGTGTCCTCACCCTTGGTCACGAACACAACAATAGAACGGTCGTTCTATTCGTCAAGGGCGCGCGCGCGTTCTCGACCGAACGGGGTCCGTGAGCGGGCTCGTGCTAAGCGAGCTGCGTTCGCGCGCGCCTCACCCAGGTGTTGGCCGCGACGAGGGTCAAGAGGATCCCCGTTCCCGCATAGAAGCGCGCGTGGAGCCGCTCGGCGTCGGGGAAGATGAAGTACGCGAGCAGCATCGAGTACACGGGCTCCAGCGAGACCGCCAGCGCCACGGTGTAGGGGCTGAGCGTTCGGAGAACGCGAAGGCTCCAGAGCCACGGGAGGACCGTGCATCCTACGGCGAGTGCCAGGAGCAGTCCGAGGTCAGTCAGAGAGAGGGTCCACGGGGTCACCCCCTGCCCGGGCCAGACGACCACGAACACGGTCGTCACGACGGTGGCGCTCGAGAGCTCGTAGAACGTCATGACCTCCCCGCGCACCAAGGGCGAAAGGCGCCCGTTCAGCGTGCCGAAGGCCGCGGAGAAGAACGCCGAACCGAGGCCCATGGCGAGCCCGAGCATGTCCGCGTGAGCCTCGAGCCGGACGAGCAAGCTCACGCCCACCATCACCAAGAAGCCCACCGTGAGCTCTCCGATGCGGAGCGAGCGGCGAAAGACGACTGGCTCGAGGAGCGCCGTGAAGAAGGTCAGTGATGACAGACACAGGACGGCGACGGCGACCCCCGCGTACTTGATGCACCCATAGAACAGGAGCCAATGCAGCGCGACGAACACGCCAGCCAGGTAGAGCGTGCGAAGCAGGCGTCCCCGTACGCGGAAGCCGAGCCGACGCACGGCGATGAGCCCGCCCATGACGAGCACCACGAAAACCAGGCGATACCAGACGAGGGCGATCGCGCCGACCGATATGAGCCGTCCCAGGATGGCGGTGAAGCCCCACACGAACACCGTCAGGTGCATGAGGGCGTGCGCGGACGAGTGTTTCACGCGGAACGGGCGCCTAGCCTTGCGTCTCGCGAACGCCGGTGCGCACGAAGTTCATGGCCCCGATGACCTCGTCCTTGGTGAAGGGTTTGTCGAGACAAGGGTTCTTCGCCTCGTTCAGGAAGCGCTGTGCGCCGGCGCTGAATGCGCCTCCGGTCATGAAGATGAGGCGCTTCGCGAGTCCTGGCCGTCCGTCCTTGAGCCTTGCGTACACCTCCATTCCGCTGACAGCGCCCATCATCAGATCGCAGAGTATTGCGTCGTAGTCCCGATCGCCCTCGAGTCGGACGAGAGCGTCCTCGCCACTCGTGACCACCTCGACGTCGTGCTCGTCCCGCAGCATCTGCGCCAGCGCGTTCCCGAGAAGCGGCTCGTCGTCGATGACGAGCACGCGGAATCGCTGGAGGCTGCGCTCCGGCGGCGCCTGGCGCGAACGCACCCCCCGGTACGGGGGAAGGACCACGCGAAAAAGCGAACCGGCGCCGACTGCCGACTCGACCTCGATCCGGCCGCCGACCTCGCGCACGATGTGACGGCAGATGGCGAGCCCCAGGCCGCTCCCGGAACGTGAGCCCTTGGTCGTGAAGAATGGTTCGAAGATGCGTGACTGGACCTCGACGGGAATGCCGTGGCCGTTGTCTTCGATCTCGATCGAGGCGGAGCCGTCGGCGCTCGTCCGCGTGCGAACGGCGATGCGGCTCGTCTCCGGATCACGATCGGTGAGGGCGTCGACGGCGTTCACCAGCAGGTTCATCAGCACCTGACCGAGGCGCCCGGCGTCCGCGAAGACCATCGGCGCAGGTCCAAGGTCGACCACGAGGTGTGCGCGCGCGCGGATGGTGACCCTGGCCAGATCGACGGAGGCGCGTACCACCTCGAGCGGGTCGGTGGCTTCCGACCTCTGCTCCACACCCCGGGTGAACATGCGCAGATCATTCGTGATGCCGCGGACCCGCTCCGCGCCTTCCAGCGCGATGGCCAGGGACTCCTGGGCGGCTCCGAGGTTGCCGGCGCCGATGTCGCGCCGCGCGCATCCGAGGGCGGCGAGGGCGTAGGCGAGAGGATTGTTGATCTCGTGTGCGACGCCCGCTGCGAGAAAGCCGAGCTGCGACATCCGGTCGGCGAGCAGGAGCTGCTCGCGGAGCGCGTCACGCTCGGTGACGTCGCGAGCGAGCGCGACGCGGGCGGGGACCTCGTCGAAGGTGACGTCCTGAGGCTCGCTGAGCTCGAAGGTCCGAAAGGTTCCATCGGTGGCGCGGATCCGGAAGGTCTGAGCTCTTGCCTCGCCGATGGAGACCGCGAGGCCAGCAGCCGCGGCGTCGCGGTCGTCCGGGTGAGCGAGGTCGACGAGCTGCTTGCCACGGAGCTCGTCCAGGCTCGCGAGCTTGAGCGCCGCGAGGAATGCCTGGTTCGTCCACAGGATGATGCCGCGGCGGTGGACGACCAGCGGATCGGGGACCCTCTCCATGAGCTGCCGTAGCTCGCTCTGCGTGCGCAAGAGGACGCCGAAGACGGACTGCATCGCCTCGTGCTGCCGGGCGATCTCGTCAAAGAGAACGCTCTCGCCGCGGAGCGCGCGCAGCGCGCTGCGGACGCGACCCAGGACCGTCCTGTTCGGGGGCGGCGTGATCTCGAAGACGGCGCCCCGCGCTCCGAGCGAGCTCGCGTGGACGAGCGCGGGCCCGTATCCCAGGAGCGTCGGGATGACGCGGATACCCCCGACACAGGACCGAAAGAAGGTCTCGGAACCTCGGTACGGCTCCGGGATGGACAGCGTGAGCCGCAGCTTCCCGTCGGCTCGCTTCTCGAGCGCGTGGTGGATGTGGGGGAAGACCGCGGGCCCCGTGAACCGGAGGCCGATCCGCAGAACGCGGCCTGGGTCGACGAGGTGTGGGACGAGGCGGAAGAACTCCGATGGCGCGCTGAGCGTCACCGCGGCGCTTCCGAACTCCTCTACGCGGGCGTTCGTCTCCAGCGCGGCCCCTATGCGGTCGGTGAGCTCTGCGAAGTCGTTCCACGCGATCCGGCCACCCGCGCGCTGGGACGTCATGGCGAGCCCCACGGCCAGGTCTTCCGGGGACAGCCCGCACTGGCGAGCCGCGTCGAAGTAGTCCCGTACGAATCGGGCGGAGAGCTCCATGGCGCGGGGGAGTGTAGCGAGGTGGCTCGCGGCGCGGAATCCTCTCTGACCCCTATTCGAACGTGATTCCGAGCGTGAACGACACGGGGACGACGTAACTGGACGCGTTCGACGTACCGAACGAGTCGTGCTGCGCGAGGGAGAACAACGGAAGGTCCGCGCGAAGCGCCGCGAGCCCCCCCGACCCGTTCGCATGAACGCGCCGCCGAGCTCGGCGCAGCCCGCGAACCCCGAGCCGTGGTAGTCGCTGGTGTTCGCCATGTTTGCCTGGAAGTAGGCGAGCTCGAGCCCTCCTCCGACGAACGGGGCGATGTCGGAGTCCGAGAGGAAGTACTGCATGCCGGCGCCGAACGAGGCGTAGCCGAGCTCGTTACCGGCGCTCCTGATGCCCCCTGCAGGCCCTTGTGGCAGGAGCTCGACGCTGTGCAGGCGGAGCTGCATGTCGATCTCGACGCCCGCCGAAGGGCTGCCGGGGAGTCCGATGGCGGAAGCGCCCGTGATCCCGTTGCGAGGTCTCAGCATGAGATGGCGGTCGGATTGCACGACCGCATCATTTCTCGTGATGCTCGTTCGATTCGGGCGAGGCCCGCGCGGCCGACACAGCGCCGGGCGTGTCTCCAGAGCCAGCTTAGCTACTTGGCGCCGTTCTTCTTTGCGAGCGCCGTGACGTTCGGGTCGGACCCGTCCTTGTTCAGCGTCGTGTCCTCGCTGATGTCCATCGTGATCTTCATCGTGCGTGGGTCGACCAGGAGCTCGTAGGGGAGCGACGTCGTCGGGAAGGTGTCGGCCGGGTCGGCGACGACGTAGATGTCGGTCAGCTTGAAGAGGCTGCGCCACTGCTGCGCGGTCGTGATGGTCGCCGGCTCGTAGTTGTTGTTCTGGATGACCAGCGTGAGGATCTGGATCCCGAGCTTCGTCCAGTCGTCTCCAGTGGGCGAGAACCAGGTCGGAATGTCCTGGGCGACATACTGGCAGGCGACGCACCACTGGCCGGCCGAGTCGATGACGAAAGCGTTGATGCCCTTCGACCCGTCGCAGTCGTAGAGGTCGGTGATCTTGACGGTCGACGCCGTCGTCGCGCCGGGCGCAAAGCCCTGCCACTGCAGATTCGGATTGAGGACCTTGCCGGGCGTGATGCCGTAGGGGCCGGCCGGGTAGACGCAACCCTTCGGCGCGCTGTCGAAGTCCGCGTCCGGGGAGACTCCACCGGCGTCGTCGGGTACGGCGGCCCCCGAGTCCGTCGGCGCGTCGGCCGGGGAGCTCGACGACGAGCAGCCGCCGTTCAATGTCGCCGCTACCATCGCGATCAGCATCGTCGCGGAAAGGGACCCGATCTTCGCCGTGATTGTCATCGTTGTACCATTCAGGTTTTGCGGTCGTCGAAACTCAGTGCTCCGAGCAAAAGCTCAGGGAACCGTTGTCGTCCAGATACCTGCCGTCGCATTCTCGTCGCAGTACCAAGAGTAGACGAGCTCGCTGCTGGTCGCGAGGAAGAGCCCCGGGTCCGCCTGGGTCACCAGGGTGACGGGGGTGTTCGTCGCCAGGTCCACGCTCACGATGTCTGCCGCGCCGGTCGTCTTCGACTGGTTGGTGTTGGAGATGAGCTTGGCCCCCGAGGTGTAAAGGGGCGCGTTTGCGGCCGACAGGACCTTGAACGCCGCTCCGCCCGTCGTTTTCGCCGCCTGGAAGTCGAACGTCGCCGACCCGAACGTCGCGGGGAAGCCCGTGCCGAACGTTCCATACGTGGAGTCGGCCGTGAACCCGAGGGCCGAGCTGGTCGCCGTCGAGACGATCTGCTTCGCGGTGCCCGGCGTCGTCGTCGACGCGACGTAGAGGTCGGTGAGCTCGGTCGTGGAGTCCTGGAACTGCGCGATCTGAAGCCAGTTACCGTCCGGCGAGACGGCAAGCGGGTAGTTCAACCCGGTCGGGACGAGCATCGTCGCGGTCGCCGTCGCCACGTCGTACCGCATGAGCGCCGTGTTGATGGTCGTGTACACGATGTCGCCGGACGGGGTGAACGCCGCGTAGTTTCCCTGCGGGTCGACCACGACGGGAGCTCCGCCGCCGATGGGGTAGAGGTAGAGGCCGGAGTCGGTCGGGCCGGGTAGGAGGAGGTTCTTGCCTGCCGGGTCCACCGGGACGGGGCCCGGCGTGGGCGTGAAGGAGGTGCCGATCGTGGCCTGCGTGAAGCTCGGGGCGGCGAAGGTCGCGATGGTGGACACCTCCGTCGCGGGCGCCGGGGCCAGGCAGTACTGGGCGACCAGCGTGTTCTTCACGAACTGAACCGCCGGTGGAAAGCAGGCCATGTTCGTGAGATCGATGTTCGGGACGAGCGGCGTCTGCGTCTTGCCGTCCGCCGAGGAGATCGTCAGCGTGGCCGTCGACGAGGTGGGGGTTGCGGCGAAGTACGCGACGGACGAGCCGTCCTCCGAGACGTCGTACGTGTAGTAGTACGAGTCGACCGCGAGGATGGACGGCGAGATGACGTGCGTGCCGCCCGCGGCCGACCAGGAAGAGAGGGGCGCGATGCTCGTCGTCGGATCGGCCGCCGAGGGGAGGTAGAGGACGGCGGGACCACGCGTCCAGATCGTCCGGCCCTGGCTCGTCATCATGCCGATCTTCGACGGTGCTCCTCCTGCCACGGGGACCGCGTAGAGCAGCTGGCTCGTCAGGTCCTCGTAGATGGCGTGGCTGTCCTCCGTGAGCGCGAGAATGACCAGCGGATCAGTGGACTTGACGATCTGCTTGCCCGTCGGCGGCAAGGCGCCGCAGTCGGGTGCTGCGTCCGCGCCCCCGTCGACCGACGCTTCTTCGGGGCCGTCCATCCGGGCATCCTTCGGTGCGTCCGTCCCGCTGTCTGGGGTCGTCGACGCGTCCGGGGCGCCCGAGCTCGAGGACGATCCGCAGCCCTGCAGACCAGCAAGCGCCAGGGCGAGCCCAGCCGCATCCATCGCCCAGCGTTGCATTCCGTTCTCCAGGTGGCGCCGGACGCGCCGGCAAGGTGAGGGACCCAAGAACCGGCACCCTGCTTCCTCGGTGGAGCCATTGCAAGGCCAATGGTATGGACTTGTCCGATGAAGCCCGCCTTCCGTGCCTTTTTTCACGCTTTGAAACGGCAGGGCGGCCCGGCTCCGGGGTTCCCTTCGCTCCTGCTACCCCTTCTTTGCTGCGTGATTTCCAGCGTGGGGGTCTCCTGCTCCAGCAGCTCCGCCGTCTCGGGAGCGCCCGATGCCGCGGTTTCCGCCCACGACGCGGCCGGGGAGGGGGGGCAGGACGCAGGCTCCGGGGACCAGGATGCGGACGCGGCCCCGTCCTGTGCGCAGGGGTGCCCCGCCAGTGGGCTCGCCAACACGGTCTGCGTGGTGACGGTCGAGGCTAAGCTCGTCGATGACTCCGGGGGCCCCATCGCAGGCGAGGACCTGCTCGTGTGCGGGTACAACCTCTGCTCGCTCCCCGGAAAGACCGACTCCCAGGGCACCGCGCACTTCTTCCTGTGCGAGCCCATGGTCGCCCCTGCGCTCAAGCTGATCGGCGGCGCGAGCTACGTGAGCTTCGCCACGGCCGTGACGAAGACGGACTCCGTGTTTGCTCCCATCACGCTCGTTCCCTTGCCCACGAGCGGCGTCCCGTTTCCGGCGGCAGGCGGGAAGGTGACCTCTGGCCCCGTCACGCTGGACGTTCCGGCAAACTCGATCGCGTTCGACCCCACCCAGGCTACGACCCCGGATCTACAGGTGTTCCTCGCGGCCCAGGTCGACGTCGCGAAGGTCGCGGCGCCCTTTCCGGCGTCGCTTGGCCTGGAGGCGGTGTGGGGGCTGGCGCCGGTCAACGCGACCGTGACACCGCCCGGCACGCTCACCATCCCGAACACGCCCGCGTGGCCTGCGGGAGCGAAGGTCGACTTTTTCATGAACGGCGTCGAGGCCGCCGCCATGACGGCCGTGCCGTACGGGGCGTGGGGGCCCGTCGGAACAGGCACCGTGAGCCAGGACGGCAAGACCATCACCACCGATCCGGGCGCGGGCAACGGCATCCCGGTGCTCAGCATGGTCGGCGTGCGGCTTCACATGTAGGGACGATCGTGGCGCCGGAGGTGCGGATTTCGCTCGAGGGTGACGGGAGGGTGGCCGAGGTCGCCCGCGAGCTCGCACGTCGCCGCGCCGATCTCGTCGGGCACGCGCGCGGCTCGCTCGAGCAGCACTTGTCCGGCGTGCACGCGATGCTTGCGCGCTGGGGGCAACCGGAGCGCGTCCGGCTCGCCGGCCTCCTGCACAGCGCGTACTCCACGGAGGCATACAACTTTGCCCTCTTTGGCTACGACGAGCGAGCGCGCGTTCGTGAGCTCGTGGGAGCCGACGCGGAGCGACTGATCTTCGCCTTCTGCCGCTGCCGGCGGGACACGCTGCGCGCGGCGCGCCCGCTCGCCGATGGATCGCAAACCGTGGAGCTGGCCACGCGTCGGCCGGGCGTCACGGTGCACCTGACTCGCAGCGAGCTCGCAGAGCTGATGGTGATCCACGCGGCGAACCTCGTCGAGCAGGCTTGCCTCCCGCGCGGAGCGCCGGGCGCCTGTCTCGCCGTCGCGAGCGGGCTCCTCGCTGCCGCGCGGGGGAGCCTCGACGTCGCGCCTCCAGTTTTCGAGGGTGGTACCCGAGCGATGACGCAGGCGGAGGAGAGCTTGCTCCGCGAGGGGTACTGGTCGCTCCTGCGCGGTGGCCGACGCGGCGATGCGATCCTGGGATCTCCGGTCGGCGAGCCGTTCGTGGCCCTGGGCATGATGGAGCTCGCGGCGGGCCGCGGAGGCGAGGCCGCCGCGCTCGGGCAGCGCGCCCTCGCGGCGTTCGACGCGTGGGCTACCGCGTGGGACAAACGGCTCCGGCTCGAGCGCTGGCGAGAGCTCGCGGAGCTGCTCGTGCGCGACGGCAGGACGTGTGACCGCGAGCTCGGCGTGGCGGCGGGGCGCGCGCGGAGGGCGATTGAGGCCGCGAGAGGCTCGCCGGAGCGCCTCTGGGCAGCGCTCGACGCTGCCCGTGCCCTCGCAGAGCCGTCGCGCCCCGAGACCTCGAAGCTCCCGTCGTCGGATCGCGCGCCGCGGCCGCAGGAAGGCGGCTTGCCTCCGCGGTTCGCCGCGTACATCGCCGGGCTCGGCACCAACACGGACCGCCCGATGCTCCAGTTCTATCCGGGGCTCCGCGTCGAGCCGTGGCACGATCCGCAGGCGTTTCCCATCGTCCGGGATCTCGAGCGGCTCGCGCCCGAGATCGCGGCGGAGGCCAGGGCGTTCGACGCCGGTCGCTTCCAGGACGAGGCGGAGGACATCGGCCGGACGGGTCGCTGGGGCGTGCTGTTCTTGCTCGAGATGGGCCGACGAAACGAGGCCAACCTGGCCCGTTGCCCGGCGCTTCGCTGGATCCTGGAGCACCATCGCACCCTCACGACGCACGCGGGGCTCATGTACTTCTCCTGCCTCGATGCGGGGTCACGCGTCGCCCCCCACCGTGGCCCGACCAACGTGAGGCTACGGTGCCACCTCGGGCTCGACGTCCCGGCGGAGTGCGGGATCCGCGTCGGGGGCGTCACCCGCGGGTGGAACGAGGGGCGCTGCATCGTGTTCGACGACAGCTTCGAGCACGAGGTCTGGAACGACAGCGACCGCCGGCGCGTCGTGCTCGTGCTCGATCTGTGGCACCCCGATCTCGAGGACGACGAGATCGCGCTGGTCGCCGGCCTGCACCGGTACGGCGCGGCCAACGCGGCCTCGGCGAAGAAAGCCTGGGCTCGCAACGAGGCCGCCCTGGCTCGCGCGCAGGCGCCGGGTCCACGGCCGGCGGCTGCGAAGCCCGACACGCCGCCCGCCCTGAGCGATCGGATCAGCACCGCCCTCCGTGCGGGAGACCTGCCGCTCGCCGGCGTGGAGGCCGCTCGCTACGCCGAGCTTTGCCGGGCCACGCGCTGGTACCCCGTTCGTCAGGGTCATGATCCCGAGCTCCCGGCGTCCGTCCCCTGGGCACCCGTCCTCACGCCCGGCAAGTTGCTCCACGACATCGAGCAGCTCGAGTACCTCCAGGGCCGCGGCATCGTCGGCGACGACCTCCGGCCCGTCATCGACCGGTACGACGCCCTGCTCGACACCCTGCGGCCCCTCGGCGCCGAGGCGCGCGTGCCGCTCGTGGGCGTCGCCCGCGACGAGATCGGTCACGTCTACAACCGCCTCGTGCACGTGCGCGCGACGCCGCGGGTGGAGCGAGCCCTCTCCGGGCAATGGGACGGCGCCTCCGTCGAGGCCGAGTACCGGAGGCGCAAGCCCAGCGTCGTCGTCGTGGACGACTTTCTCTCTCCGGACGCCATCGAGAGCCTGCGCCTCTTCTGCCTCGAGTCCACCATCTGGTCCACCAACCGCTACGATCACGGCCGTCTGGGCTCGTTCTTCCGCGACGGTTTCAACTGTCCGCTGCTCCTCCAGATCGCCGAGGAGCTCCGCAAGGCGCTGCCCCGCGTCATCGGTGCGCGTTACCCGGTCACGCAGCTGTGGGGGTACAAGTACGCGAGCACCCAGCCATGCCTGCCGCCGCACGCCGACTTTGCAGCGGTCAACGTCAACTTCTGGGTCACTCCCGACAGCGCGAACCTCGAGCCCGGCTCGGGCGGGCTCGTCGTCTACGACGTGGAGGCGCCGAAGGACTGGGACTTTCCCTCCTACAACCGCAATCCCGAGAAGATCCGCGCTCTCCTGGAGGCGCGGGGAGCGCGCGCGACTTCCATCCCGTACCGGTACAACCGCGCGGTGATCTTCGATTCGGATCTGTTCCACACGACGCCCGCGCTGCGCTTTCGCGCGGGCTACGAGAACCGCAGGATCAACACGACGGTGCTCTTCGGTGACAGGCAGGACGCCTAGCGGTCGTTCCCTGGTTGCAGAAAGAGATGTGCGGGAGCGTGCGTTCCCGGACGCCACAGCAGAGGCTTCGATACATCAACCTCGTAGCTTCTCACCGGCGTCCGGCAAACCCGGACGATCTGTGAGCGTCCGCGTGCTGGCCCATCGTGGAGACGTGACGCTCCGTCGGGTACGACGTCCTCCAGTTGTCGGACCCGAGCCGCAGCTCGGCGATGCGGGTCGGGGCGACCTTCCGCTCGTCGGCGGGGTTCGATGCCGAAGGGCCGCCATGGTCGGTGACGGCTTGCCCGGCGTGCATCGGCGGCGCGACGCTGGGACCCTCGACGGCGCACCCGGCAAGTGCGGCAACGGAGAGAGCGACGGCGATCAGGGAGAACGGGGCGAGAGTGTTCATGGTCTTCCTCTTTCTGTCGTGGGTTTCTGCACCGCGCGATTCGCGTCGCGCACACTCTCGAATAGAGCAACGTCGGTGCCAGCCCGCGGGGCCCGCGGGCGGTGCCGCAATTTGTGCCACCAGCGCTCCAGGGAAGGGGCTCGACACCAAACGTGGCGCGTTCCTCGGTGCCGTGGCGCGTCGGGACAGACGAGCATCCTCAGGCTGCCTACCGCCGGATCCACCACCGGCGTCGGAAGCCCGTCACGCCAGGCGGCGCGCGGCGCTGGTGCAAAAGCGGAGGAGGGTCGCTGGCGGTATGGCTTCGACATTGAAGACGAGCTCGCCCACGGGGAGTGTCGGGTCACCGAAGCGTCGCGGGGTGGCACCGAGCGGCGGGAGACCCAGATCGGCATACGCGGCGGGACCCGCGGCGCCTTCTCGTAGGGCCGTCGCGAGTGGCTCGAGCGTGAACGGGTAGAGGACGGTCGCGGCGTCGTGAAGGTAGAGGACCGGTGCGCGTCGTCCCCCGCGGAAGCCGCGCTTCAGCCACTCGACGACGGGCGCCGGAGTCCCGTCGACGCACACGACCGCGATGGGCGTGGGGGCGAGCGCGTCGAGGCCGGCCAGGAGGTCCACGAGGGGACGGCGATCGACGAGGATCACTGCGAGGGGAAAGCCGCCCGAGGCTTCGAGCCGCCGCGCCGACGAGGGAGCCCGCCGTCCCTGCCCGAGCAGCCCCGGCAGGGGACCGCACGCGAGCCGCCTCCGCAGCGCGGCCGTGAACTTCGCCTCGGTCAGAGCAGTGTCGCCGCCCGCGCGAAGGCAGGCGTGGAAGAGGTTCCCACGAGTGAAGAGCGGCGCGCCCGCGCGGAGGGCCTCTGCGCCGCGGTCGATGAGGCCCGCCATTCAGCGAGGCTTCTTCCTTCTCCGGCGCCGGAATTCACTGTCCCCGGTGCCGTCGCCCGTACCTGTTCCATCTCCGGTACCGGTTCCGTCTCCCGTACCTGTCCCCGTGCCGTCGCCGGTACCGGTTCCGTCTCCCGTGCCTGTTCCAGTGCCGTCGCCTGTTCCGGTTCCGTCTCCCGTTCCGGTGCCGTCGCCCGTACCAGTCCCGTCTCCTGTGCCCGTTCCGGTGCCGTCCCCGGTGCCGGTTCCGGTCCCATCGCCCGTGCCGATTCCCGTGCCGATTCCGGTGCCCGTGGTGTCTCCCGTGCCAGTGCCAGTGCCAATGCCTGTGCCCGTCCCCGTGCCCGTCCCGGTCCCGTGGCCAGTATGCGTTCCCCCTCCGGTGCCGGTCCCAGTCCCCGTTCCCGTGCCGGTCCCCGCCCCCGTTCCATCGCCGGTACCGGTCCCCGTTCCGTCCCCGGTTCCGGTTCCGGTCGCGGTCCCCGTCCCATCGCCGGTTCCCGTTTCCGTTCCACTCGTACCCGTCCCCTCGCCGGTACCCGCGGTGCCCTCGGTACCTCTACCTCCGTCCCTCGGGTTGCCGGCGTCGTCCAGCTCTCCGCCGGTGCCGCCGTCGTCCCTGGGGCCGGCGTCTGGCGGACCGCGTTCGCCGCTGTCTCGAGGGCCGCTGTCGTCGTCCGTCGTGCCCGCGTCGTCCTCGCCGGTGCCGCCGCCGCGCCCGGCCTCGCGCGTACGCCCACCATCCCGTGCGCCTTCGTAGCCTCCGTCCGGTCCGCCGCCGTCGTCGCCATCGTCGAGATCGTCGTCGCTGTCGTAGTCGACGTGACCTCCGCAGGCCGCGGCGAGCGTCGCGAGGACGAGCACCGCGAGGCCCACGAAGTCACGCCGTCCGTGGCTCTCGTCAGCGCGCTTCTTGCGGCGCTGACCGGCGCGATCGAAGCCCAGCGCAGCGAGCGCACCCCGAGGAACCGACGACGCGTGCACCGCCTCCCGTCCTCTCGCGGCCGGCTCGAGCCACGCCGGCGCGGAGAGCTCCGCGACCTCGACCTGCGTGACCGGATCGCCATCGGCGTTCGCGCGGTTGATCGCCTGGACGAGCGAGCCGAGATCGTCGTCCGATACGCGAAGGCCGCCGGACGTCGCTCGCAACCGGCCGCTCGCGTCCGTCGGTCCTCCGTGCAGAAGAAAGCGCGTGCGCCCCGCGCGCAGCGCCACGAGGGCATCGCCTCCCACGGGGGCCAGCACGAGCGCGCCGAGCAGCCGAGCGTCCGACCCGCCGGCACGTGTCCCGCGCCGCGCGCCACCCGGCGCGAGGGCGCCCGCCACCACGTACGTCCCCGCAGGCGTGTCCCCGAAGGGCTTGCTCGTCGCGCGGTCCGGGTTCTTGTGGCGGGCCGCGAGCTCGCCGTTGGCGGTGCCCAGGACCTCGATGGGGCCGAAGCGGGCTCTCCCGTCGTCGCCGAGGAGCACCCCGCGGCCAGCGGCGCGCCGGCCGACCGGAAGAACGATGACGAGGCGCGACATCTTCTACGGCGACTCCACCGTGACGGCGTCGGCGAGCAGGATGTTTTCGCCCTTGCCGTTCGTGACGACGGCGCCCGCCGCTCGTACGAGCTCGTGCTCCCTCAACGTGCCCACGTCCGTCTCGGACGGCTGCCAGGCGGTCTTGAACCGGCCGTCGCGTGGGACGTACACGCGGATGCACGCGTCGGCGAAGGGATTGGCGCAGACGACGAGCCCGCGAACGGCCTCGGAGATCGGCCCCTTGTAGTCGGGGAGCCGAGTCTTTGCGATGGCCTGGAGATCGGAGGGATCGGGCGAGCGCATCGCCGATCGAAAGAGCCCGGAGTACTTCACGGCGCCCTTGTCGAAGTTCTCCTTGCTGTCGTAGGTCGTGTACGCGCTCGGAGCGGGCTTGCTCTGCTCGACGAGCTTGCGATCGATGATGAGCTTGAGCGCGGCCTTCTTGTTCGTCAGCTCCAGGTTTCCCGGATCGAGCGCGGCGCCCTTCGTCGCCTGCTCGTAGGCGTCGGGAACGCGGTTCATGCGCGCCAGCGCGCGCGCCGCCATGTTGTAGTTCCACGAGAAGCCCGGGTCCGCGCGGATTCCCTCGTTCGCGAGATCGAGCTGCTTGGCCGCGTCGTCCACGCAGCGCGCCCACAGATAGATGTACATCGCGTTGTGTGGATGGGTCTCGTAGAGCCGGTAGAACCGCTGGCGCACGTGCTCGTCGTGCGTGCCCTGCGCGTCCTGATCGGCGCGGTACTGCTCCACCCGCGTGTAGCTGTCCTTGCTGTCCTGCCGCAGCGCCAGCGCCGTACCCACAGCCGCCAGCACCGCCACCAGCACGGCGCCGCCGACCAGGCTGCGACGAGCCGCGCCAGGCGCCGACGTCGCGCTCGCAGCTCGCGGCGGTGACTGCAGCGGGAACCCGCAATGCGGACAGGCGGGCGCCTTGTCCGAGACCTCCTTCTTGCACTCGGGGCAGGGAAGCAGCGCCATCGTCGTCTGACCTCTCGGGTGACTCGGGATCACGGTAGCGATCGGCTCGCGAAGGCTCCGCTCGAGACGGCGAGAATGAAACGAAACGGGCTCACGGCGCAAGCGTGCTCGCCCGCAGCGGCTCGTCGACGCGGAGCACGTGGTAGGAGCCGCCGGCCGGTGCGACCTCGAGCACGAGCGCCAGGGGGCCGGGACCCTGCCAGTACGGGACGGCGATGCTATGTGGGCCCGCGCCGAGCGTGCTCGAAGCCACTGCCGTATGGGTCACGTGGTAGCCGTCGTTGCGAATGACGAGGGCGCCGTCAAGGTAGAGCTCCGAGCCGTCGTCCGAGGTGAGCCTGAACGAGTACGTCCCTGGCTCGTCGACGACGAACGCGCCCCGCGAGTCGACCGCGAACCACTCCGAACGATTCACGATACCCGGGAAACCAGGCTGGCCGCGTCGCTCGGTCACGTCGAGCCGATCGAGGCAGAGCGTGCCGACCGGCGAGAGCGCGTCGAAGTTTGGCATTCTCCGGGTCTCGGGCGCGATCGCGTACACGCGTCCGAGGAGCCGGCCGAGCGTCGTGCCGTCCTCGTTGCAGCCAGTAGTCAGGCCGGGCGCTGGCGCAGCAGGTGGAAGCCGGGGCGTTCCGCCGGGGAAGACGACCTGGTTTTCCTGCTCGGCCTCCGCGCAGCCTGCGAGGGACGCGGCGAGGAGCAAGCACAGGACAGGGCATGCGCAGAGGCGGAGGGAGGATCGCATGGGACGTAGGCCACGAGTGCAATGGCCAAACCATCCCGGGGCGGCCTCCAGGTCCGCGGATTCCGTGCAATGCGCGCCTTGCGGGTGTCTCGATTCCAGACGCTACCGGGATGTGGGTGTCACTCGTTCCTACGCACGGGAGGTCTTCCCGAACCAAGCGTGGCCCGCGGGGTTCCCTTGACGGGCTCATCTGCCGCTGTTTGAATTATTCAGCATGGCTGGATCAGCGGTTAGCCGAGGCGGATCGAGGTTGGTCCAGGCAGCCCAATCCTCTCCGTCACAAACGTCACAATTCTGCCGCTTCTGAACTTTTCCGTTGCTGGTGTGCGATGGCACCGGCGCTGCACTGACGGCTCGTGAGCTTGCTGAGGAGGGTGTGGCCCTCGTGTTCGAAGACCCGCCTCCCTGATCCAACGACAGTCACCCCGCGTAGGAGCTCCGATGAAACGAATGGCTCTCTGTGGTTCCACGCTGCTCCTCGTTGGTGGGATCTCAGCGGCGCTCGCGGCAGGCTGTAGCTCCTCGCCGACCGGCGATGGCTTGGCAGGTGGCGGGCACCCGACGCCTTCGCCGCAGCCCACCACCCAGCCGTCCTCCGGTGATTCGGGCGCGCCCGCCCCTGGAGACACCGGCAGCGCCCCCGACACGGATGCCGTCGACGCTTCCGCGGACGTGGTCGACGCGGCGCCCGTGGTGGCGACGGACCCGTTCTCGGGGCTACCGACCGGCGCCGCGCAGCTCGCGGCGCTGTGCGCCCGGGGCAACTCCGACGTGGCGTCCACTGCGTTCTGCAGCCCCACGGCCAAGCCCATCACGGGGCTCGCGGACGTGCAGACGATGCTCGGGCTCGCCTTCGCCAGCACGACCGCCAACAGCTACAACGGGGCGGGCGGCAACCCCGCCTTCGCGCTGTCCGCGCACTCCGAGTCTCTCCTCCTCCGCGACGTCAGCGCGGCCAACCCGCGCGTCATCCTGATGACCGCACCCGGCGGCTGGAAGCCGGACCAGAACATCGCCCGCGACTCCACCACGGCCTCGACACCTCCTCCGGGCTGGAACCCTCCCTTCGGCCCCGGCTCGCCGACGCCGTTCCCGTGCGAGCACTCGTGGTCGAAGCCCTCCGAGTGGACTCCGCCCACGAGCGCGTCGGTCCACGGCGCCGCCGGCAGCCTCGCCGCCTGGCCGCCCGGGACGACGAACGCGTGGGGTGACTTCTCCGCCAGCGTCCAGTCGCCGGCCGCCAACCCGCCGGACACGTCGTTCGTGGCGATCTCCTACGCGCGCGGCGAGCCGCTCCTCGAGATCGCGGCCTTCGACGCGACGATCATGGACGTGCGCTTCTTCCTCGTTCATTACACGCCTTCGTGCAGCGGCAGCACCTGCACCGCGGGCGATCTCTTCACGCCAGCCGTGGAGAGCAACTGGACGAACGTGAGCATCTACGAGGACACCGATCTCGCCAACACGACGCTCGACTGCACGCAGTGCCACCAGCCCGCCGGCGCCGGGACCAAGAAGATCCTCCGCATGCAGGAGGCGGCGTTCCCGTGGTCGCACTGGATGAGCCAGTGGACCGGCGGCGGCGAGGCCCTCCTCTCGGACTTCCACTCCGTCCACGGAACGACCGAGTCGTACGGTGGCGTCCCCGCGGCGCTCATCGATAAGTCCGAGCCGATGACGCTCGAGCTCTTCGTGAACGCGAACCTCTTCCAGAACCAGCCCAACGCGTTCCAGTCGCTCGCGATCGAAGGCGAGGTGTTCACGTCTGCGAGCGGTCAGCCGAACGACAACTCGCAGGCCGGCGCCAGCGCCACGTGGCAGGGGCTGTACACGAGCGCGCTGACGGGCACCTTCATCGCCGTGCCCTACCACGACGTGAAGATCACCGACCCGGGCAGGCTCTTCTCCGCGGCGACCGGATACCAGGCCTTCCTCACCAGCGGTGACCCGACGCAGGTGCTCGATCTCGCCAACCTCTACCCGCCGACCGCGCAGGTCGACCTCGGGATGACGCCGGCTGCGACCGCGACGTCGGACCAGATGATCGGCCAGATGTGCGTCCAGTGCCACAACAGCACGACGGACCAGACGCTGACCCGCGCGAAGTTCGACGCGACCAACCTCGCCGGCATGAGCGCCACGGAGAAGGCCCTCGCCATCGAGCGGCTCAACCTCGGCGCGGACGACATCAAGCTCATGCCGCCGGCCCGGATGCGGACCCTCTCGGCTGCCCAGATCGCCGCCATCACGGCGGAGCTCCAGCAATAGGCACGAGGTGACCCGGAGGACGAGCTACTCGTCGGTGCTCCGGCGGCACGTGGTGAATGTCGTGGCGGCGGCGCTGGGGGTTGGCCTCGGCGTCGCCGCGTGCAGCGGGGGCGGGCCCGATGCGCTCGATCCCATCAAGCTCCCGTCGGTGGTTCCACCGGGGAGCGGGTCGGGTTCGGGGAGCGGCTCGGGTTCGGGGAGCGGGAGCGGGTCGGGTTCGGGGACTGGGAGCGGGAGCGGCTCCGGAAGCGGGACGGGGAGCGGTAGCGGCTCGGGGATGACCGTCACCGCGAGCCAGGCCGAGGCGGACTTCGAGTCGAACGTGTATCCGGCCCTCACGACGAGCCCCGATGGGCTGACTCCCTCCTGCGGCTCCTGCCACGTCTCGGGCAACTACGGGGCCCCGGCGTTCCTGGCCGGCGGGGACCCCACGACGGCCTACGCCACGATGACGAGCGCGCCCTTCGTCAGCTTCGTCGCCGTCCCCGCCAACAGCATGCTCGTCGTCCATGGCGCGCACGCGGGCCCGGCGCTCGCGGCCGCCACGCTCGCGATCGTGAGCACGTGGCTCGGCGAGGAGGTCGCCGCTCGGAACCTCGACGCGAGCCCCACCGTCACCCTGCAGGGAGAGCTTGGCAAGATCGGCGCGTGCATGCTGCTGGCCGACTTCACCGCGAGCGGCCCGACCGTGAATGGCCAGACCGCCACCGCCTCCGCCCTCGGCGGCACGAGCGCCACCGCCCAGGACATGGGCTCGTCCGCGCCCTGCAGCACGTGCCACGGGGCCGGCGATGGGGGGTTCTTCGCGGTGGCCGACGCGACGACGATGTTCTCCATGACCCAGTCGAACCTCACCTACCTCCAGGATTACGTGACGGGCACCGTCGATCAGAATGGCAACTTCTCGGGCCTCGTCCCCTCCAACTCGCTCGTGACGTTGATCGGCGAGTCGCAGAGCTGCCCCACGCAGGGCATCTGCCACCCCAAGATCGATCTGATGGCGGGCTCGGCCACGGTCGCCGCGGTGCAGCAGTTCGTCGAGGCCGCGCTCGCGAGGTACGACAACGAGGAGTGCGAATAATCGGCGGTCTCCTCGGGTTCCTTTGGTAGAGGATACGGACCGTGCCCGGATTCGCATGACGCCGCATCCTGCCCAGGCATCGGTGGACGGCACGCGCCGGCTGGCAAAGCTCGCGATGATCGCCATGGGCGCGGTCGGCGGGCTCGAGGCCCTCGTGTGCCTGTTCAACGACCTCGACGCTCCCGGGATCCTCTGCCAGCTCCTCTGCTACGCCGCGTGGATCGCCGCGGCCGTTCTCTACTGCCGGTGGCTCTACCGCGCGTACGGAGACGTGGCCCTCCTCCAGGGCACCGTTCGTTTCAAGCCCGGCGAGGCGGTCGCCTCGTTCTTCCTGCCGTTCGTGGGGCTGTGGCGCCCTTACCGCGTGATGGTCGAGCTCTACGAAGCCAGCGATCCGCGCGGCCTCCCGTCGCCGGGCGGCGGCCTGACGGCCGGTGACTCGGCTCCGGTCGTGGAGAAGGCCTTTCCCGTGCGCAGCTGGTGGGCTGCGTGGCTGCTCGCCCCCGTGGCCACCGGCATCCTCGAGAACGTCTCCTCGCTCTCCACCGCGATCACGCTGCTGTCGAACGTCGACAAGCTGACCACGGATCCGACCGCGCTCCTCGTCTCGCAGGAGAGCGCGGGCGGAGACGGGCTCCTGCGCTTCTTCTCTGCCATCATTCACCTGGGCCTCGCCGCCCTGGCCATCCTCGTCGTTCGCGGTGTCGCCGCGCGCCAGGGCGAGCGGCTCCGCCGGCTCGAGATGAGCGCCGCCGCG
>Ga0302283_1001163_pt1 | contig 22252 bp, 22 predicted proteins | sample III_Fen_E1_4_FD_198770 | JGI IMG/M metagenome (GOLD analysis project Ga0302283, IMG submission 198770) | Peat permafrost microbial communities from Stordalen Mire near Abisko, Sweden - III_Fen_E1_4 | ecosystem: Environmental > Terrestrial > Soil > Wetlands > Permafrost | place: Sweden: Abisko... | reverse complement strand
GATCGCCACGTTCGTGGTGAGGTCGCCGTGCTCGGCGCGCTTCGGGCGCTCCACGGTCCACGCGGTGCTCGCGGCGATCGCGGCCTGCCCATCACTGCCGAGCTGGCCTGCGATGGCGAGCCGCTCGAGTGCGCTGTGGATCGTGGCTCGGACGCGTTCGGCGAGATTCATCGGGGACCCTCTTGCGCTAGCTGCGCTGCGGTAATTCGGCCAAGTTTCCGACAGTTCGTGCGCGGGGTCGAGGGACCGCAGAACGGCGAGCCGCGGCGACTTAGAGCGACAGGGGCCCCCGAGTTTGCTAGACCACGGGCGCGATGCGTTCCTTCCGCCCGCGCTGGCTCTTGTGGCTGCTTCCCGCCGCGATTGCGCTGGCTTGCAGCTCGCAGGTGTCGGGCACGATCGCGCTCATCACGGGCACGGGCGCGACGACGTTCACGCAGACGCCGCTCCCGACGACGCTCACGATCACCGCCACGGACGCGGACGGCGGCGTCACCGTGCTCTCGCAGAGCGCGCTGCCCGGCACGGGGGACGTGACGCTGCCCGACCAGAGCACCAGCGTCACGGCGGCCATCACCGCCTCGGCGACGGACGACGCGGGCAACACGGTCGTCTGGGGGGAGTCGCTTCCCGTCGAGTTCGACAACCTCGAGGGCGTCACGCTCGACATCTTCGTGCAGCGAACCGGCCAGCTCGCCGTCCTCCCGAACCCGCTGTCCGCGAGCGTCGCGTCTCCGCTGCTGTGCATCCTGGACGGGCGCTTCGTCCTCGCGACGGGGGGCTCCGTCGTGGCGGAGCAAGAGGCCACGCAGGTCTATGACCTTCTCACGTGGACGCCGCTCGAGTCGCCGCCCGCGCTCCCGGTCGCTCCGCTGTCGCTCGCATGCACGGGCACGCAGGCGCTGCTCCTCAACGGCACCAACTCCACCTTCTACGACTTCAGCGACAGCTCCTACACGCAGGCGACCGCCCCCACGGGCGGCAACTTTGCCGAGGTGACAGGCGGAGGGAGCGTGCCGACTCCGGACGGCTCGACCTTCATCGTCGCCGCGACTAACCCCACCCTGGGCATGACGGTGAGCGTGCTCTACATGGACTCGCAGGAGAACATGGTGTTCGCGCAGCTCCAGAACGAGCGCTCGGGAGCGGCCGCCACCTTCGTGCCCACGACCGACTCGCTCGCGGGGCTTGGCCTCGTCGTGATTGGCGGCTCGGGCTCGGCACCCGCGCTGGAAGTCCTCGCAGAATCGGCAGCCCAAGCGACGTCCCTCACCCAGTTTCCGCCTGACAGCACCGTGGGCGCAGGCGCCACCGCGCTCGACTCGAAGCACATCCTCGTGGCCGGCGGCGTCGACGCCATGACCAAGAAAGATCCCGGGGTTCGCGTGTACAACCTGTCGTGCGTTCCGGACGGCGGCACGGCCAACTGCACGCCGACGCCCTGGAATGCGCCCATGGTTACGATGCCTTCCGCGCAGGCCTTCGCGATCAACGCGACGTCCGCGTTCGTCGTGGGCAACGACGCCTCGAACAACACGCACGCCTACAAGGTCACCGCGACCAGCGCGACGGAAATCACGTTCAACGTTCCGCGCAAGGGCGCGACCGCGGTGCAGCTTCCGACGGGGCCGGTGGCGGTGGTGGGCGGGGACGTGACGATGGAGTCGTTCTTCGTGCTGCCGACGGGGATGTGACGGGGGGGTCCGTCTTGCTGGTGCGGTAGGCGGGGGCTACTCGCCGTCGTCCACGTCCTCCGCCTGCCGCGCCCTCTCCCGCGTGCTCTGCCACACGTACGTGAGCAACCCTCCGGCGACGAGGACGCACGCCATCCCGCCGAGGACCGCCCAGCCCGAGCCGCCCCGCAGGAGCATGATGCCGCCGGCGGCGAGCACGCTGACCGCGCGGCGCCCGAGGTACGACGTGACGAAGGCGCCCGCGCCCTTGCGCGTCGTCAGCGGGGGCGGCGGCTCGTCCATCGCGGCGAGCTCGGCGTCCAGGCGGGCGTCGTACTCGTCGGGCTGCTTGCCCCGGTAGGCGCTACGGAGCTCGTCGGCCTTGTGGTCGGTCTCGTCCTTCTTGCCTGGCACCCGCGAAGGCTAGCGCGTCAGCCCGCCCCGTCCACGGGACATCGAGGGTGGTCATGTGGGGGATCGACCCTCCACGTTCGCCCCATACGGCACGCCCTTCCCCAACGACCTAACGCCGTTCGCAGACGACCTTGCGAACCTCGCAGACGACCTTGCGAACCTCGCAGACGGCCTTGCGAACCTCGCAGACGACCTTGCGAACCTCGCAGACGACCTTGCGAACCTCGCAGACGACCTTGCGAACCTCGCAGACGACCTTGCGAAGCTCGCAGACGACCTTGCGAAGCTCGCAGACGACCTTGCGAAGCTCGCAGACGACCTTGCGAACCTCGCAGACGACCTTGCGAACCTCGCGAACGACCTTGCGAACCTCGCACACGACCTTGCGAAGCTCGCAGACGACCTTGCGAACCTCGCGAACGACCTTGCGAAGCTCGCGCCGCCTGGTCGGACCCTCGCGAACGGGGGCGCTCGGTCAGAGCCTCGCGATCCCCTCCACGGCCACGACCGCCCTCCGGAGCGGCGCGACCGCCCTGGCCCCGGGCCACACGACGCAGTCCTCGAGCGTCCCCTCCCCCGTGACCTCCGCCCCTTCCCCGATCACCGACCGTACGACCTCCACCCCGCCGCCCACGCGCGCCCCGGCTCCTGTCCACCGCGGCAGCCCGCGCTCCGCCAGCCATGCGACGTTGGCGTCGACGTACGCCTTCACGTCGCCGATATCGCTCCACTTCTCGATGGCGAAGACCCCGAGCGTGGCGCCCTCCCGGAGCGCGGGCAGGTACACGTCGCCCACGAGGCAACCCTCCGCCGGCAGCGTCGGGCGGAAGGACGCCCCGAGGACGTGCACCGCTGCGAACTCCCCTCCCCTCGCCTCCTCGCCCACCGACTCCTTGCGGAGCCGCACGACCCGCCCCGACGCGTCGACCCCCACGTTGCCGGTGTGCGCCGGGCCGAGCTTCACGACGAGCGTGGCGCTCGCGCCGCCCGCGCGGTGGGCCGCGAGGAGCGCGGGCACGTCGATGGGCGCGACGATGTCGCCGTTCCAGACGAGCACGTCCCCCTCGCCGAGCGCGGCGCGGGCGTTGGCGACGCCGCCCGCCGTCCCGAGCAGCGAGGGCTCCTCGACGAGGTGCACGGGGCTCCCCTTCGCCCCCGGCGAGGAGGCGCGCGCGCCCAGGAACGCCCGCAGGTCCGCCGCGCGGTGGTGCGCGTTGACGGCGATCGGGCCGATCGAGGGGGGCAGCCGATCGAGCACGTGCGCGAGCACGCTCCGGTCCCCCACGGGCACGAGGGCCTTGGGGAGCCACGTCGAGAGCGGCCGGAGGCGCGTGCCGAGGCCGGCGGAGAGGACCATCGCGGGCACGCGGGCATCGTGCCACAACTGCCGGGCACGAGGCTCGTCCGTCGCCCACACCTCCTCCTCGCCCGCACCCGGGCTTGGCGGCGCCGAGCGGAAACTTGGTCAGCGGGCGCGGTCGTAGTAGGAGCCATGGGTGATGGTCCGTGGCTTGTTCGGTCTAGGCGTGGTGGCGGGGCTCCTCGCGCTCTTCGGGGCGTGCAGCAGCAACGGCGCCGTCGGCGTGGACACGTGCAAGACCATCGAGAACGCGCTCTGCGCCAACGCCCCGCGCTGCGGCGTCTCGCTGGAGGGCACGCCCGTCCACTCGTCGGTGCTGAGCGCGGTGGACGCCTGCCAGCAGTTCTACCAGGTCGCCTGCCTGCACGGCCTCGTGACGACGAGCGCGCCCGACAGCACGCAGGTGCAAGCCTGCGTCAACGCCATCAACCAGAACGCGTGCGACAACGGCAACCTCATCCTGAACCCGCAGCTGAACCCGTCGTGCTCGTTCCTCGCCCCGCCGGTGGTCGTCGTGGTGGACTCGGGGACTGCAGAGACGAGCACGGACGCGGCGGCAGACGCGACGGACGACGTGGTCTCGGACGACAGCGGGCTCATCATCATCAGCCCGTAAGAAGCGCGGCAATGACTAGCCCTCGACGGCGGGCTCTTCTTGACCCGGGTCCTCCGTCTGCTCCACGGCCGGCACGGGGATCCTCACCCGCGTGACGTGCTCGTGCTCTCCCAGCTCGACGCGCCAGTACGAGGGCGCGTCGCCGCTGCGGCAGCCGAGGGTGAGGGAGGGCGAGGCGAGGATGCGGAAGTTCGAGCCGGCTGGCTGGCGCTGCTCGCTCACGTGGCGGTGGCCGTGCATGACCATCGTGGCGCCCACCTCGTTCAGCACCTCGGCCACCGTCTTGCCGTCGTCGAGGCGCATCCCGAACTCGGTGGGCGCGCTCCGGCCGACGCCGTGGGGGAGCGGGACGACGTGGTGGTGGAAGGCGACGATGCGGTGGCGGGCCGCCTTCCAGGCAGCGCCCCTCGCCACCTCGCGCAGGTAGTCGAGCTGCACAGGGCCGATGGCGCCGTTCTGGCGGAAGAAGCGGCGCTGGGGGCGCGCGCACGAGTCGAGGCCGACGAGCACGAGGCTCGCCTCGGGGAGCGACCGGTGCCACGCCCCGCACGGGTCGACGTCGAGCCCGAGGCGCTTGGCGAACGCGTTCCAGGCCGCGCGCTTGCTCTCGGACGTCGGCCGGGGGCGCCCGCTGCCCGCCAGTGGAAAGAGGTAGAGATCGTGGTTGCCGGGAATGGCGAAGAGCATTCCCTTGTCCTTCCAGCGCGCGAAGGCACCCTCGATGAGCTCGTAGCCGTCCCCGTCGTCCGTCAGATCGCCTGTGATGATCACGGCGTCGACGTTGTCGTCGGCGATGGCGTGGGCCGCGCGCCAGAGGCGCACGTTGGAGTTCTTGGGCGTCGTCTCGAGCATCATCTCGACGGCGCCCTCGGTCGGCCGCGTCTCGCCGAGCGTCCGCGCGTTGCGCGCCTCGAGCCGGCACGCCTTCATCGCCGCGCGCTCCACCGGGTCCATCATGCCGCCCGACGCCCTCACGGACGGGAGCGGGTGCGCGTAGCCCTCCGGGTCGACGATGACGAGCTTGCCCGGCCGCGCCCCGATCTGGTGGAGCACGCGCCAGCCGCCCTCCTCCCACTTCGCCTCGTAGCGCGACGGGCTGACGTCCGCCTGCATCGCGCTGCGCCGGACGATGCGCGCCCGATCGTGGAAGGTGTCCCCGAAGGTCGAGACGTGGAAGTCCGAGACGTGCGCGAGGATGAAGGGGCGCGCGGGGGAAGGCGGCGCCGTGGCGGCGTCACGGGGAAGCTCGGCCAACTACATCCCCGCGATGATCTTGTAGGTCTCGCCCTCGGGGACGAGGTCGAGGCGGTTGTCGGCGACGGCGTGCCGCCACTCTTCCTTCTTCACACCCGGGATCTTGTAGCTCGCGGCGTACGTGTAATCGACGTAGACGTGCTCGCTCTCCGTGAAGGTGATCTTGCGGTAGCGGATCTCGTAGCGGATGCCGTCCGTCGACTGGAACGTCGTCGTCAGGAACTCCTTGAGGCTCGCGTAGTCCACGTCGTCGTCGCTGGCGAAGCCGCGCTTGTGGTAGGCGGGGCTCGCGAGCTTCAGCAGCTGGCCGATGTTCTTCTCCTCGACCGCGTGCCGGTACTGCTCGCAGAAGGTGATGACCTTCCGGTTGACGTTGTTGTCCTCCACGTCGGTGTTGGGGATGAACGTCTTCGTGCACGCCGTGAGCGCCACCAGCAGGAGGGGCGCGAGGCGGACGGCCCAACGAGGGAAGAGCTTGCGCATCGGGCGGGAAACATCCCGAGAGGCTTCGGCATTCCTGAGGCGCTCGGCCCGGTCCGTGGACGGTAAGACGGTCAGCATCGCCGCCAACATGTCGCGATGGGGGCCCGACGTCAATTAAAGGCGTTCGAGCTCCACCCGGGCGTGGGCCACGCCCCCGCCGCGGAGAGGCATCGAGGACTCGACCACGGACGGGAGGCTCGACGTCGCGAGGGGAACGAGCGCGAGGTGGCCGACGAGGACGGGCTCCCTCGGCGCCGCGAGCCCGTGGCCTCGGCCGCCCTGCATGCAGAGCCGCGTGCGGCGGATGCGCGCCACGGCCGCGCTTCGCGTGTGGTCCCGGTCGACCGGGCTGCCCAGGGCCCCCACGAGCACGGCCACGGCCCCCGAGACGGCTGAAAACGCAGCGAAATCCGGGTGCGTCCGGGCGAGCGCCACGGCCTCGCCGACCTCGTCCGAGGCGACCACGACGACGCGATCGGCGTCCCCTGCGCGCACGAGGTCGATCGCGACCGCCAGCGCCTCCACCCCCGCGTGCAGCCCCGAGCCGACCGCGAAGCTCGGGCCCGTGAGGGCGAAGGCGACGCTCACCTCCCCCGCGACGGCGTTGGGCGAGGTGTACGGAAAGCGCCGGGGCTCGGCCAGCCGGGCGCCGCGCATACGGATGCGCTTATGGAAGAGGAGGTTCGTCTCGAGCGTGGCGAAGGCCTGGCCCACCACGACGGCGGTGACCGACGGAGACCCCGCGTGGTCCGCCAGCGGGTGGCGCGACGCGAGGAGCGCGACGGCCGCGAGCGCCCGGCGGCACAGCCCATCCAGGCGGGCTACACGGTCGACGCTGGTGTGGAGGTCCGCCGCGAGCTGGGCGACGGCGGGGTCGTCCGGGATGTGGACCGCGCCGTAGAGGTAGGCCTCGCGAGGGGAGTGCGTGCTCGTGCCCTTGCTCTTGCCATGAGTGGGAGCGCCCGATTCCGCGGGCACGGGCACGGGCACGGCCGCCAGGACGAGGGCTGCGTTTGCGCCGCCGAAGGCCGCGGAGAGCTTGAGGGCCGCGCGCGGCTCGCCGCGGGCGGCGACGTCGAGGAGACGCACGTCGGCGTCGGGGTCGAGCGCGCCCTGGCCGGCCGACGCGGGGAGGACGCCGCGCGCGAGGGCATCGACGCACGCGAGCGCCTCGAGCGCGCCGGCCGCGCCGAGCGTGTGGCCGATCTGCGCCTTGAAGGGGTGCACGACGGCGCGCGCGTCCCCTTGCCGCGCGTCGCCGAGAACGCGCGCGATGGCCCGCGCCTCGGCCGCGTCGTTGAAGGGGGTGGCGGTGCCGTGCGCGCTCACGAGGTCGACGTCCGCGCCGGTGAGGCCCGCGTCGACGAGGGCCGCCTCCGCCGCGCGCGCGAGCCCGCCGCCCGTGCGGTCGGGGGCCGTGAGGTGCACGGCGTCCGCCGACGCGCCGAAGCCCGCGACGTGCACGCAGCCTGATCTACAGGGGTCGGCGGGGCGCACGAGCGCGAGCACCGCGGCGCCTTCGCCGAGCGCCATGCCGTCGCGGCCGACGCAGAAGGGACGCGGCGGGATGGCCGCGCTCGTCGCCCGGAGGACCTCGAAGCCTGCCGCGACGAAGACGCTCACCGCGTCGAAGCCGCCCGCCAGCACGAGGTCGCACGCGCCCGCCGCGAGCCAGCGCATGCCGAGGCCGATCGCCAGCGTCGCCGACGAGCACGCGCCCAGGACCAGCGTGGCGGGCTCGACGTCGACGCCGAGCGCGCGCACCGCGGCCTGCATGCCCGAGAAGTACATCGCCTCGGCGGCCACGCCCGCCTCGCCGTCGAAGAGCCGCTCGGCGCTGCGCATGCCGCCGCTCGACGTGCCGAGGGCGAGCCCCACGCGCGCCTCGCGCCACCCCGGCCTCACCTCGTCGAGCTCGCCGGCGCACGACGCAAGCGCGCGCAGGAGGAGCGCCGTCCCGCGGTCCCCCGCGACGACGGCCGGCGCGGCTTCGTCCCGGACGCGCGCGACGAAGGGACGCGCGAGCCCGGCCTCCGAGAGCTCCGGGTCCTCCGCAATCGCCGAGCGCGCAGGCTCGCCGGGGGTGCCCGCGGAGCACGCGCCTTCGCCCTCGCCGAGCGACGAGAGCGCGCCGAACGCGACGACGCACGCGCCCCTCACGGCGAGCCTCCGGCCGCGTCGGGGTCGAGGAACGCTGCAGGGTCGGGCGCCTCGTCCGAGAGCGACTCGACCACGACCTTCACGGTGAGCCCCGTGGCGGGCTGCTCGTAGAACGCGCTGTCCCCCGCGCCCGGCGCGCCGCGGTGCCCGGACCACGAGAGGCGATCGACGACCGTGCTGCCTCGCGGGCCAGGCTGCTCGGCGCGCGCGCCGTCCCGCCGCGACGCGAGCAGCGTGAGCGTCGGCCCTTCGGCCGGGCGCTCGAGCAGGCTGATGGTGTCCTCGCCCTGGCGGAGCACGTACAGCGTCGCGTCGGGCCGGGCGCGGGACGTGAGGAGGCGCCCCTCGAAGGGCGCGAGGAACCACCACCGGAAGAAGCCCACGGGGAGCGCGGGCGTCGCCCCGCCCGTGTGGCTCGTCTCGCCGCTGCCGGCGCCGCCTCGGCTCACGCGGCCGAGCGCAGGGATGGCGAGCCGCCAGCGATCGGGCGTCGTCCACGCGTCGAGCGCGGTCGCGCCGCCCGGGCCGACGAGCACCATGCGCATCGCCTTGCCGGGCAGGACCGCCACCGCTCCCCTCGCCTCGAAGGTGCGCCCGCTCCTCGGCTCGTGCAGCGTGACCTTGACGACCTCCGTGTACGGGCGGCGCGGCTCCGAGGCCCGCAGGCTCGCGAGCCTCGCCCGCGCGAGCGTCCACTCGGGCTGCGTGGGGTTGCCGAGGGGCACGTAAACGGCTTCCGCGGAGGCCGGCTCGAACGAGGACGCGCCTGCGCGCGGGGATGCGCAGGCGGCCGTGAGGACGAACGACAGCGCGACGAGGCTCGCGCCGGGCTTCACGGCGCGGCCAGGACGAGCGCGTAACCCCTGCCCCTCGCGAGCCCCAGGACCAGCACCTCGCGCGCCTCCCCGCGCGCGAGCAGCGACGTCGCGACGACCAGCGCGACCGCGCCGAGCGCCTCGTGCTCGCCCGCGCGCTCGCGGCACGTGACCCTCGGCACGGAGCTCCACGGCGAGCGCGCGAGCAGGCCATCCGCGTCCGCGCTCTCGCGCGCGAGCACGACGCGCGCCTCGCCGGGAGCGACCGGCGGCGTGAGCTCATCGAGGGCGGTCCTTCCGTCGCCGCCCTCGGCCGATGGGGCGTCGCGCCACGCGATCGACTGCGCGAGCCGCGCGAGGATCGTGGCGCCGCGGGCGCGCGCGCCTTCCTCGGCCTCGAGCACGACCGCCGCCGCGCCCTCGCCGCGCGCGTCGGGCGGCCTCTGCGCCGAGCCATCGCCGGGCGAGCGCGCGAAGAGAGCGACGAAGACGCCCTCGACGATCGGGCTCGCCTCCTCGACCGCCCCGGCCACGACGGCCTCCGCCTCCCCCATCGCGACGAGCTCCGCCGCCTGCACGACCGCGCTCTCCCCCGTGGTCGCGAGATCCGCCGTGGCGAGGGCCGGACCGTGGATGCCGAGGTAGATGGAGACGTGGCCGACGGGCGAGCTCGGGACCAGGTTGGGAAACTCCGCGGGGCTCGCCAGGCGGGCGCCCTTCGCGAAGAGCCGGTGCATGAAGCCCGCCGACGGGTCGACGCTGCCGAAGGCCGACCCGAGCACGGCGCCCACGCCGGCCGGATCGAGCGGCGCGCCGGTGCGCGCCGCCTCCGCGAGCGCGTGCTCGCACACGACGGCGCCGAGGCGGGCGGGCCTGTCGAGGCGGCGCGCGCGCGTGCGATCGAGGCGCGCGCCCACGTCGTCGGCGAGCGGACCGCCGCACGTCGCGGCCTCGGGGATGGGACCCGAGAGAAGATGCAGGGCTGCGGTCGACGCGTCGTCGAGCCCGGCGGCGGTGAGCGCGCCCGCGCCGGTGATGACGACCGTGCGAGGTGCACGAAGCTGGTCTCGTGGCGAGCTCGCCTGGCCCCCCTCGGTGATCGCGTGGCCCCCCTCGGTGATCGCGTGGCCCCCAACCCGGCCTCCCCCCGACAATCCGGGGGGAGGAGCCCTGCGACGAGATCCTTCTTCCCTCCCGGGCTCCGCGAAGACGAGCACCGTGTCCATGCCCCCGAAGCCGAACGCGTTCGACGAGGCGACGCGGACGCGTGCCTTGCGTCCGACGTGGGGCACGTGGACGAGCGCGCACGCGGGGTCGGGCTCGTCGAGGCCGGCCGTGGGCGGGACCTCCTGGCGATGGACGGCGAACGCGGCGAAGATCGCCTCGACCGCCCCCGCGGCGCCGAGCGTGTGCCCGATCTGCGCCTTCGAGCTCGACACGAGAACGCGCTTCACGTCGTCCCCGAGCGCGTGGGCCAGCGCGGCGGACTCCATGGCGTCGTTCAGGGGGGTGCCGGTGCCGTGGGCGTTCACGTAGTCGAGGTCCGCGGGCGAGAGGCCCGAGAGGGCGAGCGCGCGGGCGATCGTCCTCGATGCGGCCTCGCCCGTCGGCTCGGGGTTCGTGATGTGGTGGGCCTCGGCCGTCGCGGCCCACCCCGCGAGCTCCGCGATGGGATGCGCGCCGCGCGCCCTCGCGTCGCCCTCGCGCTCGAGCACCACGAAGCCTGCACCTTCGCCGAGGTTCAGGCCGCGGCGGCGGCGGTCGAACGGACGGCACGGCCCAGGGTCGGTCGCCTGGAGCGCGTTGAAGCCGCTGAAGGTGAGCCGGCACAGCCCGTCCGTCCCGCCGGCGACGACGGCGTCTACCTCCCCGAGCTCCAGCCAGAGCGCGGCCACGAGCAGCGCGTTCGCCCCGCTCGAGCACGCGCTGCAGAGCGATCGCACCCTCGCGAAGGGCCCGAGCGCCTCGTGCAGCGCGTCCGCGGCCGACGAGAGGGGGTGGCTCAGGAGGTCGGCCAGGACCTCGTTGACCTGCGGCGAAAGCGGAGGCCTCTCGCCCCTCCTGGCGAGCGGAGGCGCCTGCCCGTCGTGCGCGTGCATGCCCCCGTAGAGCTTGGCGAGGATCGCCTCGTTCTCGAACATGCCGCCGGTCGTCCCGCCCACGACGAGCCCCACGCGCCTGGTCTTCACGTCGAGCCTCGCGACACCGATGGCCTCGCGGGCGGCGTTCCACGCGAGCGCGCTCGTGCGGCACCAGCCCGCGGCCCGGCCGCCCGACCGTGGGACCTCGAAGCCGCGCGCCTCGGCGGCCAGGCTGCTGCGGAAGTCCGCCGCGTCGAAGAGCGTCACGGGGCCGACCCCGCGCTCGCCGCGCATCAGCCGGTCCCACGTCGCCGGAGCGGTATTGCCGAGCGACGTGACGAGCCCCGCGCCCGTCATCCAGATGTGGCGGCCCGTCCGCGGCTTCGCTGCGGCGTGGTCAGCACCAGGTACTGTTCGTTCGGCCACTTCCCGACTCTACCGCGTAAGGGTCCCGCTGCCGCGCGCCTCGTCGGCCGCAGCGACGTGGTTCGCCAGCGCGGTCACGGAAGCAAAGATGGCGCGCGCCTCGTCCCCCTCCGGGATGCGCACGCCGTAGCGTTCCTCCACGCTCATCGCGAGCTGCAGGGCGTCCAGCGAGTCGAGCGCGAGGCCGCCGCCGAAGAGCGGCGCGTCGTCCTCGATGCTTGCCGGGTCACGGCCTTCGAGGTTCAGCTCCTTGACGATGAGCTGCTTGATCTCGGTCTTGAGCGACGCTTTGTCCATTCGTTGCGCGGGGTCCAGGCGGTACACCTCACACGGTCGCCGCCGGGTGGTCAATCGTAGGGTGGGTGGGCACCGCTCGTATCACAACCTCGCGGGCTTCGGGAGTTGACACCTCCTGCAACTTCGGGGCGTCAGGTGGGCACGAGCTCCCACGGCTCGTACGTCGTGATGTTGGTCTTGGGCTCGGGCTGCGGCGCAGGCGCCGCGGGAACGAGCACCTTGAGCGGGGGCAGGGCCTGCGCCGAGAGAGGCTCGGGCAGCGTCGTCGTGACGATGCCCGACGCCAGCGCCCAGGGAAAAACCGCGATGGTGACCCGCCCGAGTCGATGCAGCCGACCGGCCATACTGGAAGCCTAAAGCCGTCCCCGCGATTCGGCCAGGTCCACCGTTCACGATGCGGCGCGAGCCTGGAGCGTGGCGCCCGAAGGCTGTACCGTGTGGGGCGCATGGGCACACTCGTGAATTACGCCACCGACAAGGGCGTCGCGCTCCTCCAGCTCAACGATCCCCCGGTCAATGCCTACACGCACGAGATGTTCAAGGAGCTCGACTCCTGCATCCTCGAGGCGCGCTTCGACAACGACGTGCACGTCATCGTCATCACGGGCCACGGCGAGAAGTACTTCTGCGCGGGCGCGAACATCAACATGCTCCGCGAGTCGGACACGACCTTCAAGTACTACTTCTGCCTCCACGCCAACGAGACCCTCTCTCGCCTCGAGGCGACGCCGAAGCTGTGCATCGCCGCCATCAACGGGCACGCGGTCGGCGGCGGCCTGGAGGTGGCGCTCGCGTGCGACCTCCGCGTGGTCCGCGATGGCGCCTTCCAGATCGGCCTGCCGGAGGTGAACCTCGGGGTGCTCCCCGGCACGGGCGGCACGCAGCGCCTGTCGCGCCTCGTCGGGCGGAGCCGCGCGATGGAGATGATGATCGAGGGCAGCACGCTCACCGTCGCCCAGGCGGCGTCGTGGGGCATCGTCAACAAGGTGTGGCCCGCGGAGACGCACGAGGGCTTCATGCAGCAGGTGATGGACTACGCCCACGCCTTCACGCCCCCGAACAAGGCGGCCCTCGCCGTCGGCCGGATGAAGCGCGCGGTGCAGAGCGGCAGCGACATGAGCCTGGAGCAGGGCCTCGCCCTCGAGCGCGAGCTCCAGGCGGAGCTCTTCGCCACCGCCGACGCCAAGGAGGGCCTCACGGCCTTCACGCAGAAGCGAAAGCCCGCCTTCCGGGGCAGGTGAGCGGGGCACCCCGGACAGCGCATCGCGCCACACGCCACCCGGGCTCACCCCCCAGTACCGCGAGCGTCAGCGAGCGGTGATCCAGCCACACAGCTCGAAGATGAGGCGCCCCGTCACCGCTCGCTCACGCTCGCGGTACTGTGGCAACTCTCACCCCGGACGGGTGACCAGGCGTGTCCATCACCCTGTACGGGCGAAGATCTTCCCGTAGTACTCCGCGATCTCTTCCCCGCCGAGCTTCGTGAAGAACGTCGAGTAGGCCATCCACATCGCGAGGCCGTTCAGATCGCGGAACATCGGGGGCACGTAGCGGGGCGGCTTCACGACGCCGTCGGTCACGCGGCGGGCGAGGACGGGGACGTCCTCGTGGGCGACCTTGCCGACGAAGAGGAACGGGATGAGATCGGCGCGGTTGTGCTGGATGGCGCTCCAGATGAACGCGTAGTTCAGGACCACGCCCTTGCAGTAGCAGGCGTCCTTCGTGAACGGCGCGCCGCCCTCCACCATCCCGCCACGGAAGACGCGGCGCGTGTTGTGAAAGCACTCGTCCTCGTCGTAGCCCTCCGTGCGAAACCACTCGTAGACGTCGAGGAAGCTCGCGCCATCCTCCGCCTTGTCCACCGCCAGCACGCGGTCGTTCAGCCGGCGGGCGCGGCGCGGGTAGGTGCGGAAGGTGAATATCTCGAGCAGCGCGGCGAGCCCCTCCTGCACGGCGGCCGTGCGGGGCGGGCCCTTGGCGAGCCACTTGGCGACGGGCTGGGCCTGCCCGTTGAGGGACGTCGCCACGTGGACCCAGCCCTCGTGGACCTCGAGGATGTCGATGTCGCGGAGCGAGAACTTCGCCCCCGTCCGGATCTTCACGTAGTCGCTGCCCGCGGCTGCGTCCGCGATGATGCTGTCGTCCGCCTGGACGCGCACGTCCTGGTCGGCGAAGTAGCGGGCGAAGCGCTCGTTCAGCTCGGCGGCGCACTGGTCGGTCGTCAGCGTCCGCTCGAAGGTGGCGCCGAGGAGCTTGTCGTCGACCTTGGTCAGGATGTCGTACATCACGCGGCCGAGGTCGCGCACCGTGAGCTTGCCGTCGGGGAACTTGTCCTTGGGCGACCCGTAGAGCTTGCGCGAGTACGCGTAGAAGAGCGGCGTGCCGCGCGCGGCGAGCATGCGCACGCAGTCGCGGTACTGGAGGGCGGTCGTGATGAGGATCTGGCCTATGGCGTCGGACTCGCCGACCTGCTGGTCGATGTCGCGGGCGATGGCCTCGCACTCGTCGTTCTTCGCGCGGCTGTCGAAGCCGAGATCCTGCGCCTGGTAATACGCGGCGTCGACCTTCGGCAGCTCGCGACCCTTGCTCTTGTGAAACTGCTCCTCGATGGCGTTGTCCCAGCGGACGGACTGGAGCATGCGGATCGGGCGCTGCGCCTCGACGATGCGACCGGCGAGCTGGGCGATGAGCTCCTTGTAGCTGCGCCACGGGCCGGCGGCGGGCATGGGGGGAATCGAGGGAGCAGGGTCCTCCGCGGGAGGCAGCGGGCTCCGCTGGCTGTCCGCCTTGTCCGATTTCTCGGCCCTCTCGGCCTTTTCCGCCTTGTCTGGCCTGCCCGCTGCCGGGCGCGCGGCTGCCGGGACCGCGGGCGTAGCAGGCGCGTGCACGTCCTCCCCGCCACCGTTCTTGGCGGCGGCGGTCCCTTCCGGCTTTTCCTTGTCGCCGCCGGCGTCGTCACCACCCTTGGTGCGGCGCGGTTCGGCGGAGCCTCGTTCGCCCACGTGAGCATTTTCGCGCGAAAGGGCGTCCTCTCGCTACCTTATTTGCACGACGCGCTCCGTTTGCGGACCGAATTGCCCAGTCTCGGGCGCCGCTCTGCCCGGAGGAGACCGGCGGAACGCGCCTCCCGCCGGCCCCTTTCCCCGGCCGAATGGGTGGTAGGGTTACTGTTTTTCAGGGGAGGCGCTGCATGACGATGAGCAACGACGCACAGGTTGCCGGCTCGGCCGTTCGTGAGCCGAGGGCACAGCTGGTCGCCGATCTGCTCCGTCCCCTCGTCTCGTACATCGGCAGCGACCACTGCTACCGCTTCGTCAACCGCGCGTACGAGCAGTTCTACGGCCGCGAGGCCTCCTGGTACACGGGCAAGCACGTGCGCGACGTCCTCGGGGATGAGGCCTACGAGCGGAGGTTGTCCCTCATGCCCGAGCTGCTCGCGGGCCGGGAGATCCTCTTCGAGTCGCCCCTTCCCCCGAACATCCTCGGGCGCCGCGGCACCCTGCGCTCCCAGGTCGTTCCCGATTTCGACGCCGTGGGGGGCTTCAAGGGCATCGTCGTCCTCTCGTTCGACGTCACCGCGCAGAAGCAAGCCGAGGAGCGGCTGCGCATGGCTTCGCTCAGCACGCTCGCCGCAGGGGTGGCCCACGAGCTCAACAACCCCCTCACCTACGTGACGTCGAACCTCGAGACGCTCGAGGACGAGCTCCAGCGCCTGCCCGACACCGCGCCAGCGGCCGGCCCGCGTGAGCTGCTCCCCCTCGTCAGGGAGGCCCGCGAAGGAGCCGAGCGGATGCGGAAGATCGTCGGGGGCCTGCGCGTTTTCTCGTGCACCGATCCCGACGGTCGCCCGGACGTCGCGCCGAGCCTTCACGGGAAGCCCTTCGACGTGCGCGACGTCCTCGAGCAGGCGTGCCGCATGGTGAACCACGTCGTGCAGCACCGGGCGCGGCTCGTGAAGGACTTCGGCGACGTCCCCCGCGTGACGGGCGACGAGGCCCGGCTCGGGCAAGCGCTCATGCACCTGCTCGTGAACGCAGCGCAGGCCATGCCGGAGGGGCGGGCCGACGAGAACATGCTGCGCGTCGTGACGACGACCGCCGCCACGAAGCGCGCGGTCGTCGAGGTGCACGACACCGGCGGGGGCATCCCGGAGGACGCGATCCGGCGCATCTTCGACCCGTTCTTCACGACGCGCGGCGTGGGCGAGGGCGTGGGTCTGGGGCTCTCGGTCTGCCACGGGACCGTCCTGTCCTTCGGCGGACACATCGAGGTCGAGAGCGAGGTCGGCAAGGGAACCGTGTTTCGGATCACGCTTCCGCCCGCGCCCATTCCGCCTCCGCCTCCCTCCGCCGAGGGCCTGGGACCGCCGAGCGCCCCCTTCTCGGCCGACGACCTCGGCGATCCCGACCAGCCGGTCCTTCGCCGCGGGAAGGTGCTCCTCGTCGACGACGACGACCTCGTCGGGATCACGCTGACGCGCGCGCTTCGCAAGGAGCACGACGTGACGCTCACGACCAACGGCAAGCAGGCGCTCGACCTGCTCGTCTCGGGCGAGCGCTTCGACGTCATCCTCTGCGATCTCATGATGCCGGTGATGACGGGGATGGCCCTCTACGCGGAGCTCACGGCCCGCGTGCCCGATGCGGTCTCCCGGATCGTGTTCGTGACGGGCGGCGCGTTCACCTCGTCCGCGGAGGCGTTCCTCGGCCGGGTGAAGAACGAGCGGCTGGAGAAGCCCTTCGACCGCAAGAGCCTCCGCGACCTCGTGCGCAAGTACGTGGCGTAAGGCTCCTACGTCACCTTCGAGACGACCTTCGCGAGGACGTCGACGTCGCGGACGCCCTCGGCCTCGGCGCGGTAGCTGAGCACGAGGCGGTGCCGGAGCACGGGCGTCACGAGCGCGCGTACGTCCTCCACGTCTGCCGCGGCTTGCCCGAGCAGCGCGGCGCGCGCCTTGGCCGCGAGGACGAGCGCCTGCGACCCGCGCGGGCCGGCGCCGAAGCGGACGTAGTCACGCACCTCGGCGGGCACGCCCTGCGCGCCCTCCTTCGGGCGCGTCGCCCGGCCGAGCGCCACGGCGAGCGCCACGGCCGCGTCCGTCACGGGAATCCGGGGCACGAGCGCCTGGAGCGCCCGCACGTCGTTCGCGTGGATGACCCTCGGGACGGTCCCGATCTCGGAGCTCGTCGTGCGCCGGGCGATCTCCCGCTCTTCCTTCTCCGACGGGTAGTCGATGTGGATCTCGAGCAGGAAGCGATCGAGCTGGGCCTCGGGAAGCGGGTACGTCCCCTCCTGCTCGATGGGGTTACGCGTGGCGAAGACCTGGAAGGGATCGGGGAGCGCGTGGGTGGTCGTGCCCACGGTGACGCGACGCTCCTGCATGGCCTGGAGGAGCGCAGCCTGCGTCTTCGGCGGCGTGCGGTTGATCTCGTCGGCCAGGATGAGGTTGTGAAAGATGGGCCCGGGCAGGAAGCGCACGCGCCTGCGGACGGTACCGTTGGCCTCTTCCTCCTCCTGGAGCACGTCCGTCCCCGTGATGTCGGCGGGGAGCAGGTCCGGGGTGAACTGCACGCGGCCGAAGCTCAGGTCGAGGGCCTCCGCGAGGGATGCGACGAGGAGCGTCTTGGCGAGCCCCGGGACACCCACGAGGAGGGCGTGCCCGCGGGAGAGCAGCGCCACGAGCATGAGCTCGATGACCGACTCCTGACCCACGACACGCGCCCCGATGGCGTCGTGCAGAGCGCGGCTGGCTCCGGCGGCCTTCTCGAGCAGCGCTCCGTCTCCCTCCGGCGGTGGGGGAGGAGGAGGCGGTGGTGGCGGGGGCGGCGCGCCCGGGACAGGGCCGTTCGGTGCGTGGTCGGGGGATTGGGCGGTCACGGGCGGGGGGGTTCGACAGCGGTGCGACGGCGGTGCGCGGGCTCCCCGATGTCGCATGCGCGCGCGAGGGTGTCAAAGGCCGAGCAACGGCACGGCGCATGCTCTTCCCTCTCCGCGTGAACCGCTGGATCGCCGCCGCCGTGCTCCTGGTCGCCCCGTGCGTCGCCGCAGGGTGCGGCACGAGGCCCCGGCCGGCGGCTGCGAGCGACCAGGCGACGCTCCAGGTGTACGCGGCCGACTGCGACGCCAACCACGGGGCGGCCTGCTACGAGCTCGGCGAGGCCTACGCGCGGGGCGACGGGGCCGCACCGGACGCGGGACGAGCTCTGCCTCTCCTTCGCCGTGCCTGCGCACTCGACTACGCGGGCGCCTGTGTACGCGTCAGCCAGATCACCGAGACGGAAGACCCCGGCGAACCGACCTCCCCCTAACTACGCCGCTCTAGGAATTGCGGGCACACGGCGCCGCGTGTACACACCGGCGACCGTGCCCGACGCGTCCCAGGCGACCTCCGCAAGCCCCACCGAGGCCACGGCCATCCGGCCCGATCCCGGGCTGGCCCGCGGCGTCTGGGAGACCAAGCCGGTCGTGTTCTACGGCCTGGGGGTGGCGGTCGTGCTGGTGGGGCTCGTCTACGCCGCCTCGCGCCTCGGGCTCCTGAGACGAAGGAAGGGCTCGGGACGCGCATGAAGGGGTCGCTGCGGCGCGTCGTCGTCGTGATGCTGTTCGGCATCCTGCTCTACGGCGCCTTCGCCATCTGGCGCGGGGTGGGATCCATCGGCGAGAGCCTGGGGCGCTTCGCCTGGTCCACCTTCGGGATGGCGTGCTCGCTCGCGTTCGGGAACTACGTCCTGCGCTACTTCAAGTGGGAGTTTTACCTCGGCCGCCTCCGCATCCGGGAGGGCATCAAGGAGCACCCCGGCGTTCCTGAGCTCAGCCGCTGGGACAGCTTCCTCACCTTCCTGTCGGGCTTCGTCCTGACGGTGACGCCGGGCAAGGTGGGCGAGGTCTTCAAGTCGCTCGTCCTGTTCGACACGCACAAGGTCCCGATCGCCCGCACGGCGCCGATCGTCGTGGCCGAGCGGGTGACGGACCTCATCGGCATCATCACGCTCATCGTGCTGGGCTCGCTCGGCTTCAGCGGCGGGCTCCTGTGGGCGGGCATCGGCGCCGTGCTGGTCGCGTCGCTCATCGGGACCATCCTCTCGCGCCGGCTCTCGCTCGCCCTCATCGGCCTCATCCAGAAGATGCCCGGAAAGATCGGCAAGCTCGGCCCCAAGCTCCACCAGGCGTACGACAGCCTGGCGACGCTGCTGCACCCGACGAACCTCCTCGTGCCCACGCTGCTCTCGGTCGTCGCGTGGTCGTTCGAGTGCCTTTCGCTCTGGGTCATCCTGCGCGGCTTCGGCGAGTCGACGAGCGTGCCGCTCTGCGCGTTCTTCTACGCGACGAGCACCCTCGCCGGCGCGCTCGTGCCCGTGCCCGGCGGGCTCGGCGTGACGGAGGGCGCGCTGTCGGAGCAGATGATGAACGTGGGCCACGTCGACAAGGGGACGAGCACGGCCGCCATGATCCTCGTGCGCTTCGCGACGCTGTGGTTCGCGGTCCTCGTGGGCTTCCTCGCGCTCTCGCTCCTGAAGCGCCGCCACCCCGGCATGCTCGCGGGCGCCGAGGCCGCGCCAGTCCCCACGGCGGGCACGGTCGCCGAATAGAGAAGCGGTTTGCCTGTTCTGCGGCTTGCCTACTCGGCTCCCGGCCGGCGCAGCGCCGTGAGCGCGGCGGCAAAGTCGTCGGGCACGGGCGCCTCGAAGCGCACGGGCTTGCCCGTCGCGGGGTGAACGAAGCCGAGCAGGCGCGCGTGGAGCGCCTGGTGGCCGAGCGTCTCGGCGATGGCGCGCAGCTCGGGGTCCCTCGGGGGCTTGCCGTACAGGGTGTCGCCCAGGATGGGCGTGCCGGTCTCCGAGAGGTGGACGCGGATCTGGTGGGTGCGCCCCGTCTCGAGGGAGCAGACGACGTGCGTGGCCCGCACGCCCATGCGCTCGACGACCCGCACGTGCGTCACCGCCCGCTTGCCGGTCGTCACGCGTGAGGTGAAGCGAATGCGATCCGTAGGATGCCGCCCGTGAAGCGTCGCGTGCCGCAGCGTCTCGACGCTGCCCACGCAGAGCGCCTCGTACTCGCGCAGCACCGTGTGCGCCGCGAGCTGCGCCTTGAGCGACTCGCGCGCCCGCGCCGTCCGCGCCACGACGAGTATCCCGCTCGTTCCCTTGTCGATCCTGTGCACGATCCCGGGCCGCGTGTGCTCCTCGCGCCCCCGCCCACTCCCCCGCTCCGCCTCCCGCTCCCGCTCCCGCTCCGGCTCCCTCCCCCACTCCTGCTCCTCCCGAAACATCCCCCTCCCGAGGAGCCCATTCACGAGCGTCCCCGTCTCATGCCCCTTCGCCGGGTGCACGACGAGCCCCGCCGGCTTGTTCACGACGACCACCTCGTCGTCGAGGTACAGCACCTCGAACGCTACCCCGGCGTCCGCCTCCGCCGCCGAGCGCGCGGCGGGCCCCGGCTCCACGACGACCTTCGCGCCCGCCCTCAGCTTGTCGGACGGCTTGCCCGGGTCCCCGTCGACGGTCACCCGCGCGTCCAGGATCCATCGCTGCACCTCCGCCCGCGACGGGGCGTCTTCCCCGCCGCGCAGCGCACCCGTCACGAACTGGTCGAGCCGCGCCCCCTGCCCCTCCCGCGGCACCACGATCTCGATCGGGTGCTGACCACGCGGCGGCGGAGCCGCGGAGCTGCCGTCGCGCCGCTCGGACGCAACGCGCGCGGGGAGCTTCACCAGATCTTCGACTTGATGTGTCCCTTGGCCTTGATGAGAATGTCCACGAGGGCGCGGTCGTAGAAGTTGCGCGGGTAGAGCTCGGGGGACACGCGGCGCTTGTAGAGCGCGCGGCCCTCCTCGATCTCCTCGGCGAGCGAGTCGAAGAGGTTGTCGTTCGTGATGCCGTTGACGATCTTGTCCTCGTTGTAGAGGGACAGGTCGCTCGCGATGGCGCGGGCCAGGCGGCGAGCAGCTTCGTCGGTCTCGATGAGCGCCATGTGGACTCTCCTGCCGGCTATCATCGCGCAAAGCGCGGACAACCGGAAGAACTCTCCACTTCTGCCCGCCACGACCCGGCGCTCGGCCCGGTCAGCCGGGCTCAGACGCGAAAGGTGAGGCCGCCCTTGGCGATGGTCGCGGTCGCCGGCAGCTTGCCCGGCTGCTCGCCGTCGACGTCGAGGAGCACGTTCGCCCAGGGGTGCATCGGCTCCGCCTCCACGACCGTCCCCGTCGTCACGCGGACGCCGTCGGCCGCCAGGTGAGCCCCCTTGTAGATCTTGGCGCTGAGCCCGACGGCCTCCATCCGCGTGAGGTCACCCAGCGACACGAGCTCGAACCGCCCGTCGGACGGGTCCGCCTGGGGGGCGATCATCATGCCGCCACCGAAGAAGCGCCCGTTGGCGATGGCCACGTTGAAGATGGGGCCCTCGAACCACGTCGTGCCGTCCACCCGGACCCGGACGCTCGCGTTGCGGTAGCGCGCCATGGCCCGGAGCGTGGCCATGTAGAACGAGGCCTTGCCGCCGAGCCACTTGGGCGTCCCGTTCACGATGGAGTCCACCTGCCCGCCGATGCCGAAGCTCGCGACGTTCACGAACGCCTGCACCTGCTCGCCCCGGTTGTGCGACGCGTACCGGAGGATCCCGAGGTCGATGGGGCGGCGCGTGCCGTGGCGGATGCGTCCGACCGCCTCCTCGATGGCGCCCGAGAGACCGAGCGTGCGCTTGAAGTCGCCCCCCGTCCCCATCGGGATGAGCGCGAGGTCGGGCCCCGGCTGGGGCACGCCCTTCTCGTCGATGTACGCCTGGATGACCTCGTTCAGCGTGCCGTCTCCCCCGACGACGGCGAGGGTGTCGACTCCGTCGGCGACCGCAGCGCGCGCGAGCTCGGTGGCGTGGCCGGCCACCTGCGTGATGAGTATCTCGTGCGGCAGGTCGTAGCGCTTGAGCGACTCCTCGATGGCCGTCACGCGGCGAAGCGCCGCGCCCGACGCCGCGCTCGGGTTCAAGATGACACGCACGCTCGCGTTGCCCATCCGCGGGACGGTACAGCAGGGCTTGGCCCCCTGTCATCCTGAGGCGACTTTCACGCTCGCCGTTGGTTCCGACCGCGGCGTCTGGTAATCCAGAGCCAGCATGACGGAGCCCCGGACCATAGCCCAGGCAGTGGAAGACGCCGCGAAGTGCGACCCCACGCGCGGCTTTCGCTTCGTGCCGGAGGAAGGCCTCGGAGCGCCCGGCGCCAACGTGACCGGCGGCAGCGAGAGCGGAGGGAGCGAGGCGACCTTCTCGTTCATCGCCATCGAGCGGGCGAGCGCGCGCTACGGCGGCGCTCTCCAGGCGCTGGGGCTCAAGAAGGGCGACCGCGTCGCCCTCATCCTGCCCACGAGCGAGGACTTCATCCTCTGCTTCTTCGGCGCGATCCGCGCGGGCATCATCCCCGTGCCCATCTACCCGCCCCTCGGCCTCGGGCAGCTCCAGACGTACCTGGACAACACGCGCCACATCGTCGCCAAGAGCGGCGCCCGCGCGCTCGTGACGACGTCGAAGATCAAGCGCCTCCTCGGCACGGTGCAGGCCTCGTGTCCCGCGCTGGAGCAGGTGGTCGCGGTCGAGGCGATCCGCGAGTCGCTCGAGCAGCTCCACGCGCCGAAGATCACGCTCGACGACGTGGCCTTCCTCCAGTTCACGAGCGGCTCGAC
>Ga0302283_1001150_pt1 | contig 22423 bp, 17 predicted proteins | sample III_Fen_E1_4_FD_198770 | JGI IMG/M metagenome (GOLD analysis project Ga0302283, IMG submission 198770) | Peat permafrost microbial communities from Stordalen Mire near Abisko, Sweden - III_Fen_E1_4 | ecosystem: Environmental > Terrestrial > Soil > Wetlands > Permafrost | place: Sweden: Abisko... | reverse complement strand
GGGGGGCATGTTCTACTCCTCGGGCGTGGCGGTGAGCGCGGACAACACCCGGCTCTTCGTCTCGGCGGTCAAGGACACGGTCTTCCTCGTCGCAGACGTCACCGCGGGCGGGCCCACCTACGGGGCCGTCCTCGGCCAGGTGGATCTCGGCGTCGACGAGACCTTCAACGTCTACGTCGACCCCAACGATCCCACCACCCAGTTCGCCTACGTCACCCTCTGGTCCAGCCACCAGGTCCTCCAGATCGACGTCTCCGACCCGACCAAGCCCAGGGTGGCGAAGTCGTACCAGGTGGCCAAGGATCCCGAGGGGCTCGCCTTCCTCGACGCCCGCTGGGCGGTGGCGGGCAACGATCTGGGCGACACGCTCTCCCTCCTCGACCGCACGACCGGCTCGGTGACCTCGGTGCCGGTCGGGGTCGCGGGGGCGCTCCCGGGCGTCGAGCCCTCCAGCCTGGCCTGGGACGCGACGGCCAAGCGGCTCTACGTCACCGAGGCCGGCGCCAACGCGGTCGCCGGCTACGACGTCGATCTGACGCAGAGCCCGCCCACGATCGTGCCGGCCGGGCGGCTGCCGGGCCAGTGGTGGCCGTCGGGCGTGGTGGTGATGGCCGACGGTTCGCTGGTGGTGACGAGCATCATGGCCCACGGCGCCGGCCCGCGGCTGCCCACGCTCGAGTACGAGCTGCTCCACGGCGGCATCCAGAGCATCCCCGCGCCGAGCGCGGCCGACCTCACCGCCGGCGAGGCGACGGTGACCAGGAACGGAGCCGTGGCCGCCCAGTCCGGGTATGCCCAGGTGCAGTGTCCGGCGGGCATGGGGGCGGCGAGCGACTTTCCCATCCCCCCCACCAACACCGGTAAATCCTCTCCGGTGATCGATCACGTCTTCTTCGTGGTGCGCGAGAACAAGACGTTCGACGGCCTGGTCGGCGATCTGCCCGGCGTCACCGGCAACCCGGCCAACACGCTGGAGCCCGTCGCGCAGATGGACGGGATCTGGACCAACCTGCGCACGCTGGCCCGCACCTTCGCCCACAGCGACAACTTCTACACGTCGGCGTTCATCTCCACCCAGGGCCACGTGTGGACCACCTACGGCCGCAGCGACGACTACAACGAGCGGGAGTGGTGGGTGACGGGCTACGGACGCAACCTCCGCGGCGACGCCGACTCGGGCGGCGTCACCGACGAGGGGCGCCCCGCGGAGGGCTCCCTCTTCGACTGGCTGGGCAACAACAAGGTCCCCTACGACATCCTCGGCGAGATCGTGGGCGGGCCGGCCACGGCGCCGGCGGGCCACAACCCCTTCGATCCGCAGTACCCCGGCGGCATCATCCAGAGCATCGGCTATCCCGACGTCGAGAAGGCCTGCTACGTGGCCGGGCGCGCCCGGGTGCTCTGCGATCTGGGCAGCGTGGTCTACATGACGCTGCCCAACGATCACACCCAGGGCCTGTCACCCGGCGTGCCCACGCCGGAGACCATGTTCGCCGTCAACGACGAGGCCACCGGGATGCTCGTCGACGGCATCTCCCACAGCGCCCTGTGGAAGAGTTCGCTGATCGTCATCGTCGAGGACGACCCGTCCCAGGGCGGCGAGTCCGTCGACTACCACCGCACCATCCTGGTGATGGCCTCTCCGTGGCTCAAGCGCGCCTACGTGTCGCACTCCCACGTCGACATCTCCTCGGTCCACAAGCTCATCGCCCACGTCTTCGCCCTCCCCTACCCCAACCTGGAGGTGGCCAACGCGGCGCTGCCCCTCGACATGTTCTCGTCGACGCCGGACTACACGCCCTACACCTACGAGAAGCGCACCTACCCCCTCGCCTGCGGCACCCAGGGAAACCACGCCGAGCAGCGCCTCCAGGCCTCGTGGGACTTCCGCGACCCCGACGCCCAGCCCGGGCTCGACGCGCAGGTGATGAGGTGGCTCCGCGGCCAGCAGCTGGAGACGCTCACCCCCCGCCTGGAGCGGGAGGTGACCCAGCGCGAGCGCGCCCGCGCGGCGCGTCGGGCCCACGACGACGACGACTGACCCAGGCCTCCATGACGACCAGGTGACGCGGCGGTACCTCGCGGGCCGCCAGGGACGGCCTTGTACCCGATCCACCGTCAGAGCATGCTCCGCGGGCATGTCGCCCGAGGGAGCCGTGGAGGACCCGTACCGGCTCCTCGAGCTCATCGGGGAAGGCGGCGCCGGGCGCGTCCATCGCGCGGTCCATCGCCTCACCGGGGAGGTGGTGGCGCTCAAGCTCCTCCGCGAGCACGAGCCGCGTGGCCTGGAGCGCTTCGCCCGCGAGGCGCGGATCCTCGCGGAGATCGGGCACCCCCACGTCGTCCGCTACGTCGCGCACGGGGTCGCGGCGTCGGGGGAGCCCTACCTCGCCATGGAGTGGCTGGAGGGCGAGAGCCTCGCCGCGCGGCTGGAGCGGGGGGCGCTGGGCATCGAGGAGAGCGTCGCGCTGGGGAGCCTCCTCGCCGGGGCGCTCGCCGCCGCGCACGCGTGCGGCGTGATCCACCGCGACATCAAGCCGAGCAACATCTTCCTGGTCGACGGCGCCCTGACCGACCCGCGCGTGCTCGACTTCGGCACCGCGTACGCCTCCGAGGCGGCCGAGGCGCTCACCCGCACCGGCACGACCCTGGGCACCCCGGGCTACATGGCGCCCGAGCAGGCGCGCGGGGATCGGGCGCGGGTGGACGCGCGGGCGGACGTGTTCTCGCTCGGGGCCGTGCTCTTCCAGTGCCTCACCGGGCGGCGCGCCTTCCCCGGTGAGCACGTGATGGCGGTGCTGGCGCAGCTCCTCCTCGCGGACGCGCCGCGCGTGCGCGATCTCCGCCCCGAGGTGTCGGAGGCGCTCGACGCCCTGGTGGCCCGCCTGCTCGCCAAGGATCCGGCGACGCGGCCCGCCGACGGCGAGGCGGTGATGAGGGCCCTCTCGGCGCTCGGGCCGCTCGACTCGGGCGAGGCGGCGCCGTGGTCGGCGGGGCGGGGCCCGGCGATCACCGGCGACCAGCAGCGGCTCCTGGCGGTGGTGGCCGTGACGTTCGGTCCTCTGGTCGGGGAGGCCCAGCTGGCGCGGGCACGCAGCGTGGCGGCGCTGCTGGGCGCCCGCATCGAGGAGGCGGCCGGCGCGCTGCTGGCAACGCTGACGGGCCCCGAGAGCGCGACCGATCTGGCCGCCCGCGCCGCGCGCTGCGCCCTGCGCCTGGGCACGGCGCTGCCCGAGGCGGCGGTCTCCATGGGCATGGGGCACGCCGAGGGCCGCGGCGAGGTCGCGCTCGCCGCCGATCTCGCCGCCGCCAAGCTCGCCCCCCCCACCCCCCGCCCAGGCGGCGTCGTGGTGCGCATCGACGACGTCACGCGCGCGCTGCTCGACGAGCGCTTCGTGGTGCACGCGGACGCGGCGGGGGGCTGGGCGCTCACCCGCGAGAACGAGATCGGCGAGACGGCGCGGACGCTGCTCGGCCGGCCCAGCCCCTACGTCGGCCGCGAGCGCGAGCTGCGCATGCTCAGCGAGCTGATCGCGCAGACCTTCGAGGGCGACCGCGGCGCGCAGGCGGTGGTGGTGACGGCGCCCGCGGGGATGGGCAAGACCCGCCTCCGGCACGAGCTGATCCGGAGCCTCCGCGCCACCAAGCCGACCCTGGCGATCGCCGTCGGGCGCGCCGACGCGATGAGCGCGGGCTCGACGTTCGTGGTCATCACCTCGCTGCTGCGCACCTCGCTGACCATCAGCGCGGGGGAGCCGGCGGCCTCGGCGCGCGTCAAGGTGAGCGGCTGGCTCGCGCGCGTCGTGCCCGAGGGCGAGCACCGGCGCGTGACGGCGTACATCGGCGAGATGATGGGCATCCCCTTCCCCGACGACGACGACGAAGGCCTCCGCGCCGCGCGGCAGAGCGCCGCGCGCATGTCCGCGGAGATGGTGCGCGCCTTCGTGGACGGCCTGCGGGGCGTGTGCGCGGTGAGCCCGATGCTGCTGGTGCTCGAGGATCTGCACTGGGGCGACGACGCCTCGATCCAGCTCATCGATCAGGCGCTGCGCGATCTCGAGGACCAGCCCCTGGTGGTGCTCGCGCTGGCCCGGCCCGAGGTCAACGATCTGTTCCCCGATCTGTGGAGCAAGCGCGGCGTGCAGAACATCCGGCTCGGCGCGCTGCCGCGCCGCGCCGCGGAAGAGCTGGTCACCCGCACCCTCGAGGCCCCCATCCCCCCGGCGGACCTGGCGCGCCTCTGCGATCAGGCCGGCGGCAACGCCTTCTACCTGGAGGAGCTGATCCGCGCCTACGCCGCCGGCGGGCACGACCGCCTGCCGGAGACCGTGCTCGGCATGGTCGAGGCTCGGCTGGAGGCGGTGCCGGTGGCGCCGCGGCGCCTGCTCCGCGCCGCCAGCGTCTTCGGCGAGGTGTTCCCCGCCGCCGGCGCCCTGGCCCTGCTCGGCGAGGGCGATCGCGACGACGCGGGCCGTCGCTGGCTGCCCTGGCTGATCGACCGCGAGATCCTGGTGCGCCGCCCCGGCACCGGCGACGACGAGGAGCACGCCTTCCGCCACGCGCTGCTCCGCGAGGGCTCCTACGCCATGCTCACCGAGCGCGACCGCGTCCTCGGCCACCAGCTCGCCGCCGCCTGGCTCATCGGCCTCGCCGAGGGCCCCGGCGGGGGCGGCTCCGCCGGATCGCGCGAGGACGAGACCCGCGCGGCCGTCATCGGCGAGCACCTCTGGCGCGGCGAGCAGTGGGGGGCGGCCTTCACCTGGTACGACCGGGCCGGCGACGCCGCCCACCGGCTCCACGCCAGCGTCGAGGCCCGCCTCCACTACCAGCGCGCGCTCGGCGCCCTCTCGCGCGACGGCGACGGTGACGAGGTGCGCCGCCGCCGCGTCGACACGATGATCAAGAAGGCCGAGGTCTCGTACGGCGACGACCCCGGCCCCAACCTCGTCATGCTCGAAGGCGCCCACGCCATCGCCGCCACGCTGCCCGAAGCCGCCCGGCCGCCCAGCGACGACTACCGCCGGGTGGCCCTGGTCGACTACTGGATGGGCCGGTCCCACTGGTACCTCAACGCCTACGGCGACGCCCTGAGCTGCTACCGGCGGGTGGTGGTCGCCGCGGAGGCGCTCGGCGACCCCGACCTGGCGGCCCTGCCCAGCGGCACCATCGGGCGCGTGCTCATCTCCCAGGGCCACTTCGGGCGCTGCTTGCCCTTCCTCGCGGCGACGCTCGGTCCCCTCGAGCTCCGCCGGAGCTGGACCGACTGGATCCTCAACAGCGGCAACGTCGGCCTCTCGCTGGCGGCGCGCGGCCACACCGCCGAGGGGGTGGCCCGGGGCGAGCTCGGCCTGGCGCGCGCGGCGGAGCTGGGCAGCCCCACCAGCCTCTCGATCGCCCACACCCAGCTCGCCACCATCCTCCTCGTCGCCGGCGAGCTCACGCGCGGCCGCGAGCTGGCCCGCGTCGCCGCCGACATCGCCGAGCAGGCCGGAGACCGGGCCTACGCCTTCCTCGGCCACTCGCTGAGCGTCTGGGCCGACAGCGGCCTCGGCGACCATCAGGCCTCGCTGGACGGGGTCCGGCGCGCGCGGCAGATCATGACCGACCTGGGGCGGCGCCTCTTCTTCGCCGACTGGCTCGACGCGTTCGCCGTGGAGAGCCTGGCCCGCGCCGGGCGCCCGGCCGAGGCGATCGCCGCCGCCGAGGAGGCCATGCCGGGCTTCCAGGCCAACGGGAGCACGTTCGCCGAGGCCATCGCCCACCGCGGCTGGGGCACGGCGCTCGCCGAGGGAGGCGACCTCGAGGGGGCCGCCGCCCACCTGGGCGAGTCCCTGCGACTGCTCACGGCAGGAGAGTGCGCCATGGAGGCCGCGCGCACCCGGATCCTGCTCGCGCGCGTGGAGCGGCGGCGGGGGGACGGGGCGGCGGCGGCGCTGCTGCTGGCCGCGGCGGCGCAGGTGCTCGGGGCGGCCGAGATGGAGGCCGCGGTCGGGGGTCGGGACCGGTGAGCCCGGTCTTCCTGCGGGACGCCCGAGAGCGTCCCGCAACCGGGATGCGCGGGGAGGCGGGGCGGGTCAATCTGACCAGGGAGGGGAGTCTTGCCTCTCCTGTCGCGGTGGGAAACCAGGGGCTCGGAGGTGGTCCGGGCCGTGCATCGGAGGCACACATGAACGCACGACCGACGGCTCGCTCCCTGCTCGTCCTGGGCACCGTGGTGCTCACCGGAGCGTGTTCCATCACCGCGAGCCAGGGCGTCGCCCCCTTGCCTGGATCCCCGATGGCGCTGGCGGCCCTCACCGCTGGCAACGGTCCGGTCTCGACCGCGGAGCCGCCGCCACGCCCCTCGGTGGTGCGTCACGCTCGCTCGGAGGCCTCCATGGGGCGCGGCGGACGTGAGCCGATCCCTCGCCCCCGTCCGCGCTGACCGCACCCGCTCCGCCGCGTGGCGGCTATCCCCCGCCCGACCCACCGCCCAGCCATCGTTCGACCTTGCGGTGCAGCGTCTTGCGGTCGAGCCCGAGGATGCGCGCGGCGAGCGTCTTGTTGCCGCCCGCGGACTCGAGCACGCGGAGCACGTAGCGGCGCTCCACCTCCTCGAGCGGCACCAGCTCGGAAGGATCCTCCGAGGCGACCAGCACGTGCGAGGGCCGGTGATCGCGAACCTTGGCGGGCAGGTCGTCGACCGTGATCTGGTCGTAGCGGGTGAGGGCGACCGCGCGCTCGACGCAGTTCATCAGCTCGCGGACGTTGCCGGGCCAGGTGTAGGCCAGGAGCTTCTCGGCGGCGGGGGCCGAGATCGTCGTGACGGGCTTGCCGGCGCGGGCGGCGAAGTCGTCGACGAAGCGCTGCGCGAGGACCAGGACGTCGCTCCCGCGGGCGCGCAGCGGGGGCAGCTCGACGTGGATGACGTCGAGACGATAGTAGAGGTCGCTGCGGAAGGCGCGCTCCTCGATGGCGGTCTCCAGGTCGCGGTTGGTGGCGGCGACGATGCGGACGTCGAAGGGGAGGTCGGCCGACCCGCCCACCGGGCGCACCACCCGCTCCTGGAGCGCGCGCAGCAGCTTGGGCTGCATCCCCAGCGGCAGCTCGCCGACCTCGTCGAGGAAGAGGGTCCCCTTGTCGGCCTCGACGAAGAGCCCGGTGCGCGCCGAGCGGGCATCGGTGAAGGCGCCCCGGGCGTGGCCGAAGAGCTCGCTCTCCAGCAGCGTCTCCGGCATGGCCGCGCAGTTGATGGCGACGAAGGGCCCCGCGCGCCGCTTGCCCCGCGCGTGGAGCGCCCGCGCCACCACCTCCTTGCCGGTCCCGCTCTCGCCCGTGATGAGCACGCTGGCGTCCGAGTCGGCGACGCGCGCGAGCAGGTCCCACACCTGGCGCATGGCCGCGCTCGGTCCGGCCAGGTCCTCGAAGCGGCCCGAGGCGTCGACGACCCGGCGCAGGCGGCGCACCTCCTGGCGGAGCGCGTGGTGGGAGACGGCCCGATCGAGCGCCAGGGCCAGCGCGTCCACGTCGATGGGCTTGGTGATGTAGTCGTACGCGCCCGCGCGGATGGCGAGGACCGCGGTCTCGATGCTCCCGAAGGCGGTGAGCACCACCACCGGCAGGTCGGGCCGGGCCTCCCCCACGCGGCGGGCCAGCTCGATGCCGCTGGGCCCGCCCAGGTTGAGGTCGGTGAGGACGACGTCGCAGTCGTGCTCGGCCAGCCACGCCAGCGCGACATCCGCGGCGGCGCAGGTGGCGACCTCGAAGCCGCGCTCGGCGAGATCGAGCTCGAGCAGGTCGCGCATCGCGCGATCGTCGTCGACCACCAGGACTCGCTTGGCCATGTCGGCCCATGCTAGCTCGCCGCGCCGGAGACGGTGAGGTCGCGCCACTGCCGGGCGCGCTCGCCGGAGGGCGCACCGCCGCGGTTCTACCGACAGTCCAGGCGATCGTTTAGCCTCCGCCGCCATGGCGGACCACGGCGGCGGCGATCCTCTCAAGGTCATCCGGGCGGCGCTCGGCGCCAACCTCGCCATCGCGGCGTGCAAGTTCGTGGCGGCCTACCTCTCCGGCAGCACCGCGACGCTGGCCGAGGCGGTCCACTCGCTCGCCGACACCGGCAACCAGGCGCTGCTCCTCACCGGCGTGGTGCTCGCCGCCCGGCGGGACAGCCGCTACTCGTTCGGTCGCGCCGCGGAGCGTTACTTCTGGCCGTTCGTCGTGGCCCTCCTTCTCTTCTCCGTGGGCGGCGCGTTCGCCGTGTACGAGGGCGCGCACAAGCTCTTCACGCCGGAGGCGCCCGACCTCCAGGACTTCTGGAGCCTCCGCCGGGGGCCCCTCAGCAGCCTGCTGGTCCTCGGCATCTCGGCGATCCTGGAGGGCTACTCGTGCTCGGTGGCGCTGGGCGAGTTCCGCCGCGCCGCCCGCGGCAAGCCGCTGGCCCGCGCCCTCTTCGAGGTCAAGGATCCCACCATCCCGCTGGTCCTGCTCGAGGACCTCTCGGCGCTGGTCGGCCTCAGCATCGCCCTGCTCGCGGTGAGCCTCACCGCGCTCACCGGCAACGGGATCTGGGACGCGCTGGGCTCCATCGCCATCGGCCTGCTCCTCATGTTCGTCGCCTTCCTCATCGCGCGCGACACCCACAGCCTGCTCCTCGGCGAGCGGGCGACGCCGGAGATGGAGGCCGCGGCGCAGCGGATCACCGAGGCCACCGAGGGCGTGGTGCGGGTGACCCAGCTCCTCACCATGCACCTGGGGCCCGATTTCATCGTGCTGGCGATGAAGGTGGCGTTCGCGCCCGACCTGCGGCTCTCGCGCCTCGAGGAGGTGATCAACGAGATCGAGCGGCGCATCCGCAGCGAGGAGCCGGCCATGAAGAAGATCTTCATCGAGCCCGACTCCCACGGCGACCGGCGCGGGGTGGCGAGCGAGGCGAAGGACGGGGAGGCCAGGGTCTGAATCCGTCGTGCTCGCGGCGTGTCCGTCTTCACCTGGGCGAAATCCGTCGTGCTCGCGGCGCGGCCGTCTTCACTTGGGCGAAATCCATCGTGCTCGCAGCGCGGCCGTCTTCACTTGGGCGAAATCCATCGTGCTTGCGGCGCGTCCGTCTTCACTTGGGCGAAATCCATCGTGCTTGCGGCGCGTCCGTCTTCACTTGGGCAAAATCCGTCGTGCTCGCGGCGCGGCCGTCTTCACCTGGGCAAAATCCGTCGTGCTCGCGGCACGGCCGTCTTCACCTGGGCAAAATCCGTCGTGCTCGCGGCGCGGCCGTCTTCACCTGGGCAAAATCCGTCGTGCTCGCGGCGCGGTCGTCTTCACCTGGGCAAAATCCGTCGTGCTCGCGGCGCGGCCGTCTTCACCTGGGCGAAATCCGTCGTGCTCGCGGCACGGCCGTCTTCACTTCCGCGGGGACCGTCGTGTTTGGGCGCGGCCGTCTTCACTTCCGCGGAGACCGTCGTGCTTGGACGCGTCCGTCTTCACTTCCACGGAGTCCGTCGCGCCCACTGCTCTACGAGCTCGTCGGGAGGAGGTACACGGTGAACGTGGCGCCGGCGCCGAGCTCGCTGGTGGCCTCGATCCAGCCGTCGTGCTCGGCGACGATGCCGTGGGCCACGCTGAGGCCGAGGCCCGTGCCCTCGCCGACATCCTTGGTGGTGAAGAACGGCTCGAAGACATGCGGCAGGTGCTCGGGCGCGATGCCCGCGCCGTGATCGACGACGCGGACGAGCAGGTACTCTGCCTCGCCCCCGCCGATCCACGGGGGCGGCGTCCGGCGGGCGTGCTCGATGGCCACGCGGAGCTCGCCGCCGCCGGGCATCGCCTGGAGGCCGTTCATGACCAGGTTGGTGAGCACCTGCTGGATCTGCGCGGCGTCGACCGAGATGCGGGTCTCGCCGCCCGCGTCGTCGACCCGGAGCACGACGCCGCGCTTGGCGGCCAGCGGCTCGAGCAGACGCAACGTGTCGCGGCTCAAGGCGCCGACGTCGGCCGGCGCCCTCACCGCCCCGCGCTTGCGCGCGAAGTCGAGGAGCTGGCGGATGATCGCGGCCATCCGGGCAGCCTGCTCGACGATGACCCGCGCGTCGTGGGCGGTGTCAGGCGGCGGCGTCCGGCGGACGATCCGCTTGGCGTGCCCGTCGATCACGGCGAGCGGGGTCCCCAGCTCGTGCGCGACCCCGGAGGCCAGCTTGCCCACGGTGTTGAGCCGGTCGGCGTGGCGGAGCTGCTGCGTGAGGCCGCTCGCCTTCTCCCGCCCCACGCGCTCGATCTCGGCGCTGGCGCGCCGCAGATCGCGGAGGGTACGCCGGAGCCGGGCGCAGACCAGCGCCGCGAGGGGGCCGTTGACGGCGAAGATCGCGAAGAGCACCCAGTCGGCCCGACTGTGCAAGGCCCACACGAAGCGAGGGACCCCCAGGTAGAGCGCCGCCGCCGCGCCCAGCGCCACCGCGAGCAACCCGGGCCCGAAGCCGCCGACCAGGCTGGCCGCGCCGACCGAGAGCAGGAACATGGAGAAGGGTACGCGCTCTCCCCACCCGGCGGGGATCGCGAGCCACAGGGTGACGATGGTGGCGGTGGCGACGACGGCGACGCCGTACCCCCACGCTGCTTCTCGGACGCGTTGCCGTTCCATGATGCCTGTCGCTCCGGGCCTACCCCGGTTGCTGCGCCCGGCGCGCGGGGAGGTTGAAGAGCAGCGTGCGGAGGTCGTCGATGTCGAAAGGCTTGTCGAAGGTGGCGATGGCCCCGATGGACCGGGCCCAGGCGTGCAGCTCGTGGTCGCCGAACGCGGTGATCACCACCACCTGCGGCGCCAGAGCGTCATCGACGAGGCGCGAGAGCACCGTGATGCCGTTGGCGCCGGGCATGAGCACGTCGCTGACCACCAGATCGTACGACCAGGCCCCGTCCCACCCGGGTCCGGTGCGCGCGACCAGCTCGCGGCCGTCGCGCGCCTCGACGACCTCGTGGCCATCGCTCCGCAGCGCGTCGGCGAGCAGGTCGCGCATCGCGTCGTCGTCTTCCGCGAGGAGTACCCGGAGGGGGCGCGCGTGGAGCGTTTGGAGGTACATCGAGGGGTACCTCCAGCAAGTCCCGTGCCCTCTACGCCCCCGTCGCCACGCGCACCTCGAAGGCTCCCGCTCGGCCGCGGCGACGGGTCGACCCGCCCCATTTCGCCACGGGCGTGGCGAAGCTCCGCGCCCCGTTGCAGTGAGTGGCTCGCGGAGCTAGCTCGTCCTCGGCTTCTCCGCGTGCGCCACCACGAACGCGCCCGTCGCGGCGGCGCCACCGATCAGGAACAGCAGCACGTCCCACCATGGCCAGGCGACGCCCACGGCGTGGCGGAGCAGCACCGACTCGACCAGGCGCACCAGCAGGGACGCGAAGCCGTAGGCGGAGAGGCCGACGAGCACGGGGCGGCGCAGCGTCTCGGCGAGCTCGACCGACTTGACGCTGTTGTTCCAGACCGTCTTGGCGAGCCAGTTGCCCACCCAGATGAGCGGGGTGAGCAGGGTGAAGGCGACCCCGAGGATGAGGAGGATCGCCTCCCCGGGCTCGAGGTTGTCGCGCGCCCCGCTCCCCTTGAGGATGCGGACCACGGCAGTGATCGCCATGATCAGGCTGCCCGCCGCCCAGGAGAGCCCGAGCGCGCCGAGCAGGAGGATCAGCGGCCGCGCCATGGAGACGGTGCGGACCTGCCGGTGGAGCGAGCTGGTGCGCACCATCTCCGAGCTGGTGGCCTTCATCCAGGCCTGGCCGTGGGCGGCGGGGATGGTCAGCAGGGTGGTGTCGCCGCCCGGCTCGTAGGCGGCGAGCTCCTCGTCGAGCTCGGTCATGCTCTCGTAGCGATCCTGGGGGCGCTTGGCCATCGCGCGCTGGATGATCATCTCCAGCGGCTCGGGGATGGTGGGCTCCAGGGACCGCGGGCGCGGGGGATCCTGGGTGAGCACCGCGGTGAGGGTGGCGGTGGGGTCGCCCCGATCGAAGGGGCGCTGGCCGGTGAGCGCGCAGTAGAGGATGGCGCCCACCGCGTAGATGTCGGCGCGGTGGTCGACGCGCTCGCCGCGGGCCTGCTCGGGCGCCATGTACGAGGGCGTGCCCATGATCATCCCGGTCTTGGTCAGCCCGGCGCCGGGCCCGTCGTCGAGCTTGGAGATGCCGAAGTCGATTACCTTGGCGAGGGGCTGGCTCATGTCCCCGGTGAGGAAGACGTTCTCGGGCTTCATGTCGCGGTGGACGACGCCCTTGTCGTGCGCGGCCGCGAGCGCCTTGCAGATCTGGCGGACGACCCGCACCGCGGCGCCGACCGGCATCTTGCCGGTCTCCTCCAGGTAGACGGCGAACTCCTTGCCCTGGAGGAACTCGCAGACGAGGAAGGCGCGGCCGTCGGCGGTGCGATCCACGTCGTAGACGTCGACCACGTAGGGGCTGTCGATGGTGGCCGCCGCCTCCGCCTCGCGCTGGAAGCGGGTGAGCACCTCGGGCTGCCGGGTGAACTCCGGGTGGAGCATCTTCACCGCGAAGCGCTTGCCGCTGATGCGCGTGTGCCTGGCCTCGTAGACGCGGCCCATGCCGCCCTCGCCGAGGACGCGCACGATGGTGTAGCTGGAGGCGAGCGTCTGGCCGATGAGGGCGTCCTCCTCGACCTCGCCTTGCACCTCCTCGAGCTCGACGGCGTCCCGCGGGCACACCTTGAACTCGGCGGGATAGCGCACCGCGCAGCTCGGGCAGACCTTGATGAGCTCGGGGCCGACGGTCCCCGAGATCGGCGCGAAGGTGGTCAGGGCATGGGCGATCCCGCTCGCAGGGCCTTGCTGGGAGACCGGAGCGGGATCAGACGGCGGGCGGACGGTTCCCGGCATGCTTGGGCACGCAGCCTAGCTGGTCATGCCCGTCGCCCTCAAGAGAGAGCACGGACCCGACGACGGAGGGACAGGGGCGTGAGCCCCGAGCTGGTGGGGGCGAAGCTATCGGGAGCGAAGCCCCCGCCGCGGGGTCGGGGGCATGGGGGCGGAGCCCCCATGTTGGGCGCTCACTTGCGGAGGTTGAGGCGGCCGATGAGCGAGCGGTAACGCTCGACGTCGATGCGCTTCAAGTAGTCGAGCTGGCGGCGGCGGCTGCTGACCAGCTTGAGGAGGCCGCGGCGCGAGTGGTGGTCCTTCTTGTGGGTCTTGAAGTGCTCGGTGAGGTAGGTGATGCGCTCGCTGAGCAGCGCGATCTGCACCTCGGGCGACCCGGTGTCGCCCTCGTGCGTCGCGTACTTCTCGATGACCGTGACCTTCTGAGTCGAGTGGAGCATGTGCGTTCTCTCGTCCCGGCGGGGGCGCCGCGCTGCCGAGCGCGGCCTTGCCGGACTGACGCCTGGCGCGCGAGCGGAGGGCCCGAAGCGGCCCCCGCCCGGATGGCCAGGCCAACCGTGAGGGGCGCGGAGTATACGCAGGGCGACCGTCCGGTCAACGCTCTCCTTGCCCGCTCTCGGGTGATTCTCCACGTTGGCGTCGGGCTCCGCCCCACCAACCTCTGGGGGATGGGCCCCGAAATTTGCTAGCGGGGGCGCTGGGAACGCTCTACAGATGTCCACCCCACGCGACCGGTGTGGGGCATTCCGGTTACGGCGGGGTTCCTGGTCCCCGTCTCCACTCCCGAGCGCGCGCCGCGTGTCTTCGTCTTCGCTTCGTGTGCACGAGCCTTCTCGTGCCCAGGAACCGAGGAAGAAGCGCCGCCTCGCGCTCGGGATCGTTCATTCACGATCCCCCGCTCGATGAGCGGTCCCCCTGGAGAGCACGATAGCAATGTTCGTACGTGAATCCGTCATGGTCGGCGGTCGGGCGCTCACGCTCGAGACCGGCCGCCTCGCCAAGCAGGCCCACGGCTCCGTCCTCGTCACCTACGGCGACACCATGGTGCTGGTCACCGCCGTCTCCGCGGACGAGCGGCCCGGGCTCGACTTCTTCCCCCTCACCTGTGAGTTCGTCGAGAAGACCTACGCCGCGGGCAAGATCCCCGGCGGCTTCTTCAAGCGCGAGGCCCGCCAGCGTGACGAGGAGATCCTCACCTGCCGGATCATGGACCGGCCGCTGCGCCCGCTCTTCCCCGAGGGCTTCAAGAAGGACACGCAGATCATCGCGACCGTCCTCTCCAGCGACAAGCAGAACAAGGCCGACGTCCTCGCCCTCATCGGCGCCAGCGCGGCCCTGCACATCTCCGACATCCCCTGGAACGGGCCGATCGTCGGCGTCCGCGTCGGCCGCAAGGACGGCGAGCTCATCGCCTACCCGACCGTCGACCAGCTCGAGGGCTGCGATCTCGACGTCGTCGTCGCCTGCTCGCGCGACGCCATCGTCATGGTCGAGGGCGGCGCCGCCGAGGCCACCGAGAGCGACCTCATCGACGCCCTCATGTTCGGCCACGAGACGGCCCAGCCGGTCCTCGATCTCATCGAGAAGATCCGCGCCGCGGTCGGCAAGCCCAAGAAGGAGTTCAAGGCCGCCGAGCTCGACGCCACCATCAAGGCCCGCGTCGCCCAGCTCGCCGACGAGGACCTCAAGAAGGCGACCAAGGTCACCGACAAGAAGGCCCGCTACGAGGGCTACAGCGTCCTCAAGAAGAAGCTCGCCGAGACCCTGCTGGCCGAGCTCGGCGCCGACAAGTACCTCCCGGCCGAGAAGCTCATCAAGGCCGAGTTCGAGGAGCGCAAGGCCCACGTCGTCCGCACCTACGTGCTGGAAGAGGGCCGCCGCATCGACGGCCGCGACACCCGCACCATCCGCCCGATCATGTGCGAGGCCGGGCTCCTCCCCCGCGTCCACGGCAGCGCCCTGTTCCAGCGCGGCGAGACCCAGGCGATCGTCACCACGACGCTGGGCACCTCCAGCGACGAGCAGAAGATCGACGGCCTGATGGGCGAGACGTGGAAGCGCTTCTACCTCCACTACAACTTCCCCCCCTTCTCCACCGGCGAGACCAAGCCCATGCGCGGCCCCGGCCGGCGCGAGATCGGCCACGGCGCCCTCGCCGAGCGGGCCCTGTCGCGGATGATCCCCCCCCAGGACCAGTTCCCCTACACCATCCGCATCGTCAGCGAGACGCTCGAGTCCAACGGCTCGTCCTCGATGGCCGCGGTCTGCGGCGGCTGCCTCTCGCTCATGGACGCGGGCGTGCCCGTCAAGTCGCCGGTCGCCGGCATCGCCATGGGCCTCATCATGGAGGGCAGCAAGTACGCCATCCTCTCCGACATCCTCGGCGACGAGGATCACCTCGGCGACATGGACTTCAAGGTCTGCGGCACCGCGCGCGGCGTCACGGCCATCCAGATGGACATCAAGATCGCCGGCCTCTCCCGCGCCATCCTCCACGAGGCCCTGGAGCAGGCCCGCGAGGGTCGCCTCCACATCCTCGGCAAGATGCTGGAGACCCTGCCCAGCGTGCGCCCGGAGCTCAGCCTCTACGCGCCGCGCATCACCACGGTCAAGGTCAAGCCCGACCAGATCCGCCTCATCATCGGGCCCGGCGGCAAGACCATCAAGGGCATCGTCGACGCCACCGGCGTCGCCATCGACGTCGAGGACGACGGCACGGTCAACGTGGCCTCCTCCGACGCCGACGCGGTGAAGAAGGCCCTCGACATCATCCGCGGCCTCACCCAGGAGGCCGAGACGGGCGCGACCTACACCGGCACCGTCAAGCGCATCACCGACTTCGGCGCCTTCGTCGAGATCCTGCCCAACACGGACGGCCTGCTCCACATCTCCGAGATGGCCCACACCCGCGTCGAGCGCGTCGAGGACGTCCTCAAGGAGGGCGACACCATCGACGTCAAGGTCCTCAGCGTCGACCGCGAGGGCAAGATCCGCCTCAGCCGCCGCGAGCTCCTCCCTCTCCCCGAAGGCGAGGAGGGCGAGCGCGCCGCCGAGCGCATGGCCGCCGCCCGCGAGGGTGGCGGTGGGCCGCCCCGTCGCGAGGGGCCGCCCCGCGGCGGGCCCCGCGGCGACGGGCCGCCCCGCGGCGGCCCCCGCCGCGATCGCCGTTAGAGCTGGTTCATCAGCCTGCTACGCGCCCCGACGCCCTCCGACGAGAGTGCGTCGGCCTCGGTCACCGTACAGGAGTACGGCTCCCTCGGCCTCCCTAGCCTCGGGGCGCTCGCGACGGCTGCTGAACCAGCTCTAGTGCGTTCCCTGACGCATCCTGGGGAATGACCGGGAGCGTTCCTCGACGCGTCCGGGTTCAGGTTGGAACGCGGATCACTCCGTCTTGCAGCAGGTCGTAGAGGATCCGCAGTGTCTCCAGGCGTGCCAGCCCGGAGATGTCGAGCACGTCCTCCACGGAGCTGGCACCATCCACACACGACAGCACGAACGCTACCTGCGGGCCGAGTGAGAGCTCGATGACCCGCGGCGGCGCCACCGCCAGGGACGGCACGGTCGCGGGCCCACCGAGCGCGGCGAGGTAGGTCTGGTCGAGGAGCGCGTCGTACTCCGCGGCCGCGACCCGCCGGGCGTGTGGAGCGGGGGTGTGCCCGATGTCGCCGCCGAGCCCGTCCAGATCGCCGAGCTCGACGAGGTCGGCGAGCTCGACCGCAGAGTAGATGTGGACGGCGGTGAGGTTGGGCTCGTCGTCGTCCGAGTCCGTCGGTGAGGGCGCGTAGCTCCGCGCCAGGGTGCGCATATCTTCCGGGTCCGCCGGCTCCGGTGCGTAGCTCCGCGCCAGGGTGCGCAGGTCTTCCGGGTCGTCGACCGGCTCGACGCGCGGGTCCACGACGGGCCCTGGGCCGTAGGAGCTCCCGTAGTCCTCGATGGGCGGGAGCGTGATGGGCCACGGGTCGGCCGGCAGCGGCGGGGGTCGGGAGGTGCCCCTCAGCGTCGCCGGCGCTGGCCGGGAGGTCGGCGGGAGGGTCGGCGGGGCGGCGCCGTACGAGCGCGGAGAGGTCGGCGGGAGGGTCGGCGGGGCGGCGCCGTACGAGCGCGGAGAGGTCGGCGGCAAGGTGGACGGCCGCGAGGTGAGCAGCCGCTGCGACGTCGGCGGGAGGCTGGGCGGGCGACCGCTGAACGGCGCGGTCGGCGCCGCGCTGGGTCGCGGCTCCGGCCTGGCCGCTTCAGCCTCCGCGCGGCCGGCGATCCCGGCGCGCAGGTCGGCGACCTGATCGACCGAGAGGTTTCCATGCAGCAGCGCGTCGACGTACGACCGCGTAGGCGGCGTATCGTCATCCTCGCCATCGCGATCAGAGTGCCCGGGCGGCATGGAGCCGTCAGGGAACCACGTTTCACGCGGCGCATCAACGTTCCGGGCAGTGAGCGGGGCGCTCTGGAAACGACCGGGAATACCGGGGAAACGGGGCCTCCCGCCCTCGACGTCGGCACCGGATCGCCCTCCCGGGATCAGGGATCGATCCGCTGGCCCTCTCTCGCGCACGCGATGGGGGAGGTGTCGACGTCGTGAAAGTCCGGGTAGTGGATGAGGTGCATGCGGTCGCGGGTCTCGGCGGGGAGCGCCGCCAGCGAGGCGAGCGGCGTGTGGACGCCGAGGTTGGTCTCGTGGAAGAAGAGGTCGCTTGCCGAGAGCCACGCGATCAGGGTCGGGTCGAACGCCGTGTCGGCGCTGTAACCGATGACGCGGCCGCCGGCGCGGACCCGGATCGCCGAGGTGGGGATGTGGTGGATGGTGGGCCGGTGCTCCACGACCAGGTCGCCGATCCGGTTGTCGCCTGGTCCGAGCGGGCGGACCTCGGCATAGTCGTCGAGGCCGAGCGTGGTGCGCGGGCCGCCGGGCGCGGTGAGGAGGGTCTCCATGCCGCCGCGGAGCCGCGTCTCCCACAGCCCCGCGAGCACCTCGGGGACCGCGTAGAGGCTGGCCTTGCGCTGGGTGACGAAGCGCCGCCAGAAGAGCAGCTGCTCCAGGCCCCCGACGTGGTCGCCGTGGAGGTGGGTGATCAGCACGTGGTCGATGTCGTCGAGCCCCACCGCCGACTCGGCCGGGCGCGCCAGCGAGAGATCCCGAAGCGCCCGCGCCAGCGCCGGTGGGGCGTCGATCAGGAGACGGGTAGCGCCCGCCTCGAAGAGGAGGCAGGCGTTGTGGTAGCGGGCGGTGAAGGCGTCACCGACCCCGACCACGCGCACGGAGAGGGAGGACATGGGCTCCGAGGATAGCGGAGGTCGGCGTCCTCCTGCGGGCGAGCTTCAGCGGCGGTGGCTCGGGTCGCCGTCCCCGCCCGGAGGGGGCGGCGACGGCAGGCCGGACGCCACGCCGTCGCCACCCCCTGCGCCCGGCGGCGCGCCGACGGGCGGCATCGAGCCGTGACCGCCATGGAAGCGCGGGAATCCCTGCCAGCCGCGCCAGAACGGCGGGTAGTCGTGCTGCCAGCCGTCGCCGCCGAAGGACGCCGGATATCCATCACCGTCACCCGCCCCGGGGCCATCTCCCCCGTAGGGAGGATATTGCCCCGGGCCGCCGGGGTAGCCATCGAGGCCATCGTAGCCTCCGGGGCCGCTCGCGTAGCCCCCCGGCCCCGGGGCACCCACCGGTCCGGGCGGCGGCGCGACCGGTGCTCCGGGGCCGATCGGCGCCGGCACCGGCGCCGCGCAGCTGTCGGCCTGCGCGGCCTCACCGGTGGGATCCGCTGCGAGGCAGCCGGCGCACGCCAGCGCGAGGCCAAGAGGGAGCGGTGCGATCTTCCAGAGAAGTGACATGTCCCTGATCTCCAGACGGTTAGAGCGAGGGCTCGCGCCTCGCGCATCCACGCTCGCCGCGCGGCGCGCGGGGCCGCCGGCCTCGCCCCTCGTTCGATGTCGCCCAGGAATTGTCAGCCGCATCACCGACGAAGAAACTCATCGGGCACGGCGCGGCGTTGCGGACGGCCATCCTCGGTTGGCCAGGGCGGCTTCAGTGCCCGATTCCTGCCTCAGGTCTGGCCGGCGCCCGACGTCGCCGCGGGAACCCGGCAGACGGCAGGCGTCTTCGTCATCACCTCGCAGCGCTTCACCAGCGCATCGCGCGCCCCCTGGTCACCGCTCTCGGCGCGGAGGCGGGCGAGAGCGGCGTACCCCTCGGCGCTGGTGAGGAGATCCCGGTCGGCGAGGTCGCCGAGGAGCTTGGCGGCCTCCTCGCGATGGGCCGGGACCCGCGCCAGCGCCTCACCGAGGTCGGTCTGGTAGGTGGGATTGTTGGCGCGCCGGGCGTCGAGCCCCCGGAGCACCTCCACCGACCACTCCAGGTTGGCGGCGCGGTCCGCGGCGCTCTTGCTCGTGAAGCTGCCGGTGCTGAGCCCACCATCGCTGCGCACCGCGGCGAGCGCCACGATGCGCAGCGCGCGGTCCGCGAGCGGCAGGGTGCCCACCTTGACGATCTTCAGCGCCGGGTAAGCCTGCAGAGCGGTGGCCGCTGCCTGGACCTGCTTGCCCTCGGAGAGGGCTTGTTCGGCCTGGGCGATCAGCTCGGAGGACGAGGGGCGCGCAGGGATCCTGAGCTCGTTACGGTGGGCCAGGTACAGCATGGAACCACAGGCGCGGGCGGCACCGGGGGCCACCGCGAGCGTCGCCGGGACGAGAAAGGCCGCCGCGAGCACCACTCGAACCAGAAAAGTGCGCTGCATGATGTAGGTGTTCCTCTTCTTCCCCGACCAGGGCTGGGGTGTCGACATGTCGCGCGCTTGGACGCCGGAGCGGTCCGGAAGTTTCAATCCGTCGCGGAAAGTTCCGCGGCGCTCCGCAGGATGACCGGGATGCCATTCTCGCGCTGAGCCGGAGCGGCCCGCCCGCCCCGAGGGTCGCCCGGCTCCGCCTCACCGCCGCACCGTCCCCGATTCGACGCCGCTCCCCCGCGCGAGTCGTTCGGTATGCTCCTGGATTCGGTCGGTATGCTCCTCGACGCCTGCGGCAGCATTGCTGGAAGCAACCTGGAGGGCAATTCGTGCAGGAATGAAAGGCTCCAGCCGCATGCCTTCGTTCCTGAAGACACCATCTCTCGGTCCCGGGGCGACGATCAAGGCCGCAGGGGCCCACGAGACGCGCCGGGCGACGCCCCGACCGGGCCGCAGGTCGACGCTCTGGAGACCGGTCACCAGAGCACGGGGCTGCCGTTCGACCGGCGCGGACCTCGCCGGCGCAGGAATAAAAAATGGTGAATTCGCTCGTGGTCCATTGACAACGCATGATCCAGCGTGCAATCCAGTCTGACATGTCGAATATCGATGACGAGATCCGCTCCAAGACCGATGCCTTCGTCTCCAACCTCACCGTGCTGATCCGGCGAGCCGCCCTGGAGTCGGTGTCTGCCGCTCTGGGCTCCGCCGGCGTCGCCGCCGCGACGGCTCCCATCGCCGCCAAGCGCGGTCGCGGTAGGCCGAAGAAGGTTGCCCTCGCGGCGCCCGCCGCCAAGGCCGCTCCGGTGACCAAGGCCGCTCCCGCCGCCAAGGCCGCTCCCGCCGCCAAGGCTGCGCCGGTGTCCAAGAAGCCCGCCGCAGCCAAGCGCCCGTTCGGCGCCAAGCGCCCCCCGAGCGAGCTCGCCAAGCTCACCGAGCGCCTCGGCGAGTACATCAAGGCGAATCCGGGGCTCCGGATCGAGCCCATCGGCGCCGCCCTGGCCGCCCCCACCAAGGAGCTCAGCCTCCCCATCAAGAAGCTCCTCGCCGCGAAGAAGATCCGCTCCGAAGGCCACAAGCGGGCCACGGAGTATTTCCCCGCCTGATGCCCGCGTGAGGCTCGACACGCGGCGACCGCCGCGTGCGACGTCATCCTCGCGCCGTTCGAGTCCGATCCTGGGCTGCCTGGATGCAGCGCCGCGCGATGAGCCGCTGGCGCGTGGGCCGTGGCCTCTACTGGGATTGGGAGGACCGGATGTGCCCCGTGATCGCCTCCACGAGCAGGGGCAACACCCCCTCGGCGAGGTCGTGGCCCCAGCCGTCGATCAGCCGAAACGTGGCGCCGCGGATGGCTCGCGCGGTCTCGCGCCCGGACGAAGGCCGGAAGATGGGGTCGACGGAGCCGTGGAGCACCAGGGTGGGGACTCGCACGCGCCCCAGCCGGGGGCGCATGTCGCCGGTCGCGAGCACGGCGGCGAACTGCCGCGCGAAGCCCTGAGGGTGGAAAGAGCGGTCGTAGGCGAGGCCCGCTCGCCTGGCGAGGTCGGCGTCGTCGCGGAAGAATCCGGTGCTCCCCGCGGTGCGGAAGAAGTCGAGCTGCCCCTCGATCGCCTCCGCCCGACTGCGCGGCGGCGGGCGCAGGAGCTTGGTGGTGGCGCGTAAACGCCCGGCGAAGAGGCGCCCCCCGGGGTGAGACATCATCGAGACCAGGCTCTTGATGCGGTGACCGTGCTCGATGGCCATCGCCTGGGCGACCATGCCTCCGAGCGAGACTCCGGCGATGTGGGCGTGCTCGAGGCCGAGCACGTCGAGGAGCCCGGCCACGTCTGCGGCCATCTCGAAGAGCGTATAGGGCGCGGTGACCGGGAGACGGACGAGCGCGCGCGCGAGCATCGGCCCCAGGCTGGGTACGCCGGCGTGGTCGAGCTTGGTCGAGAGGCCGACGTCGCGGTTGTCGAAGACGATCACCCGGTGCCCCCGCGCGGCGAGCTGCGAGAGCCACGCCTCCGGCCAGGAGACCAGCTGCATGCCGATGCCCGAGATCAGCACCAGCGGCTCGCCGCTACCGCGCTCCTCGTAGGCCAGCCGGATCCCGTTCACATCTGCGATGGGCACGGCGCCATGCTCGGGCGGGGCGCTCAGGGTTGCAAGCGTCGGGGAGGGAGATCTCCCGCTCACCGCTCCCTGGTGATCAGAACGTCACGGGGAGTGCCTTGGGCCCGCGGAGCACCATGTGCGGGCGCCACTCCACCTCGCCGGGGGCGAGCGCGAGATCGGGCATCCGGCGCAGGAGCGCGCCTACCGCCAGCTCGCCCTCGAGCCGCGCCAGCGGCCCGCCCAGGCAGTAGTGGATGCCGCCGCCGAAGGAGAGGTGACTCTGCGCGTTCTCGCGCCCGAGATCGAGCCGCGCCGGAGCGGCGAACTGCGCCGGATCCCGGTTGGCCGCGCCGAGCAAGAGGATGACCACGTCGCCACGCTTGGCGGTGTGAGCCCCGAGGGGGGCGTCGTCCATCGCGAAGCGCACGGTGAGCTGGACGGGGCTGTCGTAACGGAGGAGCTCCTCGATGGCGTGCCCCAGCCGCGACGGGTCCGCGGCGAGCGCGGCGCGCTGCTCGGGGTGGCGGAGGAGGGCGAGGGTCCCGTTGCCGATGAGGTTGACGGTCGTCTCGTGGCCGGCCGTGAGGAGAAGGCGGCAGGTGGCGAGGAGCTCGTCCATGCTGAGCTGGTCGCCGGCGTCCTGGACCCGCACCAGATCGCTGATGAGGTCGGCGCGCGGCGCCCGGCGGCGCTCTTCGATGACCTCGGTGAGGTAGGCGGAGAGGGCCTCCATGGCGCGCCCGGTCCGGGTCAGATCCTCGATGCTGGCGCCGAGGT
>Ga0302283_1001149_pt1 | contig 22426 bp, 25 predicted proteins | sample III_Fen_E1_4_FD_198770 | JGI IMG/M metagenome (GOLD analysis project Ga0302283, IMG submission 198770) | Peat permafrost microbial communities from Stordalen Mire near Abisko, Sweden - III_Fen_E1_4 | ecosystem: Environmental > Terrestrial > Soil > Wetlands > Permafrost | place: Sweden: Abisko... | reverse complement strand
CCTACGTCTCACTAATTCGGCCGGTTCCGGCTCGAATCTAAAGTGCCGCTAAGACTTCGCGTAGGTCTGGTCCCCAGCCTTCGAGCACTCGGTCATGGGTGGGGTTCACGGCCGACGCGGTCGTCGCCCCGGGCACGACCACCCACGCGTCTGGCGAAATAGACGCCGCTCCCACCAACCACGCTGACGGCGCACCGATGAACACGACGTCCGCTCGACGAAGGGTCGCCTCGTCCTCGTTCGAGAGCGTTACGGGCAACGTCTCGTAACACGCGACGCTGGTCACGTCGAGGCCCTTCGCCCGGAGCAACCCGGGAAGTTCTTCACGCATCGACCGCGCCCCGAGCAAGAGGACCGGGCCATGTTCAATCGCTGTGGCGAGGTCCGCCGCGCCACCCTGGCCCACCACGTCACCGTCACTCGCGCTCGCGGTTCCGACCGCGAGCGTTATCGCGTCGTGCGCGAGCGCGCTCGAGACCACCTCGCGGTACGAAGCGCTTCGGGCGCTCGTCACGACCAGTGAGCGAAAACGTCCGAAGTGTTCACTCGACTCGAGCGCCGCGCGAACCTCATCGTCGTCGAAGTAGTTCGTCGTGGTCAGGGGAATTTCGCTCACCTCGGCTCCTTTGGGCAACCACGACTTCAGCGTCTCGTTTTGTCCCGCTTCGCGCGTCAACACGACGTGCACGGGGTTAGGACTCCCAGCCCAGCAGTGCGCCACCGTTCTGGTCGTCACGCAGTAGTCGCGCCAGATCGCGTCCGAGCACTGCGGCGTCGTTCCCCGTCAACGCCGCGCGCACGCTCTTGGAGCCGTCGGGCGCAATCATCACCCCTCGGATCGTCAACTCGGTGCCATCCACCGTTGCGTGGGCACCGCCCGGAATGGAACAGCCCGCGCCGAGTTCTTCGAGGAACGATCGCTCCGCGATGAGCGCACGAAGGGCCGCGTCGTCGTTGAGATCGATGAGCACGGCGCACGTGGCCGCGTCGTCTGTTCGAGCCTCGAGCGCCAGCGCACCCTGACCGACCTGGGGAATGAACCACCTCGGATCGAGGCGTTCACTCACGAGCTCTCGTTGATCGAGTCGCTCCAGGGCGGCCATCGCCGCAACGACGGCGTCCACGCCGTTTTTGCCCGCCGCGCCCAAACGCGTCGCCATGTTGCCGCGCAACCCGACGACCTGGAGGTCGGGGCGGCGTTCGAGCAACAGCGCGCGACGGCGCGGTGACCCGGTCGCCACGGTCGCTCCCGGGCCGAGGCCCGCGAGTGAGCGCCCCACGAGGACGTCAGCGGCGTCGAGGCGCTCGGGCACACTTACCAACGTGAGTCCTTCGGGCGTCACGCTCGGCAGGTCCTTGGCGCTATGGACCGCGACGTCCGCCCGGTGCTCTAGCAGCGCGCGTTGAATCTCGACGACGAAGACACCCTCTCCCCCGAGGGTCGCCAAGGACACGTCGCTCTCGCGGTCACCCTTGGTCTCGACGAGCACGAGTTCGCTCGCACACCCCTGCGCCTCGAGTCTTCGTTGCACGTAGTGGGCTTGAAACAAGGCCAGCGGCGACCGACGGGTCGCCAGGCGTAACTTCATAGATCAAAGAGGTTCCGCGTCGCCTCGCTGAGTCGAGTTCCCTGGTCGGTGCCCGCGGCCTCCTTCAAGGCCACGGTCGGACGGTGCGCGATCTTCGCGACGACGGAACGGATCAGCGACACGACGCTCTCGCGCTGCTCGTCAGTGAGTTCGTCGAGGTCGTGCGCGCGACGCGCAACCTCGGTCGTGACCACGTCGTCGAAGTGCTCGCGGAGTTCTCGGACGATCACCGCGGCGCCGCGGGCGCGCTGCTCGTTGAGAAAGCGCTCGACGTCCTCATCCACGATGGCCTGTGCGGCGTCGGTCGCCTCACGGCGGTCCCCGAGCGCTTGTTCCACGCGACCCCGCAGGTCACTGATATCGATTCGGCGCACCGTCGCCAGTTCATTCACGTCGCTAGCGACCGCGCGCGGCATTCCGAGGTCCACGATCAACACGTCACCATCACGCTCTTTGAAGTGCTCTCGCGAGAGCACGGGTGAGGAGACCTCTAAGGCGCTCATCACGAGTCGAGCGCCGGAGAGATACAGCGGCGCCGACTCGAGGACGTCGATGCTGACTCGATCATCGTTCAGTTCGATCCGCAGGGACTCGGCGCGCGACTGTGTTCGATTGAGGAGCGTCAAGTGCGCGATGGGGTGAGGTGCAGCGAGCAGACTCTTCGCCACGCCACTAGCCATCTGTCCCGCCCCGAGCACCACGACGTGCGCGCCCGCCAACTGCGTACCCAACTCGTCCCTCGCCGCGGCGGCGGCGGCTTGGGCGAAACTCGTGGTGCCGCGCGAGATCGACGTCTCGGTGCGCACGCGTCGGCCCGAGGCGATGGCGCGCTGGAAGATGTCGGTGACCTCGTTGCCGGCGCTGTGTTCTTCTACCGCTAAGTCGAGGGCGCGCCGGAGTTGCCCGAGAATCTCGAACTCGCCGGGGACCACTGATTTGAGGCCCGCCGCGACGCTGAAGAGGTGATGCGCGACGTCGTGTTCGAAGTTCACCGTCAAGCGGTCCTCGAACTCGATCGGCGCGAGACCCGTCGCTTCGGCCAGCGTGTCGGTGATCTCGTCGATGGCCCCGTGGAAACGGTCGATCACCGCGACGACTTCGGTACGCAGGCAAGTAGAGACGAAGACCGCCTCGTGGATATTGCGATGACTCACCAACGTGCGGAGCATCTTCGCCCACTCGTGCTCCGGCACGGTCGCGCGCTCCAAGAGGTCGAGGGAGGCGTGCTCGTGATCGATACCAACTGAAATCAGTGCCACTGCGCCTCCGCGGTCCCTCTTATGCTACGAGACCCGCAGTGGGTTCGTGCTCGCGATACCGAGGGAGTGCAAGAGCCCCCCGCCGAGCGGCCCCGTGCCGTTATTGAGGTGATACATCAAGATCTGCAGCTCGATGGAGAAGTCGACGTAGTGCACCGCCGTGCCGAGGGGCACGGTGAGGACTTGGGGCGCGAAGTTCAAGATTGCGTGGATGTCGGCCGCGACAATCAGATCGGTGACGTCTTGGGCCGCGTCAGCCGGGGTGCAGATGACCGCGACCGTCGCCGCAGGGATCGGGTCGCTCAAGGGCTGCACCACGAGTCCCGCGATCTCGTGGCCAATCAACGCGGGATCTGTGTCGTAGAGGGCGACGAGACGAGCGCCGCGGATCAAGAAGTTCGACGAGTTCACGAGCGCCCGTCCAAGGTTGCCGATGCCGATCACGACCACGTCGTAGAGGCGATCGTGACCGAGGGCTTCCGCAATGCGTTCAATGAGGACATTCACGTCGTAGCCGGCGCCCCGGGTGCCGAATGATCCGAGGCCCGCGAGATCACGGCGCACGGTCGTCGCGGTCACGCCCGCGAGCTCACCGATTTGGCGGGAATCGATTTTGAGATCGCCCCGATTGAGCCAGCCCTCGGCGATGCGCTGATAGACCGGCAGGCGCGCGATGGTGGGTTCTGAGAGTTTCTTCGATCGAAGACGAGGCGACGCCATCTCCAAACGATAGTGCCGGTCCTTTAGCGCCCTAGTTGGCGGCTGCGCTCGGCGGCGGCGGCGACCGCGTCCAAAAATGCCGCGCGGACGGCCCGTGATTCGAGGATACGAAGTCCCGCTGCGGTCGTGCCACCTGGCGACGTGACTTGCGCACGCAGCTCCTCTGGTGACTCGCCGGTCGCACTCAACAGGACCGCTGAACCCTCGAAGGTATCGACGACTAACTGACGCGCCACCTCACGCGACAGCCCTTGGTGGACGCCTGCTTCGATAAGTGATTCGACAACCAAGTAGAGATACGCCGGCATCGAACCCGAGAGTCCGGTCACTGCGTCGAGGTGGCGCTCGGTAACGCGCACCACGCTGCCGACGGCCCCGAGGATCGACTCGGCCCACTCCAGGTCCGCGCTCGTGACGTGCGACCCTCCGGCGATCGCGCTCGCGCCCTTTCGCACCAAGACCGGTGTGTTGGGCATGGCACGAATCACCGCAACGGGACCCGGGAAGACCGCCTCGAGTCGAGCCGTCGACAGTCCCGCGACGACCGACAGCAGCCGCACGATCCCGACGGCACCGACGAGTCGCGCTGCTCCTTCGGCGTGGTCGGGCTTGACACAGAGGACCGCACCGGTGTCGGTGCCGACGTCGGCGAACTCGATGCCCGCCAACACGCCCACGCCACGGAACCGCTCCTCCAGCGCCGCACGCGTCTCCAGGGTCGACTCGAGGATTGCCAGATCGCTCGGCGCGCACCACGACGCCGCGAGGAGTCCTTCGGCCAGGGCCGAGCCCATGCGTCCGCCGCCCACGATGATGAGTTTCAGGGCCATAGCCCAACGCTACAAGGTCGCTTATCGAGACCTTCGACGTCGATAGAGCGACGCGAGACCCATCGACATCGCGGTCGGGAAAATCTCGTCGACGTAGTGCACCGTGGCACCAACGAGTTCGTCAAGCCGCTCGACCGTGAGCTCGGCGTAGGGAATCTGCGCCACGAGGTAGATACCGTCCTCGGGGCCGATTGCCAAGTGCAGCTCTCGCATCTCATGATTCTTCGTGAGAAGAAATCTAAAGAGCTCCGCGTGGTGCTCTTCGGGTGCGGGCATGACTTCGGTCTCGGCGAAGACTGTTCGCTGTCGCAGGGACAGCCAGAGCGTGATGACGTCGCGTTCTTCACCTTTGAGGCGAATCAACCAGTGGAAGTGACCTCTGTCGTCTGGCAGCACTTGATGTTCGATCTCGCCGACGAAGGAACTGGCGTGCCACTGTGCTACCCACGCTCGCAACGTGTCATCGAGACGAGCCGCGGCGTCCTCGTCGGTGAGAGGCGCGCGTTCCACTAACAGTGGACGAGGTTCGTTGCGGCGAGGTGTTCGATAAGTTCGGCGAGCGACTGCGCTGCGCGGCGCCACGTGTAACGGCGCGCCCGCATCACCGCGGCGTTCGAGAGCGCCATGGCGCGCTCGGGGTCCAACGCGAGTTCAACGACGTCGGCCCAGTGGGTAGCGTCGCGTTCATCGACCAGGTAGCCGGTCTCCCCCTCGTCGATAAGTGACGTGAGACCACCGACGTCACTCGCCACCACCGGTGTGCCACAGGCCGAGGACTCCAGGGCGACGAGTCCAAAACTCTCGGCGCGCGATGGTACCAACGTCACGTCCGCCGCGCGCATCCAACTCGAAAGCAAACGGTGCGACTGTGGTGCAACGAACATGACCTGGTCGATGACGCCGGCCTCTTCGACGCGTCGGTGCAGGTCCCTAAGTGTGGCCTTCCCGTCGGGACCCGACGGTCCGCCGACGATGGCCAGGCGAGCAATCCGCCCGCGACCTCGAAGTTCAATCAGCGTCTCGAGCGCGAGGTCGGCGCCCTTGAGAGCCTGGAGGCGACCGACGAAGAGCAACAACGTCGCGTCCTGCGCCAAACCCAGGGCGCGACGGGCCTGGGGGCGGTAGCCCGGGGCAAAAAATGCGTGCTCCACGCCAAGGGGCACGACGTGCACACGCTCGGGATCCGCGTTGTAGAGCTGGATGAACTGCGCGGCTTCGACGTCACAACTGGCCAGCACCGCATCGGCGCAAGTCACGATGGCCGCTTCTTGAAAGGCCCGATCGTCGGACTCGGCTTCAAAGGTGTCCGCCTTCACCCGTTCGAGGGTGTGGAAGGTCATCACGAGCGGAATGTTCAACTCATGCTTAAGCCGGTGCCCCGCCAGACCGCTGAGCCAGTAGTTGGCGTGGATCGCGTCGGGCGCGCCCGAGCGACGAAAGAGGGCCTTGAGCGAATCGGTGTACTCGCCCACGTACTCGGTGAGTTCCTCGCGACCGAGCGACCTCGCCGGACCGGCCGTGACGTGGTGGACTCGAAAACCCGGCTCGACGAACTCGACGTCGCGCACGAGCGGATTGTCACGCCGGGTGTAGACGTCGACCTCGTGGCCGAGGCGGGCGAGCGCGCTGGAGAGTTCGCGCACGTAGACGTTCATACCCCCGCCGTCACCCGTGCCGGGCTGGGCGAGGGGCGAGGTGTGGTACGAAAGTACGGCGAGGCGAGCCATGCGCGAATTCTACTGGTCGACATTTGGCAACTGACGGGCAATATTCCCGTCGCTGTCAGGACATTCAGATGGTGCGCCGCACCCGCGCCCCGTTACGACGAAGGCGGCACGAGGTAGGTGATGTCGCGGTCGTGAACGAGTCCGAACTCTCGAGAGTCCGTTGACGCGGCGGCGTTGTCGCCGCGTACCTCGAGTGATCCTCCGACTCGTGCCACGCATCGCTTGAGAATCCAGCGTCGCGGGTCCCTCGGATCGCGCAGGACGACCACGTCGCCGACTCGTACCCGCCGCCAGCGCCGAAATGCCGTCAGCCGATCGCCGGGTTGAAAGGCGGGCTCCATCGACGAACCCTCCACGAGGACCCGTCGCACCAGGAATCCGAACAAGACCATCACGGCGAAACGATACAGCGACGTCGTGGCTATCCTGCAAAGAGACTGCGCGTTCGACAAGTGAGCGCGTCGATTGGAAAGGCAACGACATGACTTTGCTGAATCGCCTCAATACTCTGCTCGACGCCACGACGACGCCACTCGTCGTCTCGGCGCACTGCGACCTACCCTGTGGCGTCTACGACCCCGCACAGGCGCGCATCGAAGCCCAGTCCATCAAGGGCTGCATGGAAAAATACAACGCATCGAGCGACGCCGACTTCAAGGTCCGTGCGACGTTCATCAAAGAAGAGCGGGCCGACCTCGTGAAGCACCACCTTTGGGTGCTCTGGACGGACTACTTCAAGGTCGATCACCTCAAGGAGTACCCGAACCTTCACGACCTCTTTTGGATGGCCACCAAGTCAGCCGGCGAGGCGAAGAAGACCAACGACGTCGTCGTGGCGGACCGCCTCTTGGCGGAGATTGACGACATCGCCGAGATCTTCTGGGCGACCAAGAAGTAGCGGTTCGCAGCGTCGCCGCTGTTAGTTATCGCGACCTTCGATTCAGAGTGAGCGTGTCAACGATGACTCTGACATCGAGTCAGCAAGGGATCACCGGTCAGATCAGCGTCATCAATCGCCGACCCGCAGTCATCACAGGCGCGATACGTTCCAAGTCGTAGTCGTTCGAGGGCAACGTCGACACCGTTGAGCGTCGCTTCAATTTCGACGACGCTTTCGTTGGTTACATCAGGCACCTAGTCAACCTACTTCCGAGCGACAATGTCGTCAGCAACTACGATGAGACGCCGGGGCCGCTAGCTCATCGGGAAGAGCAGGGGACTTTTAATCCCAAGGTGCCGGGATCGAGACCCGGGCGGCCCACAAATACGAGATCTCGCATCAACGTTGCGTCGTAGATACCATAGCCACGTGGAACAGGACGAACGGCGCCTCTACAGTTCGTCGTTTGGCGCAGCGGCCGTCGCATACGCCGAGCACCGACCGGACTATGCGCGGGCCGCAGTGCGCTGGGCGCTCGAACCCGCGCCGGGCCTACGAGTGCTCGACCTAGGGGCTGGAACCGGAAAGCTCACCGCCACGCTGTTCGCGCTAAACGCCGAAGTCGTTGCCGTCGAGCCTGACTCTGCGATGTTGGCCGAACTACGTCGAGCTCTGCCGACTGTCAGCGCCCTGGCGGGTAGCGCCGAAGAAATACCCCTGCCGAATGGGTCCGTCGATGCCGTGCTCGCTGGCAATGCCCTGCACTGGTTCAACATGGATATCGCGGGACCTGAAATCGCCAGAGTCCTCGCACCCGGTGGCGTCTTGGCCGGTCTTTGGAACATCTTTGACGACCGCGTCGAATGGATTGCCCAACTCGATGAAGTGGGCGGGAAGTGGGCCATGGGCGCGCGTGACACGCTCAGTCGCTGGCGCGCCGAGACCGCAAATGCATACCTTTCGAGCAACGGTCTGCTCTCCCCGTTCGCCTCGCCGGAGCAGGCCGAATTCCCGCACGAACAGCGCCGTACTGCCGACTCTCTCGTAGCGACTTTTGCGACGAAGGCCGGAGTGCTGGTCATGCCAGAACGAGAACGAGAGGCCACGCTCGGACCCATACGCACGTTTCTCCTCAGTAATCGTGAGACCGCTCTCGGCGAGTTCATACTCCCGATGCTGACCGGCGTCCTCCGCGTCCGGCGATTGTGAATACCATCGGCTTCCGGGCAGACGTTGCCGAAGACGCTGGTCACAATAAAATCTCGCCCAGAACCTCATGAAGGTCAGACCTGCGTCTCGTCGTTAAAGTCAACATGGAGTCCAAGCCCCTCCGCCCGGCCATCGTCTGCGTGATTCTTCGCCATCGTTTCCCCCTTCGCTCCGACAAGAGGCCACTTGCGCATCGGCGCTAACGAGAGTCCGAAGTCGTCAGATTGCGCACGCAATCTCCATTGGTCGAAGCCCGAAGGCGGTTGGTCAGCGATTCTTTCCAAATGCGAGGTAGAGGATGCCGCCGAGGGGAACGGAGAGTACGCAGACGATTGCCCATCCCCACTTTGGTAGGTGCTTGACCTTTTCCGCGCGGGCGATATCGACCCAGCAATAGATGACAAAACCGATGAGCGCCACGCCGAGAAGAATCACTGGAGCTGCGGAAATGGAGCTCGCGTCACCAGCAGTCATTGGCGATGCTCGATCTGACTCTTCACAGCGTCCGGATCGGCACAGCCGACTATCCACTCGTCATATGAGGCACCGTCGAGAATAATTCGCAGGCCCCGAGGGGTGTCACGGTGAACGGCAGCGAAGATCTTCTTTCCGTCCGTACGAACCGTAGCCACTTCCGAGACTCCTGGAATTCGCTCGCCTTCCTTGAGGCCATGGTCCACTGGCTCGTGAGCGTCGTCCAACACCTCGATCGACCGTACGGCTGCCAATGGGACCCGAAGGTCACGATGAACTGCCTCGAATTCTTCAGGGTGAGAGAGCTTTAGGAGCAATGCGTCACCTACTACCTTCAATTCCGCCATCGCGCGCCTCCAAAGAGATTAATCCCAAATATGTGATTGTTCATATTTATGAGAACATTAGCGCTACGATGGCGCAATGGCAAGTGCCGAACTACTACTCCATCCGGTTCGGCTTCGAATCGTCCAAGCCTTCCTAGGCGATAGGGCACTAACCACTTCCCAACTCGCGGCAGAACTCAGCGACATTCCACCCGGGAGCCTCTACCGCCACGTCGCGCTGCTCACGAAGGCTGGCGTACTCCAAGTAGTCGCGGAGCGTCGAGTCCGAGCGGTCATCGAGCGCACCTACATACTGCGAATTCTCGCGGCGCAAATTCAGCCCGACGAAGCGGCAGCGATGACGCCTGAGCAACACCTCGAGGCCTTCATGGCCTACGTGGCGGGCATGCTCGTCGACGCCGAACGCTATTTGATGACAGGCGAACCTGACCCATTGCGCGATGGCGCTAGCTATCGAGTGGGGGCGATGTGGTTGACCGACGCCGAGCTTGCCGACCTGGTGCGAGACGTCATCGCGGTCTTCCAGCCCCGACTTGCGAATGCGCCGGCAAAGGATCGTCGGCGACGAATGATCTACACCGTGCTTTTGCCGGCACCCGCCGTACCCACTAGCGCGGGCGGGGAAGTTAACGCGAAGGTGCGGTCTGGAAACAGAAAACCAAAGGAGGGTTCGTGAGCGAATCACCGAGTGAAGTGGGCCTGTCGGTCGTGAAATTGGCGAGGGACAGTCGCTTCGACGAGATTCGCGACCTCTTCGCGGCCCAACTTCGCCCGATGGTTACAGCAAAAGTCCTCGAGTTGGGATGGAACGCAGAACTCGATCGGCTCGGGCCAATTGTTTCGGTGGGCGAACCGAGCATTGAGACCACAGCACCCGGTACGACACTCGTCAAGATACCCATCGAGTGCCAACGAGGGTACATGACGTTCGTGATCTCACTGGCCACCACCGGAGAGCTCGTCGGCATCCAACTCGCCCCGCCCTCGGCGGCGAAGCCAACGGCACCGTGAGAGCCGCCCGACTACGCAATCTCTGGCACCTTTGACGAGCACGATGTCACGCTCGGTTCAGGACAGTTGGCCGTTCCCGGCACGCTCACCCTCCCCCAAGGCCCGTGTCCCCACCCCGCCCTGATTCTTCTCGCTGGTTCTGGACCGATGGACCGTGACGAGTCGATCGGCCCGAACAAGGCATTCAAGGACTTGGCCTGGGGTCTCGCCTCGCGCGGCCTGGCGGTCCTGCGCTTCGACAAGGTGACCTTCGCACATCCGGACGATGTTCAACAGATGACTGGGTTCACGTCGGTCGATGAGTACGTTCCCGCGGCGGCGGCCGGTGCGAAGTTTTTAGGCGAGCACCACGCCATTGACCACGATCGAATCTTTCTTCTCGGTCACAGCTTCGGCGGCACTATGGCGCCTCGCGTCGCCGCGTCAGAACATTTGTTCGCCGGGATCATTATTTTGGCTGGCGGTGCTGAACCCCTCCACTGGAGCGCAGTGCGCCAGCTGCGCTACCTCGCGTCACTGAATCCTGAGACCACCGACGCTTCTGCTGCGGTCATCGAAACGATGACCAAACAAGCAAGCGTGGTCGACAGTCCAGAACTCTCCCTGTCAACACCAACTGGCGACCTTCCCATGGGTGTGCCCGCGGCGTACTGGCTGGACCTGCGCGCCCAAGACCCCGTTGCGGTCGCCAAGGCGCTTGACTGTCCGATTCTGATTCTCCAGGGCGGCCGCGACTACCAGGCGACCGTCGAAGGCGATTTGGAACGATGGAAGGACGGACTCGCTGACCGATCGAACGTTACGTTGCGCGTCTACCCGAGCGACAACCACATGTTCTTTTCCGGTAGCGGTACCTCGTCGCCGGCGGAATATGAATCGGTCCACCACGTAGACCCTCTCGTCATTGCTGATATCGCCGTTTGGGTTCTCACGGGCGCAGTCGAGTCTCCCGCTGACGAGATCCAATCGTGATCCAGGTTGACCTACTTACCAAACACTTCGGCTCTGTCGTCGCACTCGACGGTCTGAGTTTCAGCGTTCTTCCCGGCCACGTCACCGGGTTTCTTGGACCAAACGGCGCGGGCAAAACAACGACGATGCGAATCATTCTTGGTCTGAACGATCCGACATCGGGCAGCGCGCTGGTTGACGGGCGTCGATACGAGGGGATTATCCGACCTCTGTACGAAGTGGGCTCCCTGCTCGACGCGAACGCGCTGCATCCGGGACGTAGCGCTTGGCATCATCTCTTATGGATCGCGCAAAGTAATGGGATCGGCCAACGCCGAGTCTCAGAAGTTGGGGCATTCTTATTTCCGGTTTTGCTCTAACAATGGTAGGCTAAATCCGTATTTGTTCTACTATTAGGAGCAAAATCATGGATAGCAGCACTTCGACCATTATCCTCAGCGGCGACGTGCCTCGCTCCACGCTCTCCCAGATGTCCGCACGCGGGGCCGTAGTACGACTGGCTACGGGCGTCTACACGACCGACACGTCGAGCGCGCCCGAACGAGTGGTGAGGCGAGAGTGGCGGACCATCGCGGGGCGTCTCTTTCCTGACGCCACGATTTCGGATCGTTCCGCCCAAACAGCCGGACCGGTGGAAGGAACGCTGTACTTGGTCTACCCGCACAACGACCGCACGCTTATCTTGCCCGGACTCACGGTGTCCCTGCGCCGCGGCGCTGCCCCCCAGCCAGGCGACATCCCCCTGCCCGGCGGCCTGCACCAGGCTTCGCTCGCCCGGGCCCTCGCCGAGAACGCCATCCCCTCCAGGGCGCGCCGCGGTGCGCTCTCGCGTCGGCTCACCCGCCACGAACTCGGTGAGTGGGTCGAGCGCGCTGCGCGATTTGGCGGTGCCGACGAGCTCGGTCAGGTGCGCTACCAAGTGCGCACACTGGCACCACTGCTCGGGGTCAGCGCCGAGGACGCCACGGACCTTGACAACCTGATCGGCGCCGCGCTGGGGACGAGGCCAGTGTCGGGTCTCCCTCGGTCACTTCGACAACGTGCGCTCGGCATTCCCTACGACGCCGAACGAATCGAACGATGCGACGTCCTGGTCGCCGCACTGCAATCAGCCGCCCCCCAGAACCATCCCGCCGCTCCGCTCGAGCCCAGCATCCTCCCCTTCTACGAGGCGTACTTCTCCAACTACATCGAGGGCACGGAGTTCACCGTCGAGGAGGCTGAAGATATCGTCTACCGGGGAATCGAACCCGCCGGACGACCTCAAGACGCCCACGATGTGCTCGCCACCTTCTGGCTCGTGAGTGATCTCGCTGAGATGAGACGACTCGCGGATGGTCCCAACGAGTTCCTCGAACTTCTCCAGGAGCGCCACGCCCGAATCATGGAGGCACGCCCCGACAGGCGCCCCGGAATCTTCAAGGAGCGTGCCAACCAAGCCGGGTCAACCGTGTTCGTGGACCCCGACTTGGTTCGCGGAACCCTCATCGAGGGATTCAGCCGTCTCGACGACCTCGACAGCGCATGGGAGCGGTCGGTCTACGTGAAGTTCCTCGTGGCCGCGGTGCATCCTTTCGACGACGGCAACGGACGCTTATCTCGAATCATGATGAATGCCGAATTGGATGCCGGTGGACAGTCCCGAACGATCATTCCCACAGTCTTTCGCGATGACTACATCGGTGCCTTACGTCGTCTGGATCGTGCCAACGATCCCTCGGTGTTGATTGACGCCCTCCGGTTCGCGAACGACTGGACTGCTCGGATCGACTTCACCAATACCTCGACCGTCCGCGCACAGTTAGAGGCGACTAACGCATTCGCTGAAGAGGGCGGCACTGAGCGTCTCCTGCTGTCACCCTTCCGTCACTTTGTCGCAGCAGAAGAAGAACCGCTACGCAACAAAGTTCAGCAATTCGAAGAGAGCGACAACCCTAATATTCAGACACGAATCGCCGAGCAGCGCGCCATGTTCGATTCATCCATGAACTTCGACACTTCAGAGAACTACCCACCAACCCTTGAGTTATAACCCGCATTTCCCACACATTTCATCCCACAGACCATTCCGACGCCACCGGACGAATCCGACACCACCGGACAAGTTATCTTTGAAGTCCGGATGATTCCGACCCCACCGGACCAATCCGACCTTATGCATACCTCTTTTAATCCCAAGGTGCCGGGATCGAGACCCGGGCGGCCCACTATATGAAGAGCCCACTATATGAATCTGAACGTTCACGCTCGTAGACCCCAACGGTCGCGGTGCCCTAGAAGGAAAGTCGAAGATTTTCGAATTACTCGCCTTTTCGCAAACCACCCCCGCTTTGGTTCTGTAATACGCCGAGCACGGCTACAGGCCTCACTTTAGGCCTCCGATTTTTGCAACACTGCGAACACGAGCGACGACCCCGCCTTAGAGATCATTGAGCTCCAGCAAACCCGTCACGATTCACTCGAGAACACCGTTCGACCAAACCGAAGAGAGGCAACACCAGACTTCGCTTCCAAATTCGACTGGTTGGCCTAACCGATGGTTCGCTATTTGACGACGGTTCGATTCTTGCGATCTTTACCGACATCGAAACCGAGGGCGGCATATCCTGGAAGTCTCTTTCGGTGCATCTGTGCGAGCACAGGGCTCTTAGCGTCGACGTAATCGTGGACTTCAACGGATGACTTACCATCCAAGGGTCGCAAGATCCGGCCAACGTACTGGACAACTCTTCCTCGGAAGGCGATTGGGAAGGCCATGAATACCGTATCGAGCGGCGGACAATCAAACCCCTCGCCAAGGAAGCTGCCGGTCGCCGCGAGGACGAGCCCGCCTCGCTTGGATGCGTTGTCCAAGTCCGCCATGACCTTGGCACGAGCCTTCTTCCCCATTCCGCCTTGAAGGATGAGAGGGGTGATTCCCCTCGCAGTGAGCGCAGAGACGACCGACGAGAGATGCTCAGTCCACTGCGTCAAAACGAGACAGTTCCTGCCATTTGCAGCTGCGGCGACCACGTCGTCGCAGATTGCCATCGTTCGGGCCTCGTCATCCACCAGCGCGCGAAATAGCTCCTGAATGTGCGTGAGGTCATCGCTCACTTCAAGATTCGTCTGGTGCACAATGAGTTCTCGACTGAAGTCGTTCTCTGCGTCAACCTTCTCATCCATCCGGTGGCGAATCGGCCCGCAGTACATGGTGATCAGGCCCTGGAGTCCATCGCGCCGGTAAGGCGTGGCGGTAAGACCGAGCCACCGCCGGGCACGGATCTGCTTGACGCATCGCTCGAACGTCACGGCCGGGACGTGATGGCATTCGTCAACGACGACGAGGCCGTAGCAGCTCGACATCTCGTCGAGATCCTCGCGTCGAGCGAGACTTTGCGCCATCGCGATGTCGACGATGCCGGTGGTCTTGTTCCGACCTCCACCAACCTGACCAATTTCCTTCGCGACCAGACCCAGATAAGTTGCCAATCGCTCAGTCCACTGCTCCACCAGCGGTTTGCGGTCAACGATGATCAGAGTGGGTCGTCGATGGTGCGCAATGAGTGCGCAGGCGACCACGGTCTTTCCAGCACCTGGCGGGGCCACGAGGACGCCGAGTTCGTGTTCGCTGAGTGCGTGAAGCGCAGCCTCTTGTTCCTCGCGAAGTTCGAAAGTGGGCGTGAATTCAATCCGCTCAGGATCCGGTCGACCCTCGTGAATCACCAGGCGACTGCCCGCCTCCGCTACCACGCCAGCCGCCTTCTCGGTGAGACCCCGAGGAAGTAACAGCGACTCGAGCGTCTCTCCGTAACAGCGGATCATCCTCGGCGTGTCCCACGTTGAGAATCGGAGCCGCTCCTTCTCGTAGAACGCCGGGTTGTGCAGTGAGGCCAGATGCTTGAGAGCCGTAAGCAGCGCCGGTGGGAGACCGGATCGCTCGATCTCCAACATCGCCGCCGCGACGCCTATCACCGCTTCGGGCATCGCGATGGAAGCGACTTCGCGAGAACGCCGAAACGTCCTTTCTTCGGGTCCGGCACCCACTACCGGCGAAGTCGCGAGAATCGACTCGACTTCAGTCTGCGAGATCCGCTTGACTGATGAGAGATATGCCCACTGGTCCTCCATCGGCTTCATGGTGCCAGGGTCAAGAAATGAGGTCGTCCCACGATCTCGACATTCCTTCTGCAATGGGAGGGCAATCAAGTTGCCGAACGACCCCTTCGGCATGAAGTCCTGCGTGGGGAACAAACGGTCATAGCTCGCGAGATCCAACTCACCTCGAAGATTCATCGCTTCACGGAGCAGCACAGTGCCGAGTCGCCGGGCGAGCGTCGCTGGCACAGTGTCACGAAAGAAGATCCACACGTGTGCGCCGTCACCCGACCGCGAACGCTCGAGCGCCGAGGTTATTCCCATCGACTGCGCGGAGTTGAAGTAAGCGAGCGCGTCGAGCGCCCAGCCCGGCCCGTCGAAGTCACACACAATCAACCGACAGCTGTCGTCACGGAGCAGCGGATAGAGCCCGACGTGAATCTTCCCCGCCAGGTGATCGGCGATCACGCTCTGCGTCAGAAGCAGATACTCCTTATCCGTAGATCGAGCGTTGACGAAACCACCCAGTACTGCGGGCGACCAGCCATGCTTCCCCGTCCTTGCGTTTTCCCACCTGAGCGCGTACACATCATCACGACCTACAAACAGTGACTGAAAGAAAGCAACCTTCGACTCGGATGATGAAGTGCGGTCGACCCGAATGAGCGGAGACTCAAGTTCGGTCAGATCACTTGGGCTGACTTCTCGACGTTCGAAGGTCCCGGAGGACTTCAGACCCAGAATCTCTGCCAGCCGATCGTTTTCTCGCTTCAATTCCTCAATTTGGTGACGAAGGTTAGTAACAATTTGAAGTTCATCATCGTTCATGCCAGTCCCGACGCTCCTTCCCGTCACAGATGTTCGACAATACCCAAGACTTGGCCACTACAACACCCTCGAGTCGAGCGACGAGGTGACTTCTCCGTAATCGCTCAATACGCAGTGCTAGTCGATTGAGATTCGTCCCTGACCAAACAGCAACATTGATTGCGATTGAAACGAATAGATATCTATCAAAATATAGTCATATCTACTTTTTCTGTCATAAACCATTAGATAGTGATAGATTCGAGTAATGGACCCTCGATCTAATCCGTATTCTCCGGGGGCAGGCGTCCGCCCCGTCGAACTCGTAGGGCGCGACAGCGAAATCGAAGCCTTCGAAATATTGCGTGCGCGTGCAGTTGCGGGACGCCCGGCACAAAGCCTCGTTTTCTACGGCTTACGTGGGGTGGGAAAGACCGTGCTCCTCAACGAGCTCTATGTTCATGCCTTAGATTCCGACTGGATTGTGGCGAAGATTGAAGCGGATCTCGGTTCGGATCGAACCCCCTTTCGAAATCAGGTTGCTGGGGCACTGAACCAGTCGCTTCGACAGACGCAGACGCGTGGCATCCCGGGCAGATTTGTCAAACGCGTTCTCCAAACTTTCCGTTCATTTTCTCTGACCGCATCCCCTGATGGCTCCTTCTCAGTAGGTATCGACATTGACCCGGCACACGGACGTGCCGACACCGGCTCAATCGTGGCCGACCTCAGTGACTTGGCAATTGACCTTGCACAAGCGGCGCGTGAAATTGGTGTTGGCGCGGCACTTTTCATTGACGAAATGCAACATCTCTCCGTTGAAGAACTCGGGGCTATTTGCCAGGCATCACACGAAGCAAGTCAGCGGAATCTCCCGTTCTACATCATTGGGACTGGCCTTCCTAATCTTCCTGGATTGCTCGCCGAGGCAAAGTCGTATTCTGAGCGGCTCTTTAACTACTCAAGAATTGACCGACTAAACGAAGTTGATTCGATGACTGCGCTGTTGTCGCCGGCCAAGGATGAGGGCGTCGAATGGGGCGCTGAAGCAGCTCAAATTGTTCTCAAGGCCGCTGGTGGCTATCCGTACTTCATACAGCAGTTTGGCCAAACAACATGGAACGAGGCGACGGGCTCACCAATCGGTGCGGTCGACGCTATCTCGGGTGTTCGGACCGGCTGGGATCTTCTTGACGCTGGGTTTTTCCGTGCGCGATGGGAACGGGCGACCCCTGCACAACGTAACTACTTATCCGAAATGTCTGCTGACGGAGATGGCCCCAGTTCAACTGGTGAGATAGCAATGCGACTAGGCAAGAAGCAAGCGTCCTTGGGGCCGATTCGAGCAGGCCTCATCTTCAAGGGCTTGGTTTACGCGCCAGAACACGGATTAGTCGCGTTTACTGTTCCCGGCATGGCAAACTTTATTTCACGCCAAGCGCTCAGCTAGGTGACGCATTGCCGCCGCCTTCGCATCACGCCAGTCGAAATAGAACAGCGGGATCCGGACAGGCCTCATTTTTGGCCTCATATTTCCCCAACACCACGAGACCAGACCGACACGATTCCTTGAAAACAAACGACATGCGCAACGAGACCGACACACCGCAACCGATTGATGGTTTCTTTTAATCCCTTGGTCACGCTCTGGCCGTTGTTGGATCGCGGACGCCAGGATCGGGTGGAAAAATCCCTAATTTCATCCCTAACATTTCTCGATAGCCACGGAACGCACTGAACGCACTGAACGCAAACCCCTATGAATATGGGGTTCTCTGAATCTAATGAATAGAGAATAATGAACTCGGTGGCCTTTTAATCCCAAGGTGCCGGGATCGAGACCCGGGCGGCCCACCGTTGATCTGTATTGCTTCGGTTCCTACTGGACAAAAGACCTTCGGAACCTCCTTTACGGAACTTCGACACCTGCTTGACAGACCTTCAGGACCTCCTTGACACTCGGCCGCCACTGACCGTGGCTGAAGCTGAGGGAGGTGGCCATGTTGTGGGAGTTAAGCAAAATGGCTCATCGGAAGTTAGCGGGGTGAGCACGGTTGTCCTCGGTCTCGCTCTTCTTTGGACGATTGAATGTGAGACCTACGATCGCTATGACAGCAATTTGATCGGAGGCGAAGGAGTTGTGACCGAGGTGAACAACGAGGACGGACAAGACGTCAGACCAGAGACTGAACGCACGGTGACGATTTCGGGAATACCCCTTCTCGTCGCTGGCGTTGCCGCGTTCTTGATTTTCAGGTGGATTCGACGCCGGATGGGTCGTCGCGGGAGTTCGGCACAATAGCTACCACCGAAGTGAGCGTTGCTGGTTGAATTTTGAAGCGCTGACATTCAAGGCTTGACGCACTTTCGTCTTCGACGTAGGTGACCGTCCAAGGCGAAACCGCGTCAGAATCCGATGAGCCACCAAACCAACAAAATACAATCTGATCAAGTTTCATGTAGTCAAATGTCGCGCGCTCATGGCGTCGATGCGACAGAACAACATCAAGACGTGCATTACAGGCTTCCGCGAGTTGCTTGACGATTTCACAAGAATGACAGTTCAACTTTGGCGACAGTACGGCACGATCGGACAGCCCGAGGCGCCATTCGTAGTTCACGTCGGCATCTATCTCCTACTTTGCGCTGCCGGTAAACGGCTCACGGATCGTCCACGATACGGTCCGACCTTCTTCGTGATTCGTTGCGGCTGGGAATGCAGCTTCCTGGGCCATAGTGATTCACACCTGCCCCACAGTAAAATTTGATTGTGCCCGAACTGCCCGAAATGCAGGCGCTCTCCGAGCGCCTCGCCGCATCTCTCGTTGGTCGCAGGTTGCAAGATGCTCGACTCCTGGGCTTCTCATCGCTTAAGACAGTTTCTCCCGAACCCGCCGAGCTTCTTGGTCACGTGCTGACGTCCGTGACGCGCCGGGCCAAGTACCTCGTGTTCACCTTCGACCACGGCCAACGGATCGTTCTTCATCTCTCGCAGGCCGGCAGGGTAGATGTCGAAGAGCCACCCAAGCTGACGAGACCCCGAGGGTCCGTCGCCCGCTTCGCCTTCGATGGTGATCAGAGAAGTCGCGCAATCTTGATCAGAGAGTTCGGCACTCAGCGCAAAGCGGCGTGGTGGATTCTTGGTGCCGATGACGAGGGACCGCTCGAGGGCTTGGGGCCCGAGCCTCACACCGCCGAGTTCTCACATCTCATTCGCACGAGCACGAGCAAGCGGCGTCTGCACTCCGACTTGCGCGATCAGCACGTGATGTCGGGTATCGGGCGCGGTTGGGGCGACGACATCTTGCACCGCGCTCGACTCTCACCCTTCGCCAGCCTGGGTTCGCTGAGCGCCTCCGAGCGAGAGCGGCTTATCGATGCGGTGGAACACGTCCTAGACCATGCTCTCGCCCTGGAACGTACGCGCACAGGCGGGCTCTCCGAGTCGAGCCTCAGCGGTCGATTCGCAGTCCACGGCCGCTTCGGTCAACCTTGTCCGCTGCCCTGCGGCGACACGCTGGCGCGCGTCTCCTTCGAGTCCTACGAAATGACGTACTGCCCAAGCTGCCAAACGAAAGGGAAAATCCTCGCCGATCGCCGGATGTCTCGGCTCCTCAAGTAGATGTCGGCCCGAGGAGAGCAACAAGTTCAGATCAACCCGTCTCTCGTAACCGCTCCCGGACCGCGGCGCCGGGACGTAAATCCTCCTTACAAGAGGAATCACGGCGCGAAAATTTCCAGAGTGCCATTGATTCGTGCGAGACCATCAGCATTTTGGTGTTGGCAGCCTCTCCAGAGAGGGGCGATCGGTGCTCGCAGGAACTTCGAATGCACTATCAACCTAGAACTAAAGCGGCCTAATTCGCGTCGGGTGGTTTGACCGGCGGAGCAAGTACGGGCGGAGCGCTTGCGGGCGGATTGACTGGCGCAGCGGCTGCGGGCGGAGCTACTGCGGGCTGGTTCACAGTCGGGGTTCCCGCGGGTGGAGCCTTCGGTACGAATGGCGGAGTCTGTGTCGAAGAAGACCTATTTGATGAGCTGCCGAGGACGTACCCGAACAGACTGCCAAGCAGTGCTGCAACGGTTGACTTGTCGATGACATTGTCTAACCCGAGGATGACGATAGCGATCACGGCCAGCGCTGCAATCCCGTAGTGAACGAGAAACCAGGTGATATAAGGAATCTCGAAAAAACTTTGGGCCCCGTTTTTGACTTCCGCTTCAGTTTTTCCTTGCTTTCGAAACGTCGCGGAAAGAATCAACGGCTGAATCACGATGATGAAGGCAACGACGACCAAGATAATGATCACTACGTTCACATCGTGTTGCGATAACACCAGCACGGGTGATGGGGGCTTGACCGCAGCGTCCATATGTCGGCAATTTTCCATGACGCGTCGATCCATGTCAAGGGTTGCTCAATGTCGAGCGAAAATTCTGAATCAGACTCAGTGACTCATTGCGACAAGACATCGAGCGGCGAGATTCCCAATTGTCTAAAGAGAACCGATCCACGCGACCAGATCGCTGCCGCACAGCACTTCGAACGCTGCCTTCAAGCCTGGGGCGCCAGGATCGAGGTCCCGACCCAACACCGTTGCTTGTGAACATTCGACGCGTACGTCAGGGGACCTCGGCACCGCGCTTGACTTGTACGTATTTGAGTGTATAATTTGAGCATCTAATTAAAATAAGGAGGCGTGCGAGATGGCCAAGGCAGGTTCTCCTAGCAAGGTCGCCACAGCTGGTACTGCTCGATCGGCGAACACTCGTCGAGCCCTCGTCGACGCCGCCATCGAAACGCTGAAGGAGCACGGTTTCTCCGGGGCCAGTGCGCGAGCGATCGCGGAACGAGCCGAACTCAACCAAGGACTGGTCTTCTACCATTTCGGCTCCGTCGCCAATCTTCTCCTCGCCGCCCTCGATGCCGTCAGTGAGAGTCGAATGGTCAGATTCAGCGCGGCCGTTACGAGCGTGTCATCGCCGGCAGGGTTAATGGACGTTGCCGCACAGATCTTCCGAGAGGACCTCGACACCGGACACGTGACGGTGCTGGTGGAGATGATCGCCGGCGCTTCGTCAACCCCGGGACTGGGCGCCGAGGTCGCGTCACGTATTGCCCCGTGGTTTACCTTCACGCAAAACGCCATCGACTCGACGTTCGGTGCGTCGCCGTTCGCCTCGTTGCTTCCCTCCGACGACCTGGCCTACACCATCGTGGCGCTTTTTCTCGGACTCGAAATGCTCACCCACCTCGACGGGGACCGCGAGCGCGCGCTCAGCATCTTCGGCCACGCCCAGCAACTCGTGGCATTGCTCGGAGCTTTCAGCACCTTCGCACCACCCAAGGAGACATCATGACCATCAATCCCGTCACGGGCCATCAACCCACTCGCGTCACCGACACCGGGCTCGACGCGGTGACCGGAGCCTTCAGTTACTCCGGGAAAGCCATCGCCAACGCACTCACCTCGTCGGGTCGAGAGGTCCGTACCCTGACCGGACACCCCAACCGGGCGAGCGACGGTTCTCCCGTCGAGATTCGACCACTCGACTTCGATGATCAGATTGGCTTGGTCGCGTCGCTCGAAGGCGTCACCACGCTTTACAACACCTACTGGGTGCGCTTCGCTCACCAGCGCATCGACCACGACCTGGCGGTAGCGAACTCTCGCACGCTCTTCCAGGCAGCGCGACGCGCCGGCGTCGAGCGCATCGTCCACGTCAGCATCACGCACCCGAGCATCGACTCCCCGATGCCCTATTTTCGGGGCAAAGCGCTCGTCGAACGGGCCCTCGCCGAGTCCGGTGTCTCCTACGCGGTGCTACGACCGGCCATCCTCTTCGGCGGCGACGGCGTGCTGCTGAACAACATCGCCTGGCTGCTTCGTCATCTACCCGTCTTTACCATCGGCGGAAAGGGCGACTACCGCGTCCGAGGGATTCACGTCGACGATCTCGCCCAACTCTGTCTCGCGAAGAGCGCCGAGCGTTTCGACAGTGTCACCGACGCGGTGGGACCCGAGCGGCCGACGTTCGTGGAGCTGGTCAATTCGATCAAGGACGTCGTGAAGAGTCGTTCGCTGCTCGTCCACGTGCCCGGATTCGCCCTGCCCGTCCTCTCGCGCGTCGTTGGAACATTCCTCGGCGACGTCCTCTTGACTCGTGACGAGTACCGCGCGATGGCCGAGGGACTCGCCGACACCGACGGTCCGGCGACCGGTGCGACTGCGCTCTCGCAGTGGCTGGTGGAGCAGGGGCCGACACTCGGGCGCACGTACGCGAACGAACTCAAGCGTCACTTCGATACCTCGAGTGGTGGGCGATGACGAGGTGAACGCGGTGAACGCTCGTCGGGAGCAGTAACGGGGCGGCTTCCTCGCGAGCGTGCTCGGCAACTCTCCGCCCCACATTCAGAGACACGTTCTTGATCACGCGTTGTAGACGTACTAATGGCTGCGGGTGATTAGCTCGATCTCCGACAAATCAGCTCTCGCGTGGATCAATTGTAAGTAGGAGGTCGC
>Ga0302283_1001147_pt1 | contig 22453 bp, 32 predicted proteins | sample III_Fen_E1_4_FD_198770 | JGI IMG/M metagenome (GOLD analysis project Ga0302283, IMG submission 198770) | Peat permafrost microbial communities from Stordalen Mire near Abisko, Sweden - III_Fen_E1_4 | ecosystem: Environmental > Terrestrial > Soil > Wetlands > Permafrost | place: Sweden: Abisko... | reverse complement strand
GGCGGCGGCGGCGGGAGCGGTTCCGGTGGCACACCGACCGGAGGCGATGGAGGCGACGGAGGGCTCGTCGGAGGCGACGGAGGGACGGGAGCAGGGTCGGACGGCGGGAACGGCGGAGCGGGCGCCCTAGGGCCGTCTCCGGGGGCGGGAGGGACGCACGGCGGGACCGGAGGCTCCGACGGATCGCCGGGGATCGCCTACACGTCCGGATCGCCGACCGGCGGAGCGGGCGGAGCTGGCGCGTCGAGCGGCGGAGCTGGTGGTGGCGGCGGTGGTGGCTGGGCCGGAGGCGGCGGAGGCGGTGGCGCGTCCGGGATCGGTGACAACGGCGGAGGCGGAGGCGGCGGCACGTCGGTCGTCGACCCGTCGGTCGTCTACGGCGCGGCGTTCACGACGGGCTCTCAGTCCGGCAACGGGTCGGTCACGATCTCGTTCCCGGTCTACGACACGCCTGCCGCTCCCGCTCCGACGACCCCGGCCACCGGCTCGACGATCGACGCCTACGGGTCGGCGACGCCGTTCGCCGCGACCTACCTCTCGACGGGCTCGGGATCTCCGGTTACGCAGGCGACCGACTACGCCTGGCGGATCCGATCCTCGACTGGGGACTACCAGTGGTGGGACGGATCCGCTCTCGTCGGGTCGGAGACGTGGCTCGCCCTCGGATCCCCGATCGACCCGGGTGCCTTGTTCGGGTTCACGCTCCCGACGGGGATCGTCGTCGACGGGGATTCGTACCTGTGGTCATTCGCGTCGAAGGCCGGGACGGTCGCGGGGCCGTACTCCGCCGACTCGCTGATCTTCGCGCAGGAGCAGCCGACGGTCACGATCGAGGAGCCGGTCGACTCGTCCGTCGTCACGACGACGACCCCGACGATCGTCTGGAGTGTCGAGATCCCGGAGGGACACACCGCCGTCCAGTGGCGGGCGATCGCCTACCCGAAGATCGTGACGGAGGAGGATGGGTTCGTCCCCGGACAGCCGGGCGCGACGTTCGACTCCGGGCTGACGTCCGGAACGGCGACGATCTACGACGTCCCGAGCGGGCTCCTGGAGGACGGCGTCGAGTACGTCGTGTTCGTCCGGGTCGTCGAGTCCGGCCCGGTCGCGTCGCCGTGGGCGTCGGCGACGTTCACCGTGACGATCGACGGACCGAACGCTCCGCGAATGCTCGTCGTCCCCGACGCCGACCCGGTGACGCTGAACCCTCGGGCCGACCTGACCGTCGTCCTCTGCGACAACATGCTCTCCGCCGCCGACTCCTCGTTTGAGCCGGACACGCTCGGAGACTGGATAGCGAACGCGTACTCGACGCTATCGGTCGTCGACTCCTGGCGCTCCGACGGGGACTGGGCGATGCGGATCACGCTCGACGGGGACCACCTGCCGATCGGAGCGTCGATCGACTCGGACGGTTACGTCGCGGGGACGCCCGGGTCGACCTATGTCGGGATGGCGACGGTCCAGAACCCGACACTCGGTATCTCGATGGGCGTCACTCTCGCGTTCTACGACTCCGGGCTCTCGCTGATCTCGTCGACAGGGTCGCCCGCCGTGGTGACGACGGCAGACGGGATCCGTGCCTACGTGACGGCGGTCGCTCCGGCCGGGACGGCGTGGGTCGGACTGGAGATCTACAACGATGTTCCATCGGCGACCTCGGGCGACTACGTCGACGTTGACTGTGCTGGGATCTTCGCTCCGCCCGACGGATGGTCGACGACATACGACGCCCCGATCGTCTACGACTCCTCCCGGACCTACGACGACCGGATCCCGTGGTGTCTCGGAGGGTTCGCCGGGATCGGGACCGTCTCCGTCGAGTACAGCGACGATGGCGGGGCGACGTGGGCCCCGACCCGGTTCGGCGTCGATCTCCCGGTCGACTCGCCGCCGATCTCGTTCTACGACTACGAGGCGCCGCCGGGGAACGTTCGCCTCTACCGGGCGATCCGGACTGCGACCTCGCCGCTCGGTTACGGGACGGTGTCGAGCCCGTACTCCGACAGCTACGACGTCGAGACGACCTCGATCTCGCGGTGGTTCCTGCTCGACCCGACCGACCCGTCGACGTCCTCGGGGCCGCTCGACCTCGGGTCGGACTGGCAGCCGAACACGCACGAGGAGGCGACGGTGTTCTACCCGCTCGGCCGTCCTCACGGGGTCAAGTCCACCGATGGGACGAAGGGTCGAGACGGAACGATCACGCTGCTCGGCACGGGCTACCCGGCGCGGGACGCCGTCCGGGCGCTGCTGGAGTCGACCGTCGTGATGCTGCTACAGGGCCCCCACGACTCCGTCTATCTGATTACGAACGGCGACCGGGGTCAGAACGTGATCTTGTCGACCGTCGATCAGCCCTACGTCCAGTGGTCGTGGTCAGTGACCTACATCGAGTCGGAGATCCCGTAGTGCAGACGATGTCGAGTCGGTGGGCCCCCGCTCTCGCCGATCCCGTCCTCCGGCCCGTCACCGTCGCCGAGGCGTTCACGGGTCCGGGAGGATCCTCGCTCGGGACCTGGAGGGTCCTCGACGGCTCCGTCGGGATCAGCTCGTCGAACGCCGTGAGACGACAGCTCTCGTCGGTGACCCTCGTCCCGCTACCCGGCGACCCCGACGGACCTCCGGTCCCGACCGAGCCCGGCGACCTCCTGTTCCCCGACGGGTTTGAGTGGGTGATCTCCCGGGGCATCCTCTACCCGGACGGCTCTGTCGAGCTGGCCGCGCTCGGGACCTTCCTCGCCGAGACGGTCACCGTCGACGACTCCTCGTCGAGTGCCGGGGCACTCACGATCGCTACGACCGGGAGCGACCGGGGAGCGACTGTCGCCCGGTCCGGGTTCCTCGCTCCGGGGTCGACCGACTCGTCGCTCCCGCTCGGGCTGACGATCTATCTCATCGTCGTCGCCCAGGTCCCGTCGTTCGCTCCATACTTCAGCTTCCCGCCTCCGGCCGATGACACGTTCTACCCGGCGACCGCTACGTGGGCGGCGGGCGACGACCCGTGGGCGTTCTGCCAGACGCTCGCCGCGTCGGGTGGGTATGAGCTGTTCTTCGATCGGTTCGGGATCTGCACGCTCCGTCCGGTCCCCGACCCGACGACGGCTCCCGTCGCCGAGGTCTACGTCGAGGGCGACACGGCGACGTTCACGGGCGTCTCCCGGGCGTTCACGAACGTCGGCGTCCCGAACGTCATCATCTGCGTCTCGCAGGGATCGAACGTCTCGCCGCCGATCCAGTCGATCTGGTGGGATGCCAACCCGGCGTCGCCGACGTTCTACGGCGTCTCCGGTCCGCCGGCTCCCCCGACCGGGACCTACCCGACGACGACGTCGAAGATCACGACGGCGCTCGCTACCTCGGACCCCCAGGCAGCAGCGATCGCTCAGTCCGCCGGGCTCGCCGCTCTCGGGTCGATCGAGACGCTCCCGATCAAGATCCGGAGCAACCCGGCGCTCGACGTCGAGGACGTGATCGAGGTCGTCCGGACGCGTGTCGGGCTCGACGGCTCGCAGCGATACGTCATCGACCAGCTCGCCGTGCCGCTGTCGTACGCGACGGAGCAGACGATGACCGGCCGTCGAGTGTGGTCCCAGGTATGAGCACGTCCGCCGCCGCCGTCTCCGCCGCGATCCGCAAGGCTGTCGCCGAGGCGATCTCGGCGCTACATATCCCGCAGGTCGTGTGGGCCGTCGTGACCGCGGTCGAGGCCGGTCCGCCGCCGTCGATCACCGTCCAGCAGCAGGGGTCCGCATCGACCAACGCCGGGGTCCGCTACGTCGGGCTCCCGCCGGTCGTCGGCGATACCGTGATCTGCTTCGCCGTCGCCTCCGACCTGTGGTCGATCGGCTCGATCAACCCTGACCCGGGGTTCGGGATCTACGCGGCGACGGTCCTCGACTCGGACACCTACGCCTCGTCGACCTATGGCGATACCGCCCACCCGTGCTCCGTCTCCGCCGTGATCGGGCACCGGGGAGCAGCGATCGTGACCGTCTCGGCGAACATGCAGCCGAACACGTACCCCGGCGGCGAGACGATCTATTGCGGGCTGTCGATCGACGGCGACGCCCCGATCGCTGCGATCGCACTATCGAACGCCAACGACGCGACGTCGGTCGGTGGCGACGTCTCGGCGACGTTCCTCGTCGGGGCAGCCGGAGGCGAGCACCCGACGCCGCTGATCGCCGGTCCTCACACGTTCGCACTCCAGTTCGCAGTGTCGACCGACACCGTCTCGGCGAACATCGACCGACGCTCGGTCGTCGTCCAGGCGCTATGACGTCCGCCCGCGCCGTCTCCCTTGCGTGTATCCTCCGTGGCGTGACGACCTCGGACTCTCCGTCGTGATCGCCTCTGTGCACTGGGAGCCGATCGGCGTATGGGTCGGGGCGATCCTCGGAGCGATCATCGTCGCCGCCGGACTCCTCGACCAGCGGGCGGCGCGACGGGCGGAGGCGGCTCGGGCCACCGCCGCGACGGAGATGGCGAAGGCGACGGCGGAGCGGGAGGCTGAGGCATCCCGGCTCGCCACCGTCGAGGGACAGGTCCGGGACATCCACGGCGCCCTCGTCGGTAACCCGGCGCTCGGATCGCTCGGGCTCGTCGACGCGTTCCATGCACACGTCAAGGACGAGGAGTCGGCGCTCCTGGCGATGCGTGAGCGGTCCCGGACGACTGACGCGAGGCTCGACGAGATCCAGACGGCGACGGCGCAGCTCCTCCCGAATCACGGGACACACGTCGTCGACAAGGTCACTGCGACGGCGCGGACCGTCGAGCGCCTCGATCGGCAGGTCGCAGCGATCGTCAACGCGATGCCGGGCGTCGAGATCGTCGACGACGGCGCATCGTGACTCCGACTCCCCTCGCCGCAGCGGCACAGCGTGGCGCGCTCTGGAAGGTCGCCGTCCTCGCGTTCGTCGCCATGTGCCTCAACGACGTCTTCGGGACGATCATGGTCGTCGAGGAGTCGAGGCTCAACGCCGTCTCCGCCGGAGTCTTCGACGTCCTCGGATGGGTGACCGGGCTCGTCTGTGCCGCCCTCGCCCTCGACTCGATCATCCGGGACGGCTGGCGGACCCGACGCTCGCTCGTCATCATCGCGAGCGTCTCCGTCGCGAACTTCCTCGGGACGCTCCTCGGCGTCCACATCTCGACACTTCTCGCCCATCACTGACCCCCAACGGAAGGAACACCGCATGACGATCACTCGGTACAAGCTCGGACGCCTCGCTGCACGATTCCCGGTCGAGCTGTCCGCTCTCTCCGCCTACGCCCCGGACCTCCCGGCGCCGGACGAGGTCTACGACGGACCGGCCGACGGCGGGTTCCCCTACGGGATGCTCGGGAACGACTCCAAGGGCGACTGCACCGTCGCCGGGTTCGTCCACGGCGCCGAGGCGGTCGATCTCTTGGAGGGGCAGTCGCAGACGGTCGTCGAGGCCGAGGCTCCCTCCGCCGACGAGGTCGTCTCCGCCTACCTGACGATGACGAACGGGGTCGACTCCGGACTCGTCATCGCCGACGTGCTCCAGACTGCCTACGCGACGGGGATCGCCGGGATCAAGGTCGCCGCCTACGCCCCGGCCCGGGGTCCGCTGGCCGAGCTGCTCTCGGTCGCGCAGACGTTCGGCGTGACGAAGCTCGGCATCATGCTCCCGGCCGTCGCGCAGGAGCAGTTCCAGGCGGGCGACCCGTGGGACCTGACCGGGACCTCCGCCGACGCCGACATCGAGGGCGGGCACGACGTCGAGCTGGTCGCGTTCGACCAGGGCACCGAGACGGTCGACGTCCTGACGTGGGGACGCCGACAGCCGGTGACGTTCCGATGGCTCGCCCGCTATCTCGACGAGGCGTGGGCCGTCCTCTACTCGACGGTTCAGCAGACGGGCGCACTGGAGGGGATCGCGTGGTCCCAGCTCGACGCCGACCTTCGCTCGCTCCCCGGATCGGTCGGATGAACGCCGTCTGGCTCCTCGTCGCGGTTCTCCTCCTCGCCGCAGCGGTGATCGTCTCGCTCTACGTCCGGGCGTCGATCCTCGCGGACGCCCCGAAGGCGTCGAGCGTCAACGGCGCCGGGTGGAAGGTGACGGTCGGAACGGTGTTCTCCGTCGTCCTCTCGCTCGCCGCGTCCTGGCCGATCATCGAGTCGTCACTCAACCTGTCGACGTCGAAGGCCGCGCAGGCGACGATGATCGTCGGCTCGATCGTGACCGTCGTCTCGACGGTCCGGCAGGTACTCGTCGACGACCACGTACTCCCGTCGATCACGCTCGCCCGCTACCGTCGCAAGACGTAGCCCGGCCCCGACGTCGTCGAGCCTGCGGGGCGTCGGCTCGACGACCTGCCACCGACCGCCGTCTCCGGTCCCCCCCGGGCGGCGGTCGGTGCGCGTCCGGGGTCGCTGCGCCGTCCGTCTCCGTCTACTACGCTCGTCGTCGTGGTGGGGTCGGCTGGTAACCGGTCCCGTTCTCCACTTGGGGAGGTCGTCCCCCGGCTTCGGTCGGGGGACGCCTCGCGTCCGGGCACCGTCATACCCGACGGGTAGAGTCCTCGACACGTCCGACTCCGGTCGGGTAGTCTGGAATCGTCGACCACCCGGTCGGCCGAACCCAAGGAGAACATCATGACCACGACACCGCTGGAGGCTCGGAACGCGACGCTCGCCGACCTCGCCGAGATCCTCACGATCCAGCAGGACCACCGAGTCCCGGACACGATCGTCCCGGCGACGGCGATCCGGTCCGTCGGAGGGACCCTCGTCATCGACGGGATGGGCCCGGACGGGCCGGTCGGGGAGGCGGGCATGTTCCAGCCGACCGAGATCTGCGACGGACAGCTCGCCGACAAGCTCGGCATCCCGACCCGCTACCTCCGGACGCTCCGCGCCGACCGCGTCGACCTGTTCGACGCGAACGTGAACGGCTGGCTCCACGGCCAGACGTTCGGGGGCGTCGTCCTCGACGAGCCGGACTCGCGCCGGTTCCTCGTCCGGGCGTTCGCCGGTCAGGACGGAGGCGTCGGCGTCGCCCGAGCGGTCCTGTCGAACTCGTATCAAGTCATCGACAACTTCGACGTCCTGACCGCCGCCCTCGACGCGATCCGGGACACGGGCTACGACGTCGAGTTCCCGTCGGTCGACCTCTCCGAGCGGAGGATGGTCGTCAAGATCACCGCTCCGGAGATCAGCGCCCTCGCCCCGAAGATCCTCCGCGGCTACCGCTCGCCGTTCACGGGTCAGTCCGGCGACGAGATCCCGGTCGTCGAGGCGGGGCTCGTCCTGTCGAACGGCGAGACGGGCGGGACGGCGTTCACCGTCCTCCCCCGGTTCCGGTTCCGCGTCTGCGACAACGGGATGTGCATCACCAAGGACGCCGTCCGGGAGATCCACCTCGGGTCGAAGCTCGACGAGGGCGTCATCCGGTGGAGCGACTCGACGCACCGGCAGAACCTCGACCTCATCCGGGCGAAGACGGCCGACGCGGTCCGGACGTTCCTCGACGTCGACTACATGACGAAGGTGCTCGACGACCTCGCGGAGAAGGCCGGAGCGCCGGTCGCCGACGCGGTGAAGACGATCGAGGTCGTCGGCTCCGCCCTCCGGTACACCGAGGAGGAGAGGACCTGGATCCTCGACCACTTCATCAAGGGCGGGCAGCTCACCGCCGGAGGGATCATGCAGGCGGTGACGTCGTTCGCTCAGACGCTCGCCTCGCCCGACGACGCATGGGAGATGGAACTCTCCGCCCTCCGGGCGCTCGACCTCGCCGCGGCGTAGAGTCGACCCCGACCAGGAGGACCGGGCTCTCGGGTCCGGTCCTCCGAGTCGGCGCCGAGTCTGACGTCGAGTCCGAACAACCCAAGCCAAGGAGAACCCCATGAGCACCATGCCCACGTCAGCCGACGACTTCGCTGTCGTCCCCCGAGAGGTCGAGGACGATCTCGACTCGTTCCTCGCGGAGCCGATCAGCGAGGAACAGCTCGCCGAGGTCCCGCCGCCGGTCGACGACCCGGTCCGGGCGAACCGCTACCTCCGCCGCATCCGGCGCCTGGAGGAGAACGCCGCGCAGGTCGACTCGCTCGCCTCCGACGAGATCGCCCGGATCCGCGAGTGGGCCGATCAGCGGAAGGCGTCGATCGAGCGGGAGCAGAACTGGCTCGCCCGATCCCTGGAGGCGTTCGCCCGCAACAACGCGACGGCGACCGGATCGAAGACGGTGAAGCTCCCGAACGGCGACCTCTCGCTCCGGGCGCCGAGGGTCCGGGTCGAGATCGACGACGAGGACGCTCTCCTCGGATCGGTCGACGAGTCGCTCTATCGCGTGACGTACAAGGCGGACCGGACGGCGCTCGCCAAGCTCGACCCGGGGACGTGGAGCCCGACGGAGGACGAGGTCGACGTCGAGGAGGCGCCGGTCGTCTCCCCCGTCGGCGAGATCCTCCCCGGCGTCCGGTTCGTCCGCTCGACCACCGACACGTTCACCTGGCGGACCAAGTGAGCGCCGACGAGACGGTGACCGCTGCGGCGGAGCCGATCGAGGCGACGGTCGTCGAGACGTCCTCGGAACCCGAGATCGTCACGCCCGACGTCGTCGAGACGTCGACCGCCGTCGAGCCCGCACGGGACGCCGCCGCCGAGGGACACGCCGCCCTCGCCGCGGCGGAGGAGGCGGTCCTCGCCATGCCAGGAGTACCGGGACGGGACGAGTTCCTCGCCCTCGCTCTCCAGGCTCGGATGCTCTCGATGAGCGGGGCCGCTCCGAAGGCGGTTCGGTCGAACCCTTACGTCGCGCTCCACGTCGCGATGGTGGGACGCGACCTCGGGATCTCGCCGTCGGCGGCGCTGAACCTCATCGACGTCATCGGCGACGGGGACAAGACGCAGCTCTCGCTCTCGCCGCAACTCCTCAACGGACAGGTTCGGCGGCTCGGGCTCGGGAGGATCGCTCGCCGCCACCTCTCGGACTCGACGTGCATCGCGGTGGCGCTCTCGCCGGGAGGCTCGATCGACCCGCGCTGCATGAACCGGGAGACGCACTTCGGATCGCTCCCGGAGGAGATCGACGCCGGACCCTGTCGGTGCGTCGGGATCCTCGGCGAAACGGACTACTCCTGGAGCGACGCGATCGACGCCGGGCTCGTCCAGCCGGGATGCTCGCCCGGGGCCCATACCGCCGCGTGCCTGAACTACCGGACGGGCTACCGGGACCGCTGCCGGGAGGGCTGGCGGTCGTACCCGCGCCGGATGCTGTGGTGGAGGGCGTCGGGCTACGCCACCGACGACTTTTTTCCGGAGGCGGGACTCGGGCTCTACTCGCCCGAGGAGTTGGGAGCGGTCGTCGACGACGAGGGTCGCCCGATCGACCCGTCGACCGTCGAACTGCCGCCCGGGTTCGACGACCCGAACGCTCCGACGCCTCCGGAGGAGCTGGCGCCGATCGACGAGCGTCGGAGCGCGTTCGATGCCCTAATGGCTCTCCCGGAGGACGCCCGCGGTCGCGTGAACGAGCGCGGGAACGAGCGGAACCTCCCGCACCCTCGGGAGTGCTCGGCTCGACAGCTCACGCTCCTCCTCGCCATCGTTCGGGGAGAGGCGGACGCCGCTCGCCGGAACGGGTACGACTACGACCGGGTCTACGAGGCTCGCCTCGCGTCGAGAGGCGCCTCGACGGCCGTCTCCGCCGACGAGACGGCTCCGACGCCCGATCCGGCTCCGAAGGCTCCTGCGGCCCCAGAGAAGGCTCCTGGGCCCGTCTCCGAGTCCCCGGGCGACATCCTCGCCGCCGAGGGGACGGACGCGACGATCGCTCGGTCGACCGAGATCCCCGCCGACGTCTGTACGACCTGCGGGGATCCGATCGCCGATCACCCATTCACTCACGACCCGACGACGGAACCCGTAGCGTCCCCGGAGACGGCCCTAGACGGCCCCGAGAGCGCATCAACGGTCGATCCGCCCTCTCCGCCTCCGGAGACGTCATCCGGGGCGACGATCGCCGCTGAGGTCGCCGAGACGATCTCGTCGATCCCCCAGGACGTCATCGACTCGACGATGGCGACCGTCCAGGCGATGACGGTTCGACAGGTCGACGCCCAGCTTCGGGAGCGGTCGATAGAGGTCAAGGGGAACGCGGCGGCGAAGCGGATGCGGCTGTTCCAGGTCGTCGCCGCCGAGCGCGCCGCCGGGGATCCCGCCGCCGCCGAGCTGTTCTGATGCGGACAGATCGGGTCGAGTACGGGGCCGGGACCGTCGCCCTCGTTGTCGCCGTCGTGGGGTCGGAGCAGATCCGGCTCCACGACGGCCGGGTCGCCGGGTTCGTGTTCCTCCTCGCCGTCGTCGCGCTCTGGACCGTCGTCGCGCTCTGGCTGCACTACCGGGCCCGGGTCGACGACGTCCGGAGATCGGCGCCGGTCGTCGACCGGCCGAGGATCGTCCCCGTCCGGATCCCGCCGGATCCCTACGACTGGTCGACGGAGGTCGTCGAGTGGTGCCGGTCCGCCGAGGAGGTCGAGGCGTGAGGGCTACACGAACCCCGTTCGCCTCGATCCCCGAGTGGGTCGTCCGTCACCCGGTCGTCCAGTCGAACCGGACGGTCCTCCACGTCTACGCGTCGATGTTCCTCGACGCCGACTTCGGGGAACGGGCCGGGCCCGCCGACTGGCGCTCGATCGCCGACCGGACCGGGCTCGGTCGACCGACGATCTATCGGGACGTCAAGGCGCTCCGCGACGCCGGGATCCTCGTCCAGGTCGGCAGGGATCACTACCTCATGCCGCTCGACGATCCGTCTATCACCGTAGACAGTTTGTCTACCACGGTAGATTCCGTGTCTACGGCGGTAGATCCCTCCTCTCTTACAGAGTTAGATCAGAGCTTTCCCAGAGCGCGCGCTACTGCGCGCGCTAAGGAATCGACCGACCCTCTCCGTGGGTTCGCCGAGTTCTGGAGCGTCTACCCGAAGCGGAACGGTCGGAGACTCGGCCGGGGGAAGTGCGAGGACCGCTGGCGACGTCTCTCGATCGACGACCGCCGCGCTGCCTGGCGCGGCGCGGTGAACTACGGCGCCGAGGTCGACGCCGACCGGACGATCGCGAAGGATCCCGACCGATGGCTCCGGGACCGATGCTGGCAGGACTGGCAGGAACGGGTCGTCGTCCCGGCGAAGCGGTCCGGCCGAACCGATCCACTCGCAGGACGACACGAACTGACTCTCGACGAGCTACTCGCAATCGCCGACCAACCGACCGACGAACGAAGGATCGCACCATGACCGACATCGCACCGAGGGACGACCTCAACGCAAAGACGACGCCGACGAGCGAGACGGCGAAGGCCGCGGCGGCGCTCCGCATCCTCCGGGGAGCGAACCTCCGCCCGGAGTTCGGGTTCGACGAAGGGGACGCCGAGCGCCTGTGGGGGACGAAGCTCGCCGGGATCAGTCTCGCCGCCGTGATGCAGGCGGCGGATTCGTGGATATCCGATCCGGCGAACGAGTTTCCGACGCTCGCCGAGTTTGAGACGCTCGCCGTCTCGATGCAGCGGCACATCGACCATCCGAGGCGGGAGGCTACGAACGCTCCATGCCCCGAGTGTGACGGGACCGTCGACGAGCCCTCCGGATGGGTCGAGCTGACCCCGGTCGGCGGAGCCGTCGTCGGGACCGTCCGTCCGTGCGAACAGTGCCGCCCGACGCAGCACGCGCTCTGGCGTCAGGGGCACCACGCATCGAGGGACGGGACGTCGCCGTGCAAGTGCCGGACCTGTCGGGATCGCCGGGCGCACGGTGGCCGGTCGTGAGTCGGGCCGCACGGATGGCGGGAGGATCGAACGTCCCCGAGGACCGACCGCCGGTCGGGTACGACCCGGCCGAGCCGGAGGACGTCCCCGACGCCCGGTCGACGTCGGAGCGCGCCGCCGCCCTCGTCGTCTGGACGCTCGCCGCCTCCGCCTCCGCCGGGATCCTCGCCGGGACGGCGGCACTGATCGACCTCCTCGTCCGCCACGTCTTCGGGTAGTCGACAGTCCGACTCCGGTCGGGTAGTCTGGATAGCGCCTCGATAGAGGCACTCCAACCCAAGGGAGAACACCATGCCGAACTTCACACCTACCGACGAGCAGGTCCGGATCATCGAGCTGGTCAAGAGCGGCCAGTCGTGCGCCGTCCAGGCCGGAGCCGGAACCGGGAAGACGTCGACGCAAGTCCTCGCCTGCGAAGCGATCCCGGACCGGCGCGTCCAGTACGTCGCCTTCAACAAGGCGGTCGTCACCGACGTCGAGTCCCGCCTCCCGTCGAACGCGAAGGCGAGGACGTCGCACTCGCTGGCGTTCGGGGCCGTCGGTCGGACCTTCGCCCACCGCCTCAACTCCGGACGGATGCGGTCCCAGGACGTGGCGAAGGCGCTCGGGATCGACCCGTTCTCGATCCCGTTCGGCGACGGGACGAAGACGCTCGCCGCCGGGTGGCTCGCCGGTCATGTGATGAAGGCGATCGGCGCGTTCTGCAACTCCGCCGACCTCGTCCCGGCTCGGCGACACTTCGCCTACATCGACGGCGTCGACCTCCCGACGTCGACCGGGGACCGGACATACGGGTCGAACGACGCGATCGCCGACTACCTGCTCCCGTTCGTCGAGATCGCCTGGGCCGATCTCTCGTCGCCGGACGGGCGGCTCCCGTACAAGCACGACCACTACCTGAAGACGTGGCAGCTCTCGCCGACCCCGACGATCGCCGCCGACGTCATCATGCTCGACGAGGCGCAGGACACGAACCCGGTTCTCCTCGACGTCCTCCGGCGTCAGTCGGCGCAGCTCGTCGCGGTCGGCGACTCGCAGCAGGAGTTGTACGCGTGGCGCGGCGCCGAGAACGCCCTCTCGATGATCCCGGCGGACGCGACGGCGTTCCTCACGCACTCGTTCCGGTTCGGGCCCGCGATCGCCGACGCGGCGAACTCGATCCTCGACCTCATCCCCGGAGCCGAGTTGCGGATCACGGGCTCCGGCGGTCCCTCGACGATCGGCCCGGACGACTGGCCCGACGGGGTCCTGACGCGGACGAACGCCGCGGCGATCGTCGCCGTGCTGTCCGCCCTCGACGACGACCGGCGCCCGCATCTCGTCGGCGGCGGCGGGGAGATCAAGGCGTTCGTCAAGGCGGCGCAGGAGCTGATGGAGCGCGGCTCGACGACCTACCACGACCTCGCATGCTTCGGGTCCTGGGGAGAGGTCGTCGATTACGCCGAGAACGATCCGCAGGGCGACGAGTTGAGGCTCTCCGTCAAGCTCATCAAGGACTACGGCGTCGAGAAGATCCTCCGGGCCGTCGACGAGTCGGCGGGCCGACCGGAGGACGCCGACGTCGTGATCTCGACGGCGCACAAGTCCAAGGGCCGGGAGTGGCCGTCGGTCCGGATCGGGGACGACTTCCCGATGCCGAAGGATCCCGAGGGGACGTTCTCGCCCGCCGAGCTGCGCCTGCTCTACGTCGCCGTCACCCGGGCCCGCATGAACCTCGACTACTTCGGATGCGAGCCGCTGGAGGAGATCCTCGGCCCGTGCGACGAGGAGCCGATCGAGTCGGACGCCCTCGGCGACGTCACGGCATGGGTCGACGGCGTCGAGTCCGAGGAGGTCGGGTCGTGAAGCTCTCCATCGAGATCGACACGGGCTCCGCGGCGTTCGATCCGGACCCGGACGCCGAGGTCGCCCGGATCCTCAACGGGTTCGCCGCTCTCGTCGACGTCCTCGGGCTCCGCGGCGGGTGGGCGGTTCGGCCATGACCGCCTCGATCGAGGAGACGATCGTCGTCGAGTCCGCCTCGGTGTGGGACGCTCTCCGGGAGGAGGCGTTCCCGGACTACCTGACGTGCTGCATCCTGGCGACTCGGGCGATCGTCGAGGTCGGTCATTACTTCGGCGTCCGGGTCGCTCCGGTCGCTGTCGGTGTCTCCGCGTTCAATGCCGAAGCGTGGCGACTAGTCGAGGCTCGGGTCCCTCAGTCGGAGTGGCCCGAGGAGGCGTGGAGCGTCGGCGTCGAGCCTCGTCCGGACCCCGGACCGTCGACGCCGTTCTCGGCGCATCTGATCGCCGAGACGGACTCGTTCCTCGTCGACCTCTCGGCGCGACAGCTCGGACGTCCGGACCGCTCGATCGACGTCTTCGGTCCGCTCGTCCTCCGCAAGCCGCCCGGGTTCTCCTGGGATCGGAACGAGGTCGCTCTCGTCACGAACGCCACCGAGACGACGACGGTCGTCTACCGCCGGGTCCGGGAGCGGAACTACCGCCGCGCCCCGGACTGGCGGCGCAACTACGATCGGGTCGCGTCGCCGCTGATCCGACACGTCCGAGAGGTCGTCGAGTCGCCGAGGAGGTCGTCGTGAGCAAGAGCAGGAGTCAGGCGAAGCACGCGAGGCGTCGAGCCCTCCAGCGACACGGGATCCACGCTGGGCGCGGGATGACGGACCGGATCGCCGCAGCGATCCTCCATCGCTCGGACCCGTCGAGGCACCTAGAGGCGCCGTGGGCCCGACTCGTCGAGTCTCAGTCGAACCGGGTACGGGTCTACGACGTTCAGCTCACGCCGGGCGACACCGTCCGCCGGGTCGTATGGGACAAGCACCGGAGGACGGTCGTTACGTTCCTCTGGAGCGACGCGGAGTCGACGTCGTGACCGACGACGGCTGCGATCTGGAACGGGCGATGGAGGAGGTCCTCACGCTGTACGGGATCGACGCGTACCAACTCGGCCCCGATGGACTCGCCGACCGAGGGGATCTCGCCTCGGATCTCGCCGACGTCGCCCGGGGATGGCGGCTGTCGTGAAGCGCGGCGGACCACTCCAGCGCCGGACGCCACTCGCCCGCGGCGAGGGTCTACGACGGGACACGCCGGGAGCCCGAGCGTGGACGTCGAAGGCTCGGACGCCGATCGCTCCCCGCTCGTCGAAGCGGATAGTCGAGGACCGGGAGCGGGCGAAGGTGATGGCCCGAGTCCGGGACCGGGACGGCGGTCGATGCCAGCTCGCCGCCGGGTTCGGGACGCCATGCTTCGGCGAGATCCACGGGCATGAGATCGTCAAGGCGTCGGCGTGGCGCTCCGGTCGGCTTGACGAATCGAACATCGTCCTCGCGTGTAACCGCCACAACGGCGACGTCGAGGATCACCCGGCCCTCGCTGAGTCGCTCGGGTTCGTCCGGCGGTCCCGGTGAACCCGACGGAGATCGAGTTCGACGTCCCCGGGCTCCCGGCACCGCAGGGGAGTAAAAGCGCGTTCGTCGTCAACGGGCGCGCCGTCCTCGTCGACGGGACGTCGAAGCCGGGACGGGCTGCCCTGAAGGCATGGCGGGAGGCGGTCGAGACGGCGGCGATCGCGGCGATGCTCGCTACCGGCTGTCCGACGATGACGGGGCCCGTCGAGGTCGCCATCAAGTTCCGGTTCCCTCGACCCGCGTCGGCGGCGCTCCGGGTCCGACACGCGACGAAGCCAGATGGCGACAAGCTCGTCCGGGCGACGTTCGATGCGTTGGTGACGGCGAAGCTCCTCGCTGACGACTCGCTCGTCTGGCACCACTCGGCGTCGAAGTTCTACTCGGACGACCGCCTCGGAGCGACCGTCGTCGTCCACGATTCGTCGGAGGACGAGCGGGCCGATCAGATCGAGCGACGGGCCGTAATCCAGAGGAGGCGCCTCTCGATCGTCCGGTGATTGACGGCCCGACCCGGGTCGCCTACCGTTGTACCGCTGTACCTAGACGCCCCTACAGAGAGGAACGCAACATGAGGAAGCTACCCAAGACCGCCGAGTTCGAGGGTTCGCCCGTGATCTCGTCCGTGGTCCAGATCACGAACGCCGGAGACGGACTCTCCGCCGCGATGCAGATCGCACCGACCGAGCTGACGCACGGCGAGATCGTCCACGTCGTCATGGAGTGCGAGGTCACGAAGGTCGGGTTCAAGCCGGTCGTCGGTGCCGAGGACAAGATGACGCGGTTCCACGTCCTCCGGGCCGGGACGGCGACGATCGTCCAGTACAAGACGGTTGAGGCAATTCTCGACAAGGTCAAGGCCGATCTCCAGGAGGCGGAGGACGCGGCGCACGGCCGGGAGCCGTTCCCGACGATGAACGCCTCGACCGGGCGCAAGGGGACGTCGGACGGCGACCCGATCCCGGCAACGTCGTGAGCGTCCGGGCAACGGTCGACGCGTCGCACGTATCGCTCGCCGACGAGGAGACGAAGCTCGACCGCCTCTCGGCGATCCGTCGGTCGCTGTCCCGGACCGATACGACGCAGCGGAGGCTCTACGACGAGCAGAACGCCCTGTTCGTCGAGCTGTACCAGGCGGGCGTGACGCAGACGAAGATCGCCCGTGCAGCCGGGCTGACGCACGACGCGATCCGGATGGCGCTCATCCGGCAGGGAGTCAAGTGACACGGCGGATCAGCGCCACGAACCCGAGCGCCGTCCACAAGATCGCCGCCGGGCTCCTCCCGTTGGCGGTCGCTGTCGGTGACCTGGAGACGCTCCCCGGGAACCCGAGAGTCGGCGACGTCGAGTCGGTCCGCCGCTCGCTCGCCCGGTTCGGCCAGCGGAAGCCCGTCACGTCGTACCGGGGCACCGACGGGCGACAACTCGTCTCCGCAGGGAATCACACCTACGCCGCGGCGGTAGCGGAGGGATGGACGCACCTGGCCGTCCTCCCGACCGACGACGACGAGGCGACAGCGAAGGCGTGGGCGCTCGCCGACAACCGGACGCATGACGTCGGGACCTACGACGACAACCTGCTCGCCGCGATGATTCTCGACGTCCGAGACGATGCCGACCTGTTCCTCGCGACCGGCTACGACGAGCAGGACCTCGACGATCTGCTCGCCTCGATCGCCGAGCCCGCGCCCCCGTCGTCCTTCCCGGCGATCGACCCGGAGACGATAGCGATCGAGCATCGCTGTCCGTCGTGCGGCTACGAGTGGTCCGGGAACCCGGCCCCGGCGACCGGCGCTCCGGCCGATCTCCCGGCCGATGAGTGACAAGCCGTCCTATGCCGTCCCGTCGATAGCGGAGATCAACGCGATCGAGCCGTCCGGGCTGACGGTCGCGTCGACGTTCGCCGGATGCGGCGGGTCGTCGCTCGGCTACCGCATGGCGGGCTTCCGGGTTCTCTACGCCAACGAGTTCGTCGCCGCCGCCCGGGATACCTACGAAGCCAACAAGCGGGAGTGGACACACGTCGACGGGCGCGACGTCCGAGACGTCACGCCAGAGTCGCTCTGCGAGCGCGCCGGAGTCGAGATCGGCCAGCTCGACGTTCTCGACGGCTCGCCACCCTGCGCCTCGTTCTCGACCGCCGGGAAGCGGGCAGCGAAGTGGGGGACGTCGTCGAGCTACTCCGACACCGAGCAGCGGAGCGATGATCTGTTCTTTGAGTTCGCGCGGATCGTCGAGGGCGTCCAGCCGCGAGTCTTCGTCGCCGAGAACGTCAGCGGACTCGTCAAGGGCGTCGCCAAGGGCTACTTCAAGGCGATCCACCGAGCGCTCGCCGCAGCGGGCTACGACGTCGAGGCGCGCCTGATCTCGGCGGAGTGGCTCGGCGTCCCGCAGGCGCGGCAGAGGGTGATCTTCGTCGGCGTCCGGAGCGATCTCGGATGGAGCCCGGCCTTCCCTGATCCGCTCCCGTACCGCTACTCGATCCGGGACGCTCTCGGAGGACTCGACGGCGGTCCGGCGACGATCGGACGCGGACGCCGGACGCTCGACCCGGACGCGCCAGCGCCGACGGTACAGACGCACGGCAACTTCGATCCGGAGACCGGATACGGCATCGTCCAGGTGACCAGGAGGACCGGGCCCGGCTTCGTCCGCGAGGGCCACGATCTCGACGAGCCGATCGGAACGATCCAGGCAAGCGACCCGCTGCACACGCGGTGGGAGATCGACGGCTCCGGTCCGCTCGTCGATCCGGAGACCGGCGAGTCGATCGCGCTCGGCAAGGCGATCGGAGCGGAGTGGGACCGGACGAGCGTCGGAGCGTCCAGCGATCGCTACTTCCAACTGGTGCGCTCCGACGCCGACCGTCCGGTCGGAACCGTCACGGCGAGCGGAGGCAACATCGGACTCGCCTCCGTCGTGCACGGAACGGAGCGCCGCAAGTTCACCCTCGGCGAGCTTCGGCGGCTCTGTTCGTTCCCCGACGACTTCGTGCTGACGGGGACGTACGCTCAGCGGTGGGAGCGGCTCGGGCGAGCCGTCCCGCCTCTGATGATGCGAGCGATCGCCGAGACGATCCGAGACAGAGTCCTGTCATGACCGGCGAGCCGCGCGACGAGACGCTCCCCGAGGGAGCGTGGACGTTCGACGAGAGCGTCGCCGGAGTCTTCGACGATATGCTCGCTCGCTCGATCCCGCAGCACGACGTCATGCGAGCGACCGTGACCGAGCTGGCGCTCCGCTTCGCTCGACCGGGGACGTCGATCGTCGACCTCGGCGTCTCTCGCGGCGGCGCTCTCGCTCCGATCGTCGAAGGGACGCGCGGCTCGGGGATCGAGTACGTCGGCGTCGACGTCTCCGAGCCGATGCTCGACGCGGCGGCGGAGCGGTTCGCCGATGAGCCCGACGTCCGGATCGGGAGACACGATCTCCGCTACGACGGGTTCCCGGCGACTCGGCACCCGACCTCGGTCGCGCTCGCCGTCCTGACGGTCCAGTTCGTTCCGATCGAGTACCGGCTCGCTGTTCTCGCCGGGACGTACCGGGCTCTCGCTCCCGGCGGCGCGCTGATCCTCGTCGAGAAGGTGCTGGGAGCGACGGCGGACCTCGACCGGACGTTCGTCGACCGCTACCTCGACTCCAAGCGTCGAGCCGGGTACTCGCAGGAGCAGATCGAGCGGAAGCGTCTAAGCCTGGAAGGCGTACTCGTTCCGGTGACGGACCGGATGAACCGGGAGTTCCTCGCCGGTGCCGGGTTCCGGGAGATCGACTGTTTCTGGCGGTGGCTCAACTTCGCCGGATGGATCGCCGTCCGGTAAAGCACCAGGTAGACAGGCCAGTCGCGAGTCAATAGCATTGACTCGACTCGCATCCTACGATTGGTCATACCGGGACGAGCCCGGAACCCAAGCAGAGGAGAGTCACCATGAGCACCACGCACGACACGACACCCGACCACGCGACCACGGATGCCCCCGCCGGTCAGTGGGACGCCATGCTGACCGCCGAGGAGGCGGAGCGGGACCGCCGGGCCGCGTGGCTCGGATCGCTCCTCGACCTCGTCAAGCTCTACGACGAGCACCCGGAGCTGATCCCGACCGACGGCGGAGCGATCGTCCACGCCTTCCCCGCGCTCCGGTCCTCCGCAGCGATGGCGCAGGACCTCGTCGCCGCGGTCGGTCCCGTCGAGGTCACCCGCCCGAGCTACGCCGCCGCCGGGGACGTCCAACTGCGGCACCGGGTCGGCCCCCACTCCGTCATCGTCCGGGTCAAGGACAGCGACATCGGGCACGTCGTCACGCCCGCCGTCGAGCCCGAGTGGGCGTGGGACATCCCGACCCTCGACGGATCCTCGTCGTGACGGCCGGGACGGCGGAGACGGTCGGCGCTACGGCGTCGACCGTCCCGCCTCACCCGGCGAAGTTCTCCCCTGCGATCCTCGACAGGCTCGACCGCTGGATCCGGGCGGAGGCGATGTACCTCGGCAAGCGGACGCACCGGGTCCGCGTCCTCGATCCGTTCGCCGGAGTCGGAGGCGTCCACGCGCTCCCCGGGTCGACGTTCGGCGTCGAGATCGAGCCGGAGTGGGCCGCAGCTCACCCGAGGACGAGGGTCGGCGACGCGACCGCCCTCCCCTGGCGTGCTCGTTCGTTCGACGTCGTCTGCACGTCCCCGTGCTACGGGAACCGGATGGCCGACTCCCACGAAGCCCGGGAGGTCTGCCGAGCCTGCGGTGGACTTGGCGTCGTCGAGGTCGCGATCGAGGCGCTTGCCGACGACGAGACGGACCGGCTCGTCCCGTGCGAGCGATGCGAGGGCGCCGGTCGGAATGCCTACCGGCGGAACACGTACCGTCACCAGCTCGGGCGGATGCCGACGACCGGCTCGACCGCGACGATGCAGTTCGGCGAGTCGTACCGGATCGTCCACGCTCGGGCGTGGCACGAAGCGGCGCGGGTCCTCCGTCCCGGCGGGCTGTTCCTGCTGAACGTCTCCGACCACATCCGCGGTGGCTCCCGGGTCCCGGTCGCCGACTGGCACCTGGGAGTCCTCCGGGCGATCGGGTTCGTCCCGATCGCCCGGGACGAGATCGTGACGCCCCGCAACGGGTTCGGGGCGAACCGGGACGCTCGGGTCGAGTGCGAACTCGTCGTCGCCCTTCGGGGCCCGTCGTGACCGCCGAGGAGTGGGAGACGGTCGCCGCTCCCCTCTCGCCGTTCCGGTCCGGCGTCGAGTGGGCGCGAGCGGACGGAGCCGCGTCGGCGCTCGCCGTCCCGTTGATCGACGCTATCGGCGATCGAGAGACGTCCAGGATCGTCCCGTTCGTCGCCGAGTCCATGGAGACGGGAGAGGTCGCCGTGATCGTCACGACGCCGCTCCTCGTCCGACGACCGTCGAGGACGAGACGATGACCGCCGACGACCCCGGATGGGAGACGCTGGTCATCGCCGGACCGCCGATCGAGCCCGGGACCCATCGGTGCGTATGGTGCGGCGGACGAACCCGCTACGAGCGCCACGGGTGCGACGCCGAGCTGTACGCCTACAAGGTCGACCGCGTCAGGAACGACGAGGCCCGGTCGGTGCCGCCGCGCCCGCCCGTGTCGCTCTCGGCGATCGGCTACCGGCTCGGTGTCGAGATCGAACGAGCGGAACGGAGGGGACGATGACCGACCCGCGGCTGGATCCCGACGACTCCGAGTGGGACGACGACATCGACGACGACTCCGACGGCCCGGACGAGGCACCGATCGACGGGTGGGCGTGCGATATGGCGGCGGAGCGGGACGCAGCGTTCACCCGAGGAGACGACCGTGACTGACCCCACCCCTCCCCCCACCCCTTCACCGACACCCGAGGAACTGTTCTCAGAACTGAACCCGCCCTACTCGACCATCGTGGCTGACCCGCCGTGGCGGTACAAGAGTGACGGACGGATGGTGACCTCAGCCAACAAGCCATCGACCAACCCCAGCCCGAACGCCCGATACTCCACCAGCACCAGCATCGAACTTGCGTCGCTTCCGGTGGCTGGACTGGCGGCGACGAACGCCCACCTCTACTGCTGGACGACGAACCCAATTTTGCCCGAGGCATTCGCCTTGGTGGAGGCGTGGGGTTTCCAGTACGTGACGCTGCTCACCTGGCGCAAGCTTGGCACCCTCGGGATGGGTTACTACTTCCGTGGCGACACCGAACACGTTCTGTTCGCAGTGAAGGGCAAGCTCCCGATCCCGCCCGCTGACCGCAAGCGCAACTGGTTTGAGGCGCGCAAGACAGGCCACAGCATCAAGCCCCCATCGTTCTTCGACCTAGTGGAGAGCGTCAGCCCCGGCCCATACGTCGAACTGTTCGCCCGCCAACCCCGTCTCGGTTGGGATGCCTGGGGCCACGGATACGAAAGCCAAGCGTCGTGACCCCTCCCCCTACCCCTTCACCGACACCCCGCGAACTGATGAGGTTTGCATATGCTGATCCGCCGTATCCGGGTATGGGTCACTTCTACGCCGAGAAGAGGGAGTGCAATCACCGAGTGTTGTTCGGCTATCTGGTGGACGAGTTCCCTGACGGATGGGCACTGAGCACAGCAAGCACGACACTCCAAGAGGTGCTGGCCATCGACACTTGCCCGACTGATGTGCGGATCTGTGCCTGGGTCAAGCCGTTCGCCAGCTTCAAGCCCGGAGTGAACCCGGCCTATTGCTGGGAGCCGGTGATCGTCAGGGGAGGTCGTCAGCGAACTGACAAGACCGAACCCACCGTGCGGGACTTCCTGGCTGAACCGATCACGCTGCGTAAGGGACTCACCGGTGCCAAGCCCGAAGAGTTCTGCCGCTGGATCTCCAACCTCTTGGGATATCGGGACGGAATGGACGAGCTGGTCGACATCTTCCCAGGCACCAGAATCATGGAACGCACGCTCAACCAAGGAGTTCTGCTGTGACCCCTTCCCCCGACACCGACGCCGCTGACCAGGCGGTCGAGAGGATGCGGATGCGCCTGGCTGAAGCGGGGTACCCGGACTGGCCGGTGTGGTGGGTGCCGAACGATCAGTCACCCGTGGGGTGGAATCTGAAGTGGCTCCCGACCGGCAACAGCGCCGTCGATTGGCAGGCCGCCGATCTCGCCTTCCCCGCCTCGTGCCCCTGCTGGTCCTGCTGGTACAAGAACAGCGGCGACGTGGGCATCAGCTACCGCTGCACTATGGGCGACTGCTCCCACCTGGGACCCCCGACGCCACCGGCCGAG